>Ga0307373_10004496_pt1 | contig 23429 bp, 21 predicted proteins | sample OX2MG_FD_202534 | JGI IMG/M metagenome (GOLD analysis project Ga0307373, IMG submission 202534) | Soil microbial communities from Risofladan, Vaasa, Finland - OX-2 | ecosystem: Environmental > Terrestrial > Soil > Coastal area > Acid sulfate soil | place: Finland: Risofladan, Vaasa | collected... | reverse complement strand
ATGGGCCGCTACTTCGGCGACAGCTTCGCCCGCCGCACCGGGCACTCGCTCGCTGTGGTCAGCGGCGATGATCACCTCGCCGAATTAATCGCGCTCGCCGCGCCAAGCCGTCCGAGCGTCTATTTCGCCGCCGATCCGGCGCGCTCGCCATGGGTCAGCGCACAGGACATCCGCAACAAGGGCGCAGTGATCGTGTGGCCTGCAAGCGGTACCAATCCGACGCCGCCGCCGGAGATCAAGACACGCTTTCCCGATCTGGTGCCGGAAGTGCCGCGCACGTTCCCGCGGCCGGTGCGCGGCCGGCAGCCGCCGCTGTTGATCGGATGGGGCGTCATCAGGCCGGCGAGTGCGCCGTCCGAGCCGCCGGCTCCGGCATCGCACTGAGGCTAGTGGAGCGGATTTAACATTCGCTACCCACCTAGCGGCAGCCTCGTGAAGCGAATGTCAAATCCAAAGCTCCACTAAGGACTCATATTTGCTAATGGTCCTTTTGATTCTAACATTCGCATGAGAAGCTGCCGAATAGGGATGCGAATGTTAGAATCGGACTACTAGTGATACGCCGCGCGGGCGCCGACCTTGCCGCGGAACAGCCAATAGGTGAGAGCGGTGTAGCCGAGGATGAACGGCAGCAGCACCAGCGTGCCGATGAGCATGAAGGTCTGGCTCGCAGGCGCTGCGGCCGCGGCGCGGATGGTCAGGTCCGGCGGCAAAATGTAGGGATAGGTCGAGATCGCCAGGCCGACATAGCCGAGCAGGAACAGCGCGATGGTGGCGAGGAACGCCGCCGCCTCGCGCCGCGCGGCGATGAAATACCACTCGGCGAGCGCGACCAGCGCGGTGAGGAACGGTATCGGCAGCAGATAATACAGGTTCGGCAGCGTGAACCAGCGCTGGGCGATGCGCGGAAATTCCAGCGGCGTGAAGATGCTCACCGCCACCATGAAGAACAGCACGGCGATCAGCAGCACCCTGGCCTTGGCGGCAGCGCGGTCCGCCATGTCGCCGTCGGTCTTCATCATCAACCAGGTGGTGCCGAGCAGCGCATAGCCGGTGACAACGCCGAGCCCGCACAGCACGCCGAACGGCGTCGCCCAGTCGAACGCGCCGCCGGCATAGGCGCCATTCTCGATCTTCACGCCTTGCACGAGCCCGCCGAGGATCAGCCCCTGGCAAAAGCCGGCCAGCGTCGAGCCGGCGGCGAAGACGAAATTCCAGAACCGCCTGCTCTGCGCCATGCCGCGGAACTCGAAGGTGACGCCGCGAAACACCAACGCCAGCAGCATCACCATGATCGGTAGGTAGAAGGCCGGCATGACGATCGCGTAAGCGCGCGGGAACGCCACCAAGAGACCGCCGCCGCCGAGCACCAGCCAGGTTTCGTTGCCGTCCCAGAACGGGGCGACGGCGCTGAGCATGCGGTCGCGTTCGGCGTCGTCGCGCGCGAACGGAAACAATATGCCGATGCCGAGATCGAAGCCGTCGAGGATGACATAGAGCGCCACGGCGAAGCCGATGATGGCGGCCCAGATCAGCGGCAGGAGCGATTCCAGGTCCATGGCCGGCCTCAGCTCTCGAACGTGGCGCGGCCGGAGGCAAGCTCCGGCGTGCGCTCCGGCAGCGCGATATCCTGCACGCCGCGCGTGATCAGCCGGTTGATGAAGTAGGCGCCAAACGAGAACACGGTGAGGTAGACGACGACAAAAAGGATTAGCGTCGCGAGCACGCTGCCGGCCGGTACCGGTGAGACGGCGTCGGCGGTGCGCAATATGCCATGCACGAGCCACGGCTGGCGTCCGCTTTCGGTCACCATCCAGCCGGCAATCACCGCGACGAAGCCGACCCACCAGGTGTTGGCGACGATGCTCAGGTACCAGCGGGTCTCGAACAGGCGGTTGCGCCACCACAATAGCGCGCCAAACAGCGCCGCCGCGATCATGTAAAGCCCGAGCCCGACCATGATGCGGAACGCGAAGAACACGTTCTTCACCGGCGGCTGATCGCGCGGCGGCACGTCTTTGAGGCCGGGAAACAGGCCGTTCCATTGGCGCGTGACAAGGAGCGATGCGAGGTACGGGATCGATATCGAGTAGCGATTGCTCTGCGTCTTCTCGTCCGGCCAGGCGAAGATCTCGAACGGCGCGGGCTTGCTGCTGTCCCAATGCGCTTCCATGGCGGCGATCTTGATCGGCTGGTATTTGAGCGTGTTCTCGGCGTGCAGATCGCCGATGACCAGTTGCAGCGGCGCCGTTATCGCCGTCAGCAAGATCGCCATGCGCAGCATGGTGCGCGATTCCGCGACGTGGCGACCGGCCAGAAGATAACGCGCACCGACCGCGAGCACGACGAAGCCGCCGGTGAGCAGCGACGCGTTGAGCATGTGAGCGAGTCGGTACGGAAAGCTCGGATTGAAGATGATGGCCCACCAGTCGCGCGGATAGGCGATGCCGCCCTCCATCGCGTAACCGGCCGGCGTCTGCATCCAGCTATTGGCGGCGAGAATCCAGAACGCCGAGAGCGCGGTGCCGATGGCGACGGCGATGCCCGAGAGCACATGCAGCCAGCGCGGCACACGCTCGCCGCCGAACAGCATGATCGAGAGGAACGTCGCCTCCAGGAAAAACGCCATCAGGACTTCGTAACCCATCAGCGGGCCGATCACGTTGCCGGCGACCGTCGACAGCCGGCTCCAATTGGTGCCGATCTGATAGGAGAGGACGACGCCGGAGACGACGCCCATGGCGAACGACACCGCGAAGATCCTGGTCCAGAACGCCGCCAGCCGCTTGTAGCGGTCGGCTCCCGTCCAGCCCCAGAGCACTTCCAGCGCGGCGAGATAAGCGGCGATGCCGATCGTGAAGCTGGGAAAGATGATGTGGAACGAGATGGTGAAGGCGAATTGCGCGCGCGCCAGCAATACGGGATCGAGTTCCATGGACGAAACTCCGTCTCATGCGGTCGTGGCGTGCGCAGCGCTGTGGTACCTGGCGTGACGCCGAAAAGAGATCAGCGCGGTATCGCCGCGGCACGCAGGTCTACGATGCATTCTCGATCCTTTGGGCGGCCTCAGCAAGGCGCATTGCGGCCGCACGTAGCGGAGCGGATTTGACATTCGCTACCCGCCTAGCGGCAAACTCGTGAAGCGAATGTCAAATCCAAAGCTCCACTAAGCCGTTATATTTGCTAGTGGTCCTTTTAATTCCAACATTCGCATGAGAGTACGCCGAACACGGATGCGAATGTTAGAACTCGGACTACTAGCCGGCGAGCGCCTTCTCCAACGCCAGGAAATCGCGCCAGGCGAGCCGCTTTTGCAGCGGGCTTCGCAACAGGAAAGCGGGATGATAGGTGGCGAGCGCGCGAATCTCGCGGCTGCCGGTGTCGAACTTGAACCACCGCCCGCGCGTTTTCGTGATGCCTTCCCGCGTGTGCAGCAATGTTTGCGTCGAAGGCTGGCCAAGACAAACCAGAATATCCGGATTGGCGAGTTCGATCTGGCGGTGGATGAACGGTAGGCAGATCGCGCTTTCGTGCGGGGTCGGTGTGCGGTTGCCGGGCGGGCGCCAAGGTACGATGTTGGCGATATAGGCTTTGCTGCGGTCGAGCCCGATCGCCGTCATCATGCGGTCGAGTAATTTTCCCGAGCGGCCGACAAACGGTGTGCCGGCGAGGTCCTCGTCGCGTCCGGGCGCTTCGCCGACGAACATGACGCGCGCGTTCGGATTGCCGTCGGCGAACACCAGCTGGGTCGCCGTTGCGCGCAACATGCAGCCCTCGAAGGTTTCAAGGAGCGCGCGCAACGCTTCCAGCGTTGCCGCGCTCTTGGCCGCTTGGCGCGCCGCCATGATGGCGGCTTCCGGCGCGACCGGCGCGGCTTGGAATAACGCCCGCTCGTCCGCTGCCGGCGGCGCCGTGACGCGCTCGCGCGGCTCCGGCGTCTGGACGGAGCGCGGTGATGGAGCGGGCGGCAAAGCGGCCTCGTCGGCGAACCGATCGACCGCTTCCTCGCCAATAAACGAGTCGACCCCGGCGGCGAGGTAAAAAGAGAAGAGTTCGCGTGCGCCTTTGGCTGGAACCGTCATGAGCCTTTGCGAAGCTGCGAAAGCGTGAAACACTTTGCCCGTAAGCGCCGCGGAAAACCAGCGTGCAGGCCGGCTAATAGAGACATGTGCCCTTACAAGATAATGGTCGACGATAATTTCCACTACGGCGAGGAGGATGAGCGCGCCGAGCACGGAGTTTTTGCCATCGCCGAAGAAGCGGTCGCAGCGTGTCGACAGATAGTGGACGAGTGGCTCATGGCCGAATATCGCGACGAGGAGACCGCCGAGCAGCTATTCGAGCGCTATACGTCTTTCGGCGAAGATCCTTTCGTGGTGGCGCTAGACGGCGCCCCGAAGGTCGAGTTCTCGGCGTGGAATTACGCGCGCGACCGTGCCAGCAAACTTGCCGCTCCCGGCGAGGAAGGTGTGCTGCAACGTCGAGGGTGCGGCAACCTCAATCGCGGAGCAGGCCATGAATGCAACTGAGCCTCCCGCCCGCGAGGCGATGGAGTTCGACGTGGTCGTGGTTGGCGCGGGCCCGGCCGGCCTCGCCGCGGCCATCAGGCTACGGCAGCTATCGCCGGAAACATCCGTCGTCGTGGTCGAAAAAGGCTCCGAGGTCGGCGCTCACATTCTCTCCGGCGCGGTGATCGATCCGATCGGGCTCGACGGCCTCGTTCCCGAGTGGCGCAGCGAAGAGGCGTTCGAACATACGCCGGTCAAGTCGGACCGCTTCTATGTACTCGGCCAATCCGGCGCGGTGCGGCTGCCGAACTTCATGCTGCCGCCGCTGATGAGCAACCACGGCAACTTTATCGCCTCGCTCGGCGAGGTTTGCCGATACTTGGCAAAAAAAGCTGAAACGCTCGGCGTGGAAATATATCCGGGCTTTGCCGCCGCGGAAGTGCTGTTCGAGAACGGAGCGGTTGGCGGTGTCGCCACCGGCGACATGGGAGTGGGCAAAGACGGACACGCAAAGTCCGGATTCACCCGCGGCATGGAGCTGCGTGCCAAATACACGTTGTTCGCCGAAGGCGCCCGCGGCAACCTGTCCAAATCCTTGATCGGCAAATTCGCGCTGCATGAAAATCGGCAGCCGCAAAAGTTCGGCATCGGGCTCAAGGAACTTTGGCAGGTCGCGCCGCAACACTTCCGCAAGGGACTAGTGCAGCACACCATGGGCTGGCCGCTCGACAATTCGACCGGCGGCGGTTCGTTTCTTTATCATTACGGCGACAATCTCGTCTCGGTCGGATTTGTCGTCCACCTGAACTACGCCAATCCCTATCTCTCGCCGTTCGAGGAGTTGCAGCGTTTCAAGACGCATCCGCTGGTGCGCGACACCTTCGCCGGCGGCAAACGTATTTGTTACGGCGCCCGCGCGCTGACCGAGGGCGGCTGGCAGTCGGTGCCGAAACTCACTTTTCCGGGCGGCGCATTGGTCGGCTGCGCCGCCGGCTTTATGAACGTGCCGCGCATCAAGGGTAGCCACAACGCCATGCTCTCCGGCATGCTCGCGGCCGAGCATCTCGCCACGGCGCTCGCCGCCGGCCGCGCGCATGACGAGCTTACGGATTATGACGCCGCCTGGCGCGGAACACCGATCGGCCGCGATCTGTGGCGGGTGCGAAACGCCAAGCCGTTGTGGTCGAAGCTCGGAACTTTGGTCGGTGTCGCTGTTGGCGGCTTCGACATGTGGACCAACACGCTCGGCTTTTCGCTGCTCGGCACGCTTAAGCACGGCAAGCCGGATTTTGCCACGTTGAAGCCCGCGGCCGCATGCCGGCCGATCGCTTATCCGAAACCCGACGGCAAGCTCACCTTCGACCGGCTCTCCTCGGTCTATCTGTCCAACACCAATCACGAAGAGGACCAGCCGGTGCATCTGGTCGTGCGCGATCCGGCTCTGCAAAAATCATCCGAGCACGACGTCTATGCCGGTCCATCGGCGCGTTATTGCCCGGCCGGCGTTTATGAGTGGGTCGAAGAGGGCGGTCAGCCGCGTTACGTGATCAACGCGCAGAATTGCGTTCACTGCAAAACTTGCGACATCAAAGACCCGAACCAGAACATCAATTGGGTTCCGCCCGAGGGCGGCGGCGGGCCGAATTATCCGAATATGTGATGAGCGGTCGCTGCCTCGGGACTTAAGCGACAAATCAACACGATCGCGCTGCCGCGATTTCGCCTCCCTTCGGGCCTAAATGGCTTACGCGCTTGCGGGAGGGTGGCAAAAAGGCCATTCTCGCGCGCTTAAATGGGACCCCGGCGCTCTGATTCCTTTGCTTACGGCGCACGTCGTCGAATGGAGCCATCGTTGACTCATCCGCTGCTGTTACGGCGCGCCGCCATCGCTGGCGCCTTCGTTCTGCTGACATTCACGCCGGCACTGGCTGCCGAAGTCCCCACTGCGCAGGAACTCTCGCGCGACACTGCGTCCGGCAGTTATCTGGCCGCGCGGCACGCCGGAATCGAACGCGACTCGGCCACCGCTGCCGCCTATTACCTCAATGTTCTGAAGTCGGATTCGCGCAACTCCGACGTTCTCAGCCGCTCCTTTCTTTCGGTCTTGGGCGATGGCGACATCGACGAAGCCGGCAAACTCGCCGAGCGCATCGTCCTGATTGATCGCAACGATCGCATCGCGCGGCTGGTGATCGGGGTGAGGGCGCTCAGGCAGAAGCAATACGGCGTGGCGCGGCAAAATTTCACGCAGTCAGTGCGCGGCCCGGTTACCGATCTGACGGCGACGTTGCTTGCGGCTTGGGCGCTCGCCGGCGCCGGCAATACGCGCGACGCGGTCGACACCCTCGACAAACTCGCCGGCCCGGACTGGTACGCCATCTTCAAGGATGCCCATGCCGGGATGATCTTCGACGTCGCCAACAACGAGGCGGAGGCCGGCAAGCGCTACGAGCGCGCCTACAAGGCCGACGCAATGGCGCTGCGCACCGTTCAGGCTTACGCAAGCTGGCTGTCACGCAACGGCAAGACCGACGCAGCCCGCAAAGTGTTGACGGATTTCAGCGCCGCCGTCCCCAATCACCCGCTGATCGTCAAGATGCTTGAGGAAATCGGGCCGGCCGATTCGAAGGCCGCAACGGAAGCGCAACCGGAGGGGCAGGATAAAAGCGAATTGGCGCTGCGCGCGCACGGCGAGACCGTGAAGGAGTTGCAGACCAAACTCGGCATCCCTGCCGACGGTGTGTACGGTCACCGTACCCAGCTTGCGGTCCGTGAGTTTCAGCGGCGCAAAGGCGTTGGTGTCGATGGCGTCGTCGGTCCGCAAACGGCGATGAAGCTTGCACCGCTCGATCGCCACGAGGAAGCTCGGCCGGCGGCCGGCACGTTGCCCCGGCTGGTCGATTCTGCGCAAAGCGGCGGTGCCGAAGCACTTTACCAGATCGGGTCCTCGATCGGCCGCCGCGGTGGCGAAGATCTGGCCCTGGTCTATTTGCAGCTTGCGCTTTATCTCGAACCGAATCATGCGATGGCTTTGCTGTCGCTTGCCGATCTTTACGAGTCGCTGAAAAAACCCGGCCTCGCCATCGCGGTCTACGATCGCATCCCGGCGTCTTCGCCGCTCCATCGCAACGCCGAAATCCAGATCGCATCCGATCTCGATGCGCTCGACCGCACCGACGAAGCCAAGAAGCGGCTCGAACAACTGATCGGCGAGCATCCGAAAGACAACGAAGCCATCATCGCACTCGCCAACATTTTGCGCGGTCGTAAAGACTTCAGTGCCTGCGCCGATTTCTATAGCAAGGCGATTTCCAACATCGCGACGCCGGAGAAATCGAGTTGGGTGTTGTTCTATTACCGCGGCATCTGCAACGAGCGCTCGCATCAATGGCCGGCGGCGGAAGCCGACTTGAAGAAGGCGCTTGAGTTATTTCCCGATCAGCCGCTGGTGCTCAATTATCTCGGCTATTCCTGGATCGACCAAGGCACCAATCTCGACGAGGGCATGAATATGATCCGGCGCGCGGTCGAGCAGCGGCCCGATGACGGCTACATCGTCGACTCGCTCGGTTGGGCCAATTTCCGCGTCCATAACTACGACGAAGCGGTGAAGGACCTCGAACGCGCGATCGAACTCAAGCCCGAGGATCCCACCATCAACGATCATCTCGGCGATGCTTACTGGCGGGTCGGCCGGGTGCTGGAAGCGCATTTCCAGTGGGCGCACGCCAAGGATGCCAAGCCCGATCCGGAAGATTTGCAGAAGATCGAGGAAAAGCTCCGGGGCGGTCTTCCAGACGATACGTCTTCCGCGGCCGATGCGGTCAAGACGAAGAAGGTCGGCAACGGCGGCTGAGGTTGCTCCTTGCCGGCTCCGCTGGTTGAGAACGCACTGGCCAAGGTCAACCTGACTTTGCGGGTCATTGGCCGCCGTTCGGACGGTTATCACGACATCGAGAGTCTGGTTGCATTCGCCGATTTCGGCGACCGGCTAACCTTTTCCCGCGGCAATGAACTGAAACTCTCCGTGCATGGGCTGGGCGCGGCGCAGGTCGGTGAGGGCGACGATAATCTGGTGTTTAAGGCCGCCCGTGCGCTGGTTGCGCGGCGGCCGAAGCTCACGGTCGGCGCTTTCGGCCTCGACAAACGATTACCGGTCGCCGCCGGCCTTGGCGGTGGCTCCGCCGACGCGGCGGCAGCACTTCGGCTGCTCGCGCGGGTCAACAACATCGCGCACAGCGATCCGGATTTGCGCGCCGCGGCGGAGGCTACCGGCGCCGATGTGCCGGTATGTCTCGATCCGCGCGCGCGCATCATGCGCGGGATCGGCGAAATACTCTCAATGCCGATCGCTTTGCCGGCGTTGCCGGCCATGCTGGTCAATCCCGGCGTGGCGGTGGCGACCAAGGCAGTCTTTGCCCGCCTGAAGGTAAGCACCGTGCCGGGCGCGCCGCTTTATGACAATTTCGCGAAGCCTTCGGATCGCGATGGGCTCCTGCGGAAACTGGCGGCGCAGACCAACGATCTGGAAGGACCGGCAATGGCGCTGGCGCCGGTGATTGCCGACGTGCTTGCGGCTTTGCGCTCGCTTGCCGGCTGCGACCTCGTGCGCATGTCCGGATCGGGGGCGACCTGCTTTGCGCTCTTTGATTCACCTGCCGCCGCCAGCGTGGCGGCAAAGACTTTGGCCGGCAAATATCCGAAATGGTGGGTGCAGGCGACGACGTTACGCTAATGCTGAAAATCTAATGCGTGCGCGCGACGCAGAAATCGACGGTTTCGGTGAGTGCCGCTTTCACCAGTGAAGCCGGGAACAAGGCCAGCGCGTCACCGGCTATGGCGCCGTAATGGTGAGCGCGACCGAGCGTATCTTCAAGCGCGCGATGCTTGGTCATCAGTCCGATGGCGTGATCGAGATCGGCGGCGGTCGTTTCGCCGCGCTCCAACGCCCGCCGCCAGAATTCGCGCTCGGTGTCGTTGCCGCGGCGAAACGCCAGCACGACCGGCAGCGTGATCTTGCCCTCGCGAAAGTCATCGCCGATGTTTTTGCCGAGCTTGGCGGCCGCCCCACCATAATCGAGTACGTCGTCGACCAGTTGGAAGGCGATACCGAGATTCATGCCGAACGAGCGGCAGGCGGCTTGCTCGGCCTTTTGTCGCACGGACAAAGCCGGGCCGACTTCGCATGCAGCCGCGAACAATTCGGCGGTCTTGGCGCGGATCACCGCGATATACTCGTCTTCCGTGGTAGCGGTGTTTTTGGCGACGGCCAGCTGCATGACCTCGCCCTCGGCGATCACCGCGGCGGCCGAGGAGAGAATATCCAGCGCTTTCAGGCTGCCGACCTCGACCATCATCTTGAACGCCTGGCCGAGCAGGAAGTCGCCGACCAAAACGCTGGCTTCGTTGCCCCAAAGCATGCGCGCCGCCAGCCGGCCGCGCCGCAATTCGCTTTCATCGACGACGTCGTCATGCAGGAGCGTCGCGGTGTGCATGAACTCGACAGCGGCGGCGAGCTTGATGTGGCCGTCGCCGTCGTAGCCGGTGAGCTGCGCCAAAGCCAGTGTCAGGATTGGACGCAGCCGCTTGCCGCCGGAATTGATCAGGTGATTGGCGACCTCCGGGATCATCGTCACTTCCGAACCGGTGCGGGCCAGGATGACGCCGTTGACGCGCTCCAGGTCGGCGGCCACGAGATCGACCAGGGGATCGATCGAGGGTTTGCCGGGACTTCCAAACGGTACGATGACGGCCACGAACGCCTTCTCCACAAGGGACGGGTCAGCATAGAAACGCTATGGTAACGCGGCAAGTGCGCTGGCAGCCGCATAAAACGTTCAACCGCTGGTGAGTTCCTTGCGGCCATGATGACATGGGCGCGTCCGGTGACGATTCGGTAGGGCCAATGGCGAACGGAAATCCCGCAAGCACCGGGGCAAGCCGCTTCCGGGTGGCGGTGCTGGTACCGTGCTACAACGAAGAGCACGCCATCGCCAAGGTTGTCGCCGGTTTCCGCGCGGCGCTACCCGATGCGGCGATCTACGTTTACGACAACAATTCCACCGATAACACCGCCGAGGCGGCGCGGGCGGCCGGCGCGGTGGTTCGTCGCGAGCCTAATCAGGGCAAGGGCCACGTGGTGCGGCGGATGTTCAACGACGTCGAGGCCGACATCTATCTCGTGGTCGACGGCGACGCCACCTACGACGCGCCGAGCGCGGCGAAAATGATCGGCAAGCTCATCGAGGAACGCCTCGACATGGTCGTGGCCGCCCGCGTCGACAAGGATGCCGGCGCCTATCGTCGCGGCCATCGCGCCGGCAACCGCTTGCTTACCGGCTTCGTCGCCTACATTTTCGGCCGCTCGTTCACCGACATCCTGTCCGGCTATCGCGCCTTTTCCCGCCGTTTCGTCAAGTCGTTTCCGATTTTGTCGCGCGGCTTCGAAATCGAAACCGAGCTGACCGTCCATGCGCTTGAGCTTGAGTTGCCGGTAGCCGAGATTGCGACGCCGTATTATGCGCGGCAGAGCGGCTCGGCCTCAAAGCTTTCGACCTGGAAGGACGGCTTTCGCATCCTGTGGACCATTCAAGGGCTGTTCCGGTCCGAGCGGCCGCTGGCATTCTTTGGCATCGTCGGACTGGTGTTCGCGCTGATATCGATCGGGTTGGCGGTGCCGATTTTCAGCACCTACTTGGAAGAAGGCCTGGTGCCGCGCCTGCCTACGGTCGTGCTCTCGACCGGATTGATGCTGCTCGCCTTTCTCTCGGCTGCGTGCGGTTTGATTCTTGATACGGTGACCCGCGGCCGCCGCGAGCTGCGGTTGCTCGCATATCTGCAATTGCGCGCGCCGGGCGAAGACAGACGGCGCGACTGAACCGGCTCCGCGCGTCAACCGCGTCCGGGCAACGGCGGGCAGAACGGGTAGTGCTCGATGCGCACGGCATAGGGGTAAAGGTGGCACCAGATTTCGGGACCTTCCTTGCGCAGATACGCCTGCTTCACCGGCTCAAACTGGCTGATGACCGCGTTTGCCGCGATCAGCAGGGCGCCCAGGCGATAGGTCCAGCGATGATATTGCAGGTCGACGAGCTCCGCGATCAAAAGCGCCGCGGCGACGATGATGAGCGGATCGGTCAAGGTGAAGTATTCCTGCTTGAGGCCGCGCCCCATGCTCAGCGTGTCGACGCACCAGACGGTGAGCATCAGCGGCGCCACCTGTGCAACGACCATCCACTTGCGCCGACGGACTGCGATTACCGCTGCCGCAATGACGAACCATTCGACAAAAATCGTCGGACGTGACGACGGGTGCAGGAGGTAGATGTGCCGCGCGATCACGCCGCCGATGGATCGCAGCAGAAACGCGTAACGGGTGGAGGCGTTGACCACGTCAGGCTCGGCGCCCGACGCCCACGCGAACATCTGCTCGATCGGATGGAATACCACCACGGCGTTCATGACGTTGTAGCGGATGTCGAGCGCGAGCAGTGCGATCATGCAGCCGGCAATCACCGCGAACATGGCGGCGAGCGTCTCCGCCGCCGGCGTTCGCCAGATCAGCGCGTAGGCAGCCATGGCGACACCGACCCAGACCGCCAACGCCGGCAGATAGATCGCTGAGCCGATCCGTAGCGAGGCGCCGATCTTGCCGGCCATCCCGGCGATGACGATGTCCTTCGCCAGAAAGGCCGCAACCGCCGCAATAATCGCGCTCGCGGCGACGGCGGGCCAGGCGTAGCGCGACAATCGCCAGAAACCGCTTTGCGGTTTCGCTTCGGGGCCGAACGGCAGCACCAGTATGGGCAGGGCGCAGATCAGAAAGAGTATTTGAATCTTGTTCAGCATTCCGAGCGTGATGAGCAGGCTAGCAAAGCCGACCACCGCCGGCCGCCAGGCCCGTTCGCCGCGTTTGGCCACCGCGATCAGAATGAGCAGCGCGATCATGAAAAAGCCGGTGGCCAGCAGTTCGGTACGCATGATGCGCATCTGCATCGTCAGTCCGCCGGCGCAGGCAAGGAAAAATCCGGCGAGCCCGGCGATCCGGCGGTCGCCGACGATCGCCTTCACGAGACAAGCGAAGGCGACGACATATGCGATCATGAACATGAACGACAGAACGCGGCCGGCTTGCGTCGCGCGCATCCAGACATCGGCGAAATTGGCGGCGTTGCTGACGGGAGGGATGCCGGAAAGCGATGTAACGTGGATCAATCCGGCCGCATGCAACGCGCGCAGCCAATAGCTCAACAGCAGGATGCTCAGATAACCGGGATGATCGAAATATTCCTGCGGCAGCGGAGTATTGAGCAGAAAGGCGTTATAAACGACCCAGAGATCCATATCGGCGACGCGCCAATAGGCAAACCAGAAGCCGGCGATCAGAAACGAAGCCAGCATAAAACCGCAGATGACCAGAAGCCCCGTGCCGAAGCCGAGCGGCGCCAAACGATCGAACGGCGATGCCAGGCCGGGAGGTGACGTCGCGGCCGGCATGCGCAACGTATCAGCCATCGAATTTCAAGTTCTTTGCGAGAGAAAATGGAATAATGGCTTATAGCCAGATGGCGGCGGGCTGGCAATTATAGCGGTCGCTGCCGGGGTTGGTTTTCCGCCAGGCAAGACGCATCAGGCGGCGAAGGGTAGGGCGCTTTGCGCGAATTGGTCCGCACCAATGACGCCGTTCTGATTTCGGCGATCGAGGCGCTGCTCAAGAGCGCGCATATTCACCACATGGTGGTCGATCAGAACATCAGCGTGCTGGAAGGTTCGATCGGTATTTTCCCGCGCCGCATTCTGGTCGGCGACGATGAGGTCGACATCGCGCGAACGCTGCTCGAAAACGCGGGCCTTGCGCGTGAGATTTCGCGCGATGGCCGCTGAGCGCGCGCGGACCAGCGACGATGCCGTGCTCGGCGGCCGGCTGGTTTTGCGGCAGCCGCGCAAGGGGCACCGCGTCGGCCATGACGCAATACTGCTGGCGGCGGCATGTTCGGCGCGGCCGGGCGAGCATCTCGTCGATCTCGGCGCCGGTGTGGGTGCAGCCGGTTTGGCGGTGGCGCGGCGTCTCGATGACGTGGCGGTAACGCTGGTCGAGATCGAGGGCGATCTTGTGCAGCTCGCTGGCGTCAATGCCGCGCGCAACAATCTGGCAACTCGGGTGCGCGCCGTCTGCCTCGATGTCGCGGCGCGGCCTGCCGCCTTCACCGCGGCCGGGCTGGCGGCTGGCAGGGTCGATCACGTGCTGATGAACCCGCCATTCAATGCCGCGCACAATCCGTCGCCCGATCGCCGCCGCCGTTTGGCGCACCGCGCCGGGCCTGACACGCTGCATCGCTGGCTGCGCACCGCGGCGCGCTTGCTGCGGCCCGCCGGCGCCGTGACGCTGATTTGGCGCGCGGACGGCCTTGATGCGATTCTGGCGGCTTTGGCGGACGGCTTCGGCGCCGTCACCGTCCTGCCGGTTCATCCCAAGCCCGCCGCTCCGGCGATCCGTGCGCTGGTTCGGGCGATCAAAGGAAGCCGCGCGCCGCTCTCGCTGCTGCCGGGTTTCGTTCTCGCCGACGCCGCCGGCAGGCCGACCGAGGAAGCCGAGGCGGTTTTACGCGAGGCCGCAGCCTTGCCGCTGGCCGAGCGGTGAAGCTCGTGCGCTAACCATTGGCCGGCACGGAATCGGGTGCCGGCGTAGCCGTGGGCTTGGCCCGGCGGATGGGGATATAGGACATGCTGACGATCACGCCGATCAGCATCAACAGCACATAGATTTTCATTGCGCGGCGGTCCGTACGTTCCTGCGGGAGAACGACGGACATCAAGCATTTCAGCTGGTTAACAAACGGTTACTTGAGCAAGCCCCTGTCACCGCTTATGTGCATTTCATGGCTGAGCCAATGACCGGGGACGATCTGCGCGGCGGCTGGACGCGCGCGTCGGCAATGTTGTGGAATTTGCTGCCCCAGCGGTTCCGCCGCGACCGGCCGGTGGTACCGGTGGTGCGGCTGACCGGCATCATCGGATCTTCGAGTCCGTTGCGGCCGGGCCTTTCCGTGGCCGGAATCGCCCGTGCGCTCGACCGCGCGTTCGGCATGCGCAATGCGGTAGCGGTTGCGCTTGCCATCAACTCGCCGGGCGGTTCGCCGGCACAATCGCACCTGATCTTTCGTCGCATCCGTGATCTGGCGGAAGAAAAAAACCGGCGGGTGATTGCGTTCGTCGAGGATGCCGCGGCTTCGGGTGGCTACATGATCGCCTGCGCCGCCGACGAGATCATCGCCGATCCGAATTCGATCGTCGGTTCGATCGGCGTGGTTGGCGCCTCTTTCGGTTTCGACAAGTTGATCACCAGGTTCGGCATCGAGCGCCGGCTCTACACGTCGGGCGAGCATAAAGCGATGCTCGATCCGTTCATGCCGGAGAACGCCGAAGACGTCGAACGACTGAAGAAATTGCAGCGGGAAATTCACGACGATTTTATCGCGCTGGTGAAGTCACGCCGCGGCGGCAAGCTCGTCGGCGACGATCTGTTCAGCGGCGAATTTTGGACCGGCCGCCGGGCCCTCGATCTCGGGCTGGTCGACGCGATCGGCGATTTGCATTCGGTGTTGCGTCAGCGTTTCGGCGATAAGGTATGGACGCCATTGGTTTCCGCCGATCGCGGTTGGTTCAAGCGGCGCTTGTTCGGCGCCGCTCGCGGCGATTTGATAGCCGGCGGCCTTGCCCAGACCAGCCTTGCGGAAGACATGATTTCGGCGCTTGAAGCACGGGCTCACTGGGCGCGTTACGGGCTATAGTTCTGCCCGAAGCTGCCTCAAGCTGAAGAGCGGAGGGACCGAATGCCGCCGGTATTCGCTTTGGCGCTGGGATTGATGGGGACCGTGGTCCTCGTGCGCTGGTGCGTCCGCGAGGTGAAGCGGGTCAACGCCGAACTAGACGAAGTGCGGGCCGAGCCCGCCGCAGAGCCGATCGATCGCGGCGCGCTGCCGAAATTAAGGCAGGATCCCGAGACCGGTGAATACCGGCCCGGATAGCTTCAGCGGTGGCGCGGGATGCAAATGTTAGAATCGGACCACTAGGCGGGTAGTGCTGTTCGCTTGGCCCAGATCATGCCCATAGGCGTACCGACCAACGCGCAGAAGCGCTCCAGAACGGTGCGGACGGCCTCAACCTCAAAACCATTGTTACGCAACAATTGCATTAGCTCGCCGTGCCGGCGGCCGCGACCGAAATCGTGATACTCGATCGCAACCCGCTCGATCCGCGCCCAATGTGCCGGCGCGAGGCTGCGCAAGATTTCGTACTCGCTGCCCTCGCAGTCGATCTTGAGGAAGTTGATCGTCGCGACGCCATGATCGTCCATGATGCGTCCGAGTTGCATCTGCCGCACCGTGATCGACTCAGTCGCCGCCGCCCCGTGAGCATGCCGCAGCACGCGTTGCAAAAGCCAACGCGCCAATCTTCCGGCTGACGATTTGGTGAAGAACCAGGGCGCATCGATTGTGGCGCGGTGCGCCAGCGCCTCCCAACCGGGATGGCAGATCAATTCCATCGTGCCGTCATTGTCGCCGGCAGCAGCCGCGACAATCGTCACGTTGCGCAAGTTGTTCTGCTGGACGTTCAGACTTAGGCACTCCAGCGCGGGCGGATTTGGCTCGATGCAAACCAGGCGGCCTTGCGGGATTTGCGGTTCGGCCCACAAGGCAAACATGCCGATGTTGGCGCCGACGTCGACCACCGTATCGTGGGATCGTAATTCGAAGCCGGCGCGCTGATAATGCCCGCGTTTGAAGGTTTCCCAACGCAGATATTTGGCAACCGTCCTCATCGTTGCGTTGCTGAGGTAACAAACCTTCCCATTAGGAAGGCCGACCGCCAAACTCGTGCTCATCGAACGCACTCACCTCCAACGATCTGACGGCGCATCTGTAAGCTAAGCAGCGCCGTGGTCAATCGCTCGTCGCGCTTGACCGGTGCGATGTCGACGATTACGCCTCAGCCGCGTACCGGCCCGCGCTTGGATTGTTCATGGCAGACGAAACACCCGCCAACATGCGCCCAGAGCGCTCGTTCCAGGGGTTGATCCTGATGTTGCAGCGCTATTGGGCGGACCGAGGCTGCGTGATCTTGCAGCCTTACGACATGGAGGTCGGCGCCGGCACCTTCCATCCGGCGACGACGTTGCGCGCGCTCGGGCCGAAGCCGTGGAAGGCGGCCTACGTACAGCCGTCGCGCCGCCCGAAGGACGGTCGCTTCGGCGAAAATCCCAATCGCCTGCAGCACTATTATCAGTTCCAGGTCATCCTCAAGCCTTCGCCCGACGATTTGCAGGAGCTTTATCTGCAATCGCTCTACGCAATCGGGATCGATCCGAAGCTGCACGACATCCGCTTCGTCGAGGACGATTGGGAAAGCCCGACGCTTGGCGCCTGGGGGCTCGGCTGGGAATGCTGGTGCGACGGCATGGAGGTCTCGCAGTTTACTTATTTCCAGCAGGTCGCCGGCATTGAATGCGCGCCCGTATCGGGCGAGCTTACCTACGGGCTCGAACGGCTGGCGATGTATGTGCAGGGCGTGGAAAACGTCTTCGACCTCAATTTCAACGGCCGCGAGGGCAGCGAGAAAGTCAGCTACGGCGACGTGTTTCTCCAGGCCGAGCAGGAATACTCGCGGCATAATTTCGAATATGCCGATACGGAAATGCTGTTCGAGCAATTCCGCATGGCCGAATCGGCCTGCAATAAATATCTTGAAGCCGGCTGGGTGCAGGACGACGGTGGCGGCAGCAACCGCGGTCGTCATATGATGGCTTTGCCGGCGTACGATCAATGCATCAAGGCCAGTCACGTTTTCAACTTGCTTGATGCGCGCGGCGTGATTTCGGTGACGGAACGACAGAGCTACATCCTGCGGGTACGCGAATTGGCCAAAGCATGCGGCCAAGCGTGGCTCGCGACAGAAGGTGGAGGGAACAGCAAATGAGTGAGATGCCAGAGATTGGCGGCCGTGCGCCGATGCCGGTCGAGGTCGAGGCCGGCAAGAGTTACTGGTGGTGCGCGTGCGGACTTTCCAAGAAGCAGCCGTTCTGCGACGGGTCGCATAAAGTCACGGGCTTCACGCCGGTCGAATTCAAGGCGCTGAAATCCGAGAAGGTCTGGTTCTGCGCCTGCAAGCGCTCAGCGAAAAAGCCACTGTGCGACGGCTCGCATAAAACGCTGCCAGCCGCGTGAACTACCCCCTCCACTTGGAGGCGGGTAGAGGATAATTTGCGCTGATCCATGCCCGACCTACTGCTTGAACTCTTCTCCGAGGAAATTCCGGCGCGCATGCAAGCGCGCGCCGGCGATGACCTGCGCAAGGCGGTGACCGACCGGTTGGTCGATGCCGGGCTTGCCTATGATGGCGCGAGAGCCTTCGTGACGCCGCGGCGGCTGGCGCTCGCGGTGCAGGGCGTGCCGGCGCGGCAGCCGGACATCCGTGAGGAGAAGAAAGGCCCGCGCGTCGGCGCGCCGGACAACGCCATTGCCGGATTTTTGAAAGCCGCCGGGCTCAAATCCATCGGCGAAGCGAAGGTTCAGCCCGACAAGAAGGGCGACTTTTACCTCGCGACAATCGAAAAGGCGGGCCGTCCGGCCATCGACGTGATTGGTGAAATTCTTCGTGACGTAATTCAGAATTTTCCTTGGCCAAAATCGATGCGCTGGGGCGAGCAATCGAAAGAGGCCGGCGCGCTCAATTGGGTGCGGCCGCTTCACTCGATCGTTGCGACGTTCGGGCCGGAAACCGAGGAGCCTGACATCGTTCGTTTCTCGGTCGGCGGCATTGCCGCTGGTAACGAAACGCGCGGTCATCGTTTTCTGTCGCCGCAGCCGTTCGCGGTGCGTCGGCTCGCCGATTACACGCAAAAGCTCGACAAGGCCAAGGTGGTGCTCGACGCGCAACGCCGCCGCGATATCATCCACACCGAAGCCAAGCAGCTTGCCTTCGCGCAGGGGTTGGATCTCATCGAGGATGACGGTCTTCTTGCCGAGGTTGCCGGCCTGGTCGAATGGCCGGTGGTGCTGATGGGCTCGTTCGCCGAGCAATTCCTGCGCATCCCCGAGGAAGTGATCCGCGCCACCATCCGCAACAACCAGAAGTGTTTTGTCCTGCGCGACGCCGCGCACGCCAAGCTGGTCAACAAATTCATTCTGGTGTCGAACATCGAAGCGGAAGACGGCGGCAAGGCGATCGTCGCCGGCAACGAGCGCGTCATCCGCGCGCGGCTATCGGATGCGAAATTCTTCTACGAGACCGACCTGAAGACGCGGCTGGAGGACCGGCTGCCGAAATTCAAGGATATCGTTTTTCACGAAAAACTCGGTTCGCAAGCCGAGCGCATTGAACGGATCGAGCGGCTCGCCGGCGAGCTGGCGCCGCTGGTCGGCGCGGATGTTGCGAAAGCCAAGCGCGCGGCGCGCCTGTGCAAGGCGGATTTGCTCACCGACATGGTCGGCGAATTCCCCGAGCTGCAAGGCACGATGGGAAAATACTACGCCGAGGCGCAAGGTGAGGACGAAGCGGTCGCTCACGCTTGTGAGGACCATTACCGGCCGAAAGGTCCGGACGATCTGGTGCCGAGCGATCCGGTTTCGATTGCGGTCGCGCTCGCGGACAAGCTTGATACGTTGGTCGGATTTTGGGCCATAGACGAGAAACCGACGGGGAGCAAAGACCCTTATGCGTTGCGCAGAGCTGCGTTGGGTGCGCTTAGAATAATTCTGAATAACACAATCCGAATTCCACTTTTTAAATGGCTATTCGCACACAGTGTCGTTTTTGCAACTCAACTAGCAAGCGGCGAGATTCCCGACTCTCCATATCGTGAACATATGCCCGCTGTAATAATTGGCCCGCTCGATTTTGGTCAAAAACTTGCTGAAGAAATTAAAGAGCATGGCCCCCCGATGGGGGTGTCGAAAGACAGCATCGCCCCCACGCTATTGCGCTTGATGATTTTCTTTGCTGATCGACTCGAATTTCAGCTTCGACACCAAGGAGCACGGTACGATCTTGTAAAGGCAGCATTTGCGCTCGAAGGTCAGGAGGATCTCTGGCTCGTGGTCCGTCGAATTGAAGCGCTAGGAAAATTCCTCGACACCGACGACGGCAAAAATCTGCTCGCCGGCTTTAAGCGTGCGGCCAACATCATCCGTATCGAGGAAAAGAAGGACAGCCGCCAATATACCGGCGTTCCTGATTCGAAGCTTTACCGACAGCCTGAGGAAAAGGCGCTGGCGGGGGCGATTGAGGTGGCCAAAGCCGACGCGGCGCACGCCATCGGCAAGGAAGATTTCGAAGCCGCCATGCGCGCGATGGCCAAGCTTCGCCCGCATGTCGATGCTTTCTTCGAAAAGGTAACGGTCAACGTCGAGGACAAGACGCTGCGCGAAAACCGGCTCAAGCTCCTCAACGAAATCCGCGTCGCGACGCGCGCCGTCGCCGATTTCTCCAAGATTGAAGGGTGATTGCTTTCGTTATTTCGGGCCACTCGTTGGCTCGGTCCCGGAACGACATTCCGAATCTCAGACAATCTGCTAGAACCGAACGCGATTTCAGGCGTTATCGTCCCGCCGGGCTTGCCGGTTTACCTACCTGTCCGATTAGCCCCATCCGATCTCACCCCAAAACATGAGGTAAAACCATGGTCGTCACCGCCGCCCATATCACGCCAATTGTCGCCATCATCGCCGGCCTGCTCATTCTCATCGTTCCGCGGCTCTTGAACTACATCGTCGCGATCTATTTGATCTTCGTCGGCCTCGTGGAGCTCAACGCCGTGCATCACTGGGTCATGTGGCATTGAGTTTGCGCTCGTCAGCCATGCCGGCGTTGCAATCGGCGCCGGCATCTGCATTAAGAAAGCACCTCACAACGCAAACGAAAGATCGCAAACAACAGCCTATGGCGAAATCGCGCTCGAAAATCCTCCGTCAGCCGGTGAAACGATCCAAGCCGGCGAAGGCGCCCAAGACCGCGGCGACGGCGCTAAAGACCGCGGCGACGGCGCTAAAGACCGCGGCGACGGGCAAGAAGGGCAAATGGGTCTATGCCTTCGGCGGGGACAAAGCCGAAGGTCGCGCCGGCATGCGCAATCTCCTCGGCGGCAAAGGGGCGGGGCTTGCCGAGATGGCGCAACTCGGGCTGCCGGTGCCGCCCGGTTTCACCATCACCACCGAAGTCTGCACCTACTTCTACGCCAACGGCAAAACCTATCCGAAAGACCTGCGCGCTCAAGTCGACGCCGCGCTCACTGCGGTCGGCCGCATCACCGGCAAGACATTCGGCGACGCGAAAAATCCGCTACTCGTCTCGGTGCGCTCGGGCGCACGCGCTTCCATGCCCGGCATGATGGACACCGTGCTCAATCTCGGGCTCAACGACGTGACGGTCGCGGCATTGGCGGAGCGATCCGGCGACCGGCGGTTCGCCTTCGACAGCTATCGGCGTTTCATCACCATGTATTCCGACGTGGTGCTCGGCATCGCGCATCATCACTTCGAGGAACTCCTCGACGAACATAAGGAGCGCCATGGGCAGGCGCTCGATACCGACCTCGAGGCGGGCGACTGGGAGGAACTGGTCGGGCAATTCAAGCAACGGGCTGAGCAGGAAACCGGCAAGCCGTTTCCGCAGGATCCGCGTGCGCAATTGTGGGGCGCGATCGGCGCGGTGTTCGGTTCGTGGATGAATCAGCGCGCCAATACCTATCGCCGCCTGCATGCAATTCCGGAAAGCTGGGGCACCGCGGTCAATGTGCAGGCCATGGTGTTTGGTAATATGGGCGCGACGTCGGCGACCGGGGTTGCGTTCACCCGCAATCCCTCGACCGGCGAAAAAAAGCTCTACGGCGAATTTCTCATCAATGCTCAGGGCGAGGATGTCGTCGCCGGCATCCGCACGCCGCAGGAGATCACCGAGCAGGCGCGCAAGAAAGCTGGTTCCGACAAACCGTCGATGGAGGCGGCTCTGCCGGCAGCCTTTGCCGAGCTCAAGCGCATCAATGCCGCGCTGGAAAAGCATTACCGCGACATGCAGGACCTCGAATTCACGGTCGAGCAGGGCAAGCTCTGGATGCTGCAAACGCGCAACGGCAAACGCACCGCCAAGGCCGCGCTGCGCATTGCCGTCGATCTGGCGAACGAGAAATTTATCAGCCGGCAAGAAGCGGTGATGCGCATCGATCCGGCCGCGCTCGACCAACTCCTGCACCCGACCATCGATCCGGATGCGAAGCGCAACGTGATCGCGACCGGCCTGCCAGCTTCGCCGGGCGCCGCGTGCGGTGAGATCGTGTTCTCGTCGGAAGAAGCCGAATTGCTGCGAAGCCAGGGCCACAAGGTCATTCTGGTGCGGGTCGAGACCTCGCCCGAGGACATCCACGGCATGCACGCCGCCGAAGGAATTCTGACCACGCGCGGCGGCATGACTTCACACGCCGCCGTCGTCGCGCGCGGCATGGGCAAGCCGTGCGTCGCAGGCGCCGGCGTGCTGCGGGTCGATTACCGCGCGCAGACCATGACGGCCAGCGGCGTCAGCATGAAAAAAGGCGAGACGATCACGATCGACGGCTCCACCGGCCAGGTGCTGGTCGGCAAAGTGCCGATGCGCGAGCCGGAAATGGCCGGAGAGTTTGGCACGCTGATGAAGTGGGCGGACTCCGCGCGCAAGCTGAAGGTGCGCGCCAACGCCGATACGCCCGCCGACGCCCGCGCCGCCGTCAAATTCGGCGCCGAAGGCATCGGGCTGTGCCGCACCGAGCATATGTTCTTCGAGGAGGATCGCATCCGCGCCGTGCGCGAAATGATCCTGGCCGAAGATGAAGACGCCCGTCGTACAGCGCTCGCCAAGCTATTGCCGATGCAGCGCGCCGACTTCGTCGAACTGTTCAAGACCATGGGCTCGCTGCCGGTTACCATCCGTCTGCTCGATCCGCCGTTGCACGAATTCCTGCCGCACACCGAGGAAGATATTGCCGAGGTGGCGCGGGCGATGGGGGCCGACCCGAAAAAGCTCGCCGATCGGGCAAGAGAATTACACGAATTTAATCCAATGCTCGGCTTCCGCGGCTGCCGCCTTGCCATCGCCTATCCGGAAATCGCGGAAATGCAGGCGCGCGCCATTTTCGAAGCGGCGATTGAAGCCAGCCGTGCGACCAAAAAGCCGGTCGTGCCTGAAATCATGGTGCCGCTGATCGCCAGCAAAGCCGAGCTCGATTTGGTGAAAGAGCACATCGACGCTACGGCCAAGACCGTCGCCGCCGAGACCGGGGCTTCGGTCAAATATCAGGTCGGCACCATGATCGAATTGCCGCGCGCGGCGCTCAAGGCGGACGAGATCGCGCAGACGGCCGAGTTCTTTTCCTTCGGCACCAACGACCTGACGCAGACCGCCTTTGGCATCAGCCGTGACGATGCGGCAAGCTTTCTCGGTATTTACACCGCCAAGGGTATCCTCCCGGCCGATCCGTTCGTCTCGATCGATCGCGAGGGCGTCGGCGAATTGGTGCGGATCGCGACCGAGCGTGGGCGCAAGACGCGGCCGAACATCAAGCTCGGCATTTGCGGCGAGCACGGTGGCGATCCGGCTTCGGTCGCGTTCTGCCATGAGGTCAAGCTCGACTACGTGTCATGCTCGCCGTTCCGCGTGCCGATCGCGCGGCTCGCCGCCGCGCAGGCGGCCTTGGGCAAGCCGGCAAGTTCGACCGCGTAAGCGTGAGCGCGATGTCTTCATGGTTAATAAAAAGCGACCAAAGCGCACCGCGGCGGCGGAACCAAACGCCAGACGACTGAGAGTTTGCTGACTTGCTTGCCGGTCCGCGCGCCGCGCGTCCGAAGGGCGCGCAGTTTCGGCCGATTAACGCGTCCGCAACGTTAACCCGACAATATT
>Ga0307373_10004493_pt1 | contig 23447 bp, 25 predicted proteins | sample OX2MG_FD_202534 | JGI IMG/M metagenome (GOLD analysis project Ga0307373, IMG submission 202534) | Soil microbial communities from Risofladan, Vaasa, Finland - OX-2 | ecosystem: Environmental > Terrestrial > Soil > Coastal area > Acid sulfate soil | place: Finland: Risofladan, Vaasa | collected... | reverse complement strand
GCGAATTCGGCGCGGCCCCTGCGAGGCGCAGCGCCGGCTTGGGGCCTCGGGCCCCCAAGCCGGCGTGAGCACAAGCGGGACGCGCGGCGCAGCCGCGCAGGGGCCCGCGCCAACCAATGAGCCGGTCCTGCTTGGGCCGGTAGGCGACGTTTTTGTGATAGCCGGCTTCGGTCTTCTTTTGGTCGCGCAGAAAGCCGAGCTCGTCCGCGCTGAAGGCGATGGGGCTGGGGCCGAGATGCAGAATGTCGCCCGCCTCCAGGGCTTGGCAAAATGGCCGCGCCGCTTCCGGAGGCAACGGCAAGGTTAGGGTGCACGCCTCGATGCGGATCACGGCCATGGGGGAAGCTCCAGCCCCATGATACCGCAGGGTCAGGGCTGGACGAGTATCTCGCTGCGCCAGAAGTTGGCCTTCTGGGTTGCCGGGTCGAGCAAGGTGACCTGGCAGACATATGTGCCCGGCGTCAACGCGCCGGCCGGCACGGTGAACTCGATGGGGACGGCGCCGGCGCGGCCCTGCGGCGGGTGGATGACGGCCTGCGGGGGCGAGGTCCATGCCGCCTGGGCGGGCGCGCCGGCGGCCGGGTAGAAGCCGACATAGGCCTCGAGCGGGGCGGGGGCGGCGGGGGGATGCTCGTAGGCCTGCACATAGGCGTAGATCGGGGCGCCGCGGTGGAAGACGCGGGTGACGCTGGGCATCAGCTCGCGCCCGTTCTCGATCAGCGGGTTGGCCGCCTGGGCGGCGGTGCCGGTCGAGTTCTTGGCGTTGAACAGCGCGCCCGCCAACGGCGCCCGCTGGGCGCTGAGCACCACCGAGCTCATGGGCAGGCGGTCGGCCACGCGCATCAGGTTGGGGATGGTGAAGTCCTTGAGGTAGGTGCCGATGCGCCCGGTCTGGTCGTCGCGGGCGAGCAGCTTGATGGAGTACTTGCCCGGCAGCAGGGTGAAGCCGGTGGTGTACTCGATGGGAAGCTGGGCGAGCTGCTCGGCGGTCTTGCCGCTGAGCTTGAGCTCGACCTTGTCGCGCAGGTTGGCGACGGTGGTGCCGTAGTCGTCCTTGACCTCGCCGATGAAATCAATCAGCGCCCGCTGCGCCCCGCCCTTCTTGGCCAGCGCCAGCTCGCTGCCGGGAAGCTTGGCGGCGATGGGGACGAAGTATTCGGCGGTGTTGAGCTCGAAATAGTTGACCTCGAGCTGGAGGGTGAGCTCGGTGATGGGGTCGCCCAGCATGAGCGCGTCCTCGAGCTGGCGCTCCTTGTCGGCGGCGGTGAACTTGGCGAAGGCCTTGCCGGCGTAGTAGCCGGTGCGGTAGGCGAGGCGGGCGCCGGGGCGGCCGGCCAGCGCCACCTTGAGCCGGCGGTAGCGTCCGTCCAGGGCGGGATTGGAGGTGTAGTAGCCCAGGATGTAGTAGCTGCTGATGGCGTTGCGGGCCTGGGCGATGCCGCTGGCCAGGTCGTTGGTGTCGAGCAGGGCCTTGCCGCCGGTGTCCGAGCCCAGGGCGTAGAGGGTGTCCTGCGAGGCCTGCAGGCGCAGGTTGGTGGCGCTGGCGGCGGCGCCGTTGTACATGCCCACGCCGCCGGGCGAGCCATGGGTGGCGTCGCCCAGGGGGGCGCCGGCCACCAAGCCGCGCGCGTCCACCGGGAACAAGGCCACGTTCGCACGGATGGCGGCGTTGGTGGTGGCCTCGAGCTGGGCCTGGTTGTCCACCCCCTGCAGGTTGATGCCGCTGGCGAAGTAGACCAGCGACTTCTTCTCGCTCAGCGGCGCCAGCATGTCCACCGCGGTTTGCAGGGCGGCGAGCTGGCGGTTGGTGTTGAAGATGTTGAACTCGCTGTCGTCCTGGCCGAAGGCGCTGCCGGTGTCGGCCGAGGCGGCGTCATTGCCGTTCTCGTCCAGGCCGAGGCCGGTGGCCAGGATCATCTTGCCGAGCGCGGCCAGCAGCGCGTCGCGGTCGGCGGTGAAGTCCTGCTTCACCTTCACCCCGGCGCCCGCATAGCTCAACACCGCCATCATGTCGGCCGGGCGCATCTGCGCCGCCACGAAGCGCCGGGCGGAGTCGAGGGCGCGGAGCTGGTCGGCCACCGGCATGGCGGTCATGTCGAAGTACAGCGCCACCAGGCGCCGGTCGGCGTAGCGGCTACGCCCCGGCGATTCCGGCGTGATCTGGAAGCTGGTCACCGGCGGGGCCGGCGCGGGCCCGGCGGCGGCCCGGGGGGCTGCGGGGGCGGCCACGCCGTCGAGGCGCTGGTACTCGCAGACGGCGATCTTCTGCGGCACGTTGTCCTCGGTGATGGTGAAGTCCTTGGCCGTCAGCCCGGTCACCGGCTCGCCATTTGTGTCCTGCACCGTCACCGTCTCCAGCACCAGCCAGGCGTGCGAGGTGAAGGTGTACTGCGGCGTCTGCGCGGGCTGCGGCCGCGGCGCCTGCGCGGCGAGCAGCGATGCGGCCAAGAATGCGGCGAGCAGCGGGCGCATGGCTAGAAATCGACCCGCAGCGTGGTCTGCAGGCTGCGCATGGGGTTGGCGGCGCTGGGCAGCCCGAACTGCGGGTTGCCGAAGACGAGGTTGTAGCTGGTGTAGGCGGCGTGGTTGAGCAGATTGGTGGCGTCAATGCGCAGGTTGGCGGTGAGCCGGCTGCCCAGCGGGAAGCTGCGCTGCATGGCGGCATTCATGGAGAACTGGCGCGGCCCCTCGACCGAATTGCGCCCGGCCGTGCCCCAGGCGCCGGGCGCGGGCGCGGCAAAGGCGGCGGGGTTGACGAAACGCCCGGCGGGCGCGGCGGCGGGGGAAAGGCCGGTGGCATCCGGACGCACCCCGGTGAAGCCGGTGCCGGGAACCACGGCGAAAGTCAGCGGCGTCAGCGGCAGGCCGCTGCCCGCCGTCACTTGCGTGGTCAGCGTCCAGCCCTTGAACAGCGCTCCACGCCAGCCGCTCATCAACGCCCCGCCGCGGATGCCGCTGCCGGTGCTGTACTGCGCCACCACGCTCAGGTTGTGGCGCTGGTCGAAGCTGGAGCGGGCGCGCTCGGCGTCCAGGTTGGTCCAGTCCTGCGCCACCACTCCGGCGCCTTGGTTGCCCCCGCCCAGGGCGGAATCGTCCATGGCGTGGGCATAGGTGTAGGTGACGGTCGCCGCCAGGCCGTTGTGGAAGCGCCGCTGGATCTGGGCCTTGCCCGACTCGTAGGTGGAGTTGCCATTGGAGGCTTCATAGAGGAAGCCCACCGGGCAGGCGGGGCAGGGATTGGCGGCGCCGGGCGGGAAGGTGTTGGGATAATAGCGCTGCGCCCCGCGCGTGCCCTTGGTGCCGAGGTAGCTCAGCGTCATCACCATGCCGTCGGGCAGGTCGCGCTGCAGCGAGGCGTTCCAATCCTGGGCGTAGCCGATGCGGAAATTCGGGTCCACCGCGAACAGCGTGGGCGTGGCTCCGGGCGGGGTGAGCAGGGCGTTGGCCAGCGCCAGCGGCGCCGCGGCGGTCGCGGCCACGCTCAGGCTGGTGGAAAGCGGCGCCTGCTGCGCCATCTGGATGGCCAGGCTCTGGTACACCGAGGTGTCGCGGTAAATGCCGTAGCCCGCCCGCAGCAGCAGCGACGAGGCCGGCTGCGGCCGCCAGGCCAGACCGAGCCGCGGCTCGAGGCCGCTCTTGTCGGGGCGCAGCAGGGAACTGGGGTAGGCGGTGGCGGTGAGGCTGCCCACCGGATCCGAGCCCACCACCGGCGCCGCCGCGGCGAAGTGGCCGGCGACGTCCAGGTTCACCTGCCGTCCGTACCGCTCGGTGATGGGCGCGGTGTATTCCCAGCGCCCGCCGAGATCGAGCGTCAGGCTGTCGGCCAGGCGCCAGTCGTCGTCGAAAAACAGGTCGTAGCCGGACTCGCGGAAGTATTTGTCGGCGTTGCCGTAGGCCAGGGCGGCGGTGGCCGGCAGGCCCTGCAGGAAGTCGCCGAACGCCTCGCCCGAAGCGTAGCCGTTGAAGTTGAAGCTGCCGCGCGGGTTCTGCTGGTCGAAGTAGTTGAACTCCAGCCGCCGCAAGTCGCCGCCAAAGGTGATGTTGTGGCTGTAATGGTTCCAGTAGGCCGAGACCGAATAGGCCGCGGTCTGGTTGCGGTTGTGGGCGGGCGACCCGTCGCTCAGCGCGGCGAACCCGTCGGCGAAGCTGAGCGTCGGCGGTCCCCAGAAGGCGGGGTCGTTGTAGCCGCCGGCGATGCCGGCGGTGGCCGCCACATTGGCGCGGTTGGCGAAAAACGGGGTGGCCTGGCTGGCCAGCCGGCTGTAGTCCACCCCGAAGGTGGCGTACAGGAATTGCGTGAAGGTGTGCCGCAGCGTGAGGCTGGCGTCCAGGCCCAGGGTGCGCTGGGTGTCGAGGAAGCCGAACAGGTTGCTGCTGTCGCCCCGGGTGGAGCTGAGGCTCAGGCTGGAGGCGAATTGGTCGCGGGTGAAACCCTTGTTCACCCGCAGTTGCAGCCGGTCCTGATGCTGGTGCGAGAGCAGTGCGGTCTGGTAGTTATAGCCCGCCCCGCCGCTGGCGTTGGGCAGCGGATAGAACGCTAGCAGCGCCGCCGCCTGCGGGCTGATGCTGGCCACCGCCGGCCCGCCCAGGGCGGACAGGTTGCCGCCGCGCTCCGCCGCCGTGGGCACCAGGGCCGAGGTATTCACCGCGTTGAGCGCGGCCCCATGCTCATAGGCCACAAACACCATGGGCGCGTTGTTGAGGTTGAGCAGGTGCGGGATCACCAGCGGCCCGCCGAACTGAAACAGGCCGGTGAAATTGTTGTAGCCGGGCTTGGGGGTGGGCTGGCCGGTGAGCGAGTAGCTGCGCGCATCCAGGGCGGAACTGTCGAAGATGAGCCCCACCCCGCCGTTGTACATCGAGCCCAGGCGCGGGCGGTTGTTGCCGAACGCCGGCGACAGCGCAAAGGGCGAGGTAGCGCCATTGTCCACGCTGCCGTTCACCGCCAGCGCGTCCGGGGCCGCGGTGGGGGCGGCGGCGGTGGCGCTTGCCGCCGGCGCCGTCGGCGCGGCTGCCAGCGCCGGCCCGTGGTAGGGCGCAATCGCCAAGTCCAACGCCGTCGGTCCCGAGGCGGGAATGGTGACCTGGGTCTGGGCGGCCACAAACCCCGGCATCGTCACCTCAATGGTCCAGACCCCGGCGGCCAAATCGGCAAAGGCAAAGCTGCCGTCGGCGGCAGTGACCGTGCTGGCCGAGGCCGCGCCCTGGCGCGCGGTCACCGTCGCCCCCGGCAGCGGGATGCCGCCGCCGCGCACCAAGCCCCGCAGCGGCGCCGCCACCACCGGGCACACGAGCAGCAGGATTGTAGCCAGCCATCGCATCGCTTGGGCACTCATAGCCGCTAGCTGCCAGCTCTTGGTTGCTAGTTCCACACCGGCGTCTTGTTCGCGCTGTCGACGATCAAGAGATCCACTGGCGCCTTGCGCGGATCCAGTTTCAAGCCCAACTGCTGCTGCAAGGCGGTGAATAGCGACGGCGCCGGGGCGGCCGCGTCGGTGGTCGGCGGGCCATTGCCCGGGCCCGGTCCGGAATCCCCGCGGGCGGCGCCGCCCCCGCCCCGCATCCCGTCCCGCTTCATCATCACCATGCCGCCGAACGCGCCCGGCGGTGGGGCATAGGTCAGGCGGATGGCGTAGCTGCCGTCGAGAGCGGTCCTGTCCAGCACCGGACGGTCCAGTTGCCGCGCCAGCATGTTGGTCAACTGGGCCATGCTGGCGTTGGCGACCAGGGTCATGCCCTGGCCGTTCATGTTGATCATCATCGCGCCCGCGGGCACCGGCCCCCGCCCCCGCGCCGCCATGGCCGCGGACATGCGCTTGCCTTCGGGCGTGTCCGGGAAGTCGAACTTCAGGGTGTCGGCGGTGGCCGGCTTGAGCTTGGACTTGTCGTTCACCACCAGTGCGTACACGTTCATCACTTTGCTGGAGCGGTGGGTCTTGAGGTCGAACTGCTTCTCCAGAAACGGCGCCAGCAGCAGCGCAATCTTGTCGCGCGCCACCGGCGCGGAGGTTTCGGCGGAGACATCGAAATTCTCGCTGCTGATCCACGCCGGCCCCACCACTTGATAGGGCTTGAGGCCGTAGGCGGCCTCGATCAGCTCCTTCAGCGACATGTTTTGCGCCGTCAGCCGGGTGGGCTCGGTGCGCATGCCCTTGAAGATGCGGCCGCCGCTGGGCGGGGCCGCGGGCTTGATGCTGGCGGCGTCGAAGCTGGTGGGCGCCGGCGGGGTGGATTGGGCGAAGACGATGCCAGCCGCCAACGGGCCAACCAACGCCGCCGCCCCCAGCCCGGCCAACGCCAGCTTGCGCCCGCGGCCCAAGTTGCGTCCCCGGCCCCCCTCCAGGATGGCGGCCACCCGCTGCGCCAGCGGCCCGCCGCCGATGCCGGCGGCGCAGGGCAGCGGCGATTCCATATAGTGCCGGCACACCTGCACCAGGCCGCTGGCGTAGGCGTGGCGGTTGCCGCCCTGGCGCAGCACCTCTTCGTCGCAGGCGCGCTCGCGTTCGGCCACCAGGCGCGCGCCCATCCACCAGGTCAGGGGATGGAACCAGAACACGGTCTCCACCAGCATGTGCAGCGCCGACCACAGGTTGTCGCGCCGCCGCAGGTGGCAGCGCTCGTGCGCCACCACCGCTTCGAATTGATCGTGCGTCAGCCGGTGGCGCAGGCTGGCGGGCAGCAGCAGCACCGGCCGGAACAGGCCGAAAATGCCCGGCTCGATCGCGGCCGCGGTGGCGCGCACCGGCAGGGAAGCGCCGCCTTCGGGCGTGGCGGCGCGGGCGACGCGTGCCAGCCGCTGCCAGCGCAGCCCCCAGCGCAGCGCCAGCGCCGCGCTGCCTGCCAGCCACACCCCCGCCAGCAGCCCCAGCCACGCGGGGCCCGGGGCGGCTGCCGCGGCCGCGTCCGGCATTTGCAGGAACCGCGTCTGGAACGCCTGGCTCAGCGCCGCCAGCGCCGCCGGCGGCGCTGCGGCGGCCGCCGCCGGCGCCGGCAGCAGCCGGCCCAGCGCCGCTCCCAGCCCGGCCAAGGCGCTGAACGGCACCAGGAACTTGACCGAGGCCGCCATCCATACCCAGAAGCGCACCCGCGCCTGGTGGCGGCGCAGCCCCCACGCCACGGCAGCGGCGGCCAGGGCGAACACGGTGGACTGCCAAAGGTGGTTGAACAAGGTGGCTGGAGTCATGATTCCTCAGTGGTCGGGTCGGTCGCTCGCGAACGGGGCTCCTGCCCGGCGGCGTGGCGGCGCAGCAACGCCTCCGCCTCGCGCAGGTCGTCGAGCGTGAGCTGGCCGGATTCGATCCAGTGCGCCATCACCGGCTGGGTGCGGCCGCCGAACAGCCCCAGCCATTCGTCCATCAAGCGCCGGTGCGCGGCTTGCCGAGCCACCGCCGCCTCGAAGATGTGGGCGTTGCCGATCTTGCGGGTGCGGCGCATCGCGCCTTTGGCCTCCAGCCGATAGACGGTGGTCTGGATGGTGGTGTAGGCGTGCGCACCCGGCAACGCCTCCTGGATTTCGCGGATGGCAATCGGGCCCTGCGCCCACAGGGTCTCCATGATGCGCAGTTCGAGGCGGGAGAAGCGCGGCGGCTTGTCTTGTCTACTACGCATGTGGGCAATTCTACTACATGGGTATGGACGTGAGGCAAAAGCAATTGGTAGCGGAGGCGCAAGAAATTTTTCCGCGGCGGGCGGCGCGGCTACCACAGGGTGTGGGCGGCCTGGGCGCTGCGGAGGCGGAGCATGTTGCCGAAGAAGTCGGTTTTGATCACGTCGCTGGTGCGCAAGTCATGGTTGGAGAAGCTTTCACCCAGGGTGGTACAAAGGGCGTCGCGGCCGGGCAGGTGGCCGCTGATGTGGGTGCGGGCCTGGTAGTAGCGAAACTCTTCCAGGCGGAACTCATGCGGCAGCCAGGCGGCGACGGCGTGCAGCCAGATCCAGCGCAAGTAGCTCTGCCAGGCGGTGGCGATGCAGCAAGGTTTGGTAGAGCGCAATGGCCTCGGTCACCTGGCCGGTGTCGTCGGCCTGCTGGGCGGCGATGATCATGCGCTCGCGGTCGGTGAGGTGGCTGTCGGCGGCCAACGCCTTGGCGTACTGAACGTCACCACGGCCAGGCCGAGCGGCTGAAAGCTGAGCTGGACCACCCACATGGGGGAATGCATTTTGCAGTCGTTCCAAATAGGCAGCTAGGCGTGCCTCCCGCCCCTCCGCTCTCGCCCGATAGATTCTCATCGCCCATCAGATTATCCCCGCCCCTCCTCCACGCCAATACAAAACCGCTGGGGGCACTGTGTGTGTAACACAGTAGTATTAGGCCGCAGCCGCCCAATAGCGCTCGAGGACGGGTAGGTCGAACAGGGCAAGCAGCCATATGGGTCCGAAGGCCGAAGGGGCGGACATGGCTACAAGTCGGCCAGATCGAGCGCGCGGCTGCGCCCGGCGATGGCGGCGGCGAGACTCCTGGCGGAGCGGGCGAGCCAATCGAAGATGGTGCGACGCTCGCCGCGGCAAGCGTGGACTTCGGTGAATGGAGCCAGCAGCCATGTCTTGGCGCGGGTGTCAATCGGCAAGGTGGGGTCATTGGCTTGCACCCCGGTAAATACGGCACGGTCCACGATCGGCCGGAAGGGCTCCATCAGGTCGTTGGCCAGGCAGAACGGGTCGTAGCGGTTGTGGTGCTGGAGTCCCAAGGACGGGTGGAGGCCCGCGCCGCAAAGCGCCCGAGCGGTGAGCGCGCCGCAGCCCTGCTTCGCCTCGCGGGGGTCGTGCCGCATTGAACCGCGGGCAAAATCGGCGCGAAGCGCAGCCCTGGCTTGGGGCGATGGGGCCCGGTCGGCCCCGCCTGCATAACCGGGTGCGGGGACAGCTCACCGGTCCGGGCGCAGTTACAGCCCGGCCGGGCAGCCGCGCTGGGGCCCGTGCCGACCAGGGATCTCCCGGCCGCCATGCCGCCACAGGAGCATTTGCGCGTCCCAATGGAACGCGGCGGCCGCGGAGCGATTTTTTTATGCCGGGATATATCTTCTCATGGTACATTCCCGGTTAACCGATATCTGGGCGAATGGAGAGCGCGCCCGGCGATTAGAAGGTGTGTCACATGCCGGCGTATGTTGTTTCGACCATTTGCGACCGCTGCCACGACCGAACCGAGCCGCGATGGCGGCGCGTGTGCCCCGCTGACATCATCGTCCTTGACCCGTTGACGGCAAATCGCTGGGGTCGCGCCGCTTTTGCGCCGCGGACAAGATCGGCGCGAAGGGCCGCGATATTCGGAACGGCGGTCTGCCCGGGCCCGGCTGGAACGCCCCGCTACCGCGGCGCGACCCCGGCGACACGGCGGCGAAGACGATCGGCGGCCGCTGGGCAAAGAGTCGGTTCACCGGTTGGGAAAAGGGGGTGCACGTGACGGATCGGAAGGGAACGGTGGTGTGGTTCACGGGTTTGAGCGGTGCCGGAAAGACGACCCTGGCGCGGGCCGTGGCGAGTCAACTCATAGAACTGGGCTGGAGTGCGGAGGTGGTTGACGGCGACGAGCTGCGGCAAAAGCTGTCCGCCGGACTGGGCTTCGGCCGCCGCGACCGCGAAGAGAATGCGCGGCGGGCCGCCTGTCTCGCCGAGGACCTCGCTCACCATGTGGATTTCGTGCTCGTGGCGCTAATCGCCCCCTACCGCGCCCTCCGCGCCGAGATTGCCGGGCGCTTGACGAACTATCGCGAGGTTTACGTGAACGCCCCGCTGTCGGTATGCGAAGCTCGCGACACCAAGGGCCTCTACCACCGTGCGCGGGCCGGCGAATTGAAACATTTCACTGGCCTCGACGACCCCTACGAGCCGCCCCTGCGGCCCGCCTTGGAGATCCGGACCGACCATGAATCTGTTGGGCACTCGGTGCAAATGGTGATACGCCTGTTGGGGGCCGGTGAGGGCCCGGCAAAAGAGAGGGCGCTTGAACACAGCCAAGCCGCGCAGAGCCTGTTGCGCTTTCGAATTTCCACTTTCATGAAAGTGCGATTCAACGAGGTCGCCGATGCGCTCGGCACCAGCCCTTCTGTGCTGCTTCGGAAGTTTGTCGCCGCTGCAATCAGTCAGCCACAGCTTGCTGAGTCGCTTTCCACGGTGCGCTTTTCTCCCGTGAGTGCACGGGCTACCGGCAGCCATGCGGGCGAGGAGTCCGAAGCAGAACCCGAATTTTATTGGCCACAGCGTGGCCACAAAGCCTTGCACGCTCCATTCGTTGGGACGAAGCTGCCGGAAGCGAGCCCAAACAGGGCCTCGTCAAATCTGGTTCCACGGGAGAAAGGAAAGTGATGAAATTGACCAAAAGCGTAGTGATGCTGGTCGTCGCCGGGGCACTGACGGCCGGAATGAGCTTTCTCACAATGGTGATGCCAGCACGGGCGTCCACTCCGCCCTCTTGCACCAAGAACATGTGCACCCTCGGAAGCTTCCCTCCCTTCAGCTCGTGCAGTGGGCTTTCCAAAGGCGGCTACAACTGCCTGTGTTCTGGCTTTGCCGACGGCAAGGAATGCCAAAAGAGTGTTGAATGACAATTCCGGCCGCGAAGAGGGCAACAAGCGCCGCAGCCCACGCGGCGCTTGCCGTCCTCCTCGCCGCAACCGTGGCGGATGGCTTGGTATCGGTTTTCCGCATCCGCCGTTTGCAGGCGGAGATCCGCGAACTGCGGCGCCCGGAGCAATTTGACGAGATCGGCAATGTCCTGCGCATGTCCGGCATCGATCTGCAGAGTCACCCATTTCGCCCAGGCATGCTTCCGGGAACGAAGAGGCGCGTTGTGGCTTTCGCGCTGACTGGCGCCACCCTTCCCGCTGAAATTGCGCTTTGGGGGCAGGTCCGCAAATTGGCGCCGGCCGAGACGGCATTCCTGGGCATTTGCGCCGACCGCGCATGCGCCACCGCAGTACGGCGCCTGCCCGCCAATTTCCCGATCCTCGTGGCCGGCGAGGAGAGCGGTTTCGCCGCGCTCTTGCGTGCAAGCCGCAGCGGCAGCTTCCTAGTAACTGACAACCGCGCGCAAATCCTGGCTGAGCCACATCTCGGAGGGCGCGGCCCGGGGGGCGTGCTGGCGGAGATCGAGGGCACAAAATGAGACGATTCGGGCTATGGACGATTGCATCCGCCGCATTGGCTTGCGCTTTCGCAATAGACGGGATCTTGCTGTACGGCCGCGAGCAGCTTTGGAAAGAGGCAGTGGGGCTTCCGGAGTCCCAGATCTGGTTTCCGCGCGGTGCTGCCGTCCCGCCCGGTTACCTCAGCGACGGATTTACCTACGGTCCCGCCTTAACTGAAGCGCGCTGCTTCGCGCACCTGTTCACGTCATCCAGTTGCGGTCTTTGTTCGGCGGAGATGCCGGAGTGGCGCGCACTGGTGGAGCGCTCACAGAAGTTGGGGTGCGATGCACTCAGGATTCCGCCCAATAGGAATGCCGCATCGCCTAAATACACTGAAATAAGCGAGGGCCGGCAGGTCGTCTTCCTCGATCCGGAATGGCTTAGCGGAAGCCCGCCCAGTGCGACGCCGACACTGATCATCTTCGCCCGCGGCGCGGCAACGGCGTGGTGCCGCGTCGGCGAGCTGGACCAGAAATCGACGCGAGCAGCGTTTACGGCCTTGGCCGCGGCGGCGATGGTCGGCGGCGGCAACCGGCCACCCGCGGCAGCAGATGAAGCGCCTGGTCAAAATTCCGCCAGCGACGACGCGAGGCTGATATGCCGCTGAATACCACTACTTCAACCCCACCAACCCGCGTGCCGGCGCGCATGGCGATTTGGGCCGTGCTCGGGATCGCCCTGACGGGCATGCTTCCCCGGGCGCGCGCGCAGGCCCCGTCGCCATCCGCGGAGCCGGCCATCGCCGCCGCCGCCGTGCGCTGGGTTTGCAATACCACGGTCAATTGCCGGGCAGTGGGAATGCTTCGTAACACCCTAGTGGTGGACCCAATGCGGTTCTCTGCCTCCTCGGATGATATGGCCGCCGCGGTCCCGTTGGCTTACGGGCTGAGCGGACCCCAGATCGATGGTCTCCCGCCATGGGCGGGCTGGGACAGTTACCAAATTACAATTGCTGCCACCTCGCCGGTATCGAGAGCCCAAATGCAGCAGGTATTGCTGCGGAAAGTCCTCGATCAATGTTTTGCCATCCGCGCGACTACCGTCACCAAGCCCGTCCCCGGCTATGCGCTCGTCGTGGCGCCCGGTGGCATCAAATTTAAGGCCGCTAAGACGCCGCCGCCGCGCCAGGTCGTGGAGGGCGTTATGACGCTTTCCACGGTCCCGCAGCTCGTGGCGCTCCTCAACCGGCTCTATTACGGCGGTAGATTCGGTGTGACCCGGCCTATTTCGGACGCCACTGGCCTCGGCGGGTTTTACAGCATCCCATTCCCTGCGCCTGGAGCGCTGGAGCCTGGCGAAAACGTCCTGGCGGCGCTTGGTCGGCTGGGACTTCAGGTGAAACCGGCGCCGGGCACCGATACCCGGCTACGGATCCAACACATGGACTATTTGCGCAAAAGCTGCATAATCGGCCCAGAGCCAGCGAGACCACGGGACTAGCGGATGGGAGCCGATCTTCCCACGTCCATGCGAACGCACCTCAGGGAGAAGATTGAGGACTTGGTCCTTTCCCATTACATGCCAATCAACTACGCGTTCAAGGACAATGGCGAGCATGTCACGCATTGGCTAAAAGCTGGCGGCTCGGAATTCCGGGAGCCGTTTGCAATCGGGACCGTAGAACGCATCATGGAAAGAACCCACAGGCTCCTAACCCTGTCTACGGGAACCGACGCTTTGCTTCGCCACGGCTCCGGGCAGAAGCGTCTGTATCCAACCGGTTGGATTTACCACGTCAGCCGATGCGGGTCGACGCTGTTGGCGAACATGGTAAAAGCAATCGACCAGCATTTCGTCCTCTCCGAACCAGAGCTGCCGCTGATCGATGCGGTGCGGTCGCCGGGCCGTCTTTCACGCTCGGAATTGCGGGATCTCACGCGGGCAAGCGTGTTGGCGCTTTGTAGCCGGGCGCCGCGCGCTGCCACCCATTCATTCGTCAAGCTTTTCCAAGGGTACACACTGGACCTGCCACTGATACGAGAATCGCTGCCGGGCGTGCGCGAAGTGTTTGTTTACCGCGACCCTGTCGAGGTCATCGTATCGCTGATCACGGGCGCCCCACCACTGTGGTTGTGGAGCGAATACATGGCCGGGCTTCCGCTGGCGACCGCAGTGGAGCGCCCCGCGGTTGAGCTGGCAGCACGGATGGTGGGTCGTCTTCTTGCCGCCATGCATTTGCACGCGGGCGACGACACGCTGCTGATCAACTACAATCAGATTGGTCCGCAGACTCCCGAACTGATGATGGCGTTTTGGGGAATCCCGTGCGACGCCAGCAAGGCCGAGACCATGAGGTCCGCCCTGCGGCTGGACGCAAAGGACCGACAGCAAAAGCAGGAGTTCATCGCGGATTCTGACCGTAAGCAACGCGGCGCAAGCGCTATGGTCCGCGATGCCGCCGAAGAGTACGCCTCGGACGCGTACCTTAAGCGGGAAGAGCTGCGGGAAAAGCGGGCCGCTTCCGCACGCCAGCCCGTCTTAACGGCCTCGGACTGGCGCCGAGCTGCAGCGCCGCAGAAAAGGCGGAGATGATCAAATCGCGCGAATGGCTGCGGGTAACCACCGCCGACGAATTGCGGCGCCGCTCCTGCCGCAAGGTCGCAGTCTCGACTTGCTTGGCCGCGTCCGCGCCGCTGTGGGGTAGGATGGGCAGAATCCTGGACATCTCCGGTCGCGCCGTGAGACTCCGCGTGTGCGATTCCCAGCTTGCTATCCGGGTCGAGGACGGTAGCGAAACCACCACTCCACTCGCCGATCTGGCCGCCCTCGTCATTTCGTGAGCGCTATTCGGACCGCATCTTGCGGGCGGAGTGAAGGTTGGCCAAGCTGGGGGCATGCACCCACTGAGCAAGAGAGCCCATGAGCATTGGCGGCCGATCGTGGCGGCCCCAACGCGGAGCGGACAGAGCGTGGCGGCGTTTTGCCGGGAACGGGGTATGTGGCCGTCGTCGTTTTTCCGGTGGAAGCGGATCTTGGCGACGGCGAAGCCGACGCCAGCTTTCGTTGAAGTGAAGCTGGGGACGGAGGTGGCGCGGCCCGCCGGACCGGAGGCCCGGCCGGGCAGCGTACGGTGGAGGTGCGGGGCGGGCGGCGGCTGCGGGTCGAGCGCGGCTTCGACACCGAGCTGCTGCGGCAGGTGCTGCGGGTGCTGGAGGCGGAGGCATGATCGGGCTGCCGAGCCTGGACAGCCTGGATGCGGCGGCGAGCGCGCGGATCTGGCTGGCCACCGAGCCGGCCGACATGCGCTGCGGCTTCGGTGCGCCGGTAAAACCGGCAGGTGGCAGATGGTGAGAGTCCATCACAGTGAAGTGCGTATTCTTGCCCATGCCGAACAGCCTTCTTGTCTGATGCCGAACGCGATTCATGCGGGATGCCGAACGGGATTCTTGTCATGCCGAACACCGACCGGCAGGTAAGCAGCGACGCCGTCACCCCACCCGATACTGCCTCTTTTACACGAGGAGGACAGGGGGGCCAGTTGAGGGCGTCCATGCGCAAGATCTGCGAGGTTCTGCGTTTACAGTCGAGTTGGGCTGGGGCCAGCGCGAGATTGCCCGTGCCACGGGATTGAGCGCCAGCACGGTGCACGAATACGTGGTGCGCTGCCAAGCCGCCGGAGTGGGCTGGCCGTTGCCGGAGGGCTGGGGCGAGCCGGAGTTGCTGGCCGCGTTGCGGCCAGCCTTGCCGCGCACGGCGGCAAGCGCACGGGCGCAGCCCGACTTCGCCGTGGTGCACCGCGAACTTCAGGCCAGCTCCTTCCCCAGCGCAGCAAGAGCGCCAGGCTGCCCGCCAGGCCGATCGCCGCCAATAGCCACGGCAGCAGGTCCTGGGGCAGGGAGGTCGAGGGCTCGCCGCCCGTGGTCGAGTAGAAGACCATGGTGGCCGCGGCTGCGTGGAAGGGCGCGCTTGCCGCCGCCAATGCCGGCGCCACCGTTCGTTCGCGCGGCCAGGGCAGCAACGCCCCCAGCGCTGCCAGCGCGCTGAACGGCACGAGGAATTTCAGCGAAGCCGCCATCCAGATCCAAAACCGGACCCGGGCCTGATTGCCGCGCAGCAAAAGCGCTACCGCCGCCGCCACCCCGGCGAACACAGTGGACTGCCACAAATGGTTGAGCACCGCCGCCGGCGTCATGCGTTGCCTCCGACCTTGCCCTCGGCCTGCCGGCGCAACTCCTTCTCGGCCTCTTGGATGTCCTCCAGCGTCAGTTTGCCCGACTCGATCCAGTGCGCCATCACCGGCTGCGTGCGTCCACCAAACAGGCCCAGCCACTCGTCCATCAGCCGCCGGTGGGCGGCGCTGCGCCCGACCGCCGCCTCGAAGATATGGGCATTGCCGATCTTGCGCGTGCGCCGCACCGCCCCCTTGGCCTCCAGGCGGTAGACCGTGGTCTGTATGGTGGTGTAGGCGGGGCGCTGGGCCTCGGGAAACGCCTCTTGCACCTCGCGGATCGAGACCGCCCCGCGCGACCACAGCGCTTCCATGATCTGCAGTTCAAGCTTGGAGAAGCGGGGGGGCTTGGAAAGCTTGCTACTACTCATGTGTGTAATCCTACTACACGAGTATGGACGGCGGTCAACCGAAAAGGGGAGCCCGGCGGCGAGCGACGGGCTCAGACCACCCGCACCGGGCCGGGGTAGCGCGCTAGACGGGCGTCAGTGGTGAGCAGCGTCAAGCGCTCGACCGTGGCCTGCGCTATCAAGATGCGGTCAAACGGATCCTTATGCAGCCTCGGCAGCTCGCCGGTGGCCAGCGCGTGGGCGCCGGTGATCGGCAGTTCGAGGTAGCCGTGCTGCAGCAGCGCCCGCCGCAGCTCGCCGAGATCCACCTCCAGGGCGCGATGCTGGCGGTTGTGCTTGATCGCCAACTCCCAAATGCTGGCCACGCTGAACCAAAGCTGGTTGGTTCGGTCCTCGATGAGTGCCTCGGCTTGGGCGGAGCGCCGTTCGGGCGCGTTGGTCGTCCACAGCAGCAGATGGGTGTCGAGCAGAAAGTTCACTCCTGATCGTCCTCATCCGTGCCGTAAAACATCTCCTCGATCTCCTTCTCCATCATGGTGTTGAAATCGTCGGGGATGGTGCCCCTGCCGCGCAGAAAACCGGACCGCGGCAATACCGGCGCCGGCTCCAGGCGCACCACCTGCACCATGGGTTTGCCCGCCTTGGCGATGATGAAAGACTGGCCCTGGGCGGCTTCTTCCACCAGCCGCGAAAGGTGGGTCTTGGCTTGGTGAATGTTGATGACTTTCATGCCGGGACTCCTGGTGGACTAAACTTAGTTTAGTTCATTTAGGTTATCCGCAGGCGAGTGGCTGCGGCCCGGAGGAGCGGGCGCCGGCCAGGGCGCGCCAACTGGTGATCACCCGGTTCAAATCCTGGCAGGCGAGCACGTAGCTGCCCTGCTGGGCGCTGGTGGGGGCGGCGTCCACGGGCGATTCGAGCAAGCTGAGCAGGCCGAACAGCTCGGCTTGGGCGCGCGCGGCCGTGGGCGGGCCGGCGGCGGCGCCGCGGCCCAAGCCGCCGTGTCCGCGCCCGCCGCCGCCGGCCAGCCGCTCGAGTGCGGCGGCGTTGGCGGGCTGGCTTTGCCGGGCCTGGGCGATCTGTGTGGCGATCTGCTGTTCTAGTTCGTGCGCGGTGTTGAGCCCCTCGAGCACCTTCATCTGCAGCGCATGCAGCGCCGCAATCGCTGCGGTGATGGCGGGCCCTTGGCCGTGGCGCGGGTCGTTGACCACGGTGAGCGCGCGGGTATAGGCGCGGCCGTCCACCTGCAGCGTCAGGGTATAGACGCCGGGGGCAACCAGCGGGCCCTCGGGCGCGGGCGGGGTGTCATGGAAAATCGCGGTCATGGGCAGGCTCAGCCGCGCCCCGGCGGGACGTTCATAGCGCAGGTCCCACACCGCGCGGTGGGCGCCCGCGGTGGTGGGCAGCGGGCGCAGCGGCTGCTTCCAATAATCGGGCACGGTTTGGGGCGCGGCGGCAAAGGCGGCGAGGGCGGGGTCGGGAATGCTGGAGAGGGTGCGCACCAGCTTCCCGTGCGCGTCATGCACCTCGAGCGTCACCGCGCCCGTGGCCGGCTGGCCGAGGTAGTAGTAGAGGATCGCGCCCGCCGGTGGGTTGACCTCGTGCGGCACCTCGGGCGGGAACGGCGTGTCGGCGTTGAGGTTGATGTGCACGCGCACGGCGGGGCTGGGCGGAAAGAAGTAGGCGGGCGCGGCGGCGATGCGGGCGGCGGCGCCCTGGCCGAGCTGGCGTAGCGGCGCCATGTCGTCCAGGATCCAGAAGCCGCGGCCGTAGGTGCCGATCACCAGGTCGTTGTTGTGCACCACCAGATCGCGGATCGAGGTGGTGGGCAGGTTCAGCCGCAGCGATTGCCAATGGTCGCCGTCGTCGAAGGAGACATAGACAGTGTTCTCGGTGCCGCAGTAGAGCAGGCCGGGAACCTTGGGGTCTTCGCGCACCACGCGCACGAAGCTGCCCTCGGGCCGCCCGTTGGGCAGGCCAGCGACGATCGCGGTCCAGTGCGCGCCGTAGTCGCGGGTGCGGAAGAGATGCGGCAGGTAGTCGCCGACGTTGCGGTTGTCCATCTCGGCGTAGGCCTCGCCGGGGCGGGTGTGGCTGGGCTCGACGAAGTTGAACTCGGCGCTGGCGGGCGCGCCCGGCGGGGTGACTTCCTTCCAGGTGGCGCCGCCGTCGCGGGTGAGCCACACCAGCCCGTTGTTGGTGCCGGTCCAGATGACGCCGCGCAGCGCCGGCGAGGGCGAGAGCGCGGTCAGCGCCGGCGTGGGCCGGCCGTAGGCGGGCGGCACCGGCGGCTGGCCGTTGTGGGCCGAGAGATCGGGGCTGATGTCGCGCCAATGCTGGCCGCCGTCTTCAGTCACGCTCACATATTGCGAGCCGAAGTACATCACGTGCGCGTCCTGCGGCAGAAAGGCGATGGGGGGGTTGGTGAACAGGCGGTAGACCTTGCCGTTGCCGCCCGGGCTCACGTCCTGATAGGTCCACTCCGGCCGCGTCACCCGCACCAGCGCGCTCTCCAGCCCGCCGGCGTAGATGATGTTGGGGTGGAGCGGATCGGGCGCCACCGAGCCCGCCTCGCCCGCCGGCATGGGGTACCAATCGAAGGGCGTGATCTCGCCCAGGTCGCCGCGGCTCGCCACCGCCACCGCTCCGGAATCTTGCATGGTGGCGTAGACCCAGTAGGGAAAGCGGTTGTCGGTGGCGATGCGGTAGACCTGCGCGGTGGACTGGTTGTACCACGGGCTCCAGGTGTGGCCATGGTCCAGGCTCACCGTCGCCCCCTGGTCCACGCCCAGGATCATGCGCTGGGCGTTGGTGGGGTCAATCCACAGGTTGTGGTAGTCGTCGCCGCCGGGCGCGCCCTTGTAGCTGGCGAAGGTGTGGCCGCCGTCGCTGGAGCGGTACATCGAGGTCTGCATCGTATAGACGATGTCGGGGTTTTGCGGGTCCACGTAGACGGCGCAGATGTAGTCGTTGCCGGTGATGCGGCGGTCGGTGGTGGCCTGGCTCCAGGTGGCGCCGCCGTCGTCGGAGCGGTAGAGGCCAAAGCCGCCGATCAGGAAGACGCGCTGCCCGTGGGTGCCCGGCGCCACCGCCACGGCGGTGCGTCCGGTCAACCTCGGCAGGCCATGGCCGGAGATCTCGGTGAAGGTGGCGCCTTCATCGGTGGACTTGTAGAGCGCGGTGCCGTTCTCCTCGCGCAGGTGCTGGCCGGGGTTGGGGTTGTAATGCAAATAGGTGGTGGCGAAGACCTCGCTGGCGTCGTCCGGGGCCGCGGCCAAGTTGCGCGCCCCGGTCTCGTCGTCGCGGTAGAGCACCTTGCTCCAGGTGGCGCCGCCGTCGGTGGAGCGGAACACGCCCCGGTCGGCGCTCTTGAAGTGGTAGTCGCCCTGGGTGGCGGCCAGCACCAGGTCGGGGTTGTGCGGGTCCACCAGGATCGAGGCGATGCGATGGGTGTGTTCCAGCCCCGACCGCTGCCACGTCTGGCCGCCGTCGCTGGACTTGTACATGCCGTTGCCCTCGTTCAGGGCCAACCCGGTGATCAGGTCGCCAGTGCCGGCGTAGATGATCTTGGGGTTGGAGGTGGCGACGGCGAGCGAGCCGATCGAGTCCACCGCTTTGACGCTGTCAAAGATGGGCCGCCAGGTGATGCCGGCGTTGTCGGTCTCCCACACCCCGCCGCCCGGCAGCCCGATGTAGAACTTGCCCGGCTGTCCGATGACGCCGGCCACCGCCGAGACCCGGCCGGCGCGGTCGGGCCCGATATTGCGCCACTTCAGGCCAGCATAGAGGGCGGGGTTGACCTGGGCCAGCGCGGCCGTGGCCAGGGCCAAAAGCAGAAGCAGGGGGCGTCGCATCCCCGTAGCTTACATCTTGCGCGGGTCGCGCCGCTTTGCCTGCCGGCAAAATCGGCGCGAAAGGCCGCGAAATTCCGCAGGGGCAGAAGCGCCAGTGGCGCTTCTGCGCCCCCGGGAAGCGAATTCGGCGCGGCCCCTGCGAGGCGCAGCGCCGGCTTGGGGCCTTGGGCCCCCCAGCCGGCGTGAGCACCAAGCGGGACGCGCGGCGCACCGGCCCGGCGCTGCTACAGCCGGGCCGGGCAGCCGCGCAGGGGCCCGCGCGCCAACCTTAGTGGGTCGTTGTGAGTCGGTACAGGCGGCGGGCATTGCCGCCCAGGATGAGGTTGCGGTCGGCCTCGGGCAGGGGCAGGGCGCGCAGGCTCTCCAGCATGAGCGCGGGGCTGCCGATCTGGTGGGCGTAGTCGCTGCCGGCCAGCAGGTGCTCGGCGCCGGCGAAGCCGATCGCCAGCATCAGCGCCTCCGGGTCGAAGTTGACGGTGTCGAAGTAGAACTGCCGCAGGTACTCGCTCGGCGGCTGCGGGATGTGGGCGCGGCAGTCGGGGAATACCCGATAGCCGCGGTCGAGCCGCTCCGCCAGGTAGGGAATCGCTCCGCCCAGGTGGCTCAGCACCCAGCGGATGCGGGGAAAGCGCTCGGGCACGCCGCTGAAGACCAGCTTGGCCGCCGCCAGCGTGGTGTCGAACAAGAACCCGACCAGCGGCATCAGCCAGAAATCGCGCATCGCCTCGACCCCCACCGGGTCGGTGGGATGGATGTGCAAGATGGCGCCGAGCTCGTCGGCCAGCTCATACAGCGGCCAGAAGCGCGGGTCGGCCAGGGCGACGCCGTTGACGTTGCTGAACAGCATGGCGCCGGGCAGGTGGAGCTGGCGGCAGGCGCGCTCCAACTCGCGCACGCTGGCGGCGGGGTCGTTGAGCGGCAGCGTGGCCAGCGCCGAAAAGCGGCCGGGATAGCGGGCGATGCCGGCGGCGAAGTCGTCGTTCACCATCTGCGCCAACCGCACCGCGGTCGCCGGCGACTCCACGTGTACGCCCGGGGTGGTCATGGAGTAGACCTGCAGGTCAATGCCGGTGGCATCGAGCATCTGCACCCGCACCGCCAGGTCGCGCTGCCCAGGCACGGCGATGTTGTAGTCGCCGGGATAGTGCAGCCGCGGGTTGCCCTGCTCGTCGTAGCTGATCTCGACCGCGCTCTCGCCGGCCTCGAGCGCCTTCAGGTAGGCGGGCGGGTAGTAGTGATTGTGGACGTCAAGGATGGGCGGCATGGTGGGTGGGGGTTCCGGATTTGCGGACCTGCCAATAATAAGCCGGAACCCCGGTCAGCAGGAACCCCACGACCCACAGCGCCGCGCCCGGGGCGGAGGCCGCCAGATTGCCCACCACCAGCACGCAGCCGGCCAGGAACAGCGCCGGGGCCCAGCCAAAACGCCGGCGATGGCGCAGCAATCCCCAGCTCATCAGACCAAAAAACATCCATTCCAAATAGACCACCCCGGTGAACAGCTCCCGGTAAGTGCCCACCGCCACCAGCAGGCACGACCACAGCGCCTGCAGCAGGATGGCGCGGTGCGGGGTCTGGAAGCGGGGATGCACCTCCGCGAGCGCGGCCGGCGCCAACCGATCGCGCGCCATGGCCAGGTAGACGCGCGGCCCGGCCAAGATGACGCCGTTGAGCGAGCCCAGTGCCGACAGGACCACCAGCGCCGAGACCAGCGCCGCCCCGCCGCCGCCCAGCAGCACCGCCGCCGCGTCGGCGGCCACGCGGGTCGAGCTCGCCACTTGGCTCCAGGGCAAGACGCGGACATAGGCGGCATTGAGCCCCAAGTAACAGGCGGTGACCAGCAGCGTGCCCGCCACCATGGCGCGCGGGATGGTGCGCTGGGCGGCGCGCGTCTCGCCGGCGGCATAGGTGCCCATGTGCCAGCCGCCAAAGGCGAACAGGCCGGCGCTCACCGCCAGCAGGAACGCCCCCGGCCCGGGCCAGACTGCCGCTACCGCCGGCGCTGGTGGTGGCGCGTGGTGCGCCGCCCACCAGCCCACCGCCGCCACCAGGCCCGCAATCGCCGCCAGCTTGATCAGGGTCAACGCCACCTGCGCCCGCGCCGCGGGCGCGATGCCGAGGACGTTCAGCCCGGACAGCCCCAAGATCAGCCCGATCGCCACCACGCGGATCATGGTGTCGCTGAGCGGCGCCACCAGCCCGCAGTAGCGCGCCGCCACCACGGCGATCGCGGCGACGATGCCGGAGTGCATCGCCCAGAACATCGCCCAGCCCCACAGGTAGCCGGCCAGCGGCGAGACGGTGCGGTGCAAAAAAACGTAGACGCCGCCGGTCGCGGGAAACGACTGCTCCAACTCGGCGCACACCAGCGTGCCCATCAGGGTTAGCAGCCCGGCCACCAGCCAGACCGTCAGCATGGCCGCCGGCCGCGCCACCCGGCGGCTGACCTCGGCCGCCTGCACAAACACCGCCGCCCCCACCATGATGCCCACCACCAGCGCGGTGGTCTGCACCAAACCCATGGAACGGCGCAACTCGGGGGAATCGGCCAAACCCCCCTACTATACGCTGCGGCTGGGTTGCGGTGGCTTAGCGGGGCAAGCGCGTGCGCAGCCCGGCGATCGAGTCCACCACGGGGCCGGAGATCCAGGCCGGCGGGGCCGCGCCCAGCCGCGTCGCAGGGGGAAAGACCGCCACATCGTCCCACAGTCGGCCTTGCGAGCGGCAGCAACCGGGCACGCCCGCCGCCAGCGACCGCGACAGCACGGCGCCAACCCGGTGGTCCGGATCCCAGAACTGTTCCACCCGCGCGTCCGGGATGCGCGCCAGCACGCCGGCCGAGGGAGGGCTCCAATCGGTGGGCAGGATCGGTTCCCAGACCACGAACACGCGCAGCCTGGCCGAGGGAGTGGCACGGAGAAGTTGAGCGAATGCGGAAGACCCCCGCAAACAGATGGGTCACGTGGGCGACAGCAGCAGCAGCAGCCGGGTGGATGGCGGCGAGCCGTTGAACTGGCTGACAAAATCAGCGGCGGTGGCGGGTGCAACCGTGGCCATCGGCGGTTGTCCCGCCGGAGTGTGGCGCGGTCCCCAACTCCACCAGGCGGCGGCGGCAAACAACGCGATCGCGAGACCGATCGGGATGAGTTTCCAAGCTTTCATGCCGCCAGCCAGCCCGCCACCAATTGCGGGAACAATACAAGGGCCAGCACCGCAGTCGCGGCGAGCCAGAAAACCACCACCCCGGCGCGGCTGCGGCGGGCGCAGGCGCGCCGGCCGTAGAGCTGCCAGCCGCTCAGCCCCAACAGCGCCAGCGATCCGCCCAGCAGCCAAGGCCGCAGAACGGCCTCCTGGCGGCTGAGGGCGATCAAGCTGGCGGCACCCAGGAAGCTGAGCGGCAGGCAACAGACCAGCGTGCCCAGGGCCGCGGCCACGGCGGCCAGGGGCGCGAACAATCGCACCTTCATGCGTCCCCCTCGTCTTCCAGCGTTTGCCGCATCGCGCGGCTCAGCGCCGCCAGCGAGGGCGCCCCGTCTCCGCCGGTGTAGAGCCGACAGGCCAAGCCCTGGTTGGGCGGCGCCGGCTCCACGTCGCGGCCATTGACCAGCACCGTCGGCGATCCGCAAAAACCCAGCTCCGCCGCTGCGTCGCCCGGGCCCATTCGCATCTCTTCCAACTCCGCCGTCGCCGCGAGTTGGGCCAGGGCCTGGCGCACCCGCGCCAGCGCGGTCTCCCCATGGGGACAGCCGCAAAACGACAGTACCCGCACTGTCATGGCCGGTCCTCCAAGGCGGGGCAGCCGCACGCCCGGCGTCGGTCCGGCTGCCGCAACTCGCGGTCGCAGGCGCCCAGGCGGGTCCGCAGTTCCCGTTCCAGCTCGTCCAGCGACCGCCGGCGCGCACGCACCTCGGCCAGTTTGGTCCGCAGCAGGTTGCGCACGTGGGCGCAT
>Ga0307373_10004492_pt1 | contig 23448 bp, 27 predicted proteins | sample OX2MG_FD_202534 | JGI IMG/M metagenome (GOLD analysis project Ga0307373, IMG submission 202534) | Soil microbial communities from Risofladan, Vaasa, Finland - OX-2 | ecosystem: Environmental > Terrestrial > Soil > Coastal area > Acid sulfate soil | place: Finland: Risofladan, Vaasa | collected... | reverse complement strand
GCCTTATTCGACCAGCTGAAACTCGAAATCAGCTACCAGCCCAGCGAACACGCCCTCGACGTCGCGCTCACCCTCTACGGCGAGCGCGGAAGCGATCAGATCGACCATTCCCCGCCAGATCTGCGGAGGACTAATCCGGTGCCCCCGGGGGGAGCCGGACCAGGCCTCCGCAGGTTCGTGCGCCTGCGGCACCGCTTGCCGATGCCATAGGTTCCCCACAGGTTGCCGCGACGACATCGCCGCGACACAGCACTGCCCTTTGGATGCTTGGTGGAGGTTGGCGCAAGCATTACGGGGCCTGTTGCGGACAGCTGGCGACGTGTCGTTTGAGGGTCTGCCATGGGCTACCCCTGGTCACGACGAGAACGGTGCTGTTAGGCCCTGGCGCGGACGCTGGTCGAGGCGAATCCGGTGAGCGCGGCGGTGAGCAGGAGTGTGCCACCGACGTAAAACACGGCGCGGATGCCGAGTGCGTCCGCGAGGTAGCCGCCGAGTAACAGGCTAGCCAGCCGCATGGACTGCCAGATCAGGTCGAACGCGCTGAACACACGCCCGCGCAGGTCGGCGGGTACGTGTGACTGGATGAGGGAGGCGAACGTCACGTTGCCGGTCGAGGTGCCGAGTCCGTAGAAGAACAGTCCCCCGATGGCGATGGGAAGTGCTGTGATCGTGGCCAAGGCGAGGTCGACAACGCCGCGGAGCCCGAGGGCCCCGAATAGCACCAGATGGCTGTCCCCCTGCTTGCGAAATCGGGTGAGCAGGAGCGGGCCCATGAAGGCCCCGGCGCCGATGCCGGCAAGCATCAGGCCGTAGCCGGTGCCCGAGGTGTGGAGGCGGCGGGCGGCGAGTACGACGAGCAACGCGCTGGTCGCGCCAGCTGAGAGCGCTGCCAGTGCTTGGGCAACGGCGAGTGCTCGAAGTAGCTGGTCGCGGGCCACGAGCCGGAGCGCTTCACGGCCCTGGTTCCAGATTGTCGCGGTAGTGACCGGTCGCGGTGCTTCTCCGGTGCTCAGACCGCGCAGTAGGAGTGCACTGATAGCGAAGCTGGCCGCGTTCAGGGCGAAGGCCCAGCCGAAGCCGGCGGTCGTGGTGAGCAGGCCAGCGAGGGGAGCGAGGAGGACTTGGGTGAGGACCGCGGCCGACCAGATCCCCGAGTTCGCGGCGACCAACTCGTCATCGCCGACCAGGGTCGGCAACAGTGCGCCGGCCGCCGGGTTGAAGAACACCGACGCGGCGGACATGCCAAACGCGACCGCGTAGACGTCTGTGGTCTCGTGGTGCCACACCGCGAGGGTCACCGCGAGTGCCGCGCGCACCAAGTCGGCGATGAGCATGACCTTCACCCGCGGCAGCCGGTCGACCAGCGGACCCGCGAACGGGGCTAGCAGCAGTACGGGGGCGATCTCTGCCAGCACCAATCCTGACACGCCGAGACCCGACCCGGTGAGCCGAAATATCAGCAGTGCAAGGGCAGTGAACTGCAGGACGTCGCCGGCCTGGCTGGTGGTACGCGCGACCCACATCCGCCGGTAGTTTGGCTTGGCCAGCACCGAGCGCAGGCCAGGTCGTCGCTGACTGGCGGTCACGGCTTCATCGTGCCCCGTGGTCGAGGGTCATGACCGAGTGTGTCGATGGCGAGTGAAACCTACAGCGGCTGTTGACGCACCGCGGGGGTGGCGAGTTCGCTGGCGTCGATGTAGTTGCGTGGGTTGGCGCTGAAGGCCTCAGCGCATCCTTGACTGCAGAACACGAAACGCCGATTGGCGACCGTGGCGGTGGCGCTGGGATTGATGACGTCGACCGTCATCCCGCAGACCGGGTCGGTCTCGGTTCCGGTCTGCTCAACGTGGGCGTCGGTGTCCGCCGTGGCGTACTTGGCTGGGTCGTTTTCAAACCGTTCGCGGCACCGGTCGGAGCAGAAGTACACGGTGTGGTTGTCATACTGGGTTGTCGCACCAGGCTGGGCCCGCTCGACCTGCATCCCGCAGACGGGGTCCTTGGCGTACTGACCTCCGGCGCCGAACCGGTCGCGGTTGTGGTAAGTCCAGTACACCGCGGCGGCGATGAGGATGAAGACGATATTGAGAAAGGTCGTGTAGTTCCACTGGAAGTCCGTTGCCGCGATCACCGTCTTGCGCTTAGGGAAGCTAATGCCGACGACGCGGAAAAGCAGGTCCACGAGCAGACCAGCGAGGCTCATCACCAGCCAAAAGCTGAAGAACAGCCGCACCGCGAGGCGTTTGCCGTAGAACTTGGCGTAGATGATGACCAGCGGCAGGGCGATGAGGTCGGCGAAGATGAACGCGACGGTGCCACCGAAGCTGATATGCCCGCCGTACAACGCAGCGGCGAGTGGCACGTTGCCGATTGAGCAGACGAAGCTGATGAAGGCGATAAACGGTCCGATGATGACGTTCTCGATATCGGTCAGCAGGCCGTGGCCGGACAGGAACACGGTCTGGAACACGCGGGCCGGGACGGCCACGGCGAGGAAGCCGGCGACGAGGTAGCCCACGACGAGCTCGCGGCGCAGCATGGTCAGGTCAGACACCGTATAGCCGGCGGCGTCAACCCAGCCGGTCTTGCTCCGTAGCCGCAGCCGGAACGGCTTGCCCTCTTCTCCGGCGTCGCTGCCCTCCCCACCGTGACCTTCGTGTCCGTGTCCACCGTCGGTCTTTCCGGCGTTGAGCCGCTCACGAGCAGCTCCGAGTTCTTTGGCTGGCAGGATCCGCGGTGCGAGCAGTACGAACAGAACGATCATGATCGCGCCGCCGACGAACTCTGCGGCCGCGAACTGCCAACCGATCAGCAGCCACAGCACGATGCCCAGCTCAAATACGAGGTTGGTGCTCGCGAACATGAACACCATCGAGGTGGTGAAGTCAGCACCGCGTTGGAATAGCGACTTCGCGAGGGCGCTCGCTGCGTAGGAGCAGGAACTGCTCGCAGCGCCAAGCAGCGAGGTCCGCACGATGGTGCGGGGCTTGTGATCACCCATAGCCTTCTGCATCTCCGCGCGAGAGACGAAGCTCTGCACAGCGCCGGAGAGGGTGAAGCCGAGGACGAGAGCCCACAGGGTCTCCCAGAACATGAAGAAGCCCTCGTTCAGGCTGTCCCCGATCGTTCTCAAGACACTCACCGCATGCCCCGGTGGCTGCTGCGGTCGCGCCGGGCCAACGGGTCAACGGCAATACCGGCTGAGGTGTCCCGAGCGGCCCGGGCGCCCCGCCGGGCGCGCAGGGCAGTGCGGACTTCGCGCACGACGAATCCCAGCCGGCCCAATGGTCCGGTATCGCAGCCGGGAACCACCGGGTCGAGAGCGCATTGCGGCGCCCTGCGGTCGCGGCTGTTGGTCATGACCGGACCAGCCGGGCGATGGCGTCGGAGGCTTCCTGGAGCTTGGCGTCCTTCTCCGCCCCACCGGCCTCGACGGCGCGCACAAGGCAGTAAGCCATGTGCTCCTCGAGCAACTCAAGCGCAACCGCCTGCAGCGCCTTCGTGGCTGCGCTCACCTGAGTGAGGACATCGATGCAGTACTTGTCCTGCTCAACCATCCGCGCGATGCCCCTAACCTGGCCCTCAATGCGCGCGAAACGCTTGAGGTGTGCGGCCTTGTGCCCGGTGTAGCCCCGCTCGACATGCGTTGCCGTTTCGGCGACCGCAACGTTCGTGTCGCCAGCGTTAGCGGTTTGGCTGTGCTTGGCCGCCATGAAGTCCTCCTGCTTCGTGAACTCCTACATTACCCCTCCGGGGTATCGGTGACTACCCACACGGGGAGCTTTTCGGAATCTCCGGTCCTCGACGTGTGTGCCCGGCCGGTGCTCCCGGTTGGAGGTGGAATGCGGCCGCTGGTCGCTGGGTTCCTCTGGTGCCTTGCCGGCTCTGTGGTGGGGGGCTCGGCCTCTCCCCGAGCCGGTCCCCGCGGCCCCGGATCACCCGGTGAGGTCCAAACGTTGGCGTCGAAAGGGGTTGATGGCGACCGCCCGCAACTGCTGCCAGGGTGGCGTTGACTTGCGAGCGGCTGGCCTTACGGCCCCGTGTTGTCAATGGCCAAGTTGCGGTCCCCGGTGGGTCTGCCTTGGGTAGTGACCGACGCCACGCGTGACTGTGGTGCGGCATAACGGGCGTCGGGCCGGTGCCGGGGGCCCAGCACTTGCAGCGGCAGTATCGCCTTGCTGATGACTGTTCCGGGTGCTGGTGACAGCAGCGTCAGCGGCACGTTCCCGCCAGCGAGTGTGGCTGAGGCGACGCTGACCGAAGACTGCGGCACCAATGTTCCTGCTGCCGCCGGGATGATCCCGCCAGTTAAGGCGGTCCTTGTCTGCGTTTGAATGACTCGCATGCGTCTTCCACTCCTTGCTTGGCCAGCCCCGTAGCTGTGGGCAAGGGGCGTCCTGGAGAACTTGCCAGGGACGCATTCGTAGCGAGAACGTGAGCGAGGTGGCGGATGGCCGAACGGTTGTCAGGAGGTCGGCGTGCTGGCTTTCGTTGCGCTGCCAGGGATGAGGTGGCAAACGTCGTCGTCCCCGCAGTGGGCTGGGTCCAGGGCGCGGGCGCGCCTGCGCAGCCGCGCGACCTCGCGGCGCAGTGCTGTGAGCTCGGCAATGCGTTCGTCCAGATCGGCGGCGTGCCGGTCCAGTAGCGCGGCGACGTGCGCACACGGAGCGCCTGTGGCCTCGCGGATAGCGATGATCTGTCGCACTTCGGCCAGGGTGCACCCGGCGGCCTGTGCGGCGCGGACGAAGGCCAGCCGAGGCAGGGCAGCGTCGGTGTAGTCGCGGTAACCGGATGGCTCTCGGTCCGGTTCGGGTAGGACGCCGGCGTGCTCGTAGAACCGCAGCGTCTTGGGGGTCATCCCGCTGCGTTCGGCGAGCTCTCCGATGCGCATGACCCGATCTTACGACTTGACCTTCCACTGCGATGGAGGCTTTACGGTTCACGGACAGATGATCGAGGAGGACTCAACAGTGGCAACCGCAGGCAGCTATGACCTGGTAGTGATCGGCACGGGCGGCGCGGCCATGGCTGCCGGAATCGAGGCGCGCCGCCGCGGCGCGAGCGTGCTGCTCATCGAGCACGGGGTGTTGGGCGGGACTTGCCTTAATGTGGGCTGCATCCCGTCCAAGACATTGCTCGCCGCGGTGGGGCAACGGCACCGGGCCGCGACGAATCCGTTCCCGTCAGTTCCCACGACCAGCGACGGGGTGGACCTGCCGGCGCTGATGAGGGACAAGCAGGCGCTGATCGACCGGCTGCGGCAAGCCAAGTACGCCGACGTGGCCGACGCGCACGGCTTCGACATCCGTCAGGGGCACGCGAGCTTCGACAGTCCGACCCTGCTGCTCGTCGATGGCGACCCGCTGCCGGCCGCCAAGTACCTGGTAGCCACCGGGGCGTACCCGACCGTGCCGGACCTGCCCGGACTCACCGACGTGGACTTCCTCACCAGCACGACCGCGATGGAGCAGACGACGCCGCCGGAGTCGATAGTCGTCGTGGGCGGAGGCTACGTCGGGCTTGAACAGGCTCAGCTCTGGGCGCACGCCGGGGTCAGGGTGAGCCTGGTCGGCCGGTTCGCCCCACACACCGAGCCCGAGCTTGCCCAGGTGCTACGCGGTGTGTTCGCCGACGATGGCATCCAGGTGATCGCCGGGCGCGCTATTGCCGTGTCCGGTCGGGCGGGTGCGCTTACTGTGACCGCTGACGGTGGTGCGGCGGTCAGCGGCGAACGGTTGCTGATCGCCACCGGGCGACGTCCCCACACCGACGGACTGGGTTTGGACAAGGCCGGCATCATCACCGATGTGCGCGGGTTCATCCAGGTCGATGCCCGGCAAGCCACCAGCAACCCTGACGTGTTCGCCGCCGGGGACGTCAGCGGTGCGCCGCAATACGTCTACGTCGCCGCCCGCACCGGGCACGTCGCCGCGGCCAACGCACTCGGCGATGACCGACGAGTGGACTACACCGGGCTGCCCGCTGTCACGTTCACGACACCGCAGCTGGGCAGCGCAGGTCTGACCGAGGCGCAGGCGTTGGCGGCCGGATACCAGTGCGAGAGCCGAGTCCTGCTCGCCGCGGACATTCCCCGGGCGTTGGCCAACCACGACATCCGGGGCGCGCTGAAGCTTGTCTCGGAAGCGGGAACTGGTCGAGTGCTGGGGGTGCACGCGGTGCTTGATGGTGCCGGTGAGGTGATGCTCGCCGCCACCTACGCCATCAGGGGCGCGCTGACCGTCACCGACCTTGCCGACACCTGGGCGCCGTACCTGACGATGAGCGAGGCGCTGCGCCTGGCAGCGGGACTGTTCTTCGACGACCGGCCCACGAGCTGCTGTGCCTGAGCCGCCTACCTTGCCAGACCCGCCGGAAGGGACGAGGCGTTCCGGTCTGACGATCGCACTGATTGCATTGCTCCCCATCGCCTGCTGCTGGCTCCCGCTGCTCATCGCCGGGGTCGCCGCCGCAGAGACCGGCGCTGTCGTCGGTGGCGCGCTCGGCGCCCTGATGCTGATCGCAGGCCTGCTGGTCACCGTGGTTGGTCTGCGCCGCCGGAGCCGGCGCAGCGGCGCCTGCCTGGAGGTGGGCCGGACTCAGCGGCACCCGCTTATCCGGATGAGCCGACGTTTGTGGTGCCCCCCTGGTCCTCACCGAGGGAGTTGACGAAGCCGCGCAGCCGCTCCAGGCTGTCCGCGGGCAGTGAGTCTTCCCGCCGGCCCAACGCGTCTTTGATGGCCCGAAACGTGTCTGCTTCCAGGCCACAGCGGCGACAGTCCGCGAGGTGACGGGCCACCTTGGCGGTGGTGATGTCATCGGTGGCACCGTCGAGGTAGCTCTGCACCAGACGCATCACCTTCATGCACGACAGGTCGCCCCGGCGACCGATGAACATCCTCAGCGTGTTCACAGTCCACCTCTCTTGGGTGCCAGGCCGGCGGCGACCAGCCGGGTCCGGATGCGTCCCCGCGCTCGGTGTAGCCGGCTCATTACCGTGCCCACCGGGATACCCAAAGCCTGCGCCGCTTCGGCGTAGGTCAACCCGTCCACGTCGACAAGCAGAACAAGCTGGCGGTAGCGATCCGGCAGTGCCCGTAGCGCCTCGTCGACCACGGTGTCGAACGTCTCTCCCACGACGAGAGCTTCTGGTCCATCCCGCTCGTCGGTGGCCATCGCCGCCAGCCGGTCCATGGCTCGGTCGGGGTCGTCGAGCAGCTCGGGGCGTCGGCGTCGATGCCGGTTGATCTCGGCGTTACGCAGGATCGTGAGCAGCCACGCCCGCGGGTGCGCCCCGTCGAAGCCCTCGATGCTGCGGTAGGCGCGCAGCAGCGTCTCCTGCACCAGGTCTTCAGCGTCCGCGGGCTGCCGGGTGATCGACAGGGCCACCCGCAGCAACACGTCGAGCTCGGGCACCACATAGCGTGCGAAGGCCGCCTCCTGGCCGTCGGCTGCGCTGCGCTGGGCATCCATCACATGCACGGAAACCCGGTGGGTGGCGGGCACCATTCCGGAATGCCTACCCCACACCATCGGGTTTCATCGGTCATGATGCTGTCCCACCTGCGCTGGCACTCCCGCATCGACGCCTTCGTCGACGGTGAGCTTGCCCATCATGACAGTGCCGCGGTGGCCCAACACCTAGCCGAGTGCTGGATGTGCAGCAGCCGCGCCGAGACCTCACGGCTGATCAAGGCAAGCCTGACGGGGCGGCTCGTCGAGCCGCCCTCATTGGCCCGGGTACGGCTGCGCGCCTACGCGATGCGTTTGAGCGCGCCGCCCCCCGGGGCTGTGGGCTGATGTCGTGCCCCCGGTTGCTTTAGGCAGGCCTACCGGGTGTGCTGCTGACCTTCGATCGGCTGAGATGGGTAACCAGCCAGATCCAGGCCCCCCCCGCGCACGGTCGGACTGGACTGGCTGCTATTTCTCGGTGGAAGCCCTCGGCGGTCAGTGCCAGGTCGACCAGCTCGCCCCGAACGCGATGCCGACCGCGAAGATCGCATATGGCGCCGCGAACAGCAGCGCGTAGCGGCTGGGTTCACGGCCATAGAAGCGGTCCAGGCGAGTGCGGGCCCGCCAGGCGGCCACCCCAACAATGGTCCACCAGGCCACCCGGGCCGGCTGCGGCCACCCCAGGGGCGCCACCCGCTCGACCCATCCTGGCTCCGGTGAGTTCGCGGCGCCACCGGCGCTGACTTCTAGCGCGATCGCCAGCAATACGAACGCGGTCAGGCCGAGCATCACCGCCAGGTCGGCCAGGCGCCCACCTGCACCGACCGGCTCGGTCGAACCCACAGCCACGGAACCCGTTGGGTGCCGGGGCGCATTCCACCGCTCCGCGGCGACCCGGCAGGTCGTAGCGGCGAGGTGGGCAGGGCCTTTCGGGCCTGAAACCTGCACCGCAGCCGGGAATGACCACAGCGTCGGGCCGGGTTCCCCACACTCGACCCACAGCGAGAGGACCCCTTGTGACTGACGTCGTCCCGGATCTGGAGCTGGCCCCACCTACGAAGGTGGATCGTGACGAGGTCTTCCTGGAATACACCAAGAGCATCTGCCCGGTCTGCAAGGTCGTGGTCGATGCGCAGGTCAACATCCGCAACGACAAGGTCTACCTGCGCAAGCGTTGCCGAGAGCACGGGCAGTTCGAAGCGATCGTGTACGGCGACGCGCAGATGTACATGGATGCGCTGCGGTTCAACAAGCCGGGCACCATCCCGTTGGCCTTCCAGACTGAGGTCAAGGACGGCTGCCCGTCGGATTGCGGGCTGTGCCCGGAGCACAAGCAGCACGCCTGCCTGGGCATCATCGAGGTCAACACCAACTGCAACCTGGATTGCCCGATCTGCTTCGCCGACTCCGGCCACCAACCCGACGGCTACTCCCTGACCCTGGACCAGGTCGAGGTGATGCTTGACGCCTACGTCGCCGCCGAAGGTGCCGCGGAGGTGGTGATGTTCTCCGGTGGGGAGCCGACCATCCACCCGCGGATCCTGGACTTCATCGACGCCGCCCGGGCACGCCCGATCCGCTACGTCACGCTGAACACCAACGGCATCCGGCTGGCATCGGATAAGGCGTTCGTCGCCGCCCTGGCCGAGCGCAAGGTCAACGTGTACATGCAGTTCGACGGGTTCAGCGAGCGGACCCATCTGCAGATCCGCGGTAAGGACCTGCGCGCGCGCAAGCAACGTGCCTTGGACAACTGTGCCGAGGCGGGGGTGAGCGTGACCCTGGTTGCGGCTGTCGAGCGGGGCCTCAACGATGACGAGCTTGGGGCGATCGTGCGCTTCGGCATCGGTCATCCCGCGGTGAAGTCGGTGGCGTTCCAGCCGGTCACGCACTCCGGGCGGCACGTGCAGTTCGATCCGATGACCCGCATCACCAACTCCGATGTGGTGCACGGGCTGTGCGAGCAGCTGCCGGAGTGGTTCCGGCCCAGTGACTTCTTCCCGGTGCCGTGCTGCTTCCCGACCTGCCGTTCGATCACCTACCTGCTCGTCGACGGTGACACGGTGGTGCCGATCCCGCGACTGATCGACCTGGAAGAACACCTGGACTACGTGACCAACCGGGTGATGCCCGACGGGCAGATCCGGGCCGCGTTGGAGAAGCTCTGGTCGGCCTCCGCGGTGCCGGGCACGCAGGTGAGCGCGGAGCAGCTGGAGTGTGCGACGTGTGGCATCGACCTGCCCGAGGCGCTGCGGGAGCTCACCGACAAGGCGTTCATGATTGTCATCCAGGACTTTCAGGATCCCTACACGCTCAACGTCAAGCAGTTGATGAAGTGTTGCGTGGAGGAGATCACCCCGGATGGCCGGCTGATCCCGTTCTGCGCCTACAACTCCGTCGGATACCGCGAGCAGGTCCGCGCGCAGCTCTCCGGCGTCACGGTCGCCGACGTTGTGCCCAACGCTCTGGCCCTGCAACCACTGCTCGCCGACACCAAGTACGGCTCGAAGACCGCGGCCGGTTCCGCCACGCACACGGCGGATGCGTGGATCGCCCCGGACCACACCAACGTTGGGCACCGGCTGCGATGAGCACCCCCACGGAGGTGACCGCGGCGGAGGCCAAGGCGTGCTGCGCCGCGGCGTATTCCACCGATGCAGTCGCGATGATCCTGGGCGAGTCCTACCACCCGGGCGGGCTCGCGCTGACCCGGCACCTGGTCGGTCTGCTGGGCTTGCAACCGGGCCAGCGTGTCCTCGACGTAGCCAGCGGGCCCGGGTCGACCGCGCTGCTGCTGGCCCGTGAGCACGACGTGCACGTCGACGGCGTGGACCTGGGCGCCTTGGCCGTTGCCAAGGCGGGTGCGGCGGCGGCCGAGCAGGGACTGGACCAGCTGGTCACCTTCCACGTCGGTGACGCGGAACGGTTGCCCTTCGACGATGCCAGCTTCGACGCGGTGATCTGCGAGTGCGCGTTCTGCACCTTCCCCGACAAGCCCACCGCCGCGGCCGAGTTGGCCCGGGTCCTCAAGCCCGGCGGGCGGCTGTGCTTGAGTGATGTCACGATCGCAACCGGGGGTCTGCCCGAGGAGTTGGCCGGCTTGGCGGGCTGGGTGGCTTGCTTGGCCGACGCCCGGCCGTTGGGGGAGTACGCGGCGATCCTCGCCGACGCGGGCCTGCAGACCGTGACCAGCCAGGCGCACGACAACGCGCTGGCCACGATGGTGGAACGGATCGGCGCGCGCCTGGTGGCCTTCCGGATGCTCGCCGACACCCCCGGGTTGGGCGGAGTGGACTTCCCTCGCGCGCTGGAATTGACCGCGCAGGCGGCCCGCGCGGTCAGCGATGGGATCGCCGGCTATGGACTGCTGGTCGCCGGCAAACCGGGCCCGTGACCGTTCTGGTTGCGCTGCTGGCGCTGCTGCTGGCCGGGGCGAACGGGGCCAACGACGTTTCTAAAGGGATCGCGACCCTGGCTGGCTCCGGTGTCATCCGCTATCGGACCGCTGTGCGTTGGGGTGCGGCGACGACGCTGGTGGGCGCGGTGGCCTCGGTCTGGATCAGCACCAAGCTCACCGCGCTGTTCTCCCACGGCATCGTGTCCACCTACCCCACCTCACGGTTCGCCCTGGCGGTGCTGTTGGGCGCCGCCGGGTGGGTGTCGCTGGCCACCTGGTGGCGGTTGCCGGTGTCCACCACGCACGCGCTGGTCGGCGCACTTCTGGGCGCCGGTGTCATCGCCGATGCCGGCGGCGTGCACTGGCACGCCCTGATCACCAAGGTCGCCCGACCGCTGCTGCTCAGCGCCGTGCTCGCCTTCGCGATCACGACGGTGTTCGTCGCGATCATCCGTACCGCCTCCCAGCTGAGCCTCGCCGGCGCCGCCGACGCGGGCGCGGTCACCCTCGGTGGCAGCCGAGGAGGCCGCGCAGCCAACGACCCGGCGGCAGCCTGTCCCCGGGAGCTGGGCGTACGGCGCGGGGTGCGCACCGCACACTGGGTCAGCAGCGGTGCCGTTGGAGCTGCCCGGGGGCTGAACGACACCCCCAAGCTGGCCGCTGTAGCAGGGCTCGCGCTGACCCCTGCCGGCATGTCTCCCCGGCTCGTCGCGGTTCTGGTGGCGCTGGCGATGACCGCGGGTGCGCTGCTCGTCGGGGCGCGGGTCGCCCGGCGCCTGGGGGAGGGCGTCGTCCAGATCAGCGACGGCGAAGGCCTGGCCGCCAACCTCGTCACCGCGGTCATGGTCGGCTTGGGCGCCGGCCGTGGATTGCCGATGTCCACCACGCATGTGTCCACCGGGGCGATCATCGGCCTGTCCGGCGGGAGGACCTCCAGGCTCAACAGCCGTGCCGTGCGCGACTTCCTGCTGGCCTGGACCGCGACCCCGCTGATTGCCGCGCTGCTGGCAGCAGCGGTCTACCCTGCGCTGACGTGACCAGCCCGTTGCACCGGGATCATCCCGACGCGAGGGCCGGGCCGAGTCGCGCGGCCACCAACGACCTCCTCGCGGTCCTGGCCACCGGAGGATGGCGACCCGGCGCTTGGGTCAGCTTCTGCGACCAGACCACACGCCGCTCCTGGCGGCAGGCTCAAGCCCGCCCGTGGGCGCTGCTGCAGCTCACGGCCCTGCACGTTGGCTTCGCCGCCAGGGCCCGGCGCGGCCGCCGGCATTGGGTGGGCCTGAGCTGGCTGATGGCGTGCACTCATCTGGGCTTGTTGGAATCGCGGCGCTCGATCAGCCTCGCCGATGTGATCACCCTGGCACGCGGCAACCTGCCAGCCCTCGTCGCGCCCGGCGTGGTATGGCTGACACCGGCAGCGGTGCTCAGCGACAACCTCGACGGTCTGCTGGCGCGCCGCTCGGGCACTACGGGTCCCTTCGGCGGCTACGCCGACTCCTTCGCCGATGCGGGCTTTTGGACCTGGTTCACACTGCGAGGTGAGCCCGACCGGCGGCTGCGCGTGGCAGCCGCCCTGGCCTGGATGGCTCCGGTGATCGTGGTGACCGCCAGCAGCCTCGCCGCAGGTCACATGGTGCCAGTGCCCCGGCCACGCCGGCTGCGCCCGGCCGCAGCCATGCAAGCCCTGCTCACCGCACGTGCGCTCCACCGACATTGGCAGCACCGAACTCGGGTCGGGTCGCCATGAGCTCCGGCTGTCCGTCGTGGTCGACCCGCCGCCAGGGGGTGCGGCTGTTCCTGCGCGGTGTGACCATCCGTGCGGCCGCACCGGTCGCCGTCGTCGCGGGAACCCTGCTGTCGCTGATCAACCAGGGCACTGCCCTGTTCGCTGGGCGCCTGGCCACCGGGGTGTTGGTCAAGGTGGCGGTGAACTACGCGACCCCGTTCGTGGTGGCGAGCCTGGGTTTTCTGGCCGCGGGACGCGAGGACCACGGTTGAGCGTTCCGGGACCACGACAGTCGGTGTCAGGCGGCGCCGGCGAGGTGGCCCAGCACCCGCGCCATCGGCGGGTTGGTCATCACCGTGCCGTCGGCGAAGGCCACCGTCGGCACCGTGCGGTTTCCCCGGTTGACGCCCATCACGAACTGGGCCGCCTCCGGGTGCCGCTCGATGTCGACCTCGACATAGGGCACGCCGTGGCGGTCCAACTGCCGCTTGAGCCGCGCGCAGTAGCCGCACCAGCTGGTGGTGTAGATCGTCATCACAGCCGCGCGAGGCGGACAGGCAGCACCTGCCCCGGTCCGGGCGATCCGAGCCCGGCGTTGGCCTCGGTCACGGCGAGAAAGAAAGGTGAGCATGTGAGGGGAACCCGGTCTGACCGGGCAGGCTTCCACTGGTCGGGAAGAACCCCCTGTGCTGAAAGGGTTTCCTACTCATGGACTACGACCTGATCGTCATCGGTGGCGGCGCCGCCGGGCTGGCCGCCGCCCGTGCGGCCCTCCGCCGCCGCGCGCGCACCTTGCTGGTTCAGGACGGGCCGCCGGGTGGGGACTGCACGTTTACCGGGTGCGTGCCGTCCAAGACCCTGATCGAGGCCGCCGGTCAGGGCAGCTCCTTCCCGCAGGCCATGGCCCGCGTGCACGCCGCCATCGGGCAGATCGCCGCGACGGAAGACGCCCAGGCGTTGCGCGCCGAGGGCATCGAGGTCCTCGACGGGCGGGCCACGTTCACGTCCCCCCGCACGGTGGACGTTGCCGGCGAGCGGATCAGCGCGCGCCGCTTCGTGGTGGCCACCGGGGCCCGGCCGGTGATGCCACCCGTGCCCGGCCTGGCCGAGGTTTCACCGCTGACCAACGAGTCCGTGTTCGATCTGACCGCGCAGCCCGCGAGCCTGATCGTGATGGGCGGCGGGCCGATCGGCTGCGAGCTCGCCCAAGCCTTCGCCAGGCTCGGCACCACAGTCACCATCGTTGAAGCGCTGCCCCGGCTACTGCCCCGTGAGGAACCCGAAGCCAGTGAGGTGATCCGCGCGGTGTTCACCCGGGAGGGCATCGTGGTGCGCACCGGGGAGATGGTGGCCCAGGCCGCGCCGCATGGCACCGGAGTGCGACTGACCCTGGCCTCGGGCGGAGAGCTGGATGCCGCCACGGTCCTGGTGGCCGTCGGTCGAGCCCCGGTCACCGACGGGCTGAACCTGTCCGCGGCCGAGGTGCGCACCGATGAGCGGGGATTCATCGTCACCGACGAGCGCCTGGCCACCACCAGTGGCGGCATCTACGCCGCCGGTGACGTCACCGGCCGGCTGGCCTTCACCCACGCTGCCGACGAGATGGGCCGCATCGCCACCGGCAATGCGCTGCGCCGCCGCGGCTCCGACCGCTTCCGCGTCGAACGCGTCCCCTGGGTCACCTTCACCGATCCTGAGGTCGCCCACGTCGGCATGCATGAAGCGCAGGCCGCGAAGGTCGGTGGCCGGGTGGCCTACCTGCCGATGACCGAGGTGGACCGGGCCATCACCGCCGGGCACACCGACGGCTACGTCAAACTCATCACCGGACCCCGCCGGCTGCTGCGCGCCGCCGGCGGCGGGCAGGTCCTCGGCGCCACCATCGTGGCCAGTCGAGCCGGGGAGATGATCGCCGAACCGGCCCTGGCCATCCGCACCGCCATGTTCGCCGGCAGGCTCGCACAGACCACCCACGCCTACCCCACCTGGTCGGGTGGCGTGCAGCAGGCCGCAGCGCAGCTGTTCTTCCAGATCGGCGGCCGGCGGGCCCGGCCCGCACGACCGGACTGAGCTCACGACCCGGGCCGGTGGAATCCGCACGCGCCGCCGCAGGGTTCCCACCCCAACCCATCCCCGCGACCGAGAAAGATCAGAATGACGATCCCCGTGGCGCCCGTTGACCTGGACGATCCCACCGTTCACACCCCGGGTCCCGCCGCTCACAGCGATCGGTCGACGGCTCCCATCGTGCGAATCGGCTTGGTGTCCGGTCTGGTCGGCATGCTGTGCTGCGTCGGCCCGACCATCCTCGCGGCGGTGGGGATCATCAGCGCTGGAACCGCGTTCACCGCGGCCGAGCGGCTCTACGGCGGCTACGCCTGGTGGTTCCGCCTGGCCGCCCTGACCCTGGCCGTGCTGCTCGTGCGCCGGGCGCGCCGCCGCGGCCGCTGCGCCGCCACCCCGGGCCAGCACCCGGCTCGGCCGTGGCTGATGGTCCTGGGCAGCGGTGTGGGCACCTACCTGGCGCTGTACGCGGTGACCACCGCACTGGGCGCCCTGGCCCACTGAACTGGATCGGTTACCCCCGCTGGGCGACGATGCGGCGCAGCGGCACGCCCAACTCGACCCCGACCCACCCCGCCACCAAGGCGCGAGCCCGCTGCAGCCGCCGAGCGGGAATGCCGGGCAGGTAGAGCGAGTCCACCAAACGGTGCCCATCCTGGGCGGATCGGATCGGATAGGCGAACCGGCGCGTGTCATCCGAGCTGACCTGCCAGCCCGCCCGGGCCAGCACCTGCGCGTTGATGACGTTGGGGTAGTCCAGTCCCCAGCGTCGCAAAGCCCACAGCAGCCGCGCGTAGCGCACCCGATCCCCAGGCTGCAGCGGTGAGCTTGCTGGTAGCAGGGCCACCAGAGCGCCCCCGGGGCGCAGCACCCGGGCCGCCTCAGCCAGCACCGCCTCCAGAGGGTCGAGGATCTGCAGGGCCATCGAGCACACCACCACATCCATGCTGTCCTCGCCCAACGGCAGTCGCGCCGCATCGGCGCGTACCAGCCGTCCGGCCCTACGGACTGCGGCGAGCGTGAGCTCCCCCGCCGAACAGTCCACCCCCACATACCCGCTCGCCGGCAGGCGGGAGGACAGCGGCGCGGAGCCGCAAGCCAGGTCCAGGACACAGCCTGGGTCGGTGCCTACCGTGTCGGTGAGCCAGCCGTACGGATCACCCTGACACGCGTCCAGGATCGTCTGTGTGATCCCGGCGTGCTCAAGGTGGAAGCCGTGCAGGTAGCTGGGCCACGCCGGTCGGGCGGTCACCGGGCCAACCGCCGCAACGCTTTTGCGTCGGTCAGGCTCACCTGCCGGTAGGACGTGGCGACCAGCCCGGCCCGCTCCCACTCGGCCAGGACCCGGTTCAGCGAGGGCCGGCGCACACCCAGCAGCGCCGCCAGAGTCGACTGCGCCAACGCCACCACACCCTCGACCTGCTCATCGAGGAGCAGCCGTGCCAGCTGCGCCGGCAACGGCCGCCCCAGCAGATCGATCAGGCGCTGCTGGGTGGTGGCGAGGCGTCCAGCGACGCTGGTCAGCCACCGCCGCGACACCGCCGGATGGGTCGCCAGCAGCACCTCGAAGCGGGCCGCCGGCAGGAACAAGCACTCGGCCGGAGTGGAAGCCCGGGCGGCATAAGCCATCGGCATTCCCAGCAGCAGCTGCAGATCTCCGTCGACGTCCCCGGCGCGCAGCACCGCCACGATGACCTTGCGTGGCCCCACCCCGACGGTGAGCTCGAGCATGCCCGAGCGCACCACCCACACCCCCGCCGAGGGCTCACCGGCAGCGAAGACCAGCCCTCCCGGCTCGAAGGTCCGCTGCTGCAGCTCGGCGGCTAACGCATCAACATCGCCGGCCCGCAGCGGCGCGCTGTCCCGCCGGCCCACGCACCGCGCGATCCACGCCGCATCCCGAACCCGACCACCATCTGCTATCAGCAGCGCCACCGACGACCCGCCTAGGACAACATGGCGTTGGCCGCCGCAGCGTGTCCATGCAGCCGCAGTCCGCGTGCCTGGTCGGCTGGCAAGTTCCCGCTGTCCAGCCACTGCGCCGTGGCCTGCGTTGAGCGCCTGATCAGCTCCGCCCCATGGGAGAAGTCCACCGGTGACACCGACAGTGGGCACAACGCGGGGGCGACCCGCAGGTCGACACTGCCTTGGTAGCGCTCTACGTCGGCGATCAGCCGCTGCTGCACCAACAGGGTCACCGCTTGCAGCACCATGCCCAGGGCACTGCCCGGCGCTCGCGGCAGCGCACACGCATAGCCGGTGGGCAACACGTAGATGGTGTCCACCCCGGAAGCGATCGCGTGGGAGATGGGCGTGTTGTTGACCACGCCCCCGTCGATCAGTTCCCGACCGTCGATGCGCACCGGCGGGAACACTCCCGGCAGCGCGGCACTGGCGCAGACCGCCTCGATCGCATCGCCACGGCTCAGGACGACCTCCAGGCCGGTGGTCACCTCGGTGGCCACTACGTGCACCGGCACGGCTGCGTCCTCCAGCCGGGCGTAGGTCAGATGGCGGTGCAGCAACGCGCGCAGCGACCCGGCTGGCACCAGGTGATCACGGCGGCCCAGAAAGCCCAAGAGGCCGGCCAGCGGGCGGGCCGGGAAGACATCATCACGGCGGACCGAGGACCACACCTGCGCCAGGGCGCGGGCACCGTCGAGGTCGGGACGGCCAGCCAGCCATGCCGCGTTGATCGCCCCCACCGAGGTGCCGACCACCAGATCGGGCGTGATACCCCGCTCGGCCAGGGCCAGCAGCATGCCGACCTGCACCGACCCCAGACTGCCGCCTCCTGACAGGACGAACGCGGTGCTCACGGCAACATCCTCACTCGGCAGGTTCGGTCTGGCGTGGGACCTGTGCCAGGAATGCCTCGAACCGGCGGGCGCTGGGGACCCCGACCAGACGATCACGAAGGCGTCCATCCGGGTCGAACAGTGCCACCGTGGGGATGCTCACGATGCCCAGTGCCGCGGCAGGACCGGGGTGCTGCTCGATGTCGCAGCGGGCGAAGCGCACCCGGCCCTGCTCGCTGCCCGCTAACGCTTCGAACCGGGGGGCGAACTGCCGGCACGGGCCGCACCACGGAGCCCAGAAGTCCACCACCGTCCACCCCCCGGTCAGACCAGCGCCGAAGTCCGCCTCGGTCAAGGTCGCAACCCTGCTCCCTTGGGCACCGGCGCCCGTGGGGTTTGCGGTGCGGGTCAGCTGACGCAGCCGGTCGAACATCACAGGTCCTCGAATCTGTCGCAGCAAGGTGCATAGGAAACCCGCCGAGCCGGTGCTCATATGCCGAGCCGGGGAGTCGATCCGTCGGATCGCCTCCCCGCCACCGACACAGCGTCGGCGGCGGGGACAGACCCGATTCTCAGTGGGAGACCCGGGGCTGCGGGCGGACCACGCTGGTCCGCGTGGGCTCCCTCCCTGCGGTGCGGGTCGCACTCACGGCGGCAGCACCGGCCACCACACCGAACATCACGTGCCCCAGCGCGAAGACCCACGGTGTGAAGCGATCCGAGGCCGCCGAGTCCAGCACCGGCCACACGGCGTACTGGTTGACCAGCCACACCCCAAGGCCCGCGGCCATCCCCAAGACTGCGCCGCGGGTCCGGTCAGCGCCGAGCCGCTGCGCGGCCACGGCGATGCCGACACCGAGCATCATCGAGGTGGCCATGTGCACGACCATGCCCAGCGCCAGGGCGCCCAGGACGAACCCCCCACCCAGTGGGGCTCCGTGCCAGATCGTGTGGGCGATCAGGTTCACCGGAGTGAAGAAGCCATGCCCGCTGGCCGCCAAGGCCAGCATCGACCACATCGCCATCACCACACCCCCGGCCATGCCGGCCAGAGCGCCGCGTCGGATCACAGTGCTGTTCATCGTTGCCTCCCAGATGCCGCCCGTCGGTCGGGCCAGGCACAGAAGGGAACCCGTCATCGGCGGCCGCGCAGTCGAACACTGTCACCGTGGTGACAGTGTTCGTCAGTTCTCAGAAGGTCTTTGAGGCGTTGGAGCTCCATGCGGTTCGCCTGACGCATCGCCGTGGCCATGACCGCGGCGGCGACACCAGCGAAGCCAGCCGGTTCGCCGCGGTTGCGCAGGCGTCATCCCGGTGTCACCGGGGCCGTGTCGGCGAAGGTGCAGCTAGTTTGCCTCGGGAACGGACCTTCGGCGGCGGGGAGTGTAGGCCGCCACGCTGGATGAGGATGACCGCGACGCGTTCGGTGACGACGTAGGACGGTGAATCGACACTCCTGCTGAGAACCATGCGTCGCCTCGGTGTCGTTCGTCGTCATGCTGTCGCGGTGAAGCGGGCATGGCTGTGCCCCGCGCGGCTTGGTGTCAGCCGCTGCGGAGCGGTGCCAGGAGGTGTCCTTGGGTGATGGCCGCGAGGAGCTCCCAGGGTGTGGCGATGGGGCCGAACACGCGTCGTGCTGCGGCGGCGGCCGCCCCGAGCGCCGAGATGGCCTCAGCGAGCGGTGACCTCGTCTGGGTCGGAGGCAGAGGGTCGAACATCGAGTCGAACATGTGGGCCGCGGCGGTGGCCGTGGTGCGCAGCCACTCGGCTCGCCCGTTGACCTTGCGGATCCAGCCTCGCACCGTGTCGGCAGGCAACCCAAGGTCGGCCGCGATGGTGCGATGGCTGAGCCCCTGGGCGCCACCCACGAGGACCTGCCCGACGACCTCCATCGCGTACGCGCTCCGTGGTGGGGCGAAGGCCGGCAGCAGCACGTGCGTGACCGAGCAGGTGCGGCATCGAGCACGACGCGGACGCAGCGATACGTGAGCGCCACAGGAAAGTCGCAAGGAACGCGGCCGGGCGTAGCCCCAGGACCGCAGCGGCGCGGAGCAACGCGAGCACGGCAACGTGCCGGCCAGCAGCTCGCGGTGCGCCTGTGCTTGGTCGAGCACCACGATCACGTCGTACGTCTCCTCGCATGTGTCCATCGTGGCGTCGAGCTCGCCGAGCGGACAGGGGCGAGTGGTGTTGCAGCCTGAGGCCTGCGGCGGCCGAAAGCAAACGACTCGATCCGCCGTCGACCAAGCCCTTGATCGAGACGAAATCGCAGGTCGTCACGCTGATCGGATTGACGACATCCAACGTGACGATCAACCGTCGTCAGCCAGCGTGACGCGAACCCCAGCCATCATCGTCATCCAGCGTGGCGGTCAACAGGGACTTGCAGTCGGCCACGGTGATGTTCAGGTAACCAGTTCGTCGCGTTGTCCGGATCGCAGGCGAAGCTCGTCACCTCACCGCGCGGACGTTGTTACAGGTCGAGCAGGGCCTGTTCCAGGACCTCGGTCAGCGCGGGATGGACATACAGCACTCCGCGGGCCAGCTCATCGACGGTGTTGCCCAGCATCATCGCCTGCAGCAGGGGCTGTAGCAGAGTCGCGGCCTGCGGACCGATGATGTGTGCGCCGAGTAGCAACCTCGTGCTGGGCTCGGCGAGCACCTTTACGAAACTGGTGGTGTCCTCCAACGCCCACCCGTAGGCGGTTTCGGCATAGCGCCGTGTCGCGACGACATGCTCGATCCCGCGCTGCCGGGCTTGTGCTTCGGTCAGCCCTACCGCGGCGACCTGCGGATCGCTGAACACCGCATGTGGCGCCAGGCCCATCGGCAGGCGCATCGGCGACTCGGGGTGGGCCAGGTTGTGCCGTACGACCCGCATCTCCGCATTCGCCATGTGCTTGAGCTGGAAGTGGTTCGCCGCGTCGCCCAGCGCCCAGACCCCGGGCACCGACGTCTGATATGTCTCGTCAGCCACCACGTGTCCATGGACATCCAGGGCCAGGCCCCCCGCCGCCGCGTCGAGCAGATCGGTGTTCGGTTGCCGCCCGGCGGCCACCAGCAACGCCTCCGCCTCCAAGACCTGCCGGTTGCCGTCGACCGTCACCGTGACGGCCACACCTCGGCCGTTGGCTTGCACGGACTCCACCGCGGCGTTCACGACAACCCCAAAGCGCTCCGATGCCTGCTGCGTGAACGCGGCAGACACGTCGTCGTCCTCAGCCATCAGCAGCCGCGGCCCGCGCTGCACGATCGCGACCTGCGCGCCGAACGCACCGAAGACATGGCCCATCTCAGCGGCGATGAAGCCACCGCCGATCACCAGCAGCGACGAGGGAACCTCCTCGATCCGCATGATCGTGTCCGAGGTGTGAAACGGCACACCGTCCAACCCGGGGATCTTTGGCACAATTGGTCGCGAACCGACCGCGACCACGATCCGCTCAGCGGTCAGTCGCTCACCGGCGACCTCCAACACGCGGGGCGCTACGAACCGGGCCGTCTCCGTGAACACGTCCACCCCGCTTCGCCGGCGGTAGTCGACTGCCTGATCGTGGATCGGGTCGATGCGACCGAACACGCGATCACGAATCGCTGGCCAGTCGACCCTGTCCAAGGTGGCGTGGACGCCCAGCCGCTCGGCCTCCCCGACACCGCGGGCAGCATCGGCGGCGACAACGAACATCTTCGACGGGATGCACCCCCGGTTCAGGCACGTCCCACCGAAGCGGTCGGTCTCGATGATCGCCGCGCTCAATCCGTCGAATTCGGGGCCGAAGAGCATGTTGCCGCTGCCCGCGCCGATGACGATCAGGTCATAGGAACGCACACGTCCTCCTCCGATGCCGGGCATGGTCTCGCCACCCCAGGAAAAACGTCGACCGACACGCATACTTCCACTCCCAGACCAAGACCCGCGCCCCGACGTGAGGCGCGAGATGCTCAGTGGATCAGCAGCCGCCGCAGCAAACCGGATCGCCGGTGCTCGGCGGTCGCCAGCACCTCTGAGTCCACTCGCCGCACCCGAACGCCCTGCCAGAACGCGACGTGGTCGGTGATCCGGCGTGCCAGCGGGGACGGCTTGCGGTAGTACCAGGCCGCGTCAGGGTTGATCTTCCCGTCGACTTCGATCGTGTAGTAGCTCGCAAGGCCCTTCCAGGGGCACAACGTGCGCGACAGGCTCTCGGTGAAGTACTCCCGACGTAGCGACGCCGCCGTGAAGTAGTGGTTGCCCTCGACCTTTACCGTGCTATCGCTCTCGGCGATGACCACACCGTTCCAGACCGCCTGGTACACCACGACACACCCTCCACCTGGATCACGTTGGACACCTGCAGACAAGGAACCCGGCCCATGGTCGCTGACCTTCCATCCGAGCCCCACGAGTTGTCCCGCGGCCCGGCGTTGCCGAGTGCTCGACCTGCTCCTACGTGGATGTTGTGCTTGCCGCCGATTGAGTCGAGGCCGGGATCGCACGCGGGGCTAGGGAAGCGCTGATTTTCTCCACGCTTCGGGGTGGCTGGTAGCAGCCTGGTGGGGCTGTGCGAGACCCTGTGGCATGCGTAGCGGGCAGCCCAGTTTCACGGAGATCGAGTACGGCAACCGGCGGCGGGTGTCGCGCCGTGAGCGGTTCTTGGAGACGATGGACGTCACGATCCCGTGGGCGTCGTGGGTCGCGGTGATTGAGCCCTTCTACTACTCCAGTGTTCCGGGGAAGAAGGGCCGCAAGCCCAAGCCGCTGGAGACGATGCTGCGGATGTATCTGCTGCAGGTGTGGTTCTCGCTGTCGGATGAGGGCGTGGAGGACGCGATCTACGACTCGTATGCGATGCGCCGGTTCATGAGCTTGGACTTCACGGTGGAGCAGGTCCCGGACGCGACGACGCTGCTGCATTTCCGGCGGTTGATGGAGACCCACCAGTTGGGCGAGAAGCTCCTTGCGGAGCAGAACCGGCTCTTCGCCGAGCAGGGCTGGATCATGCAGGGCGGCACGATCGTGGACGCCACGATCATTGCTGCGCCGTCCTCGACGAAGAACGCCACGGGTACTCGTGATCCTGAGATGTGCCAGACGAAGAAGGGCAACCAGTGGTTCTTCGGGATGAAGGCCCACACCGGTGTTGATGCCGGTACCGGCTACGTGCACTCGGTGACGGCGACGGCGGCGAACGTGCACGACTTGGATGAGGCCGTGAACCTGGTCCGTGACGATGATGAGGTCGTCTACGGCGATGCGGGCTACCAAGGCGCGCAGAAGCGACCCGAGTTCACCGGCGAAGGGCACCTGTCCGGAGTGACGTGGCGGGTCGCTGCCCGCAAGGGCAGGTTGAAGACGATGGCCCCGCCGGACCGGGCCGAGGAGTCACGCAAGGCGTCAGTGCGGGCCAAGGTCGAGCACCCGTACCTGATCGTGAAGCGCGACTTTGGGTTCACCAAGACCCGCTACCGGGGGATCGCGAAGAACCTCAACCACCTGCAGGTGCTGTTCGCCTCCGCGAACTACCTGATGCGGGCTCGTGCCGTCACTCTCATGGGGTGACGGCGGGGCGGCAGCCTGCCCAAAATCCAAGAAGGCCTCCGGAACCGACCGGGAAACGGGCCTCACCGACCCCCGACTGGCATCCTCCAGCCGACCTCAGGGCAAGTCACGCTCGAATGGCCTCCAGATCAGCGCTTCCCTAGGAGAGCGGCTGAGCCCACCGTTGCAGGTACGAATCGCAGTCCCGCCAGGAGCGGTCTCTACTCGCTCCCCCCAGACTCACTTGATCATGCGCTGACCTGCGAGAACAGCGTCCCAGTACCGATCTGGTTCAACGGCAGGATTCGAACCTGCGCCACCGCCTCCGGAGGGCAAAAAGACGTCAGTTGCGCGGCCGCCTGATTAGGGCCAAAATAAGGCGCTGACCTGCGGAAACACTGTCCGGAGCGGACCGTGGCAGCCCGGTCGTGACCGTGGTTTTGCTGGAAGATTGCTGGAAGATTGCTGGAAGATTCGGAGGTGCGCGATGGCAGCC
>Ga0307373_10004491_pt1 | contig 23451 bp, 20 predicted proteins | sample OX2MG_FD_202534 | JGI IMG/M metagenome (GOLD analysis project Ga0307373, IMG submission 202534) | Soil microbial communities from Risofladan, Vaasa, Finland - OX-2 | ecosystem: Environmental > Terrestrial > Soil > Coastal area > Acid sulfate soil | place: Finland: Risofladan, Vaasa | collected... | reverse complement strand
AGGGCGGCTCGTTCGATAGGTCCGGTGCAGTGCCCCGGGTAGCGCTGTCGACCACGGCCCACCCACCAGCTGTTCGTCGGACGAGCAGCCAGGTCGTGTACTCGGAGAAGATCGGACCGGCCTCGAAGATCTTCACCTCGGAGCGATCAGCTCGGAGAGTGGCGCACTGCGATCCGGCACCCTGAGACATTGTGGCCTGGGCGCAGTCACCAACGTAGCGGAGGCCCTTGGCTGCCATCCAGGTGCCGATCGCGGCGTCAGGTGTCACTTGCGCCCCAACCTCTGTCGTGGTCGCCGGTTGTGTCAAGGTCGTCGGTGTGGAAACGGGAGCCGTTGCGGTCGTGGGAGTGGAACTCGTGATCGTGGTGCCGCAGGCTACCAATGCTGACGCCAGCGCACCCCAAGAGGAGCATTGCTGCTGCTCGCCTGGTCGTCACCGTCACCCAGTCCCGACTGGTTTCCACGAGTCGATGGTAGGGGTCATCCGATCAGATGCTTAGGGCTGTTCGTCACTCAGATGATGAGCGACGTCACTGTCACCTGCCGGTTCCAGGCGCCAGCCACTTCCTCGACCCCCTCCCCCGCCATCGTCGGGTACCGACCCGGCGAGGTCATCGACGCACCCCACACCGGGGCGCTGGTCCGGTTCGACAACGCAGATTGGTCGGGGTTCGTTGGGGCCACCCGACCGGGCGGTTCGCGACACTGACGCGCCGGCCGGGTCAGGCAGGCCGAACGACCCCGCCAGCTAGCGCAGCGCCAACTGGCCGGGATGGATCGGCGCCGGCAAACTCGTCTCTCCCATCAGGTACCGGTCCACTGCCGCGGCCGCGGAACGTCCCTCGGCGATCGCCCAGACGATGAGGCTCTGGCCGCGGGTCATGTCCCCGCACACGAAGACTCCCTCGACGTTGGTCGACCAGGAGGCATCCGCGGCCACGCTGCCGCGGCCGTTCAACTCGAGGCCCAGATCGGCGACTACGCCGTCCGGCTCCGAACCCAGGAAGCCCATGGCCAGCAACACCAGCTCGCACTGGAGCTCGAAGCCCGAGCCGGGGATCGGCTCGAACGCCGGTCTCCCCTGCGCGTCGTAGGCCAGCTCCACCTCCTCGCCCCGCAACGCCCGGACGTTGCCGTCGGCGTCGCCCAGGCATTCCACCGTAGTCACCGCGAACAGCCGCTCCCCGCCCTCTTCGTGAGCCGCCGAGGTCCGCAGGATCACCGGCCAGGTCGGCCACGGGTTGCTCCCCGACCGGTCCCGGGGGGGCTCGGGCATGATCTCCAGCTGGTGGACGGCCAATGCCCCCTGCCGGTGGACGGTACCCAGGCAGTCGGCGCCGGTGTCGCCGCCGCCGATGATGACCACGTGTTTGCCCTTGGCCGAGATGGGCGAGACGCCCAACAAACCTTCCCGGACCATGTTCGACGGCTTCAGGTACTCCATGGCCAGGTGGATGCCGCCCAACTCCCGGCCCGGAATCGGCAGGTCACGGGGCAGCGTCGCCCCCCCGGCCAGCACCACCGCGTCATACTCGCCCACCAACGACGACGCGCTGATCACCGTGGCATCGGCGGCCGCCGCCCCCGGGCCACCGACATTCGCCGCCCCGGCCACCTCGGGGGCCGGCTGGCCCACCGAGACACCGCACCGGAACTCGATCCCTTCGGCCACCAGCTGTTCGAGCCGCCGGTCGAGGACCGCCTTCTCCATCTTGAACTCGGGGATCCCGTAGCGGAGCAGGCCGCCCGGCTTCTCGGCCCGTTCGAACACCACCACGGTGTGGCCGGCCCGAGCCAGCTGCTGGGCAGCGGCCATCCCCGCGGGCCCGGATCCGACCACCGCCACCCGCTTGCCGGTGGCGGACGCCGCCCGAACCGGATTCACCCAGTCTTCCGACCAGGCCCGCTCGGCGATCTCGTACTCGATGCGCTCGATCGTCACCGGATCGTCGTTGATGCCGAGCACGCACGCGCCTTCACACGGGGCCGGGCACAGACGGCCGGTGAACTCGGGAAAGTTGTTGGTGGCATGGAGCCGCTGGATGGCCTCCGACCAGTCGTCCCGGTAGACCAGGTCGTTCCACTCGGGAATCAGGTTCCCCAGCGGGCAGCCCTCATGGCAGAAGGGAATCCCGCAGTCCATGCACCGGGCCCCCTGATGCTGGGCGGCTTCGGCGGGAAACCGCTCGTAGACCTCTTTCCAATCCCGCAGTCGCACCTGCACCGGTCGCCGGCTGGGCAGCTCCCGCCCGTAGGTCAAAAACCCGGTGACGTCACCCACGGGAGACCTGCATGACGGCTTCATCCACCGACCGGCCTTCGGCCACCGCCTTCTCGGTGGCTTCCAGCACCCGGCGGTAGTCCTTGGGCATCACCTTGACGAACTGCTCGGAGTTGCCCATCCAGTCGGCCAGGACCGCCTTGGCCACCTCCGACCCGGTCTCGTCCAGGTGCATGGTGATCCGGTCCTTCAACCAGGTCCGATCGTCGGCGGACACCGGCTCGAGATCGACCATGTCCGGGTTGTACTGGCGCCCGAGCTCGTCGGAGGTGTCGTAGACGAAGGCCATCCCGCCGGACATCCCGGCCCCGAAGTTGCGCCCGGTCGGGCCCAGCACCACCACCCGTCCGCCGGTCATGTACTCGCAGCCGTGGTCGCCGACTCCCTCCACCACCGCGATGGCCCCGGAGTTGCGCACACAGAAGCGCTCGCCCACCTGGCCGCGCAGGAAGACCTCGCCGCTGGTGGCGCCGTAAAGGATCACGTTCCCGGCCACGATGTTCTCCTCGGCCGCGAACGGCGAGTCCTCCGGGGGCTGCACGATGATCCGCCCGCCGGAGAGCCCCTTCCCCAGGTAGTCGTTGGCATCGCCGAACAAGCGCATGGTGACGCCCTTGGGCACGAAGGCACCGAAACTCTGCCCGGCCGAACCGCGGAAGGTGAGGTCGATGGTGCCGTCGGGCAGACCGGCTCCGCCGTAGCGCCGGGTGATCTCATACCCGAGGAGTGTCCCGACGGTGCGATCCACGTTGGTCACTTCCAGCTGGGCGGCGACCAGCGTTCCCATCTCGATAGCCGGCCAACAGGTATCCAGGAAGGAATGGTCGAGGGCACGGTCGAGCCCGTGGTCCTGTTCCTGGATGCAGTGGCGCACCGCGCCCTCGGGCAGCTCAGGCTCCACCAGGATCGGGGCCAGGTCCAACCCGACCGCCTTCCAGTGGGTGATGGCCGCTTCGGTGTCGAGCAAGTCGACCCGGCCGATGGCTTCCTCGATGGAACGGAGGCCGAGCGCGGCCAGGTGCTCCCGCACCTCCTCGGCGATGTACTCGAAGAAGGTCTCGACGAACTCGGGAGTGCCGCTGAACTTCTTGCGGAGCTGGGGGTTCTGGGTGGCGATGCCGACCGGGCAGGTGTCGAGGTGACAGACCCGCATCATGATGCAGCCCGAGACCACCAGCGGCGCAGTGGCAAAGCCGAACTCCTCGCCGCCCAGGAGGGCGCCGATCACCACGTCGCGGCCGGTCTTCATCTGACCGTCCACCTGGACCACGATCCGATCCCGCAGCCCGTTGGCCAGCAGGGTCTGCTGGGTCTCGGCCAGGCCGAGCTCCCAGGGGATGCCGGCGTGCTTGAGCGATGTCAGCGGCGCCGCCCCGGTGCCACCGTCGTGCCCGGAGATCAACACCACGTCGGAGTGGGCCTTGGCCACCCCGGCCGCCACCGTCCCCACCCCCACTTCGGCCACCAGCTTCACGTGGATCCGGGCCCGCGGGTTGGCCGACTTCAGGTCGTGGATGAGTTGGGCGATGTCCTCGATGGAGTAGATGTCGTGATGGGGCGGGGGCGAGATCAACCCCACCCCCGGTGTGGAGAACCGGGTCTTGGCGATCCAGGGGTAGACCTTGTTGCCGGGGAGCTGGCCCCCCTCCCCCGGCTTGGCCCCCTGGGCGATCTTGATCTGGATGTCGTCGGAGTTGACCAGGTACTCGGAGGTGACCCCGAACCGGCCGGAGGCCACCTGTTTGATGGCGCTCCGGCGGAGGTCCCCGTTGGCGTCGGGAATGAATCGGTCGGCGTCCTCGCCGCCCTCGCCGGTGTTGGACCGGCCGCCCAGACGGTTCATGGCGATGGCCAGCGTCTCGTGGGCCTCGGCGGAGATGGATCCGTAGGACATGGCCCCGGTCGAGAACCGCTTGAGAATGGCCGAGACCGGCTCCACCTCCTCGATGGGGATGGCCGTCGCGGCATCGGCCTTCAGCCGGAGGAGCCCGCGCAGGGTCGCCAGCTGGGTCGACTGATCGTCGACGGCCTTGGTGTACTCCTTGAACACCTCGTACCGCTTCGACCGGGTGGCGTGCTGCAACTTGAACACCGTCTTGGGGTTGAACAGGTGGACCTCGCCCTCGCGGCGCCACTGATACTCGCCACCGACATCCCGGTCCCGGTGGGCCAGCTCGGTGGGCTGGGGCAGGTACACCTTGCGGTGCCGGGCGGCGACCTCCTCGGCCAGCACCTCGAGCCCGACTCCGCCGATCCGGGACACCGTCCCGGTGAAGTACTCGTCGATGACGTCGTGGGCCAGGCCCACCGCTTCGAACGCCTGGGCGCCGGTGTACGACGCCACCGTGGAGATGCCCATCTTCGACATCACCTTGACGATGCCCTTGGAAGCCGCCTTGATGTAGTTGCGCTGTGCCTGGCGGGGGGTGACCCCGGTCAGCAGTCCGGTGGCGATCATGTCGCCGATGGTCTCGAAGGCCAGGTACGGGTTGATGGCGGCGGCCCCGAATCCCTTCAGGAGGGCCATGTGGTGGACCTCGCGGGCGTCCCCCGACTCGACGACCAGGCCGACGTGGGTGCGGGTCTTCTCCCGGACCAGGTGGTGGTGGACGGCCGACACCATCAACAACGACGGGATGGGGGCGTACTCGGCGGTCGAGTTCCGGTCGGAGAGCACGATGATGTCGGCGCCCTCGGCGATGGCCACGCTGACCCGGAAACGCACATCCTCGATGGCCCGCCGCAGCCCGTCGCCACCCCGGGACACCTCGAAGAGGCCGTCGACCGCGAACGCCCGGTAGCCGGGCGTCTGACCGTCCTCGTTGATGTACAGCAACTTGGCCAGGTCGTCGTTGTCGATGACCGGCATCGGCAGCACGATCTGCCGGCACGAGGCCGCCGTCGGCTCGAGCAGGTTCGACTCCGGGCCGAGGGTGGAGGCCAGCGAGGTGACCAGCTCCTCGCGGATGGCGTCCAGCGGCGGGTTGGTGACCTGGGCGAACAGCTGGGTGAAATAGTCGTACAGCAGCCGGGGGCGCTCGGAGAGCACCGCGATGGCGGCGTCGGAGCCCATCGACCCGTTCGGCTCGACACCGGCCTTGGCCATCGGGCCGATGATCAGCCGGAGCTCCTCGTTGGTGTACCCGAACTCGCGCTGCCGGCCGATCACCGAGGCGTGCTGCGGGGTGAGCATGATCTTCGGCGGCAGGTCGTCGAGATCGATCTGGCCCTCCTCGAGCCAGGTCGCATACGGGTGCTCGCCGGCCAGCTTCGACTTGATCTCCTCGTCATCGATGATCTTCCCGGCGACGGTGTCCACCAGGAACATCCGCCCGGGCTGGAGCCTGCCCTTGCGGACCACCGTGGAGGACGGCACGTCGAGGACGCCAACCTCGCTGGCCAGCACCACTAGCCCGTCATCGGTGACCCAGTACCGGGCGGGACGGAGCCCGTTCCTGTCCAGCACCGCACCGATGGTCGTCCCGTCGGTGAACGCCACCGCCGCCGGGCCGTCCCACGGCTCCATCAACGATGCGTGGTAGCGGTAGAAGGCCCGCCGGGCGGGGTCCATGGCCCGGTGGTTCTCCCAGGCCTCGGGGATCATCATCAGCACCGCATGGTGCAGCGGCCGTCCCCCGAGGTGGAGCAGTTCCAGGACCTCGTCGAAGGAGGCCGAGTCGCTGGCTCCCGGGGTGAGGATGGGGAAGGCCCGGTCGAGACCGGGGATGAGCTCGGTGGCACACAGCGCCTCCCGGGCCCGCATCCAGTTGCGGTTGCCGGCCAGGGTGTTGATCTCGCCGTTGTGGGCCAGATACCGGTACGGGTGGGCCAGGGACCACGACGGGAAGGTGTTGGTGGAGAACCGGGAATGGACCAGCGCCAACCCGCTCTCCACCCGCGGGTCGGAGAGGTCGGGATAGAACTCGGCCAGCTGGTGGGAGGTGAGCATCCCCTTGTAGTTGATGGTCCGGGCCGACAGGGAGGCCAGGTAGCAGTCATCGATGTGGTGCTCGGCCCGTTTGCGGAGCACGAAGGTGATCCGGTCGATGGCCAGAGCGGGGTCGTCCCCACTCAGAACCGTGTCCGCCGCCGGCGCCACGAACAGCTGGTGGAGGGAGGGCATGTCGCCCCTCGCGACCGAGCCCAGGGTCTGGTCGTTGAACGGGACGTCACGCCATCCGAGGACCCGCAGCCCCTCTTCCTCGGCCAGCTGCTCGATGCCGATCCGGGCCTTCGCCGCCTCCGACCCGTCGCGGGACAGGAAGGCGATCCCGGTGGCGTAGTGCCCACCCTCCGGGAGATCGAATTCGACGACTTCCCGATAGAACCGGTGCGGGATCTGCAGCAGGATGCCGGCGCCGTCCCCGCTGTCTTCCTCGCTACCGGTCGCCCCCCGGTGGGCCAGGTGCTCCAGGGCGGTGATGCCCCGGCGGACCAGGGTGTGGGAGGGCCGGCCGTGGAGGTCGGCGACCAGGGCGATGCCACAGGCGTCGTGCTCGAAGCGGGGATCGTAGAGGCCCTCGATCGGGGCCCGGGTGGCCCCACCGGATGGGCGCGGCTGTCCCCGCAGTGTTACCGGAGTACCAAAAGTAGGGTCGGCGAAGGCGCCGGGCAAGGTCGTCATCAGGTCGCTCCATTGAGGGAGTTGAGATCTTCTTCGCTCGGGACGACGCTGGCCCATCCGCGGTCCGAACATCGTACACGGTGGACCGTCAGATCTGGCCACAACCGGGCCCTACCATGGGGAGATGCCGGAGACCGAGCCTCTCGATGCCCTGGTGGTGGGCGGCGGGGTGATCGGCCTGTCCGTCGCCTGGAGAGCGGCAGCCGCCGGATTGTCGGTGGCGGTGGTCGATCCCCGGCCCGGTCACGGAGCCACCTGGGCGGCCGCCGGCATGCTGGGCCCGGTCGGCGAGGCCCATTTCGGGGAAGAGGCCCTGGCCCGGGCCAACGTGGCCGCCGCCCGACAGTGGCCGGCCTTCGCCCTCGATCTGGAGACGGCCTCGAGCCGGACGGTGGGCTATCGGAGATCAGGGACCGTCATGGCCGCCATGGACCCCTCCGACCGCCGGGTGGTCGACGATGTGCTCGGGTACCAGCTGTCGCTGGGGCTCTCGCCCCGGAGGCTGTCATCCCGGGAGTGCCGGGACCTCGAGCCGCTGCTGGCCCCCGGCATCGGGGGCGGGGCCGATTTCCCCGACGATCACCAGGTCGACAACCGCCAACTGGTCGACTCCTTGCTGGCTGCCTGCCGTCACGCCGGGGTGACCACGCTGGAAGCCGATGTCTCGGCGGTGGCCTCGGCGAACGGGAGGGTGACCGGGGTGGTCCTGGGCCACGGCGGCACCGTCGACGCCGGCGCGGTGGTGATCGCGGCCGGGTGCTGGTCGGGTCGGTTGGACGGGCTCCCCCACCAGTTGGTGCCGCCGGTGCGACCGGTGAAGGGGCTGACCCTCCGGACCCGGGCCACGGGCGGCATGCCCCGACTGACCCGCATCGTCCGAGGCCTGGTGCACGGGAGAAGCTGCTACCTGGTCCCCCGCCGCGACGGCACCGTGGTCATCGGGGCCACCGTCGAGGAGAAGGGGTTCGACCTCACCGTCCAGGTCGGGGCGGTGCACGACCTCCTCCGGGACGCCCGGGCCATCGTCCCCGCCCTCGACGAGTACGAGCTGGTCGAGACCACCGCCGGCCTGCGGCCCGGATCTCCCGACAACGCCCCTCTGGTCGGGACCACCTCGATGGAGGGGCTGATCATGGCCACCGGCCACTACCGCAACGGCATCCTGCTGGCTCCGGTCACCGCCGACGCGGTGGTGGCCCTGCTCGAGGGCCGGCCGATGCGCGAGTTCATGTTGCCCTTCGGGCCGGATCGGTTCGCGGCACCTGCCGGCGTCGGGGAGTCGGGCCGGAACCGGGTCAGGACGTGAGCGGCATCCAGGTGAACGGATCCGAGTGGGACGGGGTCCCGGGGTCGACCGTGGCCGACCTGGTCGGTCGGTGGTGCCCGTCCCCCAAAGGTGTGGCGGTGGCCCGCAACGGCGAGGTGGTACCGAAGAGCCGTTGGGGCGACACCCGTCTGGTCCTCGGCGACCGGATCGAGATCGTCACCGCCGTCGCCGGCGGGTGACCCGTCCCGGTACCGTGGAGGGGATGGACTCGCTCGAGGGCTCGACACCCGGTACACCGGACGACGCCTTCGTCATGGCCGGCGAGGTCATCGGCTCCCGGCTCATCCTCGGGTCCGGGGGCATGTCCAGCCCCGAGGCCTTCGCCGAGGCGTTGACCGCGTCGAGGGCGGCAATGGCCACCGTGGCGGTGCGCCGGGTCGACCCCACCACCCGGCATTCGTTGATCGACCTGTTGGGTGACCATGGCGTCAGGGTGCTGCCCAATACCGCCGGCTGCTTCACCGCTTCGGAGGCGGTGCTGACCGCCAAACTCGCCCGGGAGGCCTTCGAGACCGACTGGGTGAAACTCGAGGTCATCGGCGATGATCTCACCCTCCTTCCCGATCCGGTCGAGCTGGTGGCGGCCGCGGAGGAATTGGTCGACGAAGGGTTCGTCGTCCTTCCCTATACCAACGACGACCCGATCATCGCCCGCCGTCTCGAGCAGCTGGGCTGCGCAGCCGTCATGCCCCTCGGCTCCCCGATCGGAAGCGGGCTCGGCATTGCCAACCCCCACAACCTCGCCCTCATCGTCGAGCAGGCCGGGGTCCCGGTGATCCTCGACGCCGGCGTCGGCACCGCCTCCGACGCCTGTGTGGCCATGGAGTTGGGCTGCGACGCCGTCCTGGTGGCTTCGGCCATCACCCGGGCCCATCAACCGGCGATGATGGCCGCCGCCGTCCGGGATGCGGTGACCGCCGGGCGAAGGGCCCGGTTCGCCGGAAGGATCCCCCGGCGGCTGCATGCCCGGGCGTCGAGCCCGATGGTCGGCCTGATCGACGGATGACCGGCCAACCGCCGGTGGCGCTCACCATCGCCGGCTCCGACTCCGGTGGCGGCGCCGGGATCCAGGCCGACATCAAGACCATGGGTGCCCTGGGCGCGTTTGCGGTGACCGCCGTCACCGCGGTGACCGCCCAGAACACCGCCACCGTTGACGGGGTCCACCTCATCCCCGCCGGGTTCGTCCGCCAGCAGATCACCACCCTGCTCGCCGACCTGCCGGTGGCCGCGACCAAGACCGGCATGTTGGCCGACGTCGCCATCATTGCGGTGGTCGGCCAGTGTGCCCGGTCCGGGGACCTGCCGAATCTGGTGGTCGACCCGGTGATGGTCTCCTCCTCCGGACAGCCGTTGCTGGGTGAAGGCGGGGTGAGCGCCTACCGGGACTTGCTGGTTCCGTACGCGTTGGTGGTCACCCCCAACCTGTGGGAGGCGGCCATGCTGTGCGACATCGACCCCGCCCGGCTGACCGACGTGGACGGCATGGTTGAAGCCGCCCGCACCATGCACGACATGGGCCCCCGCTGGGTGCTGGTCAAGGGCGGGCACCTGGCCGGGGTCGAAGCCGGTTCCGGGGCCGGGTCGCGTCGGTCGGTCCCGGACGTGCTCTACGACGGGGACACGGTGACCGTCCTGCAGGCGGATCGGGTGGACACCCCCAACTCCCACGGCACCGGCTGCTCGTTGTCGGCCGCCATCGCCGCCAAGCTGGCGTCCGGATCCGCGGTGCCGACCGCGGTCACCGAAGCCAAGGCCTTCGTCCACCAGGCGTTGGTCGGAGGAGCGGGTTGGCGGCTGGGGAAGGGTCACGGACCCCTCGATCATTTCGGGAGATGACAGCGGCCGGGTCGTGCGACCCGGCCGCTCCCCCCTTGTCTCACAGGAACCTGCATCCGGCCAGGGCCGGATACCCCCTCCTGTCGACGCTGCTGGCGCAGACGTCGTCGCTCACCACAGTCTGATGGATGGCTCTCGAAATGTAAACCGACCTGACCAGGGACTTTCCTTCTCCGACCTGGGGACCGCTACCGAAAGTGGTCGATTGGCGTCTCAGGGAGACCGGAATCCACCCAAACGACATCCCCGGGTCAGGCTCCATGCCCGAACCGGCGCCGTCGGCGACCACCGACATAGCCTGGCCCCATGAACAACGACCGGTTCCGGACCATGGCCCGCCTCGTCGCCTGGGGCCGGGTGGGCGTCGGGGCGGCGGCGGTGCTCACCCCCTCCCTGGTGGCCCGGCCCTGGGTGGGCGACGTCGGTGACGACGTGCCGGCCCGGCTGCTGGCCCGGGCCATGGGCGGCCGCGATCTGGTGCTCGGGATCGGGACCCTCCGGGGCCTCTCGGTGTCCGACGCCGAGGGCCGGCCCTGGGTCGCCCTCAGCGGTGTCGCCGATGCGGTCGACGCGCTGTCCACGATGGTGGCCTTCGCCCACCTCCCCCGGCGTTCCCGGTGGGGATACCTGGCCATCGCGGTGGGCGCGGCCGTGACCTCCACCCGGGCGGCCATCGCCCTCGACTCGTCGACCCGGATGCCCCCTCCGGCGGCCTGAACGGCTCCGTCACCGGGCCTCCGGCCCCGGACCCGGATGTGCGATCATGTCAGCACCTATGAACATCGTCGTCAGCAACGTGAAGGGCGGTGTGGGCAAGACCACCACCGCCATCTATCTGGCCGCCGCCGCCTCGGACCGGGGCTACGACCCGGTGGTACTGGTCGACGCCGACCGGCAGGCATCGGCGGCCGAGTGGCTTGAAACCAGCCCGATCGAGGGGGTGGAATTGGTGGAGGGGCCGTCGGAACGGACGGTGATCCGGGCCATGGCCGCCAACGACGGGTTGGCGGTGGTGGACACCCCGCCCGGAGACGAGCGCATCGTGCGGGCCGCCATCGGCGGGGCAGATGCCGTGGTCATCCCCACTCGGGCCGGTGGGGTGGAGTTCACCCGGGTGGCCGCCACCTTGGAGATCGTGCCCAAGCGGACCCCCTTCGGGGTGGTCATCTGCGCGGCCCGGCTCGGGACCAACGACCTGACCGAGACCATCGAGTGGTGGACCGAACAGAAGGTTCCGATCTGGGGGGTGATCCCCGAGCGGGTGGGCATCGCCGCCGGTCCGGAGTCGAAGCTCTACCGCGAGGGGCTGGAAGGCTACGATGCCGTGCTGAAGAAAGCGCTCCGCCGGTCGTCGAAGTAGCCCGGCACACTCCAGGCCGCCCGAGCCCCGGGCCGGCCCGGGGCCCTGGCCCGCCTCCGCCTCAGGTCTTGACCGGGGTCACCGCCGATGACGGCGGGATCGTCCCCGGTCCGGTGGTCAGGCACCCGGCCCCGACCGCGGGGTTGGCCGCGGCGGCAAGGCTCGGCGGATGCAGGAAGGCCGGCGATGCGCTGAAGTCGACCATGTCCAGGACGTCATTGGCCGCCGCGTCCCGGCGGGTCATGGCCGGGAGATTCCATTTGGTCTCCACCAGCTTCAGCACCGAGGTGTGGTCGAACACGGTGGTGGACACGTAGTCCTTCTTGGCATAGGGGCTGACCAGTCCGGCCGGCACCCGGAATCCGAGCCGGTTGAACTGGCCGGGGACGTCGCCCGCCTCCAATGTCGGGGGGATGTCGTCAGGGATGACGGCCGGCGGGGGCGGCACGTGGTCGTAGTACCCACCGTGCTCGTCGTAGCTCCAGACCAGCAGCGTCCTCGACCACTTGGGTCCGGCCATCACCGCATTGACCACCCGTCCCAGAAAGGCGTCTCCGTACTGGATGTCCTGAGGGTTTTCCTCCGACTCGTTGGCGAAGTCGGGATCGACGATGCAAAAGGCGGGAAGGCTCCCCGACGCGCAGTCCGCATAGAAGCTGTCGATGTGAGCCAGGTTGGAGCTCATGGCCGGGCTGGCCAGCAGCGAGATGAAGATACCCAGGGTGGGAAGGGAGGAGTAGTAGTTCTTCCAGGAGATGTCGTGGGCGTTCAGTTGGTCGAAGATGGTGCCGTTGGGGGGAAGCGGGCTCGGAAAGGTGTCCTTGATCTGTCCGAGGGAGGTGCCGGCCATCAGGTACCGGCGGTTCGGGTAGGTCTGGGCCATCGTCGAGGCGAAATAGCGGTCGGCCAGCGGGAAGGTGCGGGCCAGGCTGTTGGTGAAGGGCATGTCGGCGCCGGTCCAATAGCCCATGGCCACCGGCCCCGAATCGCTGATCACGAATCCCTGGTTTGTGCCGTTTGAGTACTGGGTGTGGGAGGCGTTCCAGTTCTGGGCCGGCTTGTCCTTCAACTGGCACGCGTTCGGCATGTGGAACGAGCGGACCAGATGTCCCTGTCCGTCCGGGTTGGTGGCCGCGGGGACGCCACCGGGGCCGAGCTTCAGCCCGTCTCCGCGGCCCAGGGAGCCGAGGATGTTGTCGAACGAATGGTTCTCCATCATCACCACCACGATGTGGTCGAACTGGGGGAGCTGGTCGCTCCCCACCGGCGCCTTCGGGTTCGGGGGAACCCCCACCCTGCCGGTGGGTGGGGAGGTCGTGGTCGAGGCGCGGCCACCGGTCGATGTGCCTCCGCAGGCCGCCAGCACCGCCCCCGCCGCTCCCACCGCCGCGCCGCCGAGCAAGGCCCGTCGGGTGACCCTTCCCGGACCGGCGCACCCGCCTGAACGCCTCGACTCCGGCTCGGTTGCCCCCATGGTGCCTCCTCGATGCTCGACCCCGTCATTGCGGAGTGTAGATGCCGGCTCATCACCGGTCGGGGGACCCGGGACCACCCCCGGGGTGGACGCGATTGGCTACCGGACGGTGGACCCCAAGTAGCATGGTTGCCGCCGATGACCACCCCTGCCCAGGCTCCGCCCGGTCTGCCGGACGCCATGCCACCAGACGAAGACCTCAGCGTCGATCCGGAGGATCGCGCCTACCAACGGATGTCGCTCCGGGGGCCGGCCATCGTCGTGGTCGGGATCGCAGCCTTCATCCTGGTCGGTGGGGTCCTGGCTACCATCCTCACCGCGGGGAACAATCCGGTGCTGTCGCTGCGTTCCATCCGGATCCCCGACGGCACGGTGGTACATCTCACCCCGGCGACGACGGCGCTGAAGCCGATCATCAGCAGTGAGCCCCCGGCCGACATCCTGTCGGCCCTGGCCGTCCCGACCGGCAGCATCTCCCAGCACTGGGTCAACATCGATCAGAACCAGACCCAGTACGACCGCAGCGTCTCCTTCACCACCGGGTTCTCCTCCGATCAGGTGGTCGACGTCTACCGGACCCTCCTGCCTCGGCTGGGGTGGAAGCTTCTCTATCAGGGCCAGGGCACGTCCAACGGGGTGTCCGGCACCGAGATACTGGCCCGGCGGGCGAGTGGCGACGGGTACTACTGGGAAGTGGGCGCCATCGTGTCCCCGGGCACGGCCTCCGGGGTCACGCCATTCACCTTGGTGGTGCTCGAGCAGAACAGCGACCAATGACCCGACCCGGCCGGGAGCCCGGGCCGGGTCGGGGGGCGGCTAGAGGACCGGTTGCGGCTCGATCCGATCGATGCCCACCTCCGGCCCTTTGACGTCGGTGTCATCCGAGACGATCGCCGGATCGGCCGCCCGCCCCAGCATCCACGACCAGACGAAGAGGTTGATGGGGTAGAGCAGATAGCCGACCCGGGTGGCCGGAGCCAGCAGGATGGCAAACAGCATCACCCATCCGGCCAGACTGGCCACCCCGGCTGCGCCGACCGGGGGCTTGCGGGCCAGGTGCCGGATGAGGAGCGCCATTCCCCCGACCACCAGGATCACCACATAGACCCGATGGGCAGCCGGGAATGCGGACACGAACAGGTGCCCGGGCAGCGGGCTGACGGCCGGCGACGCCACTCCGGCCAGGCCGAGCGGGAACCGGATCACGTTGTCGACGAAGGCCGATGGATTGCTCAGCGCCACCGGGAGCACGACCGGGCAGATGACCACCAACAGCCCAGCCAGGTAACGACCGATGGCTCGCCGCCGGCGAGGATCGAACACCACCCAGATGGCCAGCGCCGCCAACGGCCAGGCGGTGAACTTGAGGGACGACGCGGCCCCGAGGGCCAGTCCGGCGATCACCGGTCTTCGCCGTTGGAGGGCCACCAGCCCGAGCAGCATCAGCGCCACCACCGGCATGTCGTCGCCCCCGGTGGCCAACGGAAGCGCAGCGGTGGGCAACACGGTCAGCACCTGCAGGGCTCGGAATCGGGCGTCGGTGGCCGGTCGGAGCCGGCTCAGGGCGATCAACGAGATGATCACGGTGAAGACCAGGAACTGGATCCGGGCATCGGTCAGCCGGGCCTCGACCTTGCTCCCGCTCGAGAAACCGAACAGGACCATGCCGGGAAGATAGGGATAGTAGAGCTCGTAGGTGGGCACTTGCTTCTGGTTGATGACGATATGGCCGTTCTTGTCGATCAGCCGGTAGGGGTCCTTGCCGCGGTCGGCCAGCACCCCGGCCCGCTCCACCACCAGCACCTCGGGCTGCACGTGGGCGGCGGCGTCGCCCTCCGACCTCCAGATCACCTCCATGCTCAGCGGGACGACGGTGGCGCCGGCGAGCACCACGATGCAGGCGCCGATCCGGGCCGCCCGCCATCGTCGGGGGCGGCCGGTGGTGGTCGCCCCCAACGCATCGGGGTGGACCCCTTCCAGCGCGCCCGTGCCGTTGTCACCGGGCGCGGCCCGGCCCGGCCCCCGTCTCGACGTCGGCTGCAATCCGGCCCGCCAGGCGATGACAGCCATGAACGTTGCGGCGGCGGCATAGGGTCCCACCGCCATCTGGCCCCATTGCCGATACAGCGGAATGCCGGCCCCGAGGGCGGTCCCCCCGGCGAACATCGCCGACATCGCATAGAGCAGCGTGTCTCTCCACTCGGGCGACCAACTGCGCACGTTGGCGAACACCCGGCCGTAGACGCCCCCCACCTTCCGTGACAGCCCCGAGCCACGACCCCAGTACATCCGTTGGCGGTCGGCAACCACGATCGATGGTACCACCGGGCTCATCGGTTTCCGCGGGGCTGCGGAGCGTCTTCCGACTGGTCGCCGCCGGTCCCGGGATCGAAGAGCGACCGGTAGAACTCCAGCTCCGCCACCAGGCAGGCTTCGATGGTCTCGGCCCGTCGGAACCCGTGCGACTCACCGGCGAAGACTTCCAGCCGGCAACGGACGCCATGGGCGGACAGGGCTTCAGCGAACCGTTCGGACTGGTCGGGCGGTACCACCGGATCGTCGGCGCCCTGGAGGAGCAGGACGGCTCCGGTCACCGCCTCCGGATGGTAGAGCGGCGATCGTTGGCGGTAGACGTCGGAGGAGGCCGGCAACGGGCCGACCAACCCGTCCATGTACCGGGACTCGAAGTCGTGGGTGTCGGTGGCCAGCGCGTGAAGGTCGGTGACGCCGTACCAGGAGGCCGCGCCGCGGAAGACATCGGTGCGAACCAGTGCGCCGAGAGCGGTCAGCCCTCCCGCACTGGTTCCCCGAATGGCCAGCCTGGCCCCGTCGACCCGACCGGCTGCGGCCAGCGCCACCGCGTAGGCGGTGCAGTCGTCCACGTCGGTGACGCCCCACTGACCCTGCAGGCTTCGGCGGTAGGCGCGACCGTACCCACTGCTCCCCCGGTAATTCACCCCCGCCACCGCCAGGCCCCGGCTGGTGAAGAACTGGATGACCGGATCGAATCCCGGCTCGGCTGCCCCGGTAGGGCCCCCGTGGCAGAAGACCACCAGGGGCGGGCGGGACGGTTCCGGGCCGCGGGCCACCGCGTTGGTGGGTGGGTAGAAGTACCCGGGGATGGGCCCTGCCGGGGTGGCGGCGACGAACGGCTCCGCCACCGCCACATCGCCTTCGACCGGGTCGCCGGCATCGGCGGGAACCGGTGTCAGCCGCCTGGCCGGCTGGGACCCGTCGAGGCTCACCTGGTACACACCCATCCCGGCGGTGGCGGTGGCCCCCAGGATCCCGATCCGCTCACCGGCGGTGACCGCCACCCCGGCGATGGTGACGCAGGGTTGATCGAGGACACTCACGTCCCAGCTGACCTGTCCGCCGGGTCCGGGTTGGCCAGGGGTCCCGGTGGTGACGGGCGGATGCAGCCTCACCAGCTGATCCCGGCTGTCCCGGTGCATGCGGCAGAGGAGCGACCCGTCCCGAAGCTCGGCCACGGTGGCCTGCCCGAGCGCCCAATCGGGGAAATGGAACTCGGCCTCGAGGTCGACCAACGGAACCGCGGTGTCATCCTCATCCAACCGGTGGCCCGGGATGCGATAGGGCAGCCACCAACCGGTGCGGTCATCGATCACCACCAGGCTGCCATCGGCGCACCACCGCGGCTGGCCGACCGAGACGTCCTCCCGGCCGGCAACCCGGTGCGGGGCCGCGATGACGATCCCGGCGTCCGCCTCCACCAAGCCGGACACCCACACTTCGGACCGGTCCCACGACATGTCCGGATGGCTCCAGCCCACCCAGGCCAGCCGGGCTCCATCTCGGGACGGGCGGGGTGCGGACACGAATCCCCCCGAGTCGACCAGCGGGACGACCCGGAGCGACCCGTCGGTGGCGACGGCCGCCACCCGGTGACCGGTGCCGGAGTCGTCGTGACGCTCCTCGACGCAGACCAGCCAGTCCCCGGACGGGGTGAGGGATCCGTCCGCGTACCGGAAGGACGAACCCGGCCCCGACTCCGGCGTCAAGGGAATCGGGGGGCGGCGATCGCCGATGGTCGACCGGTACAGCCGTTGGTCCACCTGGTCGGCATAGAACAGGGTTCCCCCCACCACGGTGGCGGCTCCCCCGCCGTACTCGTGGACCCGGCTCCGGATGCTGACCGCCGGAGGCGACACGTCCCTCAGGGCAACGCCGCCCCCATCGGTCACCAACACCTGCCGGCCCCCATCCTCGGGGCGGCTCTCCAACCACAACAACGACTCCCCATCCGACTGCAACCCCGAGCGGGACACCTTTCCGGTCGCCACCCGGCCGGCGGCAAACGGTGACGGCCACCACCCGAACCGTTCCACCGTCCGGTGACGGCCCCCGGGCTCCGCCGTCTCGCTGTCCTCGCCCCTCATCGGTCGGTACGGTAGCCCTCATGCCGGCAGAAACCGTTCACCCCACCGTCGATCCTGGGTCCGGATCAAGCTCGTCGCTTCCTCACACCTTCTCCGCCTATGTGGTCGAGCGGATCGGGGATTCGATCGAGCAGGGTGTCCGGACCCTTTCGGTTGACGACCTTCCGGCCGGAGACGTGCTCGTCCGGGTTGACTGGTCGGCGGTCAACTACAAGGACGCCATGGTCGCCCAGCCGGGAAACCGGGTGGCGCGCATCTCGCCGTTGATACCCGGCGTCGACCTGGTCGGCACCGTCGTCACCGGCCCCGACTACCTCGTTGGCCTGCCGGTCATCGTCCACGGCTACGACCTCGGGGTCGCCCATCACGGCGGCTTCTCCGAATATGCGCGGGTCCCGGCCGGCTGGGTGGTGCCCCTTCCTGACGGGCTCAGTCCCCGTCACGCGGCCGTCATCGGGACGGCCGGCTTCACTGCCGCGCTGTCGCTCCGGCGCCTGGAGATCCACGGTCTGACCCCGGACCAAGGTCCGGTCCTGGTCACCGGGGCGTCCGGCGGCGTCGGCAGCCTGTCAGTGGCGTTGCTGGCCACCCGGGGCTACCGGGTGGTGGCCAGCACCGGCAAGGACGGCGAGCATCCCTACCTGACCGGGCTGGGAGCCGCCGAGGTCATCGGGCGGGATCTGGGCGACGACTCCGGCCGGGTGCTCGGGCCCGAACGCTGGGCCGGTGCCATCGACTGCGTCGGCGGCCGGACCCTGGCCGAGGTCCTCCGCTCACTCCGCTACGGGGGCGGGGTGGCGGCCAGCGGCCTCACCGGAGGGAACGCCCTCGAGACGTCGGTCTACCCGTTCATCGTTCGGGGTGCGGCCCTGCTGGGGATCGACTCGGTGCAGACCCCTCTTGCCGAGCGGCGGGCAGTATGGAACCAACTTGCCGATGCCTTCGACCCGGCCATGCTCGACGACATGGCCGCGGGGGAGATCGGGCTCGAGGAGCTCCCTCGCGCCCTCTCGGCCATTGCTGCCGGTGGAGTCCGGGGGCGGATCCTGGTTGGTCCCCGGTCCTGAATCCCCTCGGGCTCAGCCCGGGCCGGGCAGGGCCGACACCGGTTGCGGTTCGGGCGCCGGGCGGCGGGCGTCCTGCTGTCGGCGGACGGTCGCAGGCGGGATCCGGCGCCCGTCCCGGGAGCGCCGGAAGGCCAGCATGGCCGCCACCCCGACCATGAACACCATCATGGCCCAGAAGAACGAATTGCCCAGGAGCAATTGCCAGCCGTGTTCACCCAGCTCGCGTCCGTGCTCGTACGGCACCAACCAGATGGGCGCCTTCCAGAACAGCAGCGCGGCGCCGATGGCCCAGATCCACCCACCCACCGGGCGATCGTCGGCCAACACCAACCACACGAGGATGGGGACCACCCAGACCATGTGGTGGGCCCAGGTGATCGGTGAGACGACCATCCCGGTGGTGGCGCAGATCAGGATGCCGAGGAACGGCGACGATGAGCGATGGGCCCACATGGCCAAGGCCAGTCCGGCCAGACCGAACCCGATGGCGGCCACAAAGAAGACCGAGTTCGAGATGTCCCCGTGGTGGAACCGGATGATCACCGCCCGGAGGCTCTGATTGGAGATGTAGGCGGTCCCGCCCACCCGGTTGGCGTCAGAGACGTATTTGGTCCAGAACAGCCACGAGGTGTGGGGGGCGAGGACGGCCATACCGAGACCACAGACCACGAAGGTGCCCAGGGTGACCCACATGGCCCGGACCTGTCGGACCAGGAACAGATAGGGCACGAAGATGAGCGGGATGAGTTTCACCGCCGCGGTCAGCCCGGTGAGGACGCCCCGGGGGATGGTCTTCGATCCCACCTTCACCACGCCGGTCAGGTCGGCCAGGATCAACGCGGCCAGGATGATGTTCACCTGACCGAACGAGAAGGTGAGCCGCACCGGGTCCATGGCCAGGGCCGGGGCCATCAGGACGAGCGTCCAGCACAACAGTCGGGTCCGATCCCATGACGGCCGCACGGCCCGGAGCGAGACAGCCACCAGCGCGGCCAGGGCGGCCACGTTCACTGCCCCCACCAACAATTCCGCTGCCTGCTCGGGGAACACGCTCAACGGGACGAACAACAGGGCCGCGAACGGGGTATAGGTGAAGGAGAGGTGGGTGTTGGCGTCCTGCACGTCGTAGAGATGCCCGCCGAACAGGTGGGAACCGCCCATCAGATAGACGTCGAGGTCAACCTCGTGACGGGCGTAGGCGAACAGGAATGCATACGCCACCACCACGCCGGCCGAGACGGCACCGACCGCCCAGAGGACGGGCACAGGTACGGTTCGTCTCTTGATGCCAAGCTTCACCACGGCTCCTCTGCACCCCAGGCGGGGTCGGATCCGCGTCCGAGGGATGCAATGTGAGGTCTGATCCTACTGAGCAGGCGGAGGGGCCGTGGTCTGGGCACCGGGGCTGGAGGCGGTGAACACCGGTGACACGGTGATGGTCCCGTTGTTGCAGGGTGCGAGCTGGGCCGGTATCGACATGCTGGTGTACGAATTCGGTGGGGTGATCACCAGGTTGGCGGCCGTCGGGCAGGAGGTGGCCGATCCGGTGGGCACGTCGGAGTAGCCCATGTTGAAGAACGCCATCTGCCCCCCGGCGAGCGTCACCGTGGTCGGCGCCATGGCGGTGAAGGGGTAATTGCCCTTGCGCACCACGGTGGTGGTCAGCGAGGCCCCGTTCGAGCCGGTCATCCCCAGTCCGGGGTAGCCGTTGAGCGTGCACGGGGTGGACAGGTTGTTCTTCAGGGCGATGGTGGTCTCGATGGTCCCGGCCGCCCCACTGCTGCCGTAGATCGACGCGGTCAGGTTGGCGGTGGCACACCCGGATGTCCCGGCCGCCGTGGTGGTCGTCGTCCCCCCGGCCGCGGTGGTCGAGGTCGTCGCCGGCGACGTCGTCGGGGTGGTGGTGGTGACGGTGGTGGAGGTTGAACTTCCCGACGAACACGCCGCCAGTACCAGTCCGCCCAGGCAGACAGAGACAAGCAGGCCGATCACAGGTTTCCTCATACTGTCACTCTTCCCCTCGTCTGTTGGATGGCGGTCGCATCGGCGACGGACCTCATCGGCACGTCAAACCATCACCGCGGATAGACCGCGGGCCGACTGCCATGTTCTCAGGAAGAGAAGTCCTCCGGGCGGATGGTATCGAGAAAGTGGCGGAACTCCCCGACCAGCTCGTCCGGGTTGGCGTTCTCGTCCTCGTCTTCCGCCTCGTCCTCCTCATCGACTGCCAGCATGATGCCTTCTGCATCCATCAGCTCGTCGACGACGAACAGCGACGTTCCCGTCCGGACCGCCACCGCCACCGCATCCGAGGGCCTCGAAGAGACGGATATTTCCTGATTGTTGTGGCGGAGCACGATCTCGGCATGGTAGGTGGAGGTGCGCAATTCGGTGATCACCACCCTCACCACGTCCGCCCCCAGCGCGTCGAGCAGGTCCCGGATGAGATCGTGGGTCATCGGACGAGGTGTATCCATCCCCTGTAAGGAGAAGGCGATCGCCGTCGCCTCCGGAGCACCGATGAAGATGGGCAGGGTCCGGCCCAACCCATCCGGCTCCTGGAGCAGGAGCACGGGCGTGTTCGACTGAAGGTCCACCCGCACCGCTCGAAGTCGAACTTCGACCATGCTCTGCAACTTACTCGGCGACAGCCGAATCCGCGGTCGCGGCGGGCTGAAAGTTACCGAAGCCCGGTGCCCCGGGACCGGTCAACCTCCCAGCAGGTCGCGCAGGGCCTTTCGCAGCAGCGAGCCGCGCAGGCCCTGGCCGAGTTGGATGAGCTGATCGGCGGTGTCGTTGGCTTTGGCCCGGGCCTCGGGGTTTCGCTGCCTGACCAGCGGAAGGACAATCTGCTCGACGAACCCGGCTTCCCGCTCGGCAGCGTTCTTGTACAGGCGGAGGTGACGGGGCTCGATGCCGAACTGGGAAAAGGCAGCCACCAGATTGGCCACCGCCAGCGCTTCCTCGTCGAAGTACTCCCCTCCCCCCACTCGTGTGGGGGCCAACAACCCGTACTGGCAGAGCTCCTCGATGACCGCGATGTCCAGGCCGGCCGCGGTCGCCAGCTCATCGAGGGTGAGACTGGCCCCGGCCATACCCGCCATCTCGGAGACCGCCCCCCCACCGGCGCCCTTGCTCCTTGCCTGGCCGGCGCCCGATCCCGGGGATGCGCCAGCCGGTGCCGAAGCCGTATCGGTGGCGGGTTTGGCTCCGGTGCGCGGCGCCGAGGTCGTCGGCTTGGGGGCGCGGGCCGAACCTGCCGGAGGGGTGCCACCCGCCTTGATCGGCGGAGGTGGGTCCGACCCGGGCGCGGTGACAATGCCGGGCGCCGGGCGCGGTGACGGCGGCCGCGGTGGCACGTCTCCTGCCGCGGTCGGCTGGGGACGCGGCGCGGTCGCCGGGGCGGGACCACGAACAACGGTGGCCGGATCGTGGTTGCCCGTCCGAGCCGCGGTCCCCCGGTCGTCGGTCGGTGCCGGTCGCCGGGTCGGGCCTTCGGGCGCTTCCTGATCGTAGGGGGACGACGGTCCGCCCGTTCCCGGAAGCCGGGACGGCGTCGGCGGCGGCGGCGGCGTCGGCGCCGACGGCGGCGCGTCGATGGCCAGCCGAGCGGGTTGGCCGCCACCGACGGGCAGGTGATCGGGAACCGCCGGGCCGGACGGAGTCGATGACCTCGGCGGAAGGGCCGCTTTGGCGGCGTGCCCGACCAGCACAGGATCGATGTCCCGGGGCGGTTCGGTGGGTCGCCGTTCACCGCGGGCCGGCGCGGCCCGGCCGGTCTCGGCGGGTGTCGACGCTTCCGACCCGTTGCCCTCGTCCCCGAGCCGGTCCTTGATGACCTTGAGGGGGAGGAAGTGCTCCCGTTGCTGGCGCAGCACCCACCGGAGCCGCTCGACGTCCTGCTCGTAGAACTTTCGGTACCCCGACGGGGTCCGTTCGGGATTGACCAGGCCCTGGCTCTCCAGGAACCGGATCTTGGAGATGGTCACGTCGGGGAATTCCTGGCGAAGGAGGGTGAGGACATCGCCGATCGACAGATACGACCGCCCGCTCACCGGCCCCTCCCCCTCTCGGGTGCTCCCGCAATCTCCGTCATTCGCCCGTGGCCACCAGGTACAGCAATTTGAATTTTCCGATCTGGACTTCGTCGCCGCTCGAGAGCCTGGCCTCTTCGATCCGTTCCCGATTCACGTACGTCCCGTTGAGCGAGCCGACATCCCGAACGCTGCTCACGTGGCCGTGGGTGACAAACTCGGCGTGTCGGCGTGACACGGTGATGTCGTCGAGGAAGATGTCGCTCTCCGGGTGCCGACCGGCCCGGGTCACCTCTTGTTCCAACGGATACCTGATCCCGGTGTTGGGGCCCCGCTTCACCACCAGCATTCCTATCCCCCGGGGTAGCTCGAGAAGTCCTACCGCGGTGGCGTCATCGACTCCCTCGCTGTTGTCCTCGACCGGTTGGACCGACATGGTGGTGTCCGAGGACGTCACCGCCAGCGCCGAGCCACACGATGAACAAAAGTTGACTCCGGTCGGGTTGCGATGGCCGCAGTTATGGCAGAACACATCACTCACGGTAGTCGCTCTTGTCCCTTCGCTTCTTCTCGGCGGACGCGGGAACCGCAGTCAGTCGTCGGTCAGCTGCCGATAGGCCCCGGCATCGAGCAACCCTTCGACCGAGGACGGGTCGGCGAGAATGATCTCGCAGATCCAGCCCTCGCCGTACGGGTCCTGGTTCAGCTGCTCGGGGGCCTCGGTCAGCCCGTGGTTGACGGACACCACCTCACCGGCCACCGGTGCATAGATCTCGGAGACCGACTTGGTGGATTCCACCTCACCCAGGGTCCCACCGGCGGCGACGGTGGCGCCCTCGGCGGGAAGCTCGACGAAGACCACGTCGCCCAAGGCATCCTGGGCGTAGTCGGTGATCCCCACCCGCACCCGGTCCCCTTCCGAGCGAATCCACTCATGGTCCGATGAATAGTGAAGGTCGTCGGGCACGTTCATAGGTGCGGACGATACCCGACGGGAAGCCCAGATGCGGTGGGGACCGACCCGGGGGGTTGGGGTCGGTCCGGC
>Ga0307373_10004490_pt1 | contig 23452 bp, 14 predicted proteins | sample OX2MG_FD_202534 | JGI IMG/M metagenome (GOLD analysis project Ga0307373, IMG submission 202534) | Soil microbial communities from Risofladan, Vaasa, Finland - OX-2 | ecosystem: Environmental > Terrestrial > Soil > Coastal area > Acid sulfate soil | place: Finland: Risofladan, Vaasa | collected... | reverse complement strand
CTGGGTCGACGAAGGCTTCAGCGTGGATTTCTCCAGCTTGTCGGCCGGCGACATGACGGCCATGTGGAAAGCGCGCGGGGGGTTCGGCGTGATTTCCAACGACCCTCGGGCCCAGCGCGCCGCCAATGACCCGCTTGCGATCGCCGTCGATATCCACCCGCCGCTGTACTACCTCATGCTGCATGAATGGATGCTGCTGGCGGGCCGCGGTGAGTACTCGGTGCGCTTCCCGTCCGTGATTGCAGGCACGCTGCTGGTGCTGCTGCTGTACAAGATGGGCGCCAGCCTGGGGAGCCGGGAGGTGGGGGCGGCGGCGGCGGGCGTGGGCAGCATCGCGCCCTTCTACATTGCCTACTCGCAGGAGGCACGGATGTATGCACCTGTGGCGCTGTTCGGCGGACTGTCGCTGTACTTCACCTGGCTCGTGCTCCGACGCGGCCGGTGGCGGCTGGCTCCATGGCTGGGACTGGTGGTGTGCAGCTCGCTGGCGCTGTACACCCACTATTCGGCTGTGCTGGTGATCGGGGCGGAGAACCTGCTCGTGGCGGGTGTTATCGGTTGGCGGATCGCGCGCCGGCAGCCGTTCCTGCGCTGGCCCGGCATCTGGACTGGAGCGCAGCTGCTGCAGCTGGCGCTGTTCTTTCCCTGGCTGCGGACGAGCATAGGTCAGGTCGCCAAATACAACCAGAACCTGTGGGTGCCGAACTGGCAGCATGAGCTGACTGAGACGTTCCGCGCCTTCGACGCCGGACTGTGGCTGCCAACCGGCGAGAGCCTGCGCCTGGGCGTGCCGGTGAGCATCATCCTGCTGGGCGGCATCGCCGTGGCGCTGGTCGGCTGGGGGCGGCGCTGGTCGAGGCTCGGGCCAACCGCGTTGCCGGCGATGGCAGGCGGGTCCGATGGCGCCGGCCATCCACGACGAGCTGCGCGGGCCGCCGTACTACCTTCGTCCGCCTCGGATGCCCGTTTCGACAGCTCCGGCCGCCGAGGACCGGCAGTGCCCGCGGCGGACGTCAGGGCATCTGCCGAACCAGGTTGGGCGCACTTTTCCGGCCTTCGCGGGTGGCCTCAAATGCGCATGCCGCTGCTGTTCGGCGGCGGCGTGCTGTTGCTGGAGCTGGCGCTGGCTCTGATCGCTTTCCAGATCCGGCCGGAATTCTCGCCCCGCTACCTGATTGTGCTGGCGACGCCCTACTACCTGCTCTTGGGACTGGCGCTGGCCACGCTGCAGCGGCGCTGGTGGCCGCTTGGCGTGCTGGCCGGCGTGGGACTGGCGGCGATCTTCGCCGTGGGACTGCAGGGCTACGAATTCGATCCGAGCTTCGCCAAAGACGACACGCGCAGCCTGGCGCAGTATCTGACCAGCCACACCACCGCCCACGACGTTATCTTCCTCGATGCGCCCGAGCCGCTCGGCTACTATTATCATGGCCCGGCGACGCTTGTGTCGATTCCCGGCGACGAGGCCACCGTGGCCCAGGCGATGACCAGGAATGCTGCCGGTAAGACGCGGGTCGTCTTCGTGCAATGGTTCGTCAGCACGTCCGATCCCGAGCAGCTGGTGCCGTTCCTGCTGCAGAAGTACGGGCGGCTGGTGGACGACAAGGGCTTTCGAGGCTATCGCGCACGGACCTACGCCATACCCTCCGGAGCGCAGTTCCGGTTGAGCCCGACCGACCGCCCGGAGAGCGCCAATTTCAACAACATCCTGCGGCTGAAGGCGGCAGGCCTTGGGCCGTCCGCGGCCGGCGAGGCCCAACTCCTGCCCCAACTGTCGCAGCCGATCGCCTTCAGCGGCAACCAGCTCCTGCTGGCCCTCGACTGGCAGCTTCTCAAGCCGGTGGCGAAGGACTACAAGGTCACCGCCTACCTGACCGACGACCGCGGGCACATCGGCGGCCAGCAGGACCTGCTGCTGCGCCACGACCAGGCCACCACCAGCCGCTGGCCGGCCGGCACCGAGGCCACGAACTATTACGTGTTGCACACACTGCCCGGCCTGATGCCGGGCCACTACACCGTGAACCTGGGGGTCTACCGGGAGGGCGAGCAGGAGCGTCTTAGCGTCCTCGATTCCGCGGGCGCGCCCAGGGGCGGCAACGTCGCCATCGCCGGCATCGACGTGCTTCCGCCAACCATGCCGGCCAACGTGGCCCTGGCCAAGCCGTTGGATGTGAGCGCAGCTCCAGGCATCAGCCTGGTTGGCGGCGACATCGCGCAGCCCATCGTGGCCCAAGGCGACCCGCTGCACGTGACCCTGTTCTGGCGGGCCACGGGGCAGCCTGGCGACGGCCTGAAGACTACCTTGGCTCTGGAACAAGACGGGCAGGTGAGCCCCGCCTGGCAGTTCTCAGCTTCGCCGGGCTTCCCCACCGGCCAGTGGCGCGCGGGGGACGTCTTTCGCGACTGGCAGGATCCTGTCGTGCCACCGCAACTGACGCCGGGGACCTATCGGGTGCTGGCGGGCATGGGCGGGCACTTGGCGCCCATCGGCCAGGTGCAGGTGCAAGGGCGCAAGCGAACGTTCGCCGCGCCCTCGCCGGAGCATCCACTCACGGCCTCTCTCGGCGGCAGCATCGAGCTTCTAGGCTACGACCAGGACAAACCAGCCTATGCGCCTGGCTCAACCGCTAAGATCACCCTCTACTGGCGCGGCACGGCAGCCATGGCCGCCAGTTACACCGCCTTTGTCCACGTGCTGGACTCCGGCCGCCATGTCGTCGCCCAGGTGGATGCCATCCCGGCGCACGGCCAGGCGCCGACGAACTCCTGGTTGCCGGGCGAGGTGACCCGGGACGTGTACGAGCTTGCCCTCAAGCCGGCCCTGGATGCCGGCGCCTACCAGCTCGAAGCCGGCTTCTACCGAGGTGACACGGGCGTGCGGCTGAAAGCCACCTCGCCCGATGTAAGCGTCGTCGATGACGGCCTGCTGCTTGGCCCCCTGACGGTTACGAAGTAGGCACCAGCACGCGATCCGTGTTGCTGCCATCGAGTGGCAGGCGGTGCAGGTCCGGGAAGGTGTAGAGGCCGATCTCGAGCCGTTGGCCGGGTTGGGCGCTGAAGCTCAACGGGTGAGGGTCGTCGACGACTTCGCCGGCGTCCCACAGGCTGGTGGGATAGGCGCCGCCGCGTGGCGGGCTGTCCTGCTGCGCGACCAGCCCACCGTGAGCATCCAGGACGTGGATGAAGACGGTGTAGTCACGCGCGGGCTTCTTCAGCGCCTGCCAGCGCAGGGTCACCCCGGCGCCGGTTCGCTGCGCATCCAGGAGCGCGATCTCGCCATCGCCGAAGACTGCCAGGGGGCGTGCGTCGCCCGAGCTTGGCGACACGCCAGCCACTTTCAGAGGACCTATGCGCGCCGCTGTGCCGGCGGGCTGGCCGCCGTGATATTGGGGCACGCGCTCGCCGCTGATCGGCTCATAGAAGCCGGTCTCCAGCCAATACCCCCCGGTCGGCATGCTTGAGGGCAGGTTCAAGTCGAAGGCAGAGACCACTACGTCGCCGGCCTGCCAGTAGGGGCGCGGGTAGCCCCGAAAATCGGGATTGGTTGACCACAAGGCGCCGCTGGCGTCCACCAGGTGGGCGAACTGGCGGAGGTCGTCGGGGATGGGGCCATGGGCGTCGGTTACTTGCCAGGCGAGGTGCACGGTCGAGGCTGCGCCGGCTCGCAGATCGCGCGCATCGTAGCCAATCAGCCGGATAGAGTGGCCCACATCGACGTCGAGGGGCTGCATGCCCTGGGTGCCGGAGCCGCTGCCCGAAACCGAGAACACGCCGTAGGCGACACGCCCCCCCGGCGTCGTCACCAGCGCTGAGGGTGGTCCCAACTGGCTGAGCCGCCCGTAGGCGAAGCCCAGACTGGCATCCGCGACGTAGGTTGCAGGGCCGTGCGGGAGCACAAAGGTGTAGCGGCCATCGAAGCGCTTCTGGTTGCCCAGCAGGTAGGCGAAGACACCCGCCTCAGCATCGGGATTGGAGATGCGCAGCGGCGGTCGGCTGGTGCGGGCAAGCTGGGCTGCTCGCAGGCTGTAGCGCAGCGGCATGCCGTAATTGGCGCCAACTGCTTCGGGCACGGCTCGCTGGAACTGGACATACCGGACGCCGCTGAGCGCCAGACCAGCGGCGAAGACGGCGCTGCCGAGCCAACCCCACTTGTGATGCTGAGCGTCGAGTGCAGCATCCGTACCCCGCAGCGGCCCACGGATTCCCCCCTGCGCTCCCAATGACGAGAGTGTCAGCGCCACCAGCAGGCAGCCTGAGGGCAGCAGCACAAGCAGATAATGGGCTGCAACGTCGCCACTGTGGTCGAGCGCGGCGAGAAGGGGCGCTACGAAGCAGCCGGCGACGATTACTTCAGCTCCGCGGCGTCGCCCAAAGACCAGCGCCAAGCCCGTAAGCAAGCCCACGGCGTAGAACCACAGCAGCGGGTCTGCCAGCGAAACGGGCGGCGTGCTCCCGCGCGACGCCAGCAGCTCCGAGTAGGGCCGGCTGCTGAACAGATCGCCCACGGCCACGAAGGCCTGGGCGTCGAGCACCTTCGGCTGCTGCAGGTACTGCCAGGCGGCGCGCACGTCGGACCAGCCACTGGTCGCCTGCAGGTAGAGGTACGGCGCGAGCACGAGTCCAAGCGCCAGCACGGCCACGCCGCTTGGCCAGCCGGCGCGTCGCTTAGCGATGGCTGTGGCCAGCCAAACCACCAGGAGCGCCGCCGCCTGGGGGTGGAGCTGGGCCGCACAGCCGATGGCGAACAGTGCGGTCGCTTGTGCCCAAAGCCGGTCGCGCTGCCAGAGCTCGACCAGCCCCCACAACGCCACGGCGGCGCAGAGCGGCACGAAATCGGGGTTCCAGATGGTCCGGCCGTAGACCACGGCCGCTGGTTGCAGCGCGTACAGCAGCCCAGCCACCAGGCCCGCGGTTGGGCCGCCCAGGGACTTGCCGGTCCAGTACAGGAACACGGCGCCGAAAGCATCCATGATGGCCACATAAGCCGCCGCCACTACCGGGCTGTGACTGACCAACTCAGGCGGCGTCAGGAGGAAGGTAGCCAGCGGGGGATGGCGGATGCCGATGGTGAATGACATGCCGGTGGTCAAGGGCATCTGGCGGCTCGCAACGAAGTGGGCGGCCGAGCCCAGCAGGGTGGCTTGATCGTCCGCGAAACGGACGAGGTCGATCTGCCACAGGCGCGCCAATGCCGCCACGAGGAACACTGCCACCGGCAGCATGGGCACGGCAGAGCGGATGGAAACCCTCACCTAGCCTCTCCCTTTGGCGGTGGGCGAGGAACAACGGATCACAATTGAGTGGTGCAAGTCGGTCGGAGCAAGGCTACTCAGCCTCGCATCCTAGCCGATTGTTTTGGCCCAATCGTGTGGTGGGCCGGTGGCATCACGCTGGCGGGGGCGTTCTTCCGCTTCTTCGAGCTGTGGCGCTATCCGGTGGGTCTGTACTTCGACGAAGCGGCCAACCTGTTCGACATCTTTGGCCTGGGGCCGAATTTCCACCCCATCTATTTTCCCAACAACAACGGCCGGGAACCGCTGTTCTTCTACTGGGCGGCGATTTTCGTGCGGACGCTCGTTGTTTCGCCGTACGCGATGCGAGTGGCGGCGGCGTTCATGGGAGTCGCCACCATGCCGGCAGTCTATTTCTGCGTATCGCAGATGCTGCGCAAAGCTGAGGGCCGGGCCATGGCCCGGCGAGCGGGGCTGTTTTCCGCCGCGGTCTGCGCCGTTTTGTTCTTTCACGTGATCTTCAGCCGCACTGGGCTGCGGACCATCAGCTTGCCGCTGGTGGAGTGCCTGGCGTTTGGGCTCCTGTGGCAGGCGGCGCGGCTGCGCTCGTGGTCGCGTTTCCTGGCGGGCGGCATCCTGCTGGGGCTGACACTCTACACCTACACAGCGGCTCGGTTGCTGATTGCCGGCGTGGCCGTGTACGCCATCTACTACCTGCTGTTCCAACGCCGGGCGATCTACTGGCGAGGCGCTGCTCTGGCGACTCTGGCGTGCTTGGCCACGATGGCGCCGCTGGGTGTGTATGCGGCCAACCACCGGGCGGAGTTCTTACAAAGGACGGCGGGCGTGGCCGTGACCGACCCCGCGGCGATCTGGCACAGCACGCTGGCCGTACTGGCTATGTTCAACTTCCACGGCACGGACGAAGGGCTGCAGAACATCCCGGGCATGCCCATGTTCGACGTGTGGCTTGGGATCCTGTTTCTGGCGGGCGTGGCGCTGTGTGTGTGGCGGCTGCGGCGCGCACCCTATGTGTTCGCGCTAATCTGGCTGGCCAGCTTCATCCCGGCCTCAGCGCTGAGCCCGCGGGCGCCGTATTACCTGCGCCTGACGGGCCTCATTCCGCCGGCCGTGTTCCTGGTGGCGCTGGCGCTGGCCGAGCTGCCGAATGTGCTGGCGCGGCTGAGCTCGGCGACGCGACCAGCGCTGGCCTACGTGCCCTCAGTGGCGCTGGTGCTGGCATCCGGCGGGCTGACGTTCCACAACTACTTCCAGGTGTGGGGCTCCTCCAGCGAGGCATTTTATGCGCTCATGCAGGACAAGATCGACGCGTTGCCCTACCTCCAACGCTGGCAGGCGGGTGGCGACCAGGTGTTCCTGGCGCCGCTCTACGCGCAGGATTGGACCTACATGTTCCTGACGCGCAAGCTGCCGCTGCAGAGCTTTGAGGCCAAGGACTGCACGGTGCTGCCCCCGCCAGGCCAGGCGGCCACCTACGTATACCCCTTCTTCGACAAGGACCAGCCGCCGCTGCTGCTGTCGCACCTGCCGGGTAGGCCGGTGATCGAACATGTCCCAAACTCTCGCGGGGAACCCAACCTCATTGCCATTTATGAGGCGGGGTCGCAAGTGCCGGCGCCCCCCAGGCAGCCGGTGGGCGTGTTCGGGGGCCTTCTGGCGCTCGACCGTTCGGAGCTTCCGACCGGACCAATCCATCCAGGGGACACCGTGAACGTGACGCTGACCTGGCGTGCAGCCAGGAGCATTGATGCCGACTACACGGTCTTCGTCCACGCCGACGACAACGTCGTCCACCGCCGCATCCAGCGCGATTCGATGCCCTGCGCGGCCTCGTTCGGCACCAGCCATTGGACGCCTGGCGAGCAGGTGCGAGACTCGTACCCCCTCGTGGTGCCGGCTGACGCCGCGGCGGGCACCTACACCGTCACCACCGGCGTGTACAAGACGCCCGAGCTGCGCAACCTCAAGCTCGATGGCAAAGACGCCACCGACCTGGAGGTGGGCAGCTTCACGGTGACTGGACAGTGATGGGGCCCAGAGTGGCATGGTCGGCGCCGTCGGTCAGCTTGAGCCGCTGCAGACCCTCGAGCTTGTAGAGGCCAATCTCAATCTGGTAGGCGCCGGCGGGCGCGCCGCGAGGCACGACCAGGCCGTAGTTGTCGGTGATGCTCTCGCCCGGCTTCCAGCTCGTCGTGGGACGGGTGTTGGCTACGGGCTCGTCGTCGCGCTGCGTGACCGTTTGGCCGCGTGGGTCCACCAGGTGGGCGAAGACTTTGTAGCGCTCGGCGATGGGCGCGTTGGCCTGCCATTGCAGCGCGAACATGATGGGCTGGCCCGCCCGGATATTCGTTCCGAAGAACTGGTAGCCGGTGATGTGAATCTGGGCGTTGGGGGCGACGAAGGTGGCGCCGCTGGCGGTAAACCGGCCCGGTTGCCGGGGGCGTTCGTAGCGGATGACCTCGGCATTGGAGAACCAGTGCTGGTCGACGCGGAAGGCATGCTGGTCGAGCCAGTGCTCGACGAAGGCGGTGTGGTCGTAATCCCACGGCGTGAACCACACCTCGCCGTGGGCGCTCAGCACGCTGCTGAGCTGCTGGCTGGCGGCGACCTGCTGGCCCTGGGCCGGATTGGGGATGAAGAAGGTGGCCTCGGCGGGCGCGTAGTACTGATACATCGGGTCTGACGGGGGCAGGTTGACCACGAACGCAGCGTCGGGCTGCGAGGAGTCGCGGACGAAGCTGAGCAGGCCGCGGACGTCCTGGCTGCTGGCGTAGACGACCTTGCCGTAGTAGCCGGGCAAGACCAGCAGCGATGGCAGGCACAGCGCAGCCAACGCTAACGGCCCGAGCGGCGCCCACAAGCGCATCAGGGCCAGCGCCCCGGCCGCCACCGTCAGCAGGAAGGCGGGCAGGAGGATGACCATGTAGCGCTCGTAGAAGATTGGGCGGCTGAAGGAGATAACGTAGACCGCCAGCGCCGGCACGAATAGCCAGCACGCCAGCAGTTGGGGGCCAGTCGGGCTGGAATAGCCGGGCCAGCGGAACCTGCTTCTAGCCCTAGGGGAGCCCTCACCCTGACCCTCTCCCGGTCCTACGCGGAAGGGGAAAGCGGCGGGCGAGGGAAGCCTCAGCTGCAGCAGCAGCCCCGAGGCGAGCAGGAGCCCCACCAGCACGAGCTCGGCGGCGGGCGCCTGGCTGCCGAGGCCTGATAGGAACGTGGGTATGAGCGCCGCCGCCATCGCGGGCAGCGAAACGGCGCGGACAAGGTCGTTGCCGTAGCTCTGCAGCGCAGCGCTGTCGATGGCCAGCCACGGCACGTAGGCCAGGACGATGGCGGCTTGCGACAGGATCCACGGGCTCACGCCCTTGAATCGCCCGCGGAGGGCAAGCAGCAGGAACAGGGCGTCCTCGGCCAACAACACGAAGGCGGCGAACAGGTGGCTGTACAGGGCCAGCGTGGTGACGGCGACATAGGCTGCCCAGCGCAAGGGGGAGGCGCGCTGCAGCACGCGCCATTGGAAGTAGGCGGAGAGGGCCAGCAAGCCGACCATCTGCGGATAGGCGCGGACCTGCTGGGCAAAATCGATCAAGAAGGGATTGATGGCGGCTAGCAACAGCACCGCCAGCGCCAGCATCCGGCCGCCAAGGGCGAGGCCGAGCCGGAAGATAGCCGCGACGGCCAGCACGCCGAAGGCTGCCGCCAGGAACCGGCCTGCGAATTCCGACGTGCCGGCCAGCGGCTGCCAGCCGTGCAAGAGGAAATAGAACAGCGGTGGGTGGAGCTCGTGGCGGGCTAGCTGTACGATCTCGCTCAACGAATGCTGTGCAATCGTCAAGCTGAAGGCGTCGTCGCCGGTGGCCGCCTGCAGGCCCAGGTGAAAGACGCGCAGAAAGAAGGCAGCGAGCAGCAGGACCGTGACGGCGGCCCAATAGCCGCCGAATCGCCGCACGGAGGTCAATTATAGGCAGGCGGCTGGGCGCCATCGGCGTGCTGTGGCTGGGCGTGCTGGCGTTCTTCTGGCCTTTGGTCACGCCCGACCAGGCGAGCCGCGAGTACTTCGTGCCGGGCGACTTCTGGCTGCAGGTGCTGCCTTTCCACACCTTCGCCGCCCGCCAGCTGGCCGCGGGCAAGCTGGCGCTGTGGGACCCCGATATGTTCAGCGGGCATCCCTTCCAGGCGGACATCCAGACTGCTGTGACCTACCCGATCGCCGCCGCCAACGAATGGTTGGGCGGGCGCGGCTTCGGCTATCTGGCCCTGGAGTGGGAGGCCGTGGTCCACTTCGGCCTGGCGGCGACGTTTACCTTCCTGCTGGTCGAGCTGCTCACGGGCAGCGTGGCGGCGGGGCTGATCGGTGGCGTGGTGTTCGGCTTCGGCGGCTTCCTGACCAGCTATCCCAGCCAGCAGCTGCCGGTTCTGGAATCCACGGTGTGGCTGCCGTTGGAGCTGTACTGCCTGGAGCGCGCGGCGCGGTCGAAGGGTTGGCTGGCCTCGTCGCGCTGGGTTGCCGCGGCGGGCGCTTGCGTGGCGCTGGCGGTGCTGGCTGGCCATCCGCAAACGGTGCTCTACCTGGCCTACATCGCCGCGGCGTACTTCCTGTTTCGGCTGCCCTGGCAAGCTTGGTGGCAGGCGGTGTGGGCCGTGCTGGCGGCCGTGGGTTTGGCGGCCGTTCAATTGCTGCCGAGCTTGCAGCTGTTCTCGCTGAATCACCGCGGCGAGCTGGATTTCAGCTTCGCCGCGGGAGGACTGTTCCCGCGGGACCTCGCCGCGTTGGTGCTGGACCGGCCAAATGGGGGGCGCATCCTGTATGTCGGGCTTGTGCCGCTGGCGCTGATGTTGTTGGCGCTTGCACTGGTCAGGAAGCGGCACGTGGTGTTCTGGGCGGTGGTCGCCGTTGTGGGGCTGCTGCTCAGCCTGGGCACTTACGGGCCGCTGTTTCGGCTGTTTTTCGATTACCTGCCAGGCTGGAACCTGTTTCGGGACCAGGAGCGGGCGGTGGTGTGGTTTGCCTTGGCGGCGGCCGTTCTGGCCGGCTATGGCTGGTCAGCACTGGCTGGCCGTCTTTCTGGCCGTGTTGGCCTCACGCTGGCGGTTGTCGTGGTCGCGGTAAGTTATGGCAACTTGCTGTGGACAAATGGCCAGAACAATCTCAGCAGCGCTGCGCCACACCTGGATGCGGTCGATGTCCTGCTGCAACCTGTGCTTGCCGACAAGGACATCTTTCGGGTGCGCATCAGCGAGGACAGCCTGGGCCACAACACCGGCAACCTGGACGGGCTGCAGTTCGTGAGCGGCGACAGCCCTTTCGAGCTGCAAAGCTTCAAAGACTGGACGGAAGACGAGCCTGCCGGCAAGCGCGTGCCCGAGTGGCAGCTGCTGCGGCTGACCAACAGCCACTACGTCATCAGCAGCCGGGAACTCTGCTCGCCGTGCAGCGAGGCCGACGGCCTGGGCTTGCTCGCGAGCCAGGATGTGCCGGCGGACGCACGCATCTTGGAATCGCAGCGCGGTGCGTCCCCGCCTGCACGCCGGCTGTACCTCTATCAGGTGCTGTTTCCTCTGCCCCGCGCGTTCCTGCTGACGCGAGCTCAGCCTGTCCGGGATGAACGGCAAGCCATCCAGGAGTTGAACCTGCCGAATTTCGACGCGGGCACGACGCTGCTGCTTGCGCCGCCGGTGAGGGTCGCTTCGCCCGCGAGCAACGCGGGATTGAACGCGGACGTCACCGGCTACGCGCCTGGCTTCGTCGACATACATACGACTTCCGACCGATTGGCGTACCTCTACGTGAGCGAGATTCCCTATCCCGGCTGGCAGGCGACGATCGACGGCCAGCCCGCGAACCTGCTGGTTGCCGACGGCCTGTTCAGCGCTCTCGATATGCCACCAGGCGGCCACCACGTGGTGCTCCAGTACGTGCCGAAGCCGTTCTACATCGGCGCTGCCATTTCCGCGGCGACGTTGCTTACGCTGGCCATCGCGTGGGGGGGCGTGTTGGTGCGAAAGGCCGTCCCGGCCAGGGGCCGGCGGATGGAACCCGTGCTGGCGTGAAACGTCTACTCGCAGCTGCCATGCTCATCGCTGTCGCGGCCTGTTCTCCCCAAGCCGCGCCCTCAGCCGCGCGCTCCGCGCCCGACCTTATGCAGATCGACATCCAGCGCGGCTGGTCGTTCAAGCCGGACCCTTCAGGCCAGGCCGACTGGTCGGCCCCGAGCCTGGACGACGGCAGCTGGGATGTGATCGACGCCAACGACTTCTGGCAGAAGCAGGGCTATGAGGGCTACGCCGGCGTAGCCTGGTATCGCCGCTGGGTGGACGTGCCGTCGATGTGGGGCGGGCGGCAGGCTTACCTGGTGATCGGCGGGGTCAACGACGAGTACCGGGCGTATGTGGACGGGCACGTCCAGGGTGCCGCGGGCAGCCTGGAAGCGGGCAAGTCTGCGATCCTGCATGCAACCGAGACACCCGTGTCACTCACCCCTGGCAAACGCAACCTGCTGGCCATCAAGGTGCGCTCAGCCCACAACTTCGGCGGCATCGCTGCAGGGCCGGTGGTCCTGGCGACTCAACCGCGGGTGCCGCCGTCGCTCCAGCAGGCTGCCGTGGACTACGCCAAAGCGCATCCGGAGGGCGTGTGGCCGGGCTGGATGCACGGCCAGGGCCGGAGCTGGACGGTCGTTGGCTTGCCGCAAGGCGGGCCCGAGAGCCTGGAGGGACCTGACGGCTCTTGGGAGGCAACGTCGAGCTCACCGGCGATCAGCGCCTGGCTGATCGACCATTCCAGCGGATTGCTTGCGCGGCCGGGCAGCGCGCAAGATCCGGCATCGGGAGCTGTGTGGGGACTGGCAAAGGGCCATTTGCCGCTGCTCGGCTTCGGCTGGCCGGCGGGCCAGGTGCAGGTGAACACGCTGCTGTGGCAAGAGCCCGCCGTGAAGCCCGGTTCTTCCGCGACGACGCAGTGGCGGGTCCAGCTCCACAACCAGGGCGCTCCGCGCGACGTGAGCCTGTGGGTTGCCTTGCGGCCCTACCAGGTGCAGCCTGGCATTGCGCCGCTGTTCTCGGTATCCGCCGCCGCTGGCAAGACGGTGCTGGCGAATGGCAAGCCGGCGCTCATTTCGGCTGAGGCGGCTTCACGCGTAGCGGCGTCGACCGGCGAGCTTGGCGACGTTTCCATGCTGGCTAGGGCCGGGCCTGGCGCTTCGCCCGTCGCCGCCGAGGACGGATCGGGGATGGCCTCGCTGGCGCTGATCTTCGATCTGCACCTGGGGGCTGGGGAAAATCGCCAGCTGTCGTTCGCTGCGCCAACCGGCGAAACCTCCCGGAACCTGGACGGCGCCATTGTGCCCGATCCCACGCCAACTCTTACGAAGTGGGGCGAACTGCTGCACGAAGGCAGCATCCAAGTTCCGGACACCCGGGTCACCGACGCCTACTATGCCTCGCTGGCCTACATCCTGATGTCCAACGACGGGGGCGCGCTCCATCCGGGGCCACTGCTGCACGATGCCTTCTGGTATCGCGACAGCGCCTACATGCTGTCTGCGCTGGAGCGCGGCGGACTGCTGCCGCAGGTACGAGACCTCCTGCCGGCGCTGAGCCGATTCCAAACGGCCGACGGCGAATTCCCCGCCAACGCGAGCACCCACAGCCAGGTCGGCCACCGCCGTGGCGATCCCGAGTGGGACGCGCAGGGCGAGGGAATCCACTCGCTGGTGGAATACTACCGATTCTCATCCGATCTGAACTGGCTGCGAACGCAATGGACGGCAATTAACAGCGCCTGTCAGTGGCTGGAGCGGCTCATCGGGCCAGACGGTCTATTGCCCCCTGGCCTGAGCGCAGAGGATCTCGGACCCGCGCCGGGCGATGCCAGCCAGCAGCACTTCTGGGACGATTTCTGGGGCGTCATCGGTCTGCGCGATGCTGCTTTCGCCGCCTCCGCCCTGGGTGAAACGTCCCGGGCCAGCCAACTCGGCACGGAGGCCGGCTCGCTCTTGAAAGCCACACTCGCCGCCGGCCAGCCTGGCCTTCTGCGCGAGGGTATCTTCCCCAACAGTCCCAACAGCCAGCAAACCCCAGCCGACGCTCGCGGCACGTCGCCTGCCGTCTGGCCGGGCCAACTTGTCCCGGCTGAGTTCGCCCGGGCCCAATTCCAGGGCTACTTCGACCGCTTTGTCAGGCCCTACGGCGGCGCCTTCCGGCATGAGGACAACAACTTCTGGCCATTTGGTGGGCTGGAAATCGCCCACGCCTCGCTCTATGCCGGCCTGCCCGACCAAGCCAATTACATCCTCGACTGGCAGTTGAGCCATCAAACCGGCAAAGGCGTGTGGGCCTGGGGCGACGAAGTGAGCCAGGACGGCAGCCGGCTCATCGGCGGCGACATGCCCCACGGCTGGACCGCCGCGGAGTACGTCGACCTCGTGCGCGACATGCTGCTGTACGAGTCTGGCGACACCCTCCAACTCGCCGCCGGCGTCCGGTCCGCCTGGCTGGCCGACGGCAAGGCCGTGGCCGTGAACCAGGCGCCGACATACTTCGGCACCCTCACCTACCGGCTTCGCCGTGCCGGCTCAACCCTCACCCTTGCCCTGCAAGCCACCAAGCCGCCCCCGGGCGGCTACGACCTGCACCTGCCCTTCCAAGCCACCGCCCTCGACGGGTCGCCAGTGTCCGGCGCCGTGCTCCACCTCCCCTCGAACACCCAACACGCCACCATCACCATCACCGCCTGATTCTGTTGCTACATCCCGGCGGCCGAGTGTATACTCTGCCTGCGGGGTGGAGCAGTGGCAGCTCGTCGGGCTCATAACCCGAAGGTCGTTAGTTCGAATCTAACCCCCGCAACCACCAAATTGAGCTCAGAACCGCCGGTTCTGAGCTTTAATTTTGCCCTTCGCCACCTGCCAGCGCAACCACCTGTCGCACGATGAGCGCTTGGTATGGTGTATGCGTCCGCCGTTGCGGGTACTTGTTCGGATCGTTGTAACGTTCTGCTCGAAGCAGCCAGGAGGGAATTCACATGAGATCGATTTGGAAGGGAGCGGTCAGCTTTGGGCTGGTGACTATACCGGTCAAGCTGTACACCGCCACCGAAGACAAAGACGTGCGCTTTCACATGATCCATAAAGAGGATGGGTCGCGCATCGAATTCAAGCGGTTCTGCGCCGAGGAGCAGATTGAGGTCGACAGCGACGAGATCATCAAAGGCTACGAGTACGGCAAGGGCAAGTACGTCACCGTCGACGAGAAGGACCTGGAGCAGATTCCCCTGAGCAGCGGACACGCTGTCGAGATTCTCGAGTTTGTGGACCTGCCTCAGGTCGATCCGATCTACTTCCAGAAATCGTATTTCCTCGAGCCGCAGGAGGGGGCGGCCAAGCCCTATGCGCTGCTGCGCGAGGCGATGACTCGGGCCAACAAGGTGGCCCTGGCCAAGGTGGTGCTGCGCGACAAGGAGCACCTGGCCACGGTGCGTGTGTATGGCGACGCGCTGGTCATGGAGACGCTGTTCTACCCCGATGAGATCCGCGACTCCGGCCAGCTCGAAGGGCTTGGAGGCGCCAAGCTGAACGAGAAGGAAGTCCAGATGGCGATCAACCTCGTCGAGGCGCTGAGCGGCGACTTCGAGCCCGAAAAATACAAGGACGAGTACCGCGACGCGCTGCTGGAAGTCATCAACCACAAGATCGAAGGCACGCCGATGGAGGTCACTCCCATCACCAAGCCCTCGCCGAAGGTCATGGACCTGTTCGAGACGCTCCGCGCCAGCGTCGAAGCCGCCAAAGGCTCCGAGCCTGCGCCCAAGCGCAAAAGCCGGGCAGCCGCCTAAGGGGCACGTCAACCTGCTCGCCGTCACTGACGCACCATCGATCTCCGCGTGCAGGTGCCCCAGGAATGGCAGGCCGGTCGTCTGGTCCTCACGGGCCAGTGGCTCGATCCGCCGCCTGGCAAATGGTCGCAACAGCCACGACACCAATGTGGCCATCTGCCTACTCTACGGGCGTCGTGTAAAACTGCCCGGCAGCTATCTGTAAGTCTGCGTAAGTGAGTGGCGCCCGCCTCTTACGATGCTCTCGCCAGCTGCCGCCTGCCTTCGCCGAGCGGGCTCGTGGCCTCGGTTCCAGCCGGCAAGTCGGCGGCCTCGCGAGCCAGGTGATGGGCCAGGTTGCGGGAGCGCGGCACCCAGCACAGGCGCACCGCGGGCTGGTGCTCGAGCCAGGTGGCCGTGCGCTGCTGGAGCTGGCGCGTCTGCGACGAGCCTGCCCGGATATTGCCGGTGGCCAGGCGCAAGCCTACCGTGGAGTCAGACACGATCAGGGCGCTGCGCGGGCGAACATTGCGCACCAGTTCGCAAGCTTCCACCAGCCCCAGGAATTCGGCCTGGTTGTTGCCGCCGAAGCCTACGTTCTTGACGTGGCCGAACAGCCAGTCGGTCCCGCCGGCGCGGGCCAGGACGAGCAGCCCGAAGCCGCTGGGACCTGGGTTGGGAACGCTCGAACCGTCGACGTATATCACCACATCGAGCGAAGGCACGCGGGGCAGCCAGGATCCGCGGGCAAACGGCGATTGCACCAATGGACAAACTCCAGGCGAAGATTGGGGTGGGCGACGGGGAAACAGCGGAGCGCTTTGGGGGGACAGAAGTCGCGGGCGAGACGCTTGGGGAGCGTTCTTCCGCCGAGCCGTGGCTTAGACCTTATGAGCCAGCCGAGACATCTGTTACTGGCCGCAACGAACGCCAGCGAACCTTTGTTACGCGCGATTTGTCATATCCGGCGACGGATGCCGATAGTTAACACAACCCTGACCGTGCGTTTGCTGCGATTTGACCTACCCGCCAGTGTCAGGCAGCGTGATGCGGCCGAACACTGCGCGCTCGGATTGGCCATATGGCAGGTTGTGGAAGCCGCCGCTTGGGAGCGGTTGGTAGAGAACCGCCGCCAGGTCGTAGGGGCCGGCGGCAAGCCCGCGTAGGTCTAACTCGTAGTAGTCGGCCGTCACCTGGCCAGCGATCCAGCGAGAGGTCGGCGACAGTCCCAGCACAGGCGAAGCTTCGTCGCGCTGGGCGGCGACCCGATCGGGGGAAGGCATCAGGCGCACGGAGACGTGGTAGTCCGCCAGCGGCGCGCGGAGCGCCTTCCAATACAGGGTGACCGGCAGGACGCCGTACTCAGGCTGTCCCAGGGGAGCCATGGCGGCGAGCTCGATCTCGTCGCCAAAGCTGCCGCCGATGGGGATGGCCGTTGGCGGCAGCGTTGTAAGCGGGTGGCGCAGGATCTCCACGAACGGCCCTAGTGCGCTGACAGCAGCCGCGTGTGGCCGAAACGTGGCGGTGGCCAGGAAGACGGGGCCTGAGGACCGGGCCAGCACGTCTGGCAGCGTGCTGGCGGGGTAGGAGATGTCGGCGCCGGGATTGATACCGTCCACCAGCTGCGCGTACCACAGCGGCGTGGCCTGATCCCAGTCGGCCACCACGGTGGCGTTCGAAGGCAGCTCGGCCAGGTCGTTGGCCAGGCGGCGCGCCTGATGGCCCTGGAACAGGTTCTGCCGGAAGTCGTCCAGCACCTCCGGGGCGGGCTGGAAATGCGCTCGCCCCAGGTAGGAGCCGCCCGCGGCCACGGCGACGGCGAGGGCCGCGCCCGCGACGAGGTCGAATCGCCTGACTCGAGCCAGCAACGCCGAGGCGCCAGCCGCGGCCATCAGCGCCAGCGGGACGTAGGCCGGCATCAGGTACACCAGGTTGAGCTGCCCGCCGATGTTCCAGATCACCGTGAGCCAGGCCAGCACCGCGGTGTACCCGGCGAGCAGCATGGCAACCGCCGGCCGACGCGCCGCCAACCACGCCAAGCCGATTGCAGCCAGCGCCAGCACGACCGGGGAAAAGGCGCCGAGCAGGGCCGGGACCAGCGATGGAATCCGGACCACGGCCTGCGCCGGGGTGAGATCGAGGTGGGCGGACGATTCGCTGCCGGCGATGGCGACGTTGACGAAGCCCTGCCAGGTGCCGGTGTTCCACTGATCCCACGGCGCTCCATGCGCTGCCCGCAAAGGCAGGACGCCGTACAGCGGCAGCGGCAGCAGGAACAGACCCAGCGCTTTGGCCAGCAGGCGGCCCTGCTCGATGATTTGGCGGCGCACAAGCACGAGGTACAGGGCCAGGAATGGCAGCAGCAGCACGAAGGTGCGGTGGTGGTCTACGCCGAATCCGGCGAGGACCGCGAGGAGCAGCAAGCGCTTCTCCGAGAGCTTGGCGTCGCCGGCTCGCACGGCACGCTCCCAGCGGAGGGCTGCCAGCAGCGCCGCGGCCACGAACGCTACCGCCAGCGACCGGACGCCGGCGATGGTCGACCAGGTCCACTCCAGCGGGGCCAGTCCGGTAGCCAGCGCCGCCAGCAGGCCGGCCGCCCGCGAAGCGGTCAACTCGACGCCGCACAGGTAGGCCAGTGCCGCCGCCAATCCGCCGAATACGGCCGACAGCAGGTTCATGCGCCAGGCCACGCTGCCCAGCGGCAGGAAGGTCCAGGCTTTGCCGAGCAGCAGGTACAGCGGGTAGCCGGTGTAGTGCGGGATGCCAAACACATACGGCACGAACTGCAGCTCCCCGGCATCGTGCCCCACCAGGCTCGGCGCCAGGGTGCGCCAGTAGAGGATGAAGAAGGCAACGGCCACGCCTGCCGGGACGGCCCTCCTCTCGAGGACTAGTCTCGAGGGGCCGATCACTTTGCCGGGGCCGGCGCGCCAATCAGTTGCGAGAGCTTGAGGTGATAGCTGCGGGCCACGAAGGAACGCTTGGGGTGAGTCGTCAGCCATGGCAAGCTGAGCCTGCTGAGCCGCTGCGCCTCTTCAACGCTCAGTGGCGCCTGCTTGGCTTCGTCGAGGGCCGGGATCAGCACGAAGAGGTGGCGGATAACGTCGATGAGCGACTGGCGACCGAGCAGCCGCAGCAGGATCGCGGACAGGCCCAGCACCGGCGATTCCAGCTCGACGCGGTAGCCGAGCGGCTCGAACAAATTGCGAAGGTGCGGGTTGCGGAAATTGACCGCCAGGGGGGCGATCTCGGCCTGGAGATCGAACTTGCGCTGCGCCAGCTCGTGCCGCGCGATGGGCAGCAAGGCCGCGCCGAAGGCGCCATCCAAGAAAGGCCGGAAGAGCGGTGACAATGCCACTACGCGCGATTTGACGTAGTCCCCAATGTGCAGCTGCGAGGGCGGGACGTCCCATCCGGTCGCCGGCTCGGGATAGGCCAGCATGGTGAACGAGATGCTGCCGGGCAGTGACGTTTCGACGATGAGCCGCAGGCGCGCGTTGGGTGGCTCGCGGATGGCCAGCTTCTCAGGGAAGCTGCCCATCAACTGGCCGATGTGCTGAGCTTGCGGGCCCGTGGCGGTGATCTTCAGATACATCCGCCGCGCACGCCGGAAGTGTAGTCCTGTGTGCAGACCTCGGAACCCGGAACTCGTATAGTTGGGGCGGTGTCCGTCCCCGCTGCCGCTCGGCCTCCGGCTCCGGCTGCCGCGGCTGGCTTCCCCTATGCCGTTCTGGTGCTGGCCTGGTTGACGGCCTTTTCCGCCCGATCCAACCTCATCTCGGTTGGTCCGGTGCTGCCCTTGATACAGGCCGAGCTGCGGCTGAGCTATGCGCAAGCCGGGCTGCTGTTCGCGATCCCAATCCTGATGATGGGCCTGTGCTCGATTCCCGGCGGGCTGATTATCGCCAAGCTGGGCGTCAAGCCCGTGCTCATCTTCAGCCTGGCGCTGCTGGGCATCGGCGGTGGCCTGCGAGCGATCTCGGCCAACGCTCCATCGCTGTTCGTGTTCACTGCCATGGCCGGGGCTGGGGTTGGGCTGGTCCAACCTGTTCTACCGCGCTTGGTGAAGGACCGCTTCGCCACAAACACCGGCATCATCACCGGCATCTACACCAGTGGCTTCGCCGTGGGCGCGACGGTTGTGGCGGCTCTCGCGATTCCGGTGTTGGTGCCGCTGTCGGGCAGCCTCACCTGGCGCGGCCCGTTCATCCTCTGGGGCGGGCTGGTGGCCATCGTGGTGGTCGGTTGGCTGTTCGTCCCAGCCAGCCAGGGGCGGCCAAAGGAGAGCCTGGCGCCGTTTGCCCGTATCTTCCGTAACCGGCTGTGCTGGATTGCGGCCGGCATTTTCCTGACGCAAAGCGTCATCTACTACGTGCTCAATTCCTGGCTGGCCAGCTATTACCAGAGCCTCGGCTTTCCGCTGGCCAAAGCCGCCTCGACCATCGCCTTCGTCGCCGGCGGCTCGATTGTTTTCGGCTTCGGGGGCCCGGTCATCTCCGACCGTCTTGGCCGGCGGCCGCCCTTTCTCGTGGCCGCGGTGGGGGTTATCGCCGGCATCCTCGGGCTCATGCTGTGGCCCGTGCAAGGCTACCGGCTGTGGCCGCTGCTGTTGGGCAGCTCCACCGCGGTGCTGTTCACCACCAGCTTCGTGATCCCCGTTGACGTCGCCGCGGCCGACGAGGTTGGCGCCTTCACCGGGCTGATGCTCACAGTGGGCTACGGCGGCGTGGTGATCGGCCCGACATTGATCGGGCTGCTGCGGGACGTGACCGGGTCGAACTTCCTGGGCCTGTTGACCATGCTGGGCGTCGCCATCGTGGAGCTGTGGCTCACGATCCTCATGCCCGAAACGTCACCCCGCCACCGATGAGCCGGCGCTTCCCCTGCTGTTGCCTCCTGCCTCTTGCGTGCAGCCTGCTGTTCGCGGCCTGCGCCGGCAAGCCTGCGCCCTCCGCGGCGCCCACGCCGGTGTATGCGCCCAAGCCGGCGGCCACGCACTTCATCCACCTGCTGGACAGCCGCCGCTTCGCTCCAGCCGAGCTGCAGGGCGAGTCGGGCCAGCTCATCAAGCTGGTGCTGGTGGGCGACAAACAGAAGCACGACTTCACCTCGCCCAGCCTGAACGTGAACCTCGACGTGCCGCCGCAAGCCGTCGAGGTCATCATGGTGAAGCTGCCGGCCAAACCTGGCTCGTACGAGTTCTGGTCAGCCCAGCCGGGCGACCGCGAGGGGGGCATGATAGGCCATGTGGAGGTCCTGCCCCTAGGTCATTCGTCCTAGTAAGAACTGGCTATGATTGAGCCGCGGGGAGAGGTGAGAGGCCAAACATGGAACAGGACACGCTGGGGAACATCCGCGAGGAGATCGAGAGCCCGGAAGCGGTGGAAACCGTCCGCGATGGGCGCGGCGCCAGCCGCTCGGCGCTGACACGGTGGGTAGCCGAGCGGCACCTCAAGAGCCTGCCGGCAGTCGGCGTGCCCAGCTACGAGCGCTGCCAGGACAGGGGCTGCTGGGGTAAAGCCAGCTGGTCCTGCCCCAACTGCCGGCAAAAGGCCTGCAGCGCCCACCGCCGCGAGCACCACTGCTCCCTGCCCTACCTGCCTCGCTGAGGCTCAGGGCCTCACGAGCTGGCTGGAGCAGAAGTCGCGGTGGCTTTCTTAGGCTTTCGCGGCTTTTTGGCATTGGGGTGCTTGGTGGCCGCGGCTTGAGACGCTGGCTTGGCGACGGTCGCGGCCTTGGCCGCAGCAGCTGCAACCCGCTTGGCAGGGTCTGACGCTTTCACCGCGGCGGGCGGGGCCGTTTTGGCCTTGGCTGGTGGGGCCTTCACAGCCCCTTTTGCTTTTGCCGGCGGCGCCGACGTTCCCGCCACCCATTGCTGGAGGGCAGCGTTGATTTCGGCGTTGAGACTGCGGCGATTCTGCTTCTTGAACTTTTGCAGTGGCTCCACAAGATCGGCGTCGATGCGCAAGGCGTAGGATTTGCCCTTGGCTTGTTTCATATCGCGATCATATCACTTTGATATGACTATGCGCCTGAAGGACCAAATGCTCGCGCCGGCCGTCACCACCATGGACGAGACATTGCCGTGTCGCGGCGACAGCCATGAAGTCGCAGCCGTCGCACGCCGCGAGCAGTCGTTTCAGCTCATCCACTGACAATATTGGAGGCGCTCATTCATTGATGAAGCACTGCCACAGCCTCGATGTGATACGTCTGCGGGAACATGTCCAGCAGCTGAACGCTTGTGAGCGTGAACCCGCGGGCTAAGAGCACTTTCAGATCGCGGGCGAGGGTACTGGGATCGCAGGAGACGTAGGCGATGCGCTGCGCGTTGAGTGCTTCCAGGACTTTGCGGGGGCAGCCGCCTCGGGGTGGATCGACGATGGCCAGGTCCCAGCGCTCAGCGGCGAGCTCGAGGGCTGAGGCTACATCACTCTCGAGGAAGCGGGCGTTTTCGGCGCCGGCTTCGGCGGCGTTGGCGGCCCCATCGGCGAGTGCCGCGTGATGGGATTCGACGCCAACGACCTCATCTGCTTGATCTGCCGCCAGAAGCGCAAAGGTGCCGACGCCTGAGAACAGGTCCAACACGCGATCTCTCGGTTTGAACTGCTCGGCTACCTTCCGCGCCAGAACCTCGGCCATGCCGGAGTTGACCTGGAAGAAGGACAGCGCAGAGACGCGGAAGGAGCGATCCGCCAGCGGCATGTGGACCCACGGCTCGCCGTGCAGGCCGCGCATGCGATCAGAGCCAGCTCGCACGCCTGCCACTCGCGCAGGCTTGCCCGCGGCCAACTCGACCTCCGCGGCAAGCTCCCCAGCCAGCACCTTGTAGCCTCGGGGATCCTCCGGGCTGATGAGCGCTAACTGCAGCGCCTCCAGGCCATTCCGCACGTGGACCGAGCTGATCCCCGCCAGCTTGGAGCGAACCTTTCTCAGCGCGCCCAGAGCGGCCTCAATGGGCTGCTCCATGAGTGGGCAATGGACGACGTCCACCAGTTCGTGAGAGCCTTCGCGATGGAAGCCGACGATCCGGCCGCTGAGGTGGAACTCGGCGGTATTTCGGTAGCCGAACGGCAGGGCCGACGCCACCGGCTCCAGCAGCGGCGGATCGGCGATGCCCCCCATGCGCCGCACCTGGTCGGCCAGGATGCCCTGCTTGTAGGCCAGCTGCGCGTCGTACGCGGCGTGCTGCCACTGGCAGCCGCCGCAGCCTTCCAGGAAGTGTGGACAGGGAGGCTGAATGCGCGACGCGGCAGGCTCCAGCACCTGCACCAGGCGCGCCCGAGCGAAGGTCTTCTTGCGCTCCAGCACCTCGACGTCCACCACCTCGTCCGCCAAACCGCCCTGGACGAAGACCGCGGCGCCGTCTTCCAGCCGGCCAACAGCGGCGCCGCCGTAGGCCATGCCGTGCAGTCGCACTCGCTCGCTCAAAGGGCGCCCTCACCTAACCTCTCCCTCCGCGGAGGGAGAGGAATATGGCTACGGATAGATGCCCCGCGTCTGGAGCGCTTCGGCTACACGCTGAACGCCTACGATGTAGGCGGCGGTGCGCAGGTCGCAGCCATGGTGATCCTGCGCCTGCTCGACGGCGTTGAAGGACTTCACCATGATCTTGCGAAGCTTCTGGTTGATCTCGTCCTCGTCCCAGAAGAATTCCTGCAGGTCCTGCACCCATTCGAAGTAGGACACAGTAACGCCGCCGGCGTTGCACAGGATGTCCGGGATGACGGTGATGCCGCGGTCGCGCAGGATGTTGTCGGCCTCCGGCGTGGTGGGACCATTAGCGCCCTCCGCGATGAGCTTGGCTTTGACGCGCGGCGCGTTGAGGGCCGTAATCTGGTTCTCAAACGCGGCCGGCACCAGCAGGTCGCACTCGATCTCCAGCAACTCTTCGTTGCTGATGACGTCGCTGTCGCGAAAGTGCGGCACCATGCCTCGTTCTTCAACGTGGCGAATCAGGTTCTTGACATCAAGACCCTGCGAGTTGTGCACGCCGCCGGTCCGATCCGTCACCGCGATGACTTTGGCGCCCGCTTCCTGCAGCAGCTTGGCCGCCACGGAGCCAACGTTGCCGAAACCCTGAACCGCGGCGGTCATGCCCTCAAGAGACTTGCCCTGGCGGCGCAATACCTCGTCGATGCAATACAGCACGCCGCGGCCGGTAGCTTCGTTCCGTCCCTCGGAGCCGCCAACAGACAGTGGCTTGCCCGTAACCACGCTCGTGACCGAATGGCCGGCATGCATGGAGTAGGTGTCCATGATCCAGGCCATGATCTGCGGGTTGGTATTGACGTCCGGCGCCGGGATGTCCCGGTCGGGCGACATCAAGATGCTGATTTCCGTGGCGTAGCGCCGGCTCAGGCGCTCCAGCTCGCCCATGGACATC
>Ga0307373_10004489_pt1 | contig 23465 bp, 14 predicted proteins | sample OX2MG_FD_202534 | JGI IMG/M metagenome (GOLD analysis project Ga0307373, IMG submission 202534) | Soil microbial communities from Risofladan, Vaasa, Finland - OX-2 | ecosystem: Environmental > Terrestrial > Soil > Coastal area > Acid sulfate soil | place: Finland: Risofladan, Vaasa | collected... | reverse complement strand
GAGAATCTGTCGCTGTTTGCGATTGGGATAGAGTCTATATTTGAATGTTCTTTGCATCTCACTGTTTCCTCGCTTACCTCGCCCTAACGGCCCTAACGGGCGGGGATTGCGCTCGGCTCCTGTTCATAAAACTCCGTTCGTGAAGCAGCAGCTCAAAAGCAAAGCCGATTCCCCGTCGTGTTGCTTCTCCCTTCGCCAACGCTCAGGGCAAGCGGAATGACACTCTATTTCTCTTGTTCTCCTACAGATTCAAGATTTCGAAGTCGTCGTTCGCGCCGGCGGCGGATTTTGTTTTGCGATGCGATGCGTGGAGCGTGGCGTTGTCCGCGCTGGCCCAATTTCCGGGGATGCGATGGCTGCACTTGGGGCATGCGCCGTCGACGATGCGATTCTCTAGCACATTGTGCCAGGAACGCTTTACGAGAAGCTCGCCGCATTGGGGACACAACGTGTTTCCGCCGTCGCTGAAAATATTTCCTTCGTAGACGTAATGTAACCCTGCGTCGAGAGCAATTTTGCGCGCGCGATGCAGCGTTTCGGGAGGCGTGCGCGGTTTGTCGCGCAATTTGAAATCGGGATGAAACGCTGTGAAGTGCAGAGGCACGTCGGGGCCAAGATTCGCGAGAATCCAAAGGGCGAGCTTGCGTGTTTCGGCTTCGTCGTCATTGAGGGTGGGAATCATTAAATTCGTAAGCTCGAACCAGACATTCGTCTCGTTTTTCAGGCGCAAAACCGTGTCAAGAACGGGTTCGAGGTGCGTCAGCGTGACCTTGCCGTAGAAATTTTCGGTGAAGGCTTTCAAATCCACATTCGCGGCGTCAATGTGGTCGTAAACGTCGTGAAAGGCTTCGCGCGTGATGTAGCCGTTTGTCACCATCACTGTTTTCAGGCCGCGCTGGTGCGCCACCTGGCAAATATCGATGACGTATTCGGCCCAGATGGTCGGCTCGTTGTAGGTGAAGGCAATCGAGGGGCAGCCGTGCTCTATCGCGAGTTCGAGGACTTGCGCGGGCTCGAGATGCGTGGAGTGCACCTGGTCGCTGCGCGATTTCGAGATGTCCCAATTCTGGCAGAAGAAGCAGCCCATGTTACATCCGGCGGTGCCGAGGGAAAGAATTTTTGTGCCGGGAAGAAAATGATTGAGCGGCTTTTTCTCGATGGGATCAATTTGAATCGCGGCGGGCGATGCGTAACCGAGGCTGTAAAGCTTTCCGCCTTGATTGACCCGAATGAAACAGAAGCCTGCTTGTCCGTCTCCGATATGGCAGTGGCGTGGGCAGAGGTAGCAGTGCACTTTCCCGCTGGCGTCAATGTCCCACCAACGGGCTTCGTGGAGCGTATCGGAGCGTTGGAGGATTTTCAGGTCGGGCATTTTCCGCTTCCGAGAACGTCAAAAAAAACGTGCTGTCAAAACAGCGTTTTTGTACCGATTGGAATCGGCGCCGGTTCTTTGTTTTGTGTAAGTTACGAGAAATCCTACTAATCTGCTGTACCGATTAGAAATCACTGCAATTGGGCTGACGGGTGGCTTCGGATTGGGGAACGTTGCGCGCGGGCCGCTTTGCTTCTGCTGCTGCGTTGCTGCTGGCATCGAACCGCTGCCTCTCGATTAGCGTAGCACAATTAGCGTAGCACAATGGCGGCGGTTTGTCAGAAGCAGCGCCTGTAGAAACGGTGACTCGTTGTGACCCTTCAACCGGTTGCCCATTCGACCAGAACCGAGATGCTGATTGTGCTGCCGACAACCACATTTTTCCCCGGATGCCGAACGGACATCCATACGGCCGCCCAGGATCTTAGCCTGCGTTTCTGCTCGGAGCTGATATCATCGGTCACCTTACAGAGTGATTTCCGTCACTGAGACAGACACCTCGCGGCGGGATGATTGGATTCAGCATTCGCTTTCTTGGAGGATCTCTCCATGCAAAGTTTCCGGGCTTGACTATTTTGGCGATGAATCGTACTTCTGGACCTGGCCGGAAAGGAGCAATCAGCCATGGCATCCCCTCTCACTTCGAATTCCCTCGACAAATTGCTCTTGAAAAAGATCCATCGCTCGATTGGCGACGCGCCCATTCGGCTAGGACTTAAGGGAGAAGAGGAATTCCTGCTGCCGGACACTGATGACAACCAGAGCGTCACGATTCAGGACCGATGGGCGCTGGCGAGGATGATGCTCGACCCCGAGATCGGTTTTGGGGATGCCTACATGGAAGGGCGCGTCGAGGTAAAGGGAGACCTCATCCGCGTTTTGGAGTTGGCCCTGCGTGCCATGCACGCCAGAAAACGAAGCTGGTATTACCGCCTGTTTTCGAGTTGGCTGTACCGCATCCAAGATAACACCCCGGACGGATCGGCCTCGAACATTCACCACCATTACGACTTGAATACGGATTTTTACAAGCTGTGGCTTGACTCGCGCCTGGTTTACACGTGTGCGTACTTTCCAAATCCGTCGGATACTCTCGAAGAGGCTCAACTGGCGAAGATGGACCACGTCTGCAGGAAGCTTCAGATCCAGCCCGGAGAAACGGTTGTCGATGCAGGCTGCGGCTGGGGCGCCCTCGCGTTACACATGGCAAAACATTACGGCGCAACGGTGAAAGCCTTCAACATCTCAGACGAACAAATTCAATATGCGTGCGCCCAGGCAAAAAAAGAAGGATTGACCGGTAGAGTGGAGTTCATCAAAGACGACTACCGGAACATTTCTGGGCGATTTGACGCATTTGTATCCGTTGGCATGCTGGAGCACGTGGGCCGCACACACTATTCCGAGTTGGGCGGAGTGATACACCGCTCGATCGGTGATTCCGGACGCGGCCTAATTCATTTTATCGGGCGCAACCGGCCGCAGCCTTTCAGCGCCTGGATCCGCAAACGGATCTTCCCCGGCGCTTATGCTCCGGCGCTCCGGGAAGCGATATCCATTTTTGAGGAGCACGAGTATGCCGTTCTCGATATCGAAAACCTGAGGCTTCATTACGCGAAAACGCTCGAGCATTGGCTGGCCCGCTACGAGCGTTCGGTTGATCGCGTATCCGAGTTGTTCGGACCCGAATTCGTTCGCGCCTGGCGACTCTACCTCGCTGGGTCGATCGTGGCCTTTCGCACGGGTCAGTTGCAACTCTTCCAGATCGTTTTTGCTGGTTCCGGCTGCCGTCAAATTCCGTGGACCCGAGAATACTTGTATCGCGGAGGATCGCGCGAGGAGAAGGAATCGCAATGGATTCATGCAGCGTCCTGATTGTGGGGGCTGGGCCAGCCGGATCTTCCTGCGCGCGAAGATTGCATCAAGCGGGGCTCGACACAATCCTCCTCGACAAGCGCGCCTTTCCCCGCGACAAGGTGTGCGGTGGCTGGATCACTCCCTCGGTTATCCAGGAACTCCAAATCGATTTGGCCGACTACGCGCGCGGGCGCACGCTGCAATCCATCACCGGCTTTCGGACGAGCCGCATGGGGGATAGAGAAGTCGAAACCGACTACCGGCGCACTATCAGCTACGGAATTCGGCGATTTGAATTTGACGATTACTTGCTCCAGCGCTGCGGTGCACGCTTGATCCCCGGAACGCCGCTGAAAACCCTGGAACGCTCGGGCGACACCTGGATCGTTAACGGCAATATTCAGGCGCGTGTCGTGGTCGGGGCCGGTGGACATTTCTGCCCGGTTGCGCGGTTCCTCGGCGCCGACGCCCGCCAGGAAGTTGCAGTTGCGGCGCAGGAAGTCGAGTTTGAAATGAATGCCCAGCAGCGCGATTCCTGTGCGATTCGCGGGGAGATTCCGGAGCTATACTTTTGTTCCGACATGAAGGGGTATGGATGGTGTTTTCGCAAGGGAGATTTTCTCAACATAGGATTGGGCAGGATCGACCCGCGCTCCCTGCCGGCCCACGTCTCGGAATTCGTGCGCTTCCTGAAAAGAACCGGCAAGGTGGTTTTCGATCTCCCTTCCATGCTGGGCCATGCGTACCTCATTTTTCGTGAAACCAGGCGGAACATTGCCGATGATGGAATCCTGCTGATCGGAGATGCGGCGGGGTTGGCTTACTCGCAGAGCGGTGAGGGAATCCGTCCAGCAATTGAATCTGGATTATTGGCAGCGAATGCGATACTTGCGGCTGATGGAAATTACAGGAGCGACCGGCTCGCGAGTTACCGGGGTATGCTCAGGTCGCGATTCGGAAAATCGCCAGTGGACTCGGCCACGCGAATCGGCCGCCGGCTTCCGCAGCGATGGATGCAGTCCCTCGCCAGAATGCTCCTGGCGACGCGGTGGTTTTCACGCCACATCATCCTCGATCGCTGGTTCCTGCATACCCACGAACCCGCGCTCGACGCTTGATCCGAGTCTGGCCGCAGTGCCAGTTCCTCTTCCAATCCCCCGATTCGTCCCGACGGAGGGCCACAAACGGAATCTTGAGTTGCCTTAACGAGGGGCAGTTGTTTTGTGAGATTATTCCGTCGCCGCCGGCAACGTCCGGTCTGGCGCGCCTGGAGAATCTCTCTAAATGTCTGACCCTGCGGTGAAAGCGGGCGAGATTCAGAAGACGGCGCCGTCGCTCGCCTCGCGCTGGTGGATTCTCGCGGCAATTGGCATCGCCTCCTACGGTGGCTACTACGCATTCGACTACATCGCGCCGCTCGCGCCGCTGCTCACTCGGCAATTGCATTTCTCGAATACCGACATTGGGCTGCTGCAGGCCGTTTACAGCCTCCCAAACATCGTCGCGATGCTCGTCTGCGGGGTGATGATTGACCGGCTGGGAACGCGGAGATCGCTTTCGATTTTCGCGGTGCTTGTCTTCATCGGCCTGGTCATCACGGCGCTGAGCCCGCGCCTGGGCGTTATGGCCGCCGGACGCCTCTTGGTCGGCTCCGGAGGCGAAGCGCTGCAGCTCGCAGCCAATGTCGCCGTGGCCCGTTGGTTCTGGCACGACGGACTCAGCTTGGCGTTCGGTTTGCGCGCATCGGCCGCGCGGCTCGGCTCGTTCAGCGCTGAAGTTTCGCCTGCATGGGCGCACGGTGCGTACACCTACTGGCGCTGGCCTCTTCTGATCGGCGTCGGCTTCGGCGCACTGTGTTTGCTTGGTGCCGCGCTCTACGGGAAGCTCGACGCGCGCGGCGAGCGGCGATTCACTCTGGGACACGCCGCGCGAACCACGAAAATCCCGCTACGCGAAGTCTTCCAATTCAATCGATCGTTCTGGCTGATCGCCGCGCTGTGCGTCACCTTCTATGGCTGCATCTTCCCATTTGAGACGTTCGGGCAAAAATTCCTGATTGAGGCGCGGCACGTCTCACCGCAGACGGCGGCGCTGCTGGTGGGCATGGAGCCTTTTTTTTCGCTGGTCGGCATGCCGATCTTCGGCCTGCTTGTCGATCGCTACGCCCACCGGTCGCTGATGATGATGTTCGGCTCACTGCTCATCGTGCCCGTGTTCCCTATGCTCGGCTTCACCAACATTCCACCGGCGATTCCGATGGCCATGATGGGCGTGGCGTTCGCGCTGGTGCCGGCAGTAATGTGGCCTGCGCTCGTCTACGTGGTGGACAAGTCGCGGCTTGGCTTGGCCAACGGAATGTTGGACTCGGTGCAACAACTCGGGCTCGTGGTAATCAATTTGCTGATCGGTTGGGCGAACGATCACTGGCTGGCGAGCGCAACCAACGCGGCCGGCTACCATGCCGGATTGTGGATGTTTACGGCGATTGCGGTGCTGGCCGTGCTGTGCGCGTTCGCGTTGTGGCGCGCGGAAACGGGCCGATCTTCGCATGGCCTGGAGACGATAACGACGCGGCTGTGACTTTCGTCGCCGCGTTCCCATCTTCGCCAAAGCTTCTGCGCTCCGCGGCAATCTTGACGAAGGCGTTCCGCGTGACTTACAGTTCCCAGACAACACAAATGAAAATTGCTGACATGAACTGGATGCAGGTCGAAGAAAATTTGCGGCGGGACGGCCGCGCGGTCGTCCCCGTGGGAAGCACGGAGCAGCACGGCTATCTGCGCCTGACCGTTGACGCTATACTGGCCGAGCGCGTCGCCTGCGAGGCTGCTGAGCCGCTCGGCGTGCCTGTGTTTCCCGTACTGAGCTACGGCATCACGCCTTACTTCCGCGCTTACCCGGGCAGCATCAGCCTGCGCCTCGACACCTACCAGCGTATCGTCGCGGACGTTCTTGAGAGCCTCGCCGGCACCGGCTTCCGCCGCGTGCTGTTCGTCAACGCCCATGGCGGCAACATTCCCGGCGGTTCGATCCTGCAGGAGTGGATGAACGATCATCCGGGGATCACCGTAAAATGGCACAACTGGTGGAACGCACCCAGGACCGCCGCCGCAGTGGCGGCTATCGATTCGGTGGCGTCGCACGCGTCGTGGATGGAGAACTTTCCGTGGACGCGCCTAGTGGATGTCATACTGCCAAACAGCCAGAAGCCGATGATCGACATCGCGCGCATGCGCATGATGGACGCCGCCGGCGTGCGGGCCTACTTGGGCGACGGCAATTTCGGCGGCGTGTATCAGAAGCCCGACGATCAGATGATGAAGGTGTGGAGCGCGGGCGTCGAGGAGACGCGCGGGGCGCTGGAGGGCCCGTGGACGTAGCCCACAGTGTCGGCGCGCCGGGTCCGGGGTCGCGATTCCCTCTATGGCGCGCCCCGTCTTCCCTATGAGTCGAGCGCGCGCCCGCCGGCGCTTGATACTTTGGCGCGGTCGGATGGTCAGCTTGATCTTCGTTTGGTTCATCCCGGCGAGAACAGACATTCGGAACGCTCAGGCATCCGATGCAAATTCGTTTTGACGACCGAACAGCAATCGTGACGGGAGCGGCGCACGGCTTCGGCCGCGCGATCGCGTTAAATTTCGCGAGCCTTGGTGCGCGCGTGGTGGCCTGCGACGTACTGAAATCGGAGCTCAATCAAACGGCGCGACTGGCACAAGAACAAGGGACGCCCTTCGAGGTTCGGGTGCTCAACGTGAGCGATCGCGCGGCGGTGCACGCTATGGTCGCGGAAACATTGCAAGCCCGCGGCCGCATCGACATCCTGGTGAACGACGCCGGCGGAGTGATGGGCCAAGTCGGCCGACCGCTCGAGGAAGTATCCGACGCAGAGTGGCGCGCCATCTTCGCAGTAAATCTCGATGGCGCGTTTTACTGCAGTCAGGCCGTCGCCAAAGCGATGAAGGCGGCGCGCTACGGCCGCATCGTGAATATCTCGAGCGGCGCCGGCCTGGGCATCAGCCTAACTGGAATTCAGGCGTACGCATCGGCCAAGGCGGGGCAAATCGGTCTGACGCGGCAGCTTGCGCACGAACTCGGCCCGTGGGGCATCACCGTGAACAATGTCGCTCCGGGATTCGTCCGATCCAACCCCACCACCGAAAAGCAGTGGGAGGCATACGGTGAAGACGGACAACGCCGGCTCGTTGAAAATATTGCGTTGAAGCGGCTCGGCTCGCCGCAGGATATCACCAACGGCGTCCTATTCTTTGCGAGCGAACAGGCCGGTTGGATCACCGGTCAGACGCTGTCGATCGATGGAGGACGGTAAGTCCCTAACCAAATAAGGAGCATGGTCGTGTCGAATGAGATGCTGAAGGTCGGTGCGCTCTCGGCCGGACGCGGAGAGAAGCGTTACGGCGTGAACGAGTTTCTGGTGCAGGAGCAGCCTTACCGGCTTCCGATGTGGCTCATCAACGGAAGTCGCGACGGGGGAAACGTCGACGGCCCGACGCTCGTTGTGACCGGTGGCGTGCACGCCGCAGAGTACGCGAGTATAGCGGCGGCGCTCGACCTGGGTCGCTCCCTCGAACCGCGGGATCTGCGCGGCCGAGTGATCGTGGTGCCCGTCATGAACATGCCCGCCTTCACCGCCCGCTCCATTTATGTTTGCCCGCTCGACGGGCGGAATCTCAACCGCATGTTTCCCGGCGATGCTCGCGGTACAGCCTCCGAGCAGATTGCCGACTGGGTGTTCCGCAACGTCATCTCGCAGGCCGACTACTACGTGGACTTGCACGGCGGCGATTTAATCGAGGCGCTCGTTCCCTTCACTATTTTCTTCCGGTCTGGCAACGAACGTGTCGACCAGATGTCGCTCGAAATGGCGAAGGTCTTCGGGATTCATTTTCTGGTGTGCAGCGAAACGCCCGGCTCGACGTTTTGCGCCGCGTCCCGCGCCGGCGTTCCCTCCATCCTGGCTGAATCAGGCGGCCAAGGGATTTGGACCCCTGAAGACGTCGCATGGCACACCAACGGGCTCAACCGGCTGATGCGTCAATTCGAAATGCTGCCTGGCGGCGCGCCGGAGCCTTTAGCGACGACGCTGCTCGAACGCTTTCTCTGGCTGCGCAGCGAGCATGCGGGTTTCTGGTGCCCAGCGGTTGCCGTGAACGACGCGGTGAAAGCCGGTCAGGACCTGGGGTGCGTAAAGGATTGTGAAGGGCGTGTTCTGCAGACCGCCGTGAGCCCTGCCGACGGAGTGGTCCTTTTCATCGTCACGTCGTTAGCCATCAACGACACCGATCCTCTCCTGGCCGTCGGCGCGTGAGCCACGTGTGTTGCGAAATCAGCCTGACTTCCTGAGGGCGGTGAAAAGTGTTTGAAACGCGCGGCGAGTTGCGAATATGATTGTGCGCAAATTCTGAAGAGAGGAGGCCAGCCATGAAGATGATAGCCACCGGGCTCGCGGTTCTCCTGACGTTCTCTAGACCGACACCAGAACGGGCATAGGTTGACACGACGGTGCAGGGCGGTTACGCTTTCGAACGAAAGGAAACTCAAGGCTGAAATCTCCTGTGACTTCTCTAATCAAGCACTGCGTGAATGTCGCTCAGAGATTTAAGTTCTTTCCCAGCAAACATGCTGCCCGGCGCACTTCGTCGAATACACTCGCCTCGGTGGCGGAATTGTGAATCACAGGGAGGCACCGTTGCGCATGTCTTCGAAACGAATGTCCGCAAGACGAATGACGGGCTCGTTGGGACTCCTGCTTCTATCGGGAATCCTTTTTGTGTTGGCGTCGCCGCTCGGTTCTAGCGCGACTGCAAGAAAGACACCCGCGCCGGCTCCGGAATCGGGTGGCGTCCTGCGCGCCACGCTTTCCAACGGCCTTCAGGTGGTCATTGTGCGCGATCAACTCGCGCCCGTCGTCACCGCCGTCATGAATTACAAGGTTGGCTCCGACGAAGCCCCTGGCGGCTTCCCGGGCATGGCTCACGCCGAAGAGCACATGATGTTCCGCGGCAACCCCGGCCTTTCCGCCGACCAACTCGCGGAAATCACTGCGGCCATGGGCGGCAATTTCGATGCGGACACGCAATTCACCGTGACGCAGTATTTTTTCACCGTCCCTGCCGAGGATCTCGACGTCGCCCTGCACATCGAATCGCTGCGCATGAGCGGCATTGATGACACGGCGGCGCTGTGGGGCAAGGAGCGCGGTGCCATCGAGCAGGAAGTGGCCGCCGACATTTCAAATCCGTTTTACGTTTTCTACGAGAAGGCTCTGGGCACCATGTTCGAGGGCACGGTCTATGACCATGACGCCTTGGGCACGCGCCCTTCGTTCGACAAGACCACCGCAGAGATGCTCCAGAACTTTTATCAATCCTGGTACGCTCCCAATAACGCCGTCTACGTCATCACCGGCAACGTGGATCCTCCCGAAGTCCTCGCCGAAGTCAAGAAACTCTTCGGCGGCATCCCCGAGAAAAAAGTCCCCGAGCGTCCGGCAGTTTCTCTCGGCGCGGTGAAGACCACCACCATGAACCTCAATACCGACTTCCCTTTCGGCGTTGCAGCTATCACTTATCGCATGCCCGGCAGCGACAGCCCCGATTACGCCGCCGCGCAGGTTTTGTCCGATGTGCTAAGTAGCGAGCGCAGCGCTTTGTACGCCCTGGTTCCCGAAGGTAAGGCCATTTTCGCGCAGTTTAGTTCGCTGGCGAGTTTGCCCAAGGCCGGCCTGGCCTTCGCTGTGGCGGGATACCCAAAAGGCGGGGACGGAAATGCGCTGGTAACCCAGATGCGCCAGATTCTGGCTGAATACGTCAAGAACGGCCTCCCGGCAGACCTGGTCGAGGCCGAGAAGCGCCACGAACTCGCCGACGCTGAGTTTCGCCGTAACTCCATCGAAGGCCTGGCCTTCGAGTGGTCCAACGCCCTGGCCGTCGAACACCGGAATTCTCCCGACGACGATGTTGCGGCCATGCAAAAAGTCACCGTGGATGACGTGAATCGCGTCGCGCGCCAGTATCTGGCGTCGGAAAATTCCATCGTCGCCGTGCTGACGCCCGAGGAGTCCGGTAAACCGATTTCGCAAAAGTCCTTCGGTGGTCAGGAATCCTTCGCGCCGTCGGAGGTCAAGCCCGTCGCGCTCCCGGATTGGGCCGCCCGCGCCGTCAGCCGCCTCAGCATTCCGGCCTCGACCGCGCATCCCACTGTCTTCACTCTCCCGAACGGCATCACCTTAATCGCCGAGCAGGAAAATATCAGCAACACGGTCAGCGTTTATGGCCGCATCAAGAACAATTCTGACCTCGAGCAGCCCAAGGGCCAGGAAGGCGTCGCCAGCGTCCTCGGCGATCTGTTCTCTTACGGCACAACCACACTCGATCGCATCCAGTTTCAAAAAGCTCTCGACGACATCGGCGCACACGAATCGGCCGGCACCAGTTTTTCTCTCTCGGTCCTCCCGCGGAATTTCGACACCGGCGTCCAGCTTCTCGCCGAGAACGAACTGCATCCGGCGCTGCCGCCCGCGGCCTTCGCCATCGAAAAAACCAAAACCGCTCGCTCCGTCGCGGGCGAATTGCAAAGTCCGGGCTTTCTCGCCGGCCAAGCGCTCGACAAAGCGCTCTTTCCCGCTGAGGATCCCGCGCTGCGACACGCCACTCCTGCGAGCGTCTCGGGTCTGAAGCTGGAGGACATCAAGAGTTACTACCAGCGCGTCTATCGTCCCGACCTCACAACCATCGTCATCATCGGCAACATATCCCCTGAAGACGCGCACGCGGAAATCCTGAAATATTTCGGCTCCTGGACGGCCACGGGGGCCAAGCCGCAAACCGATCTGCCCGAAATCCCGGCAAATAAGCCGTCCACCGCCGTTGTGCCCGACAAGAGCCGCGTGCAGGATCAGGTCACGCTAGGCGAGACGCTTGCGCTCAATCGCTTCAATCCCGATTACTACGCCCTCGAATTGGGTAACCACGTTCTCGGCGGCGGCTTCTACGCCACGCGTCTCTATCGCGACCTCCGCGAAAACGGCGGCCTCGTCTATTTCGTTGCTTCGAATTTCAACGTTGGCCGCACGCGCTCCACCTACGAAGTGCAGTACGCCTGCGATCCCCCGAACGTCTCAAAGGCTCGCGCCGTCGTCGTTCGCGATCTCACAGCCATGCGCAGTTCCCCGGTGACACCGGAAGAATTGCGCCAGGCCAAGGCATTGCTCCTACGCGAGATTCCCCTCGGGGAAGACGACGTCGACAGCATCGCCGGCGGTTGGCTCTCGCGCTCTCTGATAGGCTTGCCTCTCGACGAGCCGCAACGCGCTGCCGCGCGCTATATGAAACTCGACGCGCACGATGTCCAGACTGCTTTCACCAAATGGCTGCACACCAGCGATCTTGTTCAGGTGACGCAAGGCCCGAATCCCCAATAGTTCGCAAGTCGCCTGCCCGTCGTCGGCTTCTTCGCGTAGCCATTGTTTTCGGCGGCTCGGCGCCCTGATGACAATCCCCCCTCCCTGCGCCGAGCCAGTAAGTTGCCCCCATTGATTCGCGGTGTATACTCGCGGCGCTCGGAGGCGAACGTGAGCTCTGTTTCGCGCGCGGCGCAACATTTATTTCGATACCCAGTGCTTCTTCTGGTTTTCGCTCTTCTTCCCGGCCGCACGGCAGCACAGAGGCAAGCGGCGGCCGAACACTGGGTTGGCACATGGGCCGCGTCTCCGCAAATGCCGCCCGCAGAGGCAGAAGGGCAAGATTCATCCGACACTGGCTTCACCAACCAGACACTACGCATGATCGCGCGCGTGAGTATTGGCGGCGAGGAACTGCGCGTGCGATTTTCGAACTCCTTCGGGAGCGCAGCCGTGACTCTCGGCGACGCGCATGTCGCTCTTGCGGGCAAGGGCGCAGCGATTGTCCCCGGCACGGATCGCGCGCTCACGTTTAGCGGCCAGAAATCGTTCAAGATTCCCCTCGGCGCGACAGTGCTAAGCGATCCTGTGCATTTGGACGTGCCCGCGTTGGCCAGAGTCGAAGTCAGTGTGTTTCTTCCCGCAACAACCGGCCCGGCGACATGGCACCAGCTGGGCAATCAAACAACGTACATTTCCGGCCCGGGCGACTTCACGGCAAGCGTCGATATGCCCGTCGCGAGAACGGCGACGTCATGGTATTGGCTTTCAGGCGTCGAGGTTCGCGCCAGCAAGCGCACCGCTGCGATTGTGACTCTCGGCGATTCCATTACGGACGGCGCGCATTCCACGCGGGACGCGAATCATCGCTGGCCGGACATTCTGGCGGAACAGCTTGCCAGGCGAAGCGGCGCGCCCTTGGCCGTGCTCAATGAAGGAATTTCCGGAAACCGGATTTTGCACGACCTGGCGGGCCCAAACGCGCTCGCACGCTTCGATCGCGACGTCCTGGCTCAGGATGGCGTACGCTACTTGATCGTGCTCGAAGGAATCAACGACATAGGATGGCCGCACATACGCGGTGGAGAGTACGCCGGACAACTGGTCAGCGCCGAAGACATCATCGCTGGGCTTACGCAGATTGCTGAGCGCGCCCATGCGCACGGCATTCGCGTCTTCGGCGGCACGCTGACGCCATTCGAAGGAGCGTTTTATGAGACGCCCGATGGCGAAGCGGAACGAGAAGCCGTGAACCACTGGATCCGCACGAGCGGCGCGTTCGACGGCGTGATTGACTTCGACAAAGCGACGCGCGACCCTGCGCACCCGAAGCGGTTTTTGCCCGCGGACGATTCCGGCGATCATTTGCATCCAAACGACGCGGGGTACGACGCCATGGGCCGTGTTGCCGCGCGATTGTTCCAGCCGCTGCCTTCGACCGAAAAACGTCCCGGCCGATAGTCCCGTTTCCGCGCTGCCACGTTTCCAGTCCATTCGCCGATCATTCGTGGGCGCGAGGGCTTGGATGGCGGCGCGGGTATCGTTTAAGGCAAGCGAGTTCGCAAACGGTACAACGGTACTATTCGCCCTTCCCACCAGTTCTAGTACTAATTCCTTGCCCACAGGTGTGCTGCCTCTCCGGGGGGAGCAATGCCATCGAACGGCAATGGGAGGAGGGAGAAGTCATGATGAGCGGATTGCGGTGCGTTCTTGCGGCGTCTCTTGGGTTGATCTTTGCAGGGGGATTGGCAGCGCAAACTCAGCCGGCGAATCCTGTCATGGCACCTGGCCGGCCTACCACGCTGGCCGAAGTGGTGGACCGAATCATTGCGCGCGAGCATCAGGAAGTCGTGACCCTGCGCCACTACAAGCCGATCGTAGAGACCTATATTCAGGAGATGCGGCCGGATCCTCAACTGGGCAGCGTCCCCCAGAAAGACCACTACTTTCTTGGCGTGGCGGAGTTGAGCAAGGGTGTGGTCGATCAGTCGATGCTTCCCCAAAAAAGCACCGGTTGGAAGCAAAAGCTGAATCCTCTGAAGGACTTCTCTTCGCTGGTGGGCAACGCCTATTCGCCCGCGGGCTTCCTGCAAATGGTTTTCGTCGATCAGACTTATTTCGACAAGCAACATTACGAATTCAACTATGTGCGTCAGGAATTTCTCGGGTCGGTGAGGTGCCTGGTATTCGACGTGATGCCGCTGCCAAAATCCGGCAACGGAAGATTCGAGGGCCGCATTTGGGTGGAAGATCAGGACTATACCATCGTGCGGTTTAATGGCGTTTTTACGCCCGTGTCCAGTACATTCGGCTGGAACTTGCACTTCGATAGCTGGCGCGCGAACGTGGCGTCGCATCAGTGGGTTCCCTCCTATATCTTCAGCGCCGAATCCGATCTGAGTGATTTTCCGGTTGGGCGTATCAGTTTCCGCTCACAAACGCGATTGTGGGGCTACAACTTGAAGGTTAGGAACCCAGAAGAGGAGTTCAGCCAGCTCACGGTGGAATCGGCGAAGCCCATTCAGGATCAGGCTACTTCGAACGACGTCGGGGAAGACTGGGAGAGCGAAGGCGAAAACAATGTGATCGACAGGCTGGAGCGGAACGGACTGCTGGCGCCTGCCGGCCCCGTGGATAAAGTGATGGAAACCGTGGTGAACAACCTGGAGGTGACGAACAATCTGGATGTGGAACCAGAGATCCACTGTCGCGTCCTGCTGACTTCGACCCTCGAGGCCTTCACAATCGGGCACACCATCGTGGTCAGCCGAGGCCTGCTCAGCGTCCTTCCCGATGAACCGACCCTGGCGGCCATCCTGGCGCAGCAGCTTGGCAGTGTCGTCGTCGGAACCGAGCTGCCCGACGCCTATTCGTTCAATGACACAACCATGGTTTCCACGGCTGATACGATCAAGCGTCTGTCCTTCCGCAGCCCCGAGAGCGACCAACAAGCCGCAGCGAAAAAAGCCCTGGAGCTGCTGAAGAATTCGCCCTACAAAAATCAGCTCGGCACGGCCGGCCTGTTCTTCAAACAACTCGCTGCGGACCAGAAGGCGCTCTCGTCGTTGATCAGCGCCAATCTGGGCAATCAAGTGTTTATGGCGGGCCAACTGATGCAAGCAGCTCCACAATTGAAACCCATGGCAGTAAGCCAGATCGCCGCTCTGCCCTTGGGTTCACGAATTCTGCTGAATTCCTGGGACGATACTGTGGCCCTGGCAAAAACCAAGCCCGTGGAATTGCTTTCCGCGCGCGCGAAAATGCCGTTTGAAATTACAGCATCCCTGCCTTATCTGAATCGCTATCAAAGCCCGGATGCAGCGGCTGCGGATCTGGCAAAAGCGGACGCCCAGAATTCGAGTCCTCATCCTAATCCCAAGTAAGACTGTCTTGGCGAAAAGACCCGGCGCGGCCCAGACCGTCGCCGGGCTTTTTGTTTTTACGCCGTTTTTTTGAGCTTCCTGCGCTTGGCAACTCCGCCCGGGAGCGCGAGGACCCCCCAGAATGGTGCAAAATCCCGGTATGAATTATGCGTGGCCGGCAGTAACTTTCGTGTTCACCATGTTCCCAAAGTTCATTTCGACTTCTGCCGATTCCCGCTATCCCCCTTGTATCTCGGTTGGTCGACCTCGGCGGTTCGTAGATTCTTACAAACGATCGCTGTCGAACTCAAAATTTCTGGGGAGAAAATGCCTTGGGCGCAGAAGGTGTGGAGTTCGAATCTCCACGCTCCGACCAATCACGCTTTGTGTTCAACCTGCGGAATTGTTTTGGGCCGCCGGAACGTTGTCAACTCGCGCGGGAGAGAACAAGGATGGCGAGGATCAGCACGGCGACCCCGCCGTACATGATTTGCAGCGGGCGATTCCCCGCGCCTTTCCATTCTCCCGTCAGAACGCCCCAGATGCTGGCGACGATGACGATGAGAGACATGAAAATGGGCCATGCGACAGCCGTTCCGAGGGGTCTGACGGCGATTCCGTACATCAGCGTGCTGCCGAACCAAAATATGCCCATGATTCCGGCCAGGATGAAGTAACTGCCGGTGGCAGGCTTGGCAAAGCGATTCGCGGTGTGATTTTTGCCGATCAGATAAAGACAGTAAATCAGATTGGGGATCCCGCCCGCCAGCATAAGCGGCAGCCAGATGGCGTTGGGCGACCAGGTCATGCTCGCACCGAGATGCTCAGCGGCTATACCGATCGGTGCTCCCAGCCACAGGCCAATTCCGACGAGCGAGGAACCGACGCCGCTGATTGTGCAGTAAAGCAATCCGCGCGTCACGGAAGCTTTGTTGGGATCGAGCGCGCGCCCGAGAGCGGCTTCGCGTCTGCGTCCGGCGATGGCGCAAATCCCGACGCCAATAACGACCAGCGCGACTCCGGCGAGAACGAGGATTTCACGCCTGGTTTCCGGTTGCGATTGGAAGAGCGGCACCAGAGCACCAACGGCGGCCGAAATACCGAGAATCACGGAAAAGGCCAGCGCAATGCCGACCGAATCGACGGCGAGACCAAAAAAGACCTGCGAGATTCCCCATCCGGCTCCGCACGCGGCAACCGTGATGATGATCGTCGGAGCGACACTCGAATAGACGCCGCGCAAATTGGGCACAGTGACAAGCGTCATTACGGGCGGGAAGATCACCAATGCCCAGATCGTCCAGATGAGCCAGGTATTCTCCCAGGCCCACGCGCGCGTGTACTTCATCGGCAGCGTGAAGCTGCCGTTCATCACTCCGGCGACGACCAGCAGGATGATTGCGGCCATAGGGTTATTCATGAAGATCCTTTCTGGCGAGAAACAGGACGCGCTCGAAAGCTTTACGAGTAGCCGTCCCGCGGACGGTGAGAATGCTCTCCCCGAGGAATGACCCGTATGACCTTATCGTATATCTTCCCCGGGCTTAAGCGTGTCGTAGAGCGGCAGAGCTGGATCGACGTGCGAATTTTCGTTTGCGACGGTGACGGCCAGGATACGGATTGCATCATTGTTCGGCAGCGTCAGCGTTCGCGCGTCCGGCGGAAGATCGAGCGAATAAGCAAACAGGTACGAATAGGCGTACGCGATATTGGCGCCGTCATTGTCATGAGAATGCTCAGCGAACCACGCGATTGGCGCTCGCTTGATAAAACCAGGGATTATCTTTCCGGCGAAAACTTCTTCGGTGCGTGTTTTGGGAGCGTCTGGCGGCGGAGTGTATCCAGCGCGATAGTGAATGGGGACTTCCTCTTGTTTCCAGGTGCGATTGTCCCACTGGCCGACGAAGCCGGTCCAATTCTCGATCGTTAAATCGACGGAATGATCTCCTGCGCGGAAAACGCCCTTTTGGTCGCCGAGCGGCGTGCGGAACGGATCGCGTCTGCGGCGTTCCTCCGGCGTGTATGAGGCGGCCAGAATATAAACTCGGTTGAATTTGCCAGCGGGTAAATCAACAATTTGGCCATTGGCCGTTACAGCATCGGGTTTGCCATTGCCGGCAGCCGCGAGATGGAAATGGATCCCGGAGTAGGCGATGTCCGGAGGGAGCATTTCGGCAGGGAGAGCCTTTCCTTGGGGTGTGTCTTGACTGTTCAGATCGCAGTCGAAGCAGCCTTCGGCGGGTTTGCCTTCGTCGGAGGCCACGGATGTGTCGTAGTGCAGCGCGACGGCCTGCGAAAATGGCCCAGGAACTCTTGCGCGCGGCGGAGCCAGTTTGATCGCGAACGAACGGGGTTGATAGGCGGTAAATGACGAGACAAGTTCTCCTTTCTCGACCGTCGCTGGGCCGATGGGCCGCTCCTGACCGTCGACCTCGCGCGCGGAAATAACCGGCGCGGCAAACGAGATTCGCACGTTGGGTTCTGGTTTCCCACTGGCTTCGACGAGCCGCACGATTACATCATTATTCTCTTCGGCTTTCTTAAGGGCCATTAGCCGCACGCGATCGTTACTCACCCTGAGGAAGGAGAAATTCTTACCCAGCGAACCCGCATGCTTCGAGCTTTCAAACGCGATGAGCGGCTGATTCAGGCGGTAGGCCTGCCAGTCCGTTTGGCCTTGACGCCAGTCGCCCTCATGGCCCGCAATTCCGAAGATCAATTCGTGATGGCCCAAATCCTGCGAGCCCTGATCGGTATAACCACCGCGAGTGCCGGGAGTGCGGATGAGAGTGAGGCGCAGGGTGTTATCGTTCGGCTTGTCAGTGGCATTTTTGTCATCGGTGAGAATGGTGACGCCGAAAGAACCGCTCTGGTCCGTCAGGTCGACCCATCGATGAGATGCGACTTCGAACTGGCGCTCGTCCTCGTTGGGACGCTCGATGGTGCCGATGCCCCAATTATAAGTGGCCAAGCGGTTCGAGGCAGTGAACGGAAATACGACTTTGAGGTTCACTCCCTGGGTGTGCCAGTCAATGATGTTGCCGAACTCGACGCGATTTCCGGCGTCGCCGGCGGAGAGACGAACAAACTGGACGAATTTGGAACCCTCGCCTTCGCGTGAGACTTCAATTGCCACGCGAACAGGGCCGCTCTCAACCACGCGGATTTTCGCCGGGCCTCCGATGAATGCACGGGGAGCCCGCTGCTCGTCTTGAAAGTCCATGTTCCAAGCCGGCCACCGTTCCGGATTATCCGTCAGAATGGCCAGGCGGATCGGAGCGGAGAGAAGTTCGTGATTGATTTTCTTATCGAAGACGCTCGACACGTCACCGTTTTTATTCAGCGTGACACGATAGCGAGCGTTTTCAAGCGAAGACTCGCTTACTTTGAGTTCGGAACCCTGCGAGGTGGAGGAATCGGAAGGCTGAACATCATAGACCGCGTAACCGACTGAAGGCACAGTGGCGAGGAACAGCACCCTGGATTTGCCATTTGCATCCGCCTCCAATTGCGCTGGAACATCGCTGCCGTCGGGACCAGTGACTCGCACGCCCTGAGGAGCGCCGTTGGGAAACTCGACGTCGGCTTCGACAACATCTTGGCGCATGATGTTCAGCGGGTTGAAGACGACGATCGGGGTGCCGCGAGCTTGCGTGTTGAGCGCGGATGCAATGGCATCGGTGGCGCTGGTGAGCACTTGGGAGAACTGATTCATGGCGATTACGTCGTCATTCCAGGAGTAGTTGTAGGACTGCGGAGTGGCCGTGCCGGCCATAATGTCGTGGAATTGCCCGCCCAAAAGCAGTCTCCAGGCGTGCGTAAGGCGTTCCAAAGGGTAGGGCCGACCGCCGAGCCAAGCCGCGCCGACAGAAGTTTCCTCGGCAGCCTCGGCGAGAGTTTCATTCTCACGATTCCAGCGTTTGTGATAGGCCTCTGAGGTGATTGAGCCTGCGGAGTGATTGATCAGCTCAAGATCGCCTTTGTAGCGCGGGAAGCGGCTGGTCTCGCTGGGCTTGATGTCCCGAAATATCTGATCTGCGTCAGACCACACGACGTGCAATGGGCCCGTCCCCACGCGAACTGGCGCAGCGGGTGGCGGCGCTTGCTGCGACGGAGGCGTGGGGAGGGTCGGAAGTGCGGTGAGGCTCTTGTCTTCGATCGCTTCCATCAGCTTGACTGTGAATTCGTTTGGTGAGCCCCCGACATCGCCGGTCCCGACATAGTGATAGTCCGCGTAAACGCCGGTGACTTTGCCATTGAGGTCCACGCGCGCGGGCCAGTCCCAGACGTACTCGTCGGCATAGCGGGCGAGCGCAGACGGCACAGGGTTGCTTTTGCTGAGGTCAGTGTAGACATCACCGTCGTAGCTGCCAGGGTTCAACGCGGCGATGATCGTTTTGCCATCGGGGCCTTCCCAGAGGCCGACATTGAATGGGATGCCTTCGGGCGTTTTCTCGGGAGAATCGGGACCTCCGACGCGCGCCGCAGGCTGCCACTCGGCAGAAAGCTTTTGCGTGGAGAAACCCTTCAGGCCGGCGTGCGCCAAAATGCTCGGGAGAGACGCAGGGAAGCCGAAGCAATCCGGCAACATGTATTCTTCGCTGGCCTTGCCAAATTCATGGCGAAAAAATTCGTTGCCATAGAGGACTTGGCGAAGAATCGACTCGGCGGAGGGCGAATTGACGTCATTCTCTTCCATGGACGAGCCGGCTGGGAACCATTGGCCGGTGGCGACGTAATGTTTCAGCTTCGCAAAATCGGCCGGGTAATATTCCTTCATCATCATGTAGCGGTTGGCACCGGTGAAGTTGAAGATGTAGTGCGGATACTTCTGAAACAGTGCGAAATTGTTGCGCATCGTTTTACTTAAGTATTCGTCGATGACCTGCGGGTATTCCCATCGCCACTGCGTATCCAAGTGGGCGTAGCCAACTACATAAAGTGTGGGCTGCTTCGCCAGATTTGGCGCGGTTGTTTTCGCGAGCGTTTTTTCCTTTTCCTGCCCGGGCCGTTTGGCCTGTGCCGCAGCCGACCGTTGGAGGACGAAGATTGCCAGCAGCGACACGACCAAAATGGCCGTAACGTTCCAGATCCGCGATATGTTTTTTGCTGCAAACACGGGGACTCCGTTTCTTTTTTTCATCTATGCTGCCATCGATTTTCGATTGAGCAAAAGCTGCGCCTGTTGCTGAACGATTCGAAGCGCTCTTCACCCGTGTCTCGGGCAACCCCCAGGGTCGTGCCTGTTTGCTACTTTCCATCCCCGCTGTCAATGCACCGCAATGTCATCCGTGTATTCCCATTCAAGTTACTGCAACATAAGTGGATAGCAAGAGTTATTCCTTTTGCAGGTATGGGGTTCGGAGGCACAGGCCGAGCAGGGGGCAGTCGATCGAGACGCATGGCGAGGACTGCCGCAGGTTTATCCGGGCTGAGAGCGAGACCTTCTGATTCGGGGTATTGTTACTCGCTACTGTGGAAGGCCGCTTTCTTCAACTGACCTTGCATGCGCGAGCCCGCAAGGCGGCGGCCTGTCCGCAAAGCCGCAGCGGCTTTGCGAGCGATTAGGAGGAACCCTCCCTTGGCAGCGTCCTTCTGCAACGATTCAAGATAGGTGAGGCCCGCGGGTCGATTCCCTGTGCCCATTTCGACTTCGCCCAGCGCCAGGCGAGCTTCAAGAGTTATGTCGCCGAACCCAGCGGCAGCCGCGTCCGCCAAGACCTCGTTTATCTGTTTCACTGCTTCCTGGCCGTCTCGGGGTTTCCCGTGTGCAGCCCGCACTCGCGCCGCAGCGATCGCCGCTAACAACTCCAGTTCGCGATTGTGGGATTGTTGGGCCACAGCCATGGCTTCATTGACGCTCCTTTCGGCCTCGACAGTTCGGCCCTGGGCGAGAAAGGAAAGGGACAAAACCAAATTCGACGCTGCCTCGTCCCGAAATGCCCTCGTCTCTTCAAAGATGTCCGCTGCCCGTCGAGCTGAAGCAGCCGCTTCGGCGCTCTTGCCTTGGTCTAAAGAGAGCTCGGCGAGTTGGATATCCGACTGCGCCTCCTGCGATCTGTCTCCAACCTGTTCGAACGCAACTCGTGATTCGGCTTCTGCCTTTTCTGCCCCTTCGATATCTCCTTCGATCCGTAGCACACCACTCAAACCGGAACGCGATACCGCCGCTCTGTCCCGATCCCCGATCTGGACACAGATCGCAAGCGCATCGTTGAACATCACTTTCGCCCGCTCGTGATTCCCGGTCGAGAGATATACTTCTCCGAGGCCATTTTCGGCCAATGCCACTCCATCTGGGTCTCCAACCTCCCGATAACTCGCGAGAGCCTGCTCATAGCTTCTGCGAGCGCCGGCTAAATCACCCAGGTAATAGAGAATGTCGCCGATGTTGTCGTACTCACCCGCGCCGCTGCGTTTATTCCCTGTCTGCCGGAACACCGCGAGAGACTCTTCATAATTTTTCTTTGCGCCCAGATAATTTCCTTCTGTTTGAAGGGCAATTGCATCGAGGGTCATCGCATCGGCGACGCCTTTTCTGTCGTTCGCAGCGATATAGAGCTGTTTCGCTTCGTTGACGACTGGCGCGACCTGGTCGAGCTGTCCGAGATTCTCGAACGCCCACGCCTGCGCCAGCCGGGCCTTCGCCAAGAGAAGCGAAGTGCCCGCAGCCTGCGCTTTTATCGCGGCTTGCGCGGCGGCAGCCTCAGCCCGGTTCACATCACCCAGGGATTCCGCCGCGCGGTTTTCCGCCAAATCAATTCGCGGATCGTCTTGCAGTGGCGGAGGAAGCTGCCGCAATGCTGCAACCGTCTCGAGCGAGTCCCTCCACTTACCCGCAGAGCCCTGGGCACTGGCCAGCGCCAGGCCGTAATCGAGGTTGTCCGGGAATACCTCAAAAAGAGCACTGTAGATTCCAATGGCCTTCCCCCATTCATGAGAGGTTTCGCGGTATCGACCCTCAACAAGAAGACGCTCGGCGCGCGGCAGATTGAAAGAGAGGTCAAAGGCCTTTTTCGCCTCGACTGCTGCGCTCTCGTCGTACCCGAGTTGGCTCCATGCGGCTGATAGAGCTGAATGAGAGAGTGCATAATCCGGTTCGGCGGCCACAGCCTTGAGCAAGAGATCACGCGCGGAAAGTGCGTCAAAAATGCGCAGCTTGTCGACGCCTTCTGAGTAAAGTCGCGCGGCTTCGGAGTTCGCAGGCAGAACGGTCGCCAACTCGGCGGCCTCTTCGCGTGTGACCGCCCGGATCCCAAGTTTTGAGCGGAGATCCCGTCCCGCCCGGGAGACTAAATCGAAGAGATGCGCTTCGGTGCCGGTCTCGGAAATTGCGTCAACCGTTTCGCCATTCCGGGCATTTTGCAAGCGGAGATCAAGACGAATCTCTCCATCGGTCTGATCACCCAGCATGGCATAGGACCCTGCGACCACATAGTCAGTGCCGAGATTCTTTCGGATGAGTGCCAGACTATCGCGGTCCAGGCTATCGACACTGGCTAGAGGCAGCTCCATTTTCATTCGCGCCACGCTCTCCGCGGAAATCGTCCTGAGCTGATCTCCTGCGGCAAGTTCCGTATTCAGCCAATCGGAGAGCGCCGTGGAGAGCCAGGATTCCCGAGCGTCTCCCGATAAATTCTTGAAGCCAAGGATAGCGACTGAGCGTCGGGGTCTAACATCAGCAAAGGAGCGGCCAAGCACAACAGGATAATTAACGCGGAGGATCAACAGCGCGCCCACGCAGGCGAGAAGAAATCCCGCCGTGGCCAAAACATAATAGCTTCGCCGACCTGTTGTCTTCGAAACCCGAGCGCGACGAGGAGCCGCGGAAAGGGCTGAAACCTCTTCGGATTTATCGGAACGCGGATTGCGATTTTCGGAGGTGTGTCCATCATTCCAAACGCGCCCCACGGCGCCGTCCCAATGCTCGCTAACGGGAGCGACAAATCGATATCCTCGACGGTGAAGAGTTTCGATGAAGCGAGGGGAGTCTGCCGAATCGCCTAGGGCCGACCGCAGCTTAGTCATTGCTTTATTTAGGCTGCGATCGAAGTCAACGAAGGTATGGGCCGGCCAAAGTTTCAGGCGAAGTTCTTCCCTCGTCACAGGAGCCCCGGGTTGTTCCAGCAACAGAGCTAAGATTTGGAAGGGCTGCTCTTGGAGTTTGATGCGAACTCCGTGCTTACGAAGTTCGCCTGCCTGCAGCTCGACTTCAAAAACGCCGAATTGCAGAGTTCGGGGAGGACTCTTCGCATCTTGTTCCATGGATCACCCCGACAACTTGGACGAAGAGTAGTACGCACGCTCGAGGTTGTCAAGGCGCTGCAGGGGGGGTGCGGTTTTTCTCAGATTCGTTGTCCCTCCCGGTAGCGCAGAATCCTTACTAGCGTCAGCTGCCGAAGCGGACCAAAGTCCGTAACGTATTTTGCCCTTCGACAATCTCAATTCGCTGGCC
>Ga0307373_10004488_pt1 | contig 23467 bp, 18 predicted proteins | sample OX2MG_FD_202534 | JGI IMG/M metagenome (GOLD analysis project Ga0307373, IMG submission 202534) | Soil microbial communities from Risofladan, Vaasa, Finland - OX-2 | ecosystem: Environmental > Terrestrial > Soil > Coastal area > Acid sulfate soil | place: Finland: Risofladan, Vaasa | collected... | reverse complement strand
CATGAGCAGGTAGCGGGCCCGGGTGCGGCCGTGGACCTCGACCACCTGATCGAACGAGTCGATCCACTCCCGAGTCTCATCGGGGTCGATATCGGGCAGCTGGTGCGAAAACCCGTCGAAGATCACTGGAGCATGTTCCCCTTCCGACTGACGCCATGCTAGGGCCCATGGACCTACCCACCTCCCCGTCCACCTCCTCCACCTCCACGTCCACCGTCGTCTACACCGATGGCGCCTGCGTGGGGAACCCCGGCCCGGGGGGATGGGCCTGGGCTGTGCCTGGGGGCCGGTTCCGGGCCGGGGCGGAGGCACGCAGCACCAATCAGCGCATGGAGATCCAGGCCGTGCTGGACGCTCTCGGAGTTCTGGACGGCCCGGTGGAGGTGTTCAGTGACTCGACCTACGTAGTCAATTGCTTCCGGGACCGCTGGTACGAGTCCTGGCTGCGCAAGGGCTGGAAGAACTCCCAGCGCAAGCCGGTGGCCAACCAAGACCTGTGGTCGCCTCTGCTCAAGCTCTACCTGGACCGCCAGGACGAGATCACCTTCCGGTGGGTGAAGGGCCACAGCGGGGACGTGATGAACGACCTGGTCGACCGCCTGGCCGTGGAGGCGGCCACCACCCAGCGCCTCCGGGAGGGGGACCGGCCGCCGGACCAGCTGGGCCCGCCCGACCGCGTCTTCGGCTGAGCCGCCCGGCGGCCAACTTTCTCGCCACGGAGTGGCCCCCGTAGAGTCCCGGCCATGGAGATCAACGGTTCATCTGCGGTAGTGACGGGTGGGGCTTCGGGCCTGGGTGAGGCCACGGCCCGCCTGCTGGCCGAGCGGGGAGTGAAGGTGGTCGTGGCCGACCTCCAGGCCGATAAGGGCGAGGCCCTGGCCGAGGAGATCAAGGGCGTCTTCGTCAAGACCGACGTCACCAACACCGACCAGATCATCGCGGCGGTCGACGCCGCCCGGGAGTTGGGTCCCCTCAAGTCGCTGGTCAACTGCGCCGGCATCGGCTGGGCCTCCCGCACCGTGGGTAAGGACGGGGAGTACTCCAGTGCCCATGACCTCGGCGCCTACCGCCGGGTCATCGAGATCAACCTGATCGGGACCTTCGACTGCATCCGGATCGCGGCCACGGCCATGAGCGCCAACGAGGCCGACGAGGACGGCCAGCGCGGCGCCATCGTCAACACCGCCTCGGTGGCGGCCGAGGACGGCCAGATCGGCCAGGCCGCATATTCCTCCTCCAAGGGCGGAGTGGTCGGCATGACCCTGCCCGTGGCCCGTGACCTGGCCGCCATCGGGGTTCGGGTCAACACCATCCTGCCCGGCCTGATCGACACGCCTATCTATGGGGCGGGGGACTTTGCCGATCAGTTCAAGGAGCGCCTGGGCGCCGGGGTCCTCTTCCCCAAGCGGTTGGGCAAGTCCTCCGAGTTCGCCACCATGGCCGTCGAGCTGCTGACCAACAACTACATGAACGCCGAGAGCATCCGCCTGGACGCCGGCATTCGGATGCAGCCCAAGTAGACGCTTGGCGTTCCGGAGCCCGTCCGGGCCCTCGTAGTGTGGGGACCCGGAACGAGGAGGTTTCGTCTTGGCCGAGCAGTTCGACGTCGTCGTCGTGGGCGGTGGCCCGGGTGGCTATGCCGCCGCCCTGTACGGGGCGAACGCCGGCCTCTCCATAGCCCTGGTCGAGGCGGACAAGGTCGGGGGCACCTGCCTGCACCGCGGCTGCATCCCGGCCAAGGAGTTCCTGGAGACGGCCTCGGTGTTCCGCACCGTCGGAGGCTCCGACGCCTTCGGCGTGAAAGCGGGTGCGCCCGACCTCGACTTCTCTGTCAGCCAGGCCCGTAAGGCCAAAGTGGTCGACGGCCTCTGGAAGGGCCTGGCCGGCCTGATGCGGTCCCGGAAGATCAAGACCATTGAGGGCACCGGCCGCCTGGACGGCGGCGGCGTGGTGAGAGCGGACGACGGCACCGAGCTGGTCGGCACCCACACCATCCTGGCCGCCGGCTCGATACCCCGGACCCTGCCCGGCTTCGAGGTCGACGGCCGCTACGTGATGACCTCGGATGAGGTTCTGATGCTCGAGTCGCTGCCCGCCTCGGTGGCCGTGATCGGTGGCGGCGCCATCGGCTGTGAGTTCGCCTCCATGATGTCGGACCTGGGCACCCAGGTCACCGTGCTCGAGGCGCTGCCGCAGATCCTCACCGGCTGTGACAAGGAGGCGGTGGACGTCGTACTGCGCTCCTTCAAGAAGCGGGGCCTGGATATCCGCACCGGCGTCACCGTGCATGGGCATCGGCCCGATGACAGCGGCACCACCGTCAGCTTCGGTGAGGGTGAGTCCGTCCACGTCGAGGCGGTGGTCATGTCGGTGGGCCGGGCCCCCCGCAGCGAGAAGCTGCTGGGCGACGGGACCGGGGTCACCCTGGACGAGCGTGGTTACGTGCCGGTGGACGGGCACATGCGCACTTCGGCTCCGGGTGTCTACGCGGTGGGCGACCTGGTATCGGTCCAGGGCTTGGCTCACCCACAGCTGGCCCACGTGGGATTTGCGGAGGGGATCAACGTCATCAAGGACATCCTGGGCGAGCCGGTCGTCCCGATCGACTATCTGCGGGTCCCGTGGTGTATCTACTGCCACCCGGAGGTGGCCTTCTGCGGGTTGACCGAGGAGGCGGCCCGCACGTCCGGCTACGACGTGGTGACCAAGAAGATGCCGGTGGGCCATAACGGGAGGGCCATGATCCTGGGCGAGTCCGAAGGGATGATCAAAGTGGTGGCGGCCAAGGGCCCCGACGGTCGGGCGGGCCAGGTTCTCGGCGTGCACATGGTCGGGCCCTGGGTGACCGAACAGCTGGGTCAGGCCTACCTGAGCGTCAACTGGGAGGCGACGGTGGACGAGGTGGCATCCTTCATCCAGCCTCATCCGACTCTCTCCGAAGTGTTCGGTGAGACGATGCTGGCTCTGACGGGTAGGGGGTTGCACGGCTGATGTCCGACGTGACGATGCCCCAGCTGGGAGAGACGGTCACCGAGGGGACCATCACCCGCTGGGCCAAGGCGATAGGCGACCGGGTGGAGGCGGATGAGGTCCTCTTCGAGGTCTCCACTGACAAAGTTGACTCCGAGGTGCCCTCCCCGACTGCCGGATTCCTGTCCGAGATCCTCGTGCCCGAGGGCGAGACGGTCGATGTCGGCACCCGCCTGGCCGTGATCAGCGATCAGCCCGGTGGCGCCGGCGGAGGCGATGCGCCGGCGGCCGAGGCCGCTCCCGGCCCCCCCGAGGCTGCCCCCGCCCCGGCCCCCGAGGCCGCTCTTGCGCCGCAGGCCGAAGCCGCGCCGCCGGCCGCCCCCGCCGCCCCCGAGGCCCCTGCTGCGCCCGAGCCCCCAGCTACGGAAGCGCCGAGGGTCGCCCCAGCCCCGGTGGTCCCCGCGGCGGAAGCGCCGGCGCCGGCGTCGGATAATGGCACCGGGGACCGGGTCCTCTCTCCCGTGGTCCGCCGGCTCTTGAGTGAGCACGGGCTGGATCCGTCCCAGATCGAAGGCACGGGGGTGGGCGGCCGCATCACCCGCTCCGACGTCCTGACCGCGGTGGACCGCCCGGGCCGGCCCGGCGCCGGGGGCCAATCCGCCCCGGCGGCGCCGGCGCCATCGGGGTCACCGGCCGCTCCGTCCGCACCAGATGCGCCATCCGCCTCCGCCCCTCCGGCGGCCGCCGGCCCGGCTGCCCCGCCGGCTGCTCGGACGGCGTCCCCGGTCACCACGCCGGAGGGCGATGACGAGATCGTTCCCTTCACCAACATCCGGCGCCGCACGGCCGAGCACATGGTGCGCTCCAAGGCGACCAGTGCCCACACCTTCTCCGCCACGGAGGTCGACTTCCATGCCGTGGACCAGGCCCGAGGGCGGGTGCAGGAGTCCTTCCGGGCGACGGAGGGCTTTTCTGTCTCGTATCTGCCGTTCATCGCCCGGGCCGTCATCGACGCCATCGGGGATTTTCCGCGGATCAATGCCTCGGTCGGAGAGGATCAGCTCATCATCCACAGGCGGGTCCATCTGGGCGTGGCCGTGGATCTCGACCTGGAGGGCCTGATCGTGCCCGTGATCAGGGACGCCGGCTCCAAGCGGCTGCGGGCCATCGCCCGTGAGGTGCGGGACCTGGCCGATCGGGCCCGGACCCGTCGCCTGTCGGCCGATGAGATAGCCGGGGGGACCTTCACCATCACCAACCCGGGCCCGTTCGGGACGCTCATGACGGTGCCGATCATCAACCAGCCCCAGGTGGCCATCATGTCCACCGACGGCATCAAGCGCCGGCCTGTGGTGGCCGAAACGGCCGATGGCGGCGAGGGCATCGTCATCCACCCCGTGGGCCTGCTCGGCCTGTCCTACGACCACCGGGCCATCGACGGGGCCTACGCCTCGGCCTTTCTGGCCCGCTGCCGGGAGTACATCGAGACCAGGGACTGGGCTCAGGAACTGTGAGCGGGTCGGCGCCAACGGTGCCCACGGTGCCCACGGCTTCCCGGCGCGGGCCGGCGCCGGCGGCGGCGGCCCTGCGAGTGCGGTGGCTGGGCCGGGTCCGCTACCGCGATGCCCACGCCCTCCAACACGCTCTTCACGCCGGGGCCACCCGTCACCTGCTCCTGATGGAACACCCGCCCGTGTTCACCCTGGGCGTGCGGGCCGACCTTGCCCATCTCCTGGCCGAGCCGCAATCGGTGGGAGCCGAGCTGGTCCGCACCGATCGGGGAGGGGACATCACCTATCACGGCCCCGGCCAGCTGGTCGGCTACCCCATCCTCGACGTCCCTTCCGGTCCGGGGGCCGTTCCCGCCCATGTCCACGGCGTGGAGCAAGTCGTGATCGACACCTTGGCCGACTTCGGGTTGGTGGCCGGGCGACTGGAGGGATATCCGGGGGTCTGGGTGGACCCGGCCGGGCCCGAGCCCCGGAAGATCGCCGCGGTGGGTATCCGCATCACCCGGGAGCGGTCCATGCACGGATTCGCCCTCAACGTCGATCCCGACATGGCCATGTTCGGCCACATCGTGCCCTGTGGCATAGCCGATCGGCCGGTGACGTCGATGGCGGCCGAGGGCGTCCGGGCCGGCATGCGAGAGGTGGTGGCGGCCCTGACCTCCCACGCCGCCCGCCGCTGGGGCCCGCAGGTTGACCTGGCCGAGGCGGCCTGGACGCTCCCGTCTGTCCCGGCTCGCCCGACGCCGGGTCGCCCCGAGACTCCGGGGGCGGTGGCTGTCACCGACCGGAAGCCCGCCTGGCTGCGGGTGAAGGCGGACATGGGGCCGGACTACCGCCGCATCCGCTCGGTCATGCGCACCCATGACCTGGTCACGGTGTGCGAGGAGGCCGGCTGTCCCAACATCTTCGAGTGCTGGGCCGACGGCACGGCCACGTTCATGATCAACGGGGAGCGTTGCACCCGGGCCTGCGGCTTCTGCCTGGTGGACACCCGGCGTCCCTTCGCCCCCGATCCGGACGAGCCCAAGCGGGTGGCCGAGGCGGCCGCCGGAATGGGCCTGGCCCATGTGGTGGTCACCGCCGTGGCCAGGGACGACCTGGCCGATGGGGGAGCGGCCGGCTTCATCGGCACCATCGAGGCGATCCGCCGGCTTCGGCCGGGGTCGAGCGTGGAAGTGCTGATCCCGGACTGCAAAGGGAATCCGCTGGCCCTGGGCGCCATCTTCGCCGCCCGCCCCGATGTCCTCAACCACAACCTGGAGACGGTGCTGCGCCTGCAGCGGGCTGTCCGCCCCTCCGCCTCCTACGCCCGCAGCCTGGCCGTTCTGGCCCGGGCCAAGGAAGCCGGACTGACCACCAAATCGGGGATCATCCTGGGCCTGGGCGAGATCGCCGAGGAGGTCGAACAGGCCCTGTTCGACATGCGGGCTGTCGGCGTGGACATCGTGACCATGGGCCAGTACCTGCGGCCGAGCGCCGCCCACCTGCCCGTGGCCCGGTGGTGGACGCCGGCCGAGATCGACACCCTGGGCGACGCCGCCCGGGCCCTGGGCTTCGCCCACGTGGAGGCCTCCCCGCTGACCCGGTCGAGCTACCACGCTCGCCAGGGGGCGAGTGCCGCCGGCGCGGCCTCCGGCGCCGCGGCCGGCGGTGCCGGCCAGCCGGTCCCGGTTCCCCTCCTCATCCGGAGCGCCGGGTGAGCGCCGGCGCCACTCCCGATGCCCGTCGGGGCCGGCACGAGCGCATGGACCGGGTCCGCTCGGCCATGGCGGCCGTTGGGGTCGACGCCCTGCTCTTGTCCCTGGGGGCCGACCTGCCCTGGCTCACCGGTTACGAGGCCACGCCCCTGGAGCGCCTAACCATGCTGGTCCTGCCGGCTGACGGCCCGGCCACCCTGGTCGTTCCTCTTCTGGAAGCCCCCCGGGTGCGGGAGGACCCCGACCTCTTCGCCCTCCGCCCCTGGGCCGAGACCGAGGACCCCTTCGATCTGGTGGCCGGGCTGGTCGGTGGCCGCCGGCGCCTGGCGGTGTCCGACCGGGCCTGGTCCTCGGCGGTGCTGCGCCTCCAGTCCGAGTTGCCCGGCGCCACCTGGGCCGTCTCCTCGACCGTCACCGGCCCGGTCCGGGCCGTGAAAGACGAGGTAGAGGTGGCCTGCCTGCGGGCCGCCGCCGAAGCTGCCGACCGGGTGGCGGGGGCGCTGCAGGCCGGTGACATCCCGATGATCGGGCGGACCGAGGCGGCCGTGTCGGGCGAGATCGGTGCCCGTCTGCGGGCCGAGGGTCACCACCGGGTCAACTTCGCCATCGTCGGGTCCGGGCCCAACTCGGCCAGCCCCCACCATGAACCCGGCGAGCGGGTGATCGGCCAAGGGGAAATGGTCGTCTGCGACTTCGGGGGCACCCTCTCCCTCGACGGCGGCCCGGGCTACTGCTCCGACATCACCCGCACGGTGGTCACCGGGCCCCCAAAGGCCGAGATGGCCGAGCTCTATGAGGTGCTCCACGCCGCCCAGGCGGCGGCGGTGGCGGCGGCGGTCACGGGTAGCTCCTGCCAGGACGTGGACCGGGCCGCCCGCCGGCCCATCACCGAGGCGGGCTACGGGGAGGCCTTCATCCACCGCACCGGTCACGGGATCGGCTTGGAGGAGCACGAGGACCCCTATTTGGTCGAGGGCAACGCCACCGTTCTGGCGCCCGGCCACGCCTTTTCCGTCGAGCCCGGCATCTACCTGGCCGGCCGGTTCGGGGCCCGCCTGGAGGACATCGTGGTCGCCTCCGAATCGGGCCCGGACCCCCTCAACCGGGCCGACCACGGACTGGCCGAGGTGGCCTGAGCGGGCCGTTCTCGACCGCCGTCACCGCTCGTGGCGGCACCGCCGCGGGTTCCCCCCTGGCGGCCCCGGGCCCCATCTGTCAACATTCAATGCCTGGCCGGGCTTCCGGTCAGGGCGCGGAGGAGTAGGGCATGAATGGTTCCGCGGGCGGCTGGCCCGGTGAGGGGCCGATCGAGGACCGGCTCACGGAACCCCTGGAGTTGGTGCGCGCCGCTCTGGACTCCGATCCCGGCGCCGGTCTGGAGGCGGTGGCCCGCCTCCGACCCATGGTCGACGCCTGGGAGGACCGCCAGGTGGAGCAGGCCCGGGACCAGGGCTGGAACTGGGCCGAGATCGCCAAGCGACTGGGCCGGCACCGCCAGGCCGTCCACCGCGAATACGCCCGGCGCAACCGGCCCGAGCCGGGCCAGCTCCGCCAGGGGGCCTGAGCGCCCGTCGCCTCGCCGGTGGGGCTCGCCCAGCCGTTCAGCGGGCGACGAAGTACTTGGCCTGGGGGTGGTGGCAGACGATGGCCAGGGTGGACTGTTCGGGATGGAGTTGGAAGCCATCGCTGACCTCGACGCCGATGCGCTCGGCCTCCAACAGCTCGGCCACCTTGGCGTTGTCCTCCAGGCTCGGGCAGGCCGGGTAGCCCCACGAGTAGCGCCCGCCCCGGTACTGCTGGCGGAACAGGCCGCCCAGGCTGGGGCCGTCCTCGTCCACGAAGCCCCACTCCTCACGGATGCGCTTGTGCCACAACTCGGCCAGAGCCTCGGCCATCTCCACCGACAAGCCGTGCAGCATGAGGTAGTCCTGGTACTTGTTCTCGGCAAAGAGACGCGCCGTCTCCTCCGATGCCCTCGACCCCATGGTCACGAGGTGGAAGGCGGCAAAGTCCTCTTCCCCTGACGCCGTCGAACGGAAGAAATCGGCGATGCACAAGAAGGGCTCGCGCCGCTGGCGGGGGAAGGAGAAGCGCATCCGCTCGCCCGTTCGGGACTCGTCCTTCCACACGATGAGGTCGTTGCCCTCGGCATTGACGGCGAAGTACCCGTACGCCACGGCCGGCACCAGCACCCCTCCGGCCTTGGCCTTGTCCAACTCGGCCCGCAGACTCGGGCGGATGCGGGCCTTGAAGTCCGGGTCCGGCTCGCCCTTCGCGGGCCGGAAGCCCCACTGGTTGCGGAACAGGGATGTCTCGTTGATGAAGCTGGCCACCTCGTCCACCGAGATCCCCTTCACCACCCGGCTGCCGAGGAAGGGCGGCGTGTACACCGGGTTGTCCGCCGCCACCTCGGGCGAGCGGGCCGGCAGCGCCTCATCAGGCAGGGCGGTGGCGGCATCGGTCTCGCTCTTGCGGGGCGGCAGGATCCGCTCGGACAACTTCCGGCCGAAGTCGGCGTCCTCCTCACCGGTGCGCTTGAGCTCCATGAGCCGGTCCATGGTGCGCAGTCCCTCGAAGGCGTCGCGCCCGTAGAAGAGACGGCCTTCATAGACCTGTCGCAGGTCACGTTCGACATAGGTCCGGGTCAGGGCGGCCCCGCCCAGCAGGACGGGCATGGCCGACAGGCCCCGGCTGTTGAGTTCCTCCAGGTTCTCGCGCATGATCAGAGTGCTCTTGACCAGTAGGCCGCTCATGCCGATGGCGTCGGCGTGCACCTCCTCGGCTTTGGCCAGTATGTCGGCCAGGGGCACCTTTATGCCGAGGTTGTGAACCTGGTAGCCGTTGTTGGTGAGGATGATGTCGACCAGGTTCTTGCCGATGTCATGCACATCGCCCTTGACGGTGGCGAGGACCACCTTGCCCTTACCACCGTCCCCGGTCTTTTCCATGTGCGGTTCGAGATAGCCCACGGCCGTCTTCATTGTCTCGGCGGACTGCAATACGAACGGCAGCTGCATCTGTCCCGATCCGAACAGCTCCCCAACCACCTTCATGCCCTCCAGGAGGACATCGTTGACGATGGCCAGGGCGGCCAGCCCGTTGTTCAGGGCCTGATCCAGGTCCTCGGTGAGTCCGTTGCGATCACCGTCGATGATGCGGGCCTTGAGCCGATCTTCGACCGGCCAGCCGCTGCGATCTTCCTTTTCGTGGGCACCACTGGTGACCCCATCGAAGAGCCCCAGTAGCTCCTGCAGCGGGTCGTAGCCTTCGCGGCGGCGGTCGTAGATCAGGTCCAGGCAGACCTCGACGTGGTGCGGATCGACTCGGTTGAGGGGCATTATCCGGGCCGGGCTGACCATGGCCGCGTCCAGGCCGGCCTCCTGGGCCTCGTGCAGGAAGACTGAGTTGAGGACATGGCGGGCGGCCGGGTTGAGCCCGAAGGAGACGTTGGAAACGCCCAGGCTGGTGTGCACGCCGGGCAACTCCGCTTTGATGTTCCGAATCCCCTCGAGGGTCTCGAAGGCATCCTTCCGGCTCTCCTCCATGCCGGTGGCGATGGTGAGGGTGTTGGTGTCGAAGAACAGGTCGGTCGGATCGATCCCGTAGCGCTCCACGGCCAGGTCCCGGATGCGCCGGGCGATCTCCAGCTTGCGATCCGCGGTGCGGGCCTGACCGGTCTCATCGATGCACATGCAGACCACAGCGGCGCCGTAGTCGCGGGCCAGGCTCATCACCCGGTCGAAGCGCTTCCCCTCCTCTTCACCCTCCTCGAGGTTGGCGGAGTTGAGGATGGCTTTGCCCCCGAAGCGCTGCAGGCCGGCCTCGACCACCTCGGGCTCGGTCGAGTCCAGCATGATCGGCGCCGTGGACTGGGTGGCGAAGAGCGCTGACACCATGTCCATGTCGGCCCGTCCGTCCCTGCCGGTGTAGTCCACGCACAGGTCGAGGGTGTGGGCGCCCTCTTTGATCTGGTCCCGGGCGATGTCGGCGCAGGTGTCCAGGTCGGCGTTGATCATCGCCTCCCGGAACCGCTTGCCTCCCGTGGCGTTGGCCCGCTCCCCGACGATGAGGACGGAGGGGGACTGGTCGTAGGGGACGTGGCTGTAGAGGGAGGCGAGGCCGGGTTCGGGCTCGACCCGGCGTTCGGCCGGCTGCAGTCCGGCGCAGGCGTCGACCACCGCCTTCAGGTGCTCGGGTGTCGTCCCGCAGCATCCGCCGATCACCGACACCCCTAGTTCGGTGATGAAGCGGGCATGGTGCTCGGCCAGCTGATCGGGGGTGAGGTCGTAGTGGGTCTTTCCATCTACCACTGAAGGCAGGCCGGCGTTGGGCAGGCAGGAGACGGGTACCGGGCTGTGCTGGGAGAGATAACGGAGGTGCTCGCCCATCTCCCTGGGCCCCGTGGCGCAGTTGAGCCCGATGACATCGGGGCGCAGGGCGGCCAGGGCGGTCAGGGCGGCGCCGATCTCCGATCCGACCAGCATCCGCCCGGTCGTCTCCATGGTCACCTGGACCTGGATGGGCAGCTCCCGCCCGCCCTTCTGCATGGCCCGCCGGCAGGCGATGATGCCGGCCTTGGCCGCCAGCAGGTCGTACTGGGTCTCCACCAGCAGCAGGTCCACGCCGCCTTCGATGAGAGCGGCGGCCTGGACTTCGTAGGCGTCGCGCAAGTCGGCGAAGGAGATGTGGCCCAGTGAGGGAAGCTTGGTCCCCGGCCCCATCGATCCCGCCACCCAGCGGGGACGGTCGGGGGTGGAATAGGAGTCGGCCACCTCCCGGGCCAGGCGAGCGGCTACCAGGTTCAACTCGTGGGCCCGGTCGGCTATCCCGTACTCGTTTAGCACGGTGGCGAAGGCTCCGAAGGTGTGGGTCTCGATGACATCGACGCCGACGTCGAGGAAGGCCCGGTGCACATCGGCGGCCACGTCAGGGCGGGTGACCACCAGCATCTCGTTGCAGCCCTCGAGGGCCTCTCCACCGAAGTCTTCGGCGCTCAGACCGGCGGCTTGAAAGCTGGTGCCCGAGGCGCCGTCGTAGATGACGACACGTTGGCGGGCTGCTTCCAGGTAGGAGGACACGCCCACCAGGCTACTTTCGCCGTGATGGGGGCCCTCCTGGATAGCGAACCCTTAGATTCAGGGCCTTGAAGATCTACACCCGCAAGGGCGATGACGGCACCACCGGACTCCTGTATGGAGGCCGGGTGGCCAAGGACAGCCCCCGCATCGACGCCAACGGCGTCGTGGACGAGGCCCAGGCCGCTCTCGGCCTGGCCCGCTGCGAGGCCGAGCCGGACGGGGAGCTGGACGAACTCCTCATCCGACTGGAGCGCGAGCTTTACGTCCTCATGGCCGAGGTGGCCACCGACGCTGCCAACCGCCACAAGCTGGTGGCGGGCCGGACCCTGGTTACACCCGAGATGGTGGCGGCCCTGGAGTCCGACATCGACCGCCTGACCACCCGCTTCGAGATGCCCAAAGAGTTCGTGGTCCCCGGCAACGGGCGGCCCTCGGCCGCCCTGGACCTGGCCCGGACCATCGTCCGCCGGGCCGAGCGCCTGGTAGGCGGACTGGACCTGGGCGAGAGCTCCGTTCGGCCCTATCTCAACCGCCTGTCCGACCTGCTGTGGACCATGGCCCGCTGGCAGGAGGGCGAGCACCTCTCTTCCCGTACCGGAAAGGCAACCCCATGACCGCAGCCTTCGAAGATCCCTCCTCCCCAGGGCGACGCCGCCTCCTCGAGGTGGCTGCCGCTTCCCGGGTACCCGGCCGGGCCGAGGTGGTCGGCATCCTGACCGCGCCGGGCGCCGCCTCGGTCAAGATCCCCGGGGGAGGCGCGGTCGGTGCGGACTACCTGACCCACCGGGGCTTCGAGGGCAAGGCCGGCCAGTCAGTGGTGCTGCCGTCCGCCTCGTCCGAGAATGGCTCGGGTCCTGTGGTCCTCGCCCTTGGTATCGGCGCCGGCCCGGACACACCAGCGTCGGAAGGGATCCGACGGGCCGCCGCCTGTCTGGTTCGGGCCGCCGGCAGGGCCCGCTCCGTGGCACTGGTCATGGGCACGTTGCCAAAAGGATTGGACGCCGCCGAGGCGGCGCAGGCGGCGGCCGAAGGAGCCGCCCTGGCCACCTACCGGTACCTCGGCTTCAAGTCCTCCATCGAAGGCGGCAGCCAGGTCGAGCGCCTCGCCCTGGTGTCGAGCTCAGCCGGCCAGCTGCTGCCCGCTCTGGAGCGCGGAGCGACCATCGCCTCGGCCGTGGCCCTGGTCCGGGACCTGGTCAACGAGCCGCCGGGCTCCCTGACCCCGACCCGCATGGCCGCCATATCCGAACTGGTGGCCGAGAGCTATGGCATCAAGGCGAAGGTCTTCGACCTGGCCGACATCCAGAGAGAGCGCCTCGGCGGCCTGGCTGGCGTAGCCCGCGGCTCTGAGCAGGAGCCCCGTATGGTCCGCCTGGAGTACCTGCCCTCCGGGCCCGCCCGAGCCACCGTGGCCCTGGTCGGCAAGGGCATCACCTTCGATTCCGGTGGCCTGTCCCTCAAATCGGGCGACGGCATGATGACCATGAAGGACGACATGGCCGGTGCCGCCGTCGTCCTCGGGACGATGTCCGTCCTGGCCGAGCTCGACGTGCCGGTCCGGGTGCTGGGCTTCATGCCCATCACTGAGAACATGCCCGGCGGCCGGGCCATCAAGCCCGGCGACGTCCTCCGGGCCCGCAACGGTAAGACCATGGAGGTCCTCAACACCGACGCAGAGGGCCGTCTGGTCCTGGCCGACGGCCTCTCGCTGGCCGCCGAGGAAAAGCCCGACGCCATCATCGATCTGGCCACCTTGACCGGTGCTGTGGTGGTCGCCCTAGGGCGCAAGATCGCTGGTCTAATGGGCAACGACGAATCTCTTCTCGCCCGGGTCCAGTCCGCCGGCGCCGAAGCCGGCGAGCGGTACTGGCCCCTGCCCCTGCCGGCTGAGTACCGCCGGGACATCGACTCCCAGGTGGCCGACATGAAGAACATCGGCAATCCCTCTCAGGCCGGCTCCATCATCGCCGGTCTGTTCCTCCAGGAATTCGTGGACGACCGGCCCTGGGCCCACCTCGACATAGCCGGCACCGCCTTCGGCGACACCGACCAGGGCTACACCAGCCGGGGCGCCACCGGCTTCGGCCTGCGCACCCTGGTCGAATTGCTCTCGAACTGGTCCCCGGCCGCCTCCCCTTTACGGCCCCGGACCACCAGGGCCGCCAAGTCCGCCAAGTCCGCCAAGGCCGCCAAGTCCGCCAAGTCCGCCGACCGACCCACGAAGGCCGCCAAGGCCGCTGCCGGCCGACGGCCTGCTCGGCCCGCCAAGAGCCGCAAGCGGTCCTAAGCCGGCACTCACCCAACGCTGACCGTGGTGACCACCACGGGAGGTGGCGCGGACTGGGAGATGCAACTCAGACACACCCGCCGGGATCTTGCATTTTGTCTCTTGATGGAGAACGGATGTTCGTTCCGTAACCATTCCGTAATAAAAAATCGCCGGGTGTCCAAGTCGCATGCGTCGGGCTGGCCCGCCGGCGCCGATCACGGCAGGTGTCCGTCCTTCGTGGCGACGGTGCTAAGAGAGCGGCCCGGTCCGTTCAATCGACCCCGGCGGCCGGGTCGGTGGCATAGGGGGGCGTGACTGGCGCTCCGTCCAGGCCCGGTGGGCGGCTTGGAGTCGGGCCGGGAGCTGGCTGATCTGGCGTTGGGACAGAGGCGGGAGCCGTCTCCTGACCAGGATGGCGCCCGAAGCGTCCAACCTGATCATGCCGAAATCGACGGCCCGGCGCAGGCTGCGGACCAGGGTCTTGCTCCTCCCCGAGCGACCCAAACCGAGGGCCCAGCCGAGGTCCCGGCCCGTGCAATCGAAACCCTCGGGTTGATCCTCGAGAGCCCGGGCGATGAAGCGCAGCAGAAAGATGGTCGACGGGCCGAGGGCGGCCAGCCAGAACTGTTCGACGTAGTCGGATCGGGGGTCGTACCCGAGGGCCTCCACCAGGGGATCGACCCAAGGCCGGATACGAAGTAGGTCCGCCCCCACCGACGGCGCCGGCAGCTGGACAACGCGGGCAGGGCGGTCGGAGGCGGCCTCGGAGCCACGGGTGATGGTCATAGTCGGACTCTTTCATGATCTTTCATGTTGGTCAATGGCTCCTGGCGCGGACCGCAGACTGTCCAGGGGCGCGCGATAGTCGGCCGATGGAGGGGACCGGGCAGGAGGGGACCGGGCAGGAGGGGACCGGGCAGGAGGGGACGGGACTGGAGGAGGCGGCCGGGTGGGTCGACCAGTCTCAGGCGGTCGTGGTCCTCACGGGGGCGGGGATCTCCACCGGGTCGGGCATCCCTGACTACCGGGGACCCCAGGGCACCTGGACCCGCAATCCGGGGGCGGAACGGATGGCGACCATCGACCATTACCTCACCGATGCTGAGGTGAGGAGGAGGTCATGGGAGGGAAGGCGAGGTTCGCCGATATGGGGGGCCCAGCCGAACGACGGTCACCGGGCGCTCGTGCACCTGGAGGGGCGAGGCAAACTGTCCGCGCTCGTGACCCAGAACGTCGACGGGCTTCACCTCCTGGCCGGCACGGCGCCCGAGCGCCTGATCGAGATACACGGGAACGCCCGGTCCGCCAGCTGCTGGAGCTGCGGCGACGTGCGCTCGATGGCCGAGATGCTGGAGCGGGTGGAGGCCGGAGAGGAGGATCCGAGGTGCCGGCTGTGCGGGGGGATCATCAAGTCGACCACCGTGATGTTCGGCCAGTCGCTGGTGGCCGCTGACCTCATGAGGGCGGAGACGGCGGCCCGGTCTTGTGACCTCTTGCTGGCCGTCGGTACCAAGCTGACGGTGAGCCCGGTGTGCGAGCTGGTACCCGTGGCCAGGGCCAGCGGGGCCCGGGTGGTCATCGTCAACAACGAGCCGACGGCCTTTGACCACCTGGCCGACGCCGTGCTTCGCGGGGATATCTCTGAACTCCTGCCCGCCCTGGTGAGGGCCGAGCCGGCGAGCTCGCCGGGCCGGTAGCCCAGGCGGTCCGCCGGGGGGTCGGAGGGGTCAGTCCTTCGGCCAGGCCCGGCCGAAGCGTCCGTCGTGGACCCGGTGGCCAACCGGGCGGTGACCCCGGGCCAGCGAGGGGCTGGGGCAGTCGTGCGCCGGATAGCCGAGGAGGACAGCTCCGGCCGGGGCCAGGCCGGCCGGGATGGCGAAGGCCTCCCGCAGAGCCGTCTCGCCCCGGAAGACGCCCATGAAGAGGGCGCCCAGACCCTCGGCGGTGGCGGCCAGCAGGATCGCCATGACGGCGGCGCCGGCGTCGAACCACCAGAACGGCACCGGCCAGGCGGCGGCGTCCTGGAGGCCGGCGGCGGCCTTGTCCGGCTCTGAATACCGGCGGGTATAGGGCTCGGCGCCGGTCAGGGGCAGCGCGATCACCGGGGCCCTCCGGGTGGTCTCGTGATCGGGATGAGCGTCACGCCACTGCCTGTCGGTTTCGGCGGCCCAGAAGGCGGCCCGGTCCGCCTGGTCCGACAGGACGAGCAGATCGACGCCCTGGGTGAAGCCGGCGGAAGGGCCCCGCAATCCGGCCTGGACGACCCGGTCGAGCACGACGGGGTCGATCGGGTCGGGTTCGAAGGCCCGGACCATGCGCCGCTTGCGAAGTGACTCGTACAGCTCCACGGGCTGAGGGTAGGCCGGGCTGAGGGTAGGCCGGGCTGGGGCTGGGGCTGGGGCTGGCCGGCCGGCAGGCGGGAATGTCGACCGATCCGGTAGGGTTTATGTCTGGGCAAGGCCCATCCGCAGCGAGTGAGGTGACGCGCGTGGCCAGTTTCCGGGAGCTGCTCTCCCAAACCAAGGCTCAAATACAAGAGGTCGACCCTGACCGGGCCGAGTCCCTGATCGACTCGGGCCATCTGGTCCTCGATGTTCGGGAGCCCGATGAGTACGAGCAGGGCGCCCTGCCCAGCGCCCTCCACATCCCCAGGGGACAGCTGGAGACCAACATCGAGGGCCGGGTGTCCGACCATGACACGCCCATCGTGGCGTACTGCGCCGGGGGGACGCGGTCGGCCTTTGCCGCCAAGACCCTCCAGGAGCTCGGCTACACCAACGTGGTCTCTCTGATCGGCGGGTTCAACCGCTGGAAGGACGAGGGCCGGGCCTGGCGCACGCCGGCCGCCCTGACCCCCGAGCAGCGCAACCGTTACCAGCGCCACCTGCTCCTGCCTGAGGTCTCCGAAAAGGGCCAGCTCAAGCTGCTCGACTCCAAGGTCCTGCTCCTGGGAGCCGGTGGCCTGGGCTCCCCGGCCGCCCTGTACCTGGCCGCCGCCGGCGTCGGCACCATCGGCATCATCGACATGGACGTGGTCGATGCCTCCAACCTGCAGCGCCAGATCCTGCACAACATGGACCGGGTGGGCGAGCGCAAGGTCGACTCGGCCAAGAAGACCCTCACGGCCATGAACCCCGACGTCAACGTGGTGACCTACGACGTCCGCCTGGGGGCCGACAACATCCTCGACATCATCGACGGCTACGACGTCATCGTGGACGGGACCGACAACTTCCCGACCCGGTACCTGGTCAACGACGCCTCACTCCTCAAGCGGATCCCCGTGGTCCACGGCTCGATCTTCCGCTTCGAGGGACAGGCCACTGTCTTCCACCCCTACGTGGGCCCCTGCTATCGCTGCATGATCCCCGAGCCCCCTCCCGCCGAGCTGGCTCCGTCCTGCGCCGAGGCCGGAGTGCTTGGCGTTCTGCCCGGCATCATCGGCTCCATCCAGGCCATGGAGGCCCTCAAGATCCTGCTCGGTCTGGGCGATCCCCTGGTCGGCCGTCTGCTCGCCTACGACGCCATGGAGGAGTCTTTCCGCAGCTTCAAGGTGCGCCGGGACCCGGCCTGTGCGGCATGCGGGGAGAATGCCGGGGAGATCGTGATAGCCGAATACGACGATCTCTGCATGCCCCATCCTGTCTCATAGCGGCGGGCACCCGGGTCCTTCGGACCACGCCCGCCGCCCTGCCCGGGGGCCCAACCCCGGGCGGCGCTACCGCCGGAGTCGGATGGCTCCCTGGCGAGCCTTAGGACGAGCCTTAGGACGAGCCTTAGGACGAGCCTAAGTAGCCTTGGGCCCATGGCCCAGGACGAACGCCGCACCGACTCCGGCATCGACATCAAGCCGGTCTACACCGAGGAGGACCTGGCCGGCTTCGACGCCGCCGGCCGGCTAGGCCGTCCCGGCCAGTACCCCTACACCCGGGGAATCCACCCGACCCTGCGCCGGGACCGGCCCTGGACGGTGCGCCAATACTCCGGGTTCGGCACAGCCGAGACCACCAACGCCCGCTGGAAGGTGCTGCTGGCCGGCGGCGGCAGCGGGCTGTCCTGTGCCTTCGACCTGCCCACCCAGATGGGTTACGACTCCGACCACCCCCGGGCCGAGGGCGAGGTGGGCAAGGTGGGGGTGGCCATCGACTCGCTCGATGACATGCGCCTGCTGCTGGCCGACATGCCGCTGGACCAGGTCACCACGTCCATGACAATCAACGCCACCGCGTCGATCCTGCTGCTCCTCTACCAATTGGTAGCGGAGGAGAACGGCACCGACCCGGCCAAGCTGGGCGGCACCATCCAGAACGACATCTTGAAGGAGTACGTGGCCCGGGGGACCTACATCTACCCGCCCCGTCCTTCCATGCGGATCATCACCGACATCTTCTCCTACTGCCGGGAGAACCTGCCGTCCTGGAACACCATCTCCATCTCCGGCTACCACATCCGAGAGGCGGGATCGACGGCGGTCCAAGAGATCGCCTTCACCCTGGCCAACGGCATCGCCTATGTCGAAGCGGGCCGCACGGCGGGACTTGAGGTCGATGAGTTCGCGCCCCGCCTGAGCTTCTTCTGGAACGCCCACAACAACCTCTTCGAGGAGGCGGCCAAGTACCGGGCCGCCCGGCGCATGTGGGCCCGGATCATGACCGAGCGCTTCGGGGCCAAGAGCGAAAAATCCAAGCATCTCCGCTTCCACACCCAGACCGGCGGATCGACCCTCACCGCACAGCAGCCGGAGGGCAACATCGTGCGGGTGGCGGTGCAGGCCCTGGCCGCGGCCATGGGCGGGACCCAGAGCCTGCACACCAACGGCTTCGATGAGGCGTTGGGTTTGCCGACCGAGCGGGCGGCCAAGATCGCCCTGCGCACCCAGTTGATCCTGCAGAACGAGTCGGGGGTGAGCGACACCATCGACCCGCTGGCCGGCTCGTACTACGTCGAGAGCCTCACCGACGAGATCGAGCGGCTGGCCTGGGAGTACCTGGAGCGCATCGACGCCATGGGCGGGGCGGTGGCGGCCATCGAGGCTGGTTACATGCAGGACGAGATCGAACAGGCCGCCTACGCCTACGCCAAGGCCATCGATGACAAGGAGAAGATCATCGTCGGCGTCAACGCCTACACCGAGGAGGGCGCCGAGCCGGCCGACGTCTTCCCCATCGATCCCCAACTGCAGCGCCAGCAGGCCGACCGGGTGCGCCGGACCCGCAATGAGCGCGACCAGGCGGCGGTCGAGGCGGCCCTGGAGGATGTGTCGGCGGCGGCCCGAGGCACCCAGAACCTGCTGGTGCCCATGAAGGTGGCCCTGGCCGCCCGGGCCACCCTGGGGGAAGTCAGCGACGTGCTGCGGGCCGAGTTCGGCGTGTACCAGCCCCGTTGAGAGGCTCCCGGCCATGACCGTCCGCTTTGTCATCCTGGGTGGTGGCCCCGCCGGGGTCCAGGCCGCCAGCCACGCCGCCCGTTTGGGCGCCGAAGTGGTGATGGTGGAGCGCGACGTCATCGGGGGCTCGGCCAACCTGTGGGACTGCATCCCGTCGAAGGCCATGATCGCCACCGGCGGCGTGATGTCGCTGACGGGGCGGGCCCACCGGATGGGACTGCTGCCGATGGAAGGCTCGCTCGATCCGGCCGGGGTGACCGAGCGAATCGCCGGCATCACCTCGCACCTGGCCACCGGGGTCGAGGTTCTCCTGGCCAGCCAGGGGGTGCGGCTGTTGCGGGGCACGGGCCGGATGACCGGCGCTCACCAGGTAACGGCCGAGACGGCCGAGGAGACTGTGGAGCTGGAGGCCGACGCCGTGCTGGTGGCGACGGGCAGCCGGCCCCGGGTACCGGCCTGGTGCGAGGTGGACGGCAACCGCGTCCTGGTGACCAGGCAGGCCTACCCGCCCCCCGAGATGCCGGCCCATCTGGTCGTCATCGGCTCGGGTGTGACCGGGGTCGAATTCGTGCACATGTTCCGCTCCTTCGGCTCCGAGGTGAGCCTCATCGTCAGCCGACAGCAGGTGCTGCCCTCCAAGGATCCGGAGGTGGCGGCGGCCCTGGAAAACGACTTCCTCCGCCGTGGGGTCCGCCTGTACAAGGGGGCCCGGGCCGTGGGCATCGACCGCGACACCGGCGGCACAGTGACCGTCCGTTGCGATGACGGCCGGCGCATCGAGGGCTCCCATGCCCTCTTGGCCATCGGGTCCGTCCCCAACTCCGAGGACCTCGGCCTGGAGGAGATCGGGGTCAAGATCGACGACGGCGGCTACGTGCCGGTCAATCACCATTGCCAGTCCAACGTCGAACACGTCTATGCCGCCGGGGACGTGTCGGGCAAGCTGCCGTTGGCGTCGGTGGCATCCATGCAGGGGCGAAAGGTGGCCGAGCACGTCATGGGTCTGCACACAAGGGCCCACCGCCATCTCGACTATGACAAGGCCGCCTCGGCCATCTTCACCGAGCCGGAGATAGCCGACGTGGGTTTGGCTGAGGCGGAAGCGTTTGCCGAGGGCAGGAAGATCCGGGTGACGAAGGTTCCCTTTGCGGCCAGTGCGAGGGCGCTCATCGATGGGGACCCGCGCGGCTTTGTCAAGATCCTCTCCGACCCGGCCACCGGCCAGGTGCTGGGAGGCAGCATCGTGGGAGCCCACGCCGCCGAGCTCATCTCGGTCATCGCCCTGGCCGTGACGGCCAACCTGCGGGTCACGGACATCGTGGAGAGTTTGTTGGTGCACCCGGCCCTGGCCGAGGCCCTGGCCGACGCGGCCGACTGAGCATCGACCCCGGCGGCCGGCTCAGCGGGCCCGGCTCATGAGGCGGTCGCGTTGGGTGTCATCGGTGGCCAGGTCGACCGTGGTCCAGGCCATGGCCACCGCTCCGTCGACGATCGCCTTATCTGCGGCGGGGGTGATGCAAGCCGCGGTGAACTCGGGTTGGTGGTTGACGGCGGGTAGGGAATCGATCCCGACCATGGGGTGGATGGCCGGGATCGCCAAGGAGATGTTGGCCATGTCCGTGGAGCCCCCGCCCATGGTGTTGCCGGGCAGGAACCGCCGGCCCAGGGCCTCGGCGTTGGCCTTGTACAGCGAGGAAATGGCGTCGTCAGCGCTGAACTCCGAGTACGGGGCGCTGACGTAGCGGTACTCCATCTGGGTGCCGGTGGCCAGAGCCCCGGCCTCGAAGCAGCGGATGACGCGGGGCTGCAGGCGGTCCAGATGGGAGAGGGTGTCGGAGCGAATGTAGTACTTAGCCGAGGTGTGGGCGGGCACGATGTTGGGTGCCTCCCCGCCCTTGGTGACGATGCCGTGGACCTGGTCCCGGCCCCGGAAGTGCTGGCGGAGCAGACCGATGGCCACCTGGGAGACGGTGAGGGCGTCGGCGGCGTTGAGACCTTGTTCGGGGAAGGCCGAGGCGTGGGCCTCCTTACCGTGGAACTCGACGTCGAGATGGGCTACGGCCAGGCATTGCATCTGCACCATGTCCAGCGGGGCGGGGTGCACCATCATGGCGACGTGGACGCCTTCGAAGGCGCCCCGCTCCAGCATGATGATCTTGCCTCCGCCGCCTTCCTCGGCCGGGGTGCCCAGCACCTTGACCGTGATGCCCAGTTCATCGGCCAGGGGGGCCAGGCCGAGAGCGGCGCCGACGGCCGAGGCGGCGATGACGTTGTGCCCGCAGGCGTGGCCGATGCCGGGCAGGGCGTCGTACTCGGCGCAGATGCCGATGGTCAAAGGCCCGCTGCCGGCGGTGGCCACGAAGGCGGTGGGCAGGCTGGCCACGCCGGTCTCCACGTCGAAGCCGGCGGCGGATAGCGACTCGGCCACCCAGGCCGAGGCGCGCTCCTCTTCGAAGCCCAACTCGGGGTGGGCGTGGATGCGGTGGGAGAGGTCCTCCAGGCCGGCGGTGGCGGCCTGGACCGTGGCCCGGGCGGCGTCCTTGACGCCGACGGCGCTGGCGGCTCCGGCTCCGGCTCCGGCTCCGGCTCCGGCGGCGGCTCCGCCTCCGCTGGTCTCGCTCATTCGATCACCATGACCACATCGCCTCCGCCCACAGTCTGACCCGGCTCGACCCGCACCTCTTTTACGGTGCCGGCCTTCTCGGCGGCGATGTTGTTCTCCATCTTCATGGCCTCGAGCACGCAGACGGTCTGACCCACTTCCACCTGGTCGCCCACGGCCACTAGGACCCGGACGATGGTGCCCTGCATGGGAACGGACACCTGTCCGCTTCCGGCTCCGCCACCGCTGCCCCCGGCCGATCGGGGCCGGCGGGGGGCGGCCGCCGTCCTGGGCGCGGCGCCGGTCCCGCCTCCGCCTCCGCCTTCCCCGGTGTCGGGGACCCAGAGCTTGACCCGGTACCGGCGTCCGTTGACCTCGGCGTCCACCTCCCGGAGGACCTTCGGGTTTTCCGGGTCCTGGTCGGGCGGCGGGGTCACCGGGGCGCTCACTTCGGACAGGTCGAGGGTCTCCTCCACCCAGCGGGTCGAGTGCCTCCCGGCAATGAAGTCCGGGTGGGACAGGATGGCCACGTGGGCCGGGATGGTGGTGGCCACGCCGCCGACCTCCGTCTCGGCCAGGGCCCGCAGCATGCGCCGGCGGGCGTGCTCGCGGTCCGAGCCCCACACCACCAGCTTGGCGATGAGGTTGTCGTAGAACTGGCTGACGGTGTCGCCCTCTTCGTAACCGGCGTCGGTCCGGGTCCCGTATCCGTCGGCGCGCCGGAATCGGGTGATGGTCCCGGGGGAGGGGAGGAAGCGCCCGCCGGCGGGATTTTCGGCGTTGATCCGGCACTCGATGGCGTGGCCGGTCCGCCTGACCTCGTCCTGGGTGAAGCCGATGGGCTCCCCGGCGGCTATGCGCAGCTGCAGCTCGACCAGGTCCATGCCCACCACCATCTCGGTGACGGGGTGCTCGACCTGGAGCCGGGTGTTCATCTCCAGGAAGTAGAACTCCCCGTCCTGGAAGAGGAACTCGACGGTGCCGGCGTTGACGTATCCGCAGCCGAGGGCCACCTTTACCGCCGCCTCGCCCATCTTCTGGCGCACGGCGTCGGGGAACTCGGGAGCGGGGCTCTCCTCCACCAGCTTCTGGTGGCGGCGCTGGGCAGAGCAGTCGCGCTCACCCAGCCAGACCCCGTGGCCCTGGGTGTCACAGAAGATCTGCATCTCGACGTGGCGGGGCCAGGTGAGATAGCGCTCCAGGTAGATCTCCGGCCGCCCGAAGTAGGACTGGGCCTCCCGCTGGGCGGACTCCGCCGCCGCCTCCACCTCATCGGGGCCGTTGACCACCTTCATGCCCCGGCCGCCGCCGCCGTAGGCGGCCTTGATGGCCACCGGCCAGCCGAACTCCTTTCCGAAGTCGGTGATCTCGGACGGGTCCTGCACCGGCTGAGACCGGCCTGGGACTCCGGCCACGCCCTCGCGCTCGGCCGCCAGGCGGGAGGAGATCTTGTCCCCCATGACCTCGATGGCCTCGGGGGGCGGGCCGATGAAGGTGACGCCCTTGGAGGTGATGGCCCGGGCGAAGTCGGCGTTCTCGCTGAAGAAGCCGTAGCCGGGGTGCACGGCATCGGCCCCCGACCGGGTGATGGCGTCCAGGATGGCCTCGGTGTTGAGGTAACTCTCGGCCGCCGTCTGGCCGCCCAGGGCGAAGGCCTCATCGGCCAGGCGTACGTGCAGGGCGTCCCGGTCGAGCTCGGAATAGACGGCCACCGTGGCGATGCCCATCTCCCGGCAGGTCCGGATGACCCGTACCGCTATCTCACCCCGGTTGGCGATGAGAACCTTTTCGAACACGTGGGTCCCTCCCGGACGGCGTCCCATATGGTTACCCCGGTGCTGGACGAGGGCGCCAGGTCGGCCCTGGCTACCACAAGGTTTACCGATGTCAGGTGGTTCGGTGAGATCGACTCCACCAACCGGTACCTGCTGGACGAGGCCAGGCAGGGAGCGCC
>Ga0307373_10004487_pt1 | contig 23468 bp, 19 predicted proteins | sample OX2MG_FD_202534 | JGI IMG/M metagenome (GOLD analysis project Ga0307373, IMG submission 202534) | Soil microbial communities from Risofladan, Vaasa, Finland - OX-2 | ecosystem: Environmental > Terrestrial > Soil > Coastal area > Acid sulfate soil | place: Finland: Risofladan, Vaasa | collected... | reverse complement strand
CGACGACATCGTCAGGCGAGTCTAACGGCGGGGTTCAGTGCCCGGAGCGGGATTCGAACCCGCACGCCCTCTCGGGCAATGGTGTTTGAGACCATCATGTCTGCCGGTTCCATCATCCGGGCGCAGCTGGTGAGCGTACTAATACGGCCGCCGGTGGGGCAGGGGGCCCGGCGGGAGAGCAAGCCCGGTTACCGAACGGTAGCGATGACAAGAGGGCGACGGTCCCGTAGCCTCAGACCGTGTTCACCGCCACCCGCCTGCGCTGGCTGGTACCGGTCGCCTTCCTCGGCTTCCTTTCGACCCTCCGCCAGTTCCTGCTGGCCCTGAACGAGGGCCGTGGCAGCCATCGCTGACGGCGTCTTCACCCTGACCATCGACCTCGGGTCCGCACCACTGCCGGGACCACTGGGGAGGCCTCCGTGCTGACATTCACGTTTCCGGGTCAGGGGTCCCAGAAGCCGAGCATGGGCGGGCCCTGGGTCGATCACCCCTCCTGGGAGCTGGTGGCCGATGCCTCCGAGGCGGCCGAGCGCGATGTCGCCCGCCTGCTGCTGCACGCCGATAAGGACGAACTGACCCAGACCCGCAACGCCCAGTTGGCCACCTTCACCTTGAGCCTGGTGGTCCTCGACGCCATCGAGCGCCTCGGCCTGTCGCCCTCGGGCTGCGCCGGGCACTCTCTCGGGGAGTACTCGGCCCTGGTGGCCAGCGGCGCCATCTCCTTCGAGGACGGAGTGCGACTGGTGACCGAGCGGGGCGAGGCCATGCAGGCCGCCGCTGAGGACCACCCCGGGACCATGGCCGCCGTGCTGGGCCTGGAGGACGGTGACGTCGAGGCCGCCTGCAGGCGCGCCGAGGCCGAGGCCTGGGTGGCCAACTACAACGCCCCCGGCCAGGTGGTCATAGCCGGCTCGGCCGAGGGGGTGACCGCCGCCGGGGAGGTGGCCAAGCAACTCGGGGCCAAGCGGGTGATGGGCCTGCCCGTCGGAGGCGCCTTCCACACCCCGCTCATGGAGCCGGCCCGCTCCCGGCTGCGCAAGGCACTGGCCGAGGTCACCTTCCACGCCCTGGAGGTCCCGGTCACCGCCAACGTCGACGCCCGGGTCCATTCCGCCGCCGAGGACTGGGCCTCTCTCCTCTCCGCCCAGCTCTGCTCCCCGGTCCGCTGGCGCCAGACCATCGACGCCCTGGTGGCGTCGAGCCCCGACTCCCCCGCCTTCGTCGAGGTCGGCCCGGGGGCGGTGCTGACCGGGCTGGTGCGCCGGATTGCCCCAGATGCGCGGGCCGTCAACGTCTCCAGCCCCGATGACCTCGACGCCCTGGTCGAGAGCCTGGCCGGAGCCAGCCCGCTGCAGGCCTACGTGGCCCAGCACCAGGGCGAGCACCTGTACGTGTCCGAGCGGGTGGTGGTGAGCCCCATGACCGGGGTCTACGCCAAGCCGGTCGATGCTGCTCTGTCCGAGGGCCAGGAGATCGAGGTCGGCCAGCTCCTGGGGATGGTGGGGAGTAGGGAGGTGAGGAGTCCCTTCGCCGGGAAGTTGCAGGGCCTCTTGGCGGTGGACGGGGAGCGGGTGACCGACGGCCAGCCGGTGGCCTGGCTGCGCTGCGGGGAGGACCGCTGATGGGCGTGACCATCAGCGGTTGGGGAGCCGCCCTCCCGGACAAGGTGATCACCAACGCCGATCTCGAGGCCCGCCTGGACACCAGCGATGAGTGGATCACCGAGCGCTCCGGCATCCGGGAGCGCCGCATCGGGGACAGCTGCGCCGAGTTGGCCATTGCCGCCGGGCGGTCGGCGCTGGCCCGGGCCGGCGTGACCCCGGATGACATCGACCTGCTGGCCCTGGCCACCACCACCCCGGACCAGTCGGTGCCGGCCACCTCGGCCCACGTCGCTTTCGAGCTCGGCCTGCACTGCGGCGCATTCGACTTGAACGCCGCCTGCTCGGGCTTCGTCTATTCCATGGTGGCGGCGTCGGGCATGGTCGGGGGCCATGTCCGTCGGGCGCTCTTGATCGGCGCGGAACGGCTCAGCCGCATCACCGACTGGGAGGACCGCGGCACGGCCGTCCTCTTCGGGGACGGCGCCGGCGCGGTGGTCCTGGAATGGGTGGACGGGCCCGGGGACCTGCTGGCCTGGGACCTCGGGGCCGACGGCTCGCTTCGGCCCATCCTCTACGCCGACTTGCACGGGTACATAACGATGAACGGTAAAGAGGTGTTTCGCCGGGCGGTGAGAGCGATGGTCGAGTCGGCGCAGGCCACGCTGGAGCGGGCCGGGGTGTCCGCCTCGGAGGTCACCCTGCTGGTTCCCCACCAGGCAAACATCCGCATTATCGAGGCCGCCACCCAGCGCCTCGGAATCCCGATGGAGCGCACGGCCGTAGTGCTGCACCGCACCGGAAACACCTCCTCCGCCTCCATCCCGTTGGCCCTGGCCGACGCCGCCGATGCCTGCCGGCTCTCCCCCGGTGACTTGGTCCTGATGTGCGGATTCGGCGCCGGCATGACCTGGGCCAGCGCCCTGGTGCGCTGGAGCGCGGCCGCTTGAGCCCTGAGGCTTCCGAAGGTACGGGCCGCGTCGTCCTGGTGACGGGCGGGTCCCGGGGCATCGGCGCCGCCTGCGTCGAGCGCTTCTCGGCCCTGGGCGACCGGGTCGTCTACACGTCACGGGCGGGCCCCACGGCCGAGGCGGGGGCGCCGGGTGGGGGCGGCGGTGGGACGACGGGGAGCGCCGCGGGCGGCGGTGGCGCCGCCGGGGCGCCGGCCGAAGGGCCCTGGCACATCGCCTGTGATCAGAGCCGGCCCGAGGCGGTGACAGCCGCCCTGGACCTGATCGAGAAGGAGTGGGGCCCGGCCGAGGTGCTGGTGGCCAACGCCGGCCTGACCCGGGATGGGCTGCTCGTGCGCATGAGCGAGGAGGCCTGGTCGGAGGTCATCGACACCAACCTCACCGGTGTCTACCGGCTGGTGAAGCGGGTGGTGGGCCCCATGATGCGGGCCCGGCGGGGTCGGGTGATCCTGGTGTCCTCCGTGTCCGGCCTGGCCGGCCAGGCCGGCCAGGCCAACTACGCCGCCGCCAAGGCCGGACTGGTCGGCTTCGCCCGCTCGCTGGCTCGGGAGCTGTCCTCCCGCTCCATCCTGGTCAACGTGGTGGCGCCCGGCACCGTTGACACCGATATGCTGGGCGCCCTCAACGAGGCCCAGATGGGCGAACTGGTGGCCCGGGTGCCCCTCGGGCGGGTGGCCCGGCCCGAGGAGATAGCCGGCGTCATCGCCTTTCTGGCCTCCGAGGATGCCTCCTACATCACCGGCGCCGTCCTGCCGGTCGACGGCGGCCTGGCCATGGGCCACTGATGTACCTGGCTGCCGGCCCCGGCCTTGGCCCGCGCCGGTAGCAACGAATCGGCTCGTCGCCAGACGAACTAGAAAGGGAACCGTGGATCGAGACACTGCCTTCGAGAAGTTCAAGACCTGCGCCGTCGAGGTGCTCCAGGTAAAACCCGACCAGGTGACCCTGGAGGCCAAGTTCGGGGACGACCTGGACGCCGACAGCCTCGACCTGGTCGAGCTGGTGATGGCACTGGAGGAGAGCTTCGACATCACCGTGGACGAGTCCGAGCTGGAAGGCGTCCAGACGGTCGGCCAGGCCTTCGACCTGGTCCTGGGCAAGGTCGCCTGAGGTCCTGAGGTGAAGACCTCGTTCCTGCCCGGCGGCTCCCACGGAAGGGCGGTGGCCATCACCGGCCTCGGAGTGGTGGCCACAGCCGGCATCGGCAAGGACGCCTTCTTCCAGGGCCTTTCCCGCCCGGCGCCAGAAGGGACCCGCATCGTCACCGAGTTCGATCCGACCCCCTGGTTCGGGCCCAAGGACGTGCGGCGGGTGGACCGCTTCGCCCAGATGGGCGTGGCCGCGGCCGAGATGGCCCTGGACGACGCCGGCCGCCCCGAGGTCGATCCGGACCGGGCCGGGGTGATCATCGGCACCGGCGTCGGTGGCCTATCCACGCTCGAGGAACAGATTCTGGTCCACCACGAAAAGGGGCCCCGCCGGGTCTCACCGTTCCTGGTGCCGATGATGATGGGCAACGCCGCGGCCGGAAACGTGAGCATCCGCAACGGCTGGCGCGGCCCTTGCGAGACCACCGTGACCGCCTGCGCCGCCGGCACCCACTCGGTGGGAAATGCCGCCCGGCTGGTCGCCACCGGCCGCTGTGACGTGGTGCTGGCCGGCGGGGCCGAGGCGGCCGCCACCCCGGTGGCCATGGCCGGCTTCGGAAACATGACGGCCCTGTCCAACTCGGGCATTTCCCGGCCCTTCGACTCGGCGCGGGACGGCTTCGTGATGGCAGAGGGAGCCGGAGTCCTGCTGATGGAGGATCTCAACCGGGCCCTCGCCCGGGGAGCCCACATCTACGCCATCGTGGCCGGGGCGGCGTCGAACGCCGATGCGCATCACATCACGGCTCCTTCGCCCGGGGGGGCCGGGGCGGCGGCCTGCATGGAGTTGGCCCTGGAGGACGCCGGCATCGATCCCTCCGAGGTGCGTCACATCAACGCCCACGGCACCTCCACCCCGCTCAACGACGCGGCCGAGGCCGAGGCCATCAACAAGGTCTTCGGCACGCCGGGGCCGGCGGTCACCTCCACCAAAGGGGTCACCGGCCATGCCCTGGGGGCGGCCGGGGCCATAGAGGCCGTCACTCTGGCCCTCACCATCGACCGGGCCCTCATCCCGCCCACAGCCGGCCACGAGCATCCCGACCCCGACATCCACCTGGACCTGGTGGTGGGTGAGCCCCGCACCTGGGATCCGGGTCCGGCCCTGTCGAACTCGTTCGGATTCGGCGGGCACAACGGCACCCTGGTCTTCATCCCCCACCGGGGCTGAGGGAAAGCAACGACCCCGTAGCCGCCGACCCGCCCGGGGTTGGGCCCCCGGGCACCCGGTGCGGGCACGCCGGCGGAGCCGGCGATGGGCGTGGTCCGAAGGACCCGGGTGCCCGCTACCAATCACACAGCGTCGGCGATGACGAAGAGGAGGTCCACTTCGCAGGCGGTCTGACCGCCGACCGAGGCCCGGCCATGGCCCTTGCCGGCCCGGGCCGACATCCGGCCCAGCTCCACCTCCAGGTCCAGGGTGTCCCCCGGAACCACCTGCCGACGAAATCGAGCCGCATCGACCCCCCCGAACAGCGGCAACTTCCCCCTGAAGCGCTCGTCGAGCAGAACGGCCACGGCCCCCAGTTGGGCCACCGCTTCGACCATCAGCACTCCCGGCAAAGTCGGCCGTCCCGGAAAGTGCCCCGGAAAGAACCATTCGTCCCCACTCAGGCGCCAGAGACCCGTAGCCGACTGGCCGGGCAGCACCGCCGTGACCTCATCCACGAACAGGAAGGGCGGCCGGTGGGGCAGCACGTCGGCCGGCCGGGACATTTCCGTGGTCATGGGTTCTTCCTGACCCACTCGGTCAGGCGGGCCGGGGTGTCCTTGGGCGAAATCTTGTACCAGGCCTCGGCCACCTTGCCCTTGGCGTCGACCAGGAAGGCGGAGCGGACGATTCCCATGTACTTGCGCCCGTACATGCTGCGCTCGCCCCAGACGCCGTAGGCATCGGCCACAGCGTGGTCGGCGTCGGAGAGAAGGGGGAATCCCAAGCTGTACTTCTGGTCGAACTTGGCCTGTTTGTCCGGGGCGTCAGGGCTGATGCCCACGATGGCGGCGTCACCCACATCCCCGGCCACGTCCCGCAGTCCACAGGCCTGGGTGGTGCAACCGGGCGTGTCCGCCTTGGGGTAGAAGTAGATCAAATGCATACTTTTCTGGCACTTCAACGAGTCGGCTAGGCGGAATGTCTTCCCGGCCTGGTCGAGCAGCTTGAAGTCCGGCGCCTTGTCTCCGGGGTTGAGCTGTGCCATGACCCGATCGTAGGTGGAGACACGAACAGGCCACCAAGACGGGCCGTGCCGAGCCTCCCCGGAGTTTCGTATATCTAGTTTCTAGTTGTCCGTATATACTGAACCGGTGAGCAAACGACTGGTTGACATCGATGATGAGCTGCTCCAGGAGGCGTCTGCAGTCCTTGGCGCTCCGACGATGAAGGAGGCGGTCAACCGGGCTCTGGAGTCGGTGGTGTTGGCTGACCGGCGGCGGCGGCACTCCGACCGTCTCCGGGCCATGACCGGCCTTGACCTGGGCGACCCGGCAGTCATGGCAGGAGCCTGGCGCTGACGGCCAGCTTCCTGGCCGACAAGAGCGCGCTGGCCCGGTTCCCTGTTCCCGCGGTGGCCGCTCGGTTACAGCCACTGTTGGACGAGGGCCTGATCGCCACCTGCGCCATCGTCGATCTCGAGGTCCTCTTCAGCGCCCGCGCTCTGTCCGACTACGAGGCGGTACTTGAAGAGCGCCGGGCCCTGGACTCGGCCCCGATCACACCCGAGGTGATGGCCACCGCGGTCGACCTGCAGCACGAGCTGGCCCGACGCGGCCAGCACCGAGTTCCCATCCCCGACCTGATGATCTCCGCTGCAGCCAAGCACGCTGGTCTGGTCGTGCTGCACTACGACGGGGATTTCGAACGAATCACTGAGGTCGGTGGCGCCGCCCACCAATGGGTGGTCCCCAGGGGTTCGGTATAAGCCAGCCCGGGGTCTAACGCCCTGGGTAAAAGTAGATGAACACGGGGCGGCCCTTGAACGAGGACAGGGAGACCGGGTCACCCGCCTGGTCGAACAGGGTGAAGGAAGGGGCCTTGTCCCCTGCGGAGAGTTGCGCCATGGCGCCGGATGGTAGCGACCGGCTTGGGCGCCACGCGCCGGGCGCGGTAGGTTCGCCCGATGGGAGTGGAGGCGGCGCCGGACAACCCGACGGCGCCGGCGGACCTGAGTCTTGGAGCTTTCACCGAGGACCCGCCTTGGTTGGTGGTGCCCGATGAGATGCACTGGCGCCGGGGCATCGACTCGCTGCGGTCTCGTACCCGTCACGACGTTCCCCGGATGGTGCGGCGCCGGCGGGTGCCCCCGGGGGCGAGGGTCGTCATCGTCGGGGCCAGGCTGGGCTGGGCTCTGGGCAACTGGTACCTACGCGAGAAGCGCCTGTCCCAGACCGAGTCACGGGCCGGGGTCTCGCTCCGGCTCCGCAAGGCCTTCGAAAAGCTGGGCCCGACCTACATCAAGCTGGGCCAGATCCTCTCCTCGGGCGAGGGCATCTTCCCCGATGAGCTGGTCACCCAGTTCAAGTTTCTCCGCGACCGGGTGCCGGCCGAGCCCTTCAGCACCGTCCGGCGCATCGTGGAGGCCGACCTGGGCCGGCCCCTGGAGGAGGTGTTCTCCTCCTTCGAGGAGACCCCGATAGCCGCTGCCTCCATCGCCCAGGTCCACGCCGCCACCCTCCGCTCCGGCATCGGCGCCGGCCGGGACGTGGTGGTCAAGGTGCAGCGGCCCACGGTCGCCACCATGGTCCGTCGGGATCTGGCCGCCATGAGCTGGATCGCCCCCGCCCTTATCGGCCGCATCCCCATCTCGGCCTTAGCCAACCCGCCCGCGCTGGTCGATCTCTTCGCCGAGACAATCGTGGAAGAGCTCGACTTCCGCCTCGAAGCCCAGAACATGCTGGACGTGGCCCAGATCCTGGCCGCCACCGACCAGCGCTCCCTGGTCGTGCCCCGTCCGCATCCCGAGCTGGTCACCCGCCGGGTGCTGGTCATGGAACGCCTCAGCGGCTTCGGCTTCGATGACGTAGCCGGCATGAAGGCCGCCGGCATCGACACCAGCGAGGTGGTCCGGGCGAGCCTGGTCTCCTTCCTGGAAGGAGCCATGCTCTTCGGCGTCTTCCACGGTGACCTGCACGGGGGGAACCTCTTCGTGCAGGAAGGCGGCCGGGTCGCCCTGCTCGACTACGGGATCACCGGCCGGCTGGATGAGCCCCGCCGCCTCGCCTTCCTGCGCCTGCTGATGGGAGCCACGGGCAATGACGTCAGGGCGCAGATAGCCGCCCTGCGGGACCTCGGGGCCCTGCCCGTCGACGTGGACATCGACGGCGTCATCCGGGATCTCAACCTGGACCAGCCGCCCCTGGATCCGACCCAGATGACGGCCGAGGAGATCACCAACGAGATCCGCAACGTGACCAAGGCGCTCCTCGGCTACGGGGCCAGCATGCCCAAGGAGCTCATGCTCTTCGTCAAGGACATGCTCTTCTGCTCCAACGCCATCCAGACCCTGGCCCCGGACGTGGACATCATCTCCCTCATCGGGGACATCGCCCTGTACATGGCCGAACACCATGGGGATCGGATCAGCGCCGACGTGGGAATGAGCATCGACGTCGAGGCCATCGATCTGTCCGGCATCCGGGCCTCCTTCGGGATCGTGGATGACACCACCCCGGTCACCGCCCGCCAGTTGAACGAGAGACGGGCCATCATCGAGCGCCGGATGGAGGCCCATCGCAAAGAGCGCCGCTCAGCCCGCCGACGCCGATGAATTCCGGCCCCGCCGAGCGCGGCCCCACGGCCTATCTCGCTTCACCGAGCTGCCTCCCACTCCACCGGTAGGTCGGGTGGCTGTCACCCGGGGCCCGGCCGAGGTGGCCATGGGCCGCCATCCGAGGGACGTGGCCCGGATAGTGGTCTCGGCCCTTCTGGTGACGGCCGGGTTCTTCATCGCCCGATCCCACCGGGTCGATCCACTGGAAGCGGGCATCTACAGGGATCTCGCCCTGCTGCCGTCCTGGCTGGATGAAACCTCCCGGGCCATCTCCCTGGCCGGCTCGGTGGTGGGCATAGCCGGCGCCGCCGGCATCGCCCTGCTCGTCCGCCGGGTCCGGGCGGCCCTCAAGCTGATCGTGGCCGGCACGGCCGGCTGGCTGGCTGGGCACCTCCTCACCGTCTTCGCCCCCCGCCGGGTGGTCACGGTCAGCGGTGTGCCCATCGGGCGCGGGGCCACCAACTCCGTGACGCTCCACAGCATCTTTCCCTCCGACCACACGGCCGTGGCCGCGGCCCTGGCCACGGTCATCACGCCCTATCTGCCCCGCTCCATGCGCCTGGTCCCCCTGATCGGGGTGGCCCTGGTGGCGGCGGCCCAGGACTTCACCGGCGGGCATCTGGCCCTGGAGTTGGCCGCCGGTGCCTTCATCGGCTTCGCCATCGGCAGCGGCCTGCATCTGGTCTGGGGAGCGCCGGGGCGGGCCACGTCGGTCGAGGCGGTGACGGCCGTTTTGAGGAAGTCGGGCCTGGAGGTGATGCGGGTCGAACCCGTCGGCCGGGCCGGCTTCGGGCCCCGTCACTTCGAGGCGGTGACCGGCGGGGGCGAGTGCTTCGTGGTCGAGGTGGTCAGGCGTGGGCAACGCCGGGCCGGCTGGGTCTACAAGGCCCGCCGGCTGCTGGCCTCCCTCGAGGTGGAAGACGAGCCGGGGCTGTCCTCGCCCAGCCACGAGGTCGACCACGAGGCCTTCGTGACCCTGCTGGCCGAGCGGGCCGGGGTGCGGACGCCCGAGGTCGTGTTCGGACTGGAGATGGGCCACGGACCCGCCCTCCTGGTCCGGCGCAAGGTCGAGGGCTGTCGGCTCTCCAGCCTGGAGCCCGAGTCGGTGGACGACTGCCTGCTGGAACAGGTCTGGAGCCAGGTCCGGGCGCTGGGCACGGCGCGGATCGCCCACCATGAGCTGACGGCCAACAACGTCCTCGTGGATCCCTCCGGCTCGCCCTGGCTGTTGGACTTCACCTTCGCCAAGGCCGGCGCCAACGACACCCGTCTGGCCCAGGACCGGGCCGAGATGCTGGTGTCACTGGCCTCGGTAGTAGGCGTCGAGCGGGCCGTGGGCTCGGCCTTGTACTGGGCTGACCGGGAGGATCTGCTCCCGGCCCTGGGCTTCCTGCAGCCCCTGGCCCTCCCGGTCCTGATCCGTCGCCAGCTGGCCCCCCAGCCGGCCCGCCAGCGCCTGGTCCTCGGGGAGATCTCCTCCCGGCTGGCCGAGAGCCTGGGCGCGCCCCGTCCCTCCTTCCGGCCCCGCATCCGGGCCACCACCGTTCTCTCTCTGGTGGTCGGCGGCGGAGCCGTCTACCTCCTGCTCCCCCAGATCGGAACGGTCCCCCGCCTCCTCACCGCCATGCGCCAGGCCAACTACTGGTGGCTCATAGCCGCCTTCGGCGCCGGGGCCCTGACCTTCCCCATGGCGGCGGCCTCCTACCTGGGGGCCGTCCGGCGCCGGCTCTCCCTGGCCAGGACCACCCTGACCCAGATCGCCTCCGCCTTCACCAGCCGCCTCACCCCGGGCGGGGTGGGCGGCATGGGTCTCAACCTCATATATCTCGAACGGTCCGGATCATCCCGGGCCGATGCGGTGGGCTCCATCGCCCTCAATCAGGCCGCCGGGGTGGTGGTGCACGCCACCGGTTTCTTCCTGGCCGCCGCCGTCCTCGGCACCAGCGGGCTGGTGGGCAAGACCCCCTTACCGTCGGGCTGGCCGGTGCTGGCCGGGGTGGCCGGAGCCCTGATCGTGGCCGGCGTCCTGATCGGATCGCCCCTCGGGCGGAGACGGGTCCTGGTCCCGGGTCTGCGGGTCGGCCGGGAGCTGGTGACGACCCTGGCCCACCCGGCCCGGGCACTCGCCCTCTTCGGGGGCTCGGCCGGGGTGACCCTGGGCAACGGCCTGGCCCTGGTGGCCAGCCTGGCCGCCTTCGACCCGCACTTCTCGGTTCTCTCCGTGCTGGCCGTCTACGTGGGCGGGGCCGCTCTGGCCTCGGCCGCCCCCACCCCGGGCAACCTTGGCGCCCTGGAGGCCGCCCTGGTGGCCGGCCTGACCGGGATAGGGGTCCATCCCGAATTTGCGGTGGCGGCCGTGCTCACCTTCCGCCTCCTCACCTTCTGGCTGCCGATCCTCCCCGGTCTGGGCGTCTTCCGCTACCTCCAGTACCGCCAGATCGTCTGAGCCAGCCCGCCTAGCGGGGGCCGCCGGGAGCGGGTCGGATCCCCGAGCGATGGAGCCGGCCCACCAGCCAGCCGATGCTGTCGGGGCCGTCCATGGCCTGGCGCCAGCCCTCCAGGGCGTCGGCCAGGGCATCGGGGTCATCGACCTGGGCCAGCACGGCCACAGCCAACTCGCTCATCTGCACCGGCGTGGAGAACAGCTCCCCGAACCAGGTGACGGGAACCAGGCCGCCGGCCGGATCCCGCATGGCGTAGAGCTCCCCCGTGTCAACGATGTAGGAGACCTCGTAGCGGTTACCGTGCTCGTCCTTCCAGTTCCGGCCGTATTCGATCTCCTCCGACGCCCTGCGGCGCTCGTCCTGGGAATAGAACCCCTCGATGTCCATATCGGTGAAGGTAATGGCCCTTCGCTCCCGCCGGTGGACCGGCCGTGAGCGGTCCCCTCAATGGGTACTGTCCCTCCGGAGCAACCGGAAGGAAAGCCGAGCGTGATCGACCAGGATTTCTGCAAGGAGCTGGCCCAGCAGCTGAGGGTGGACTCCATCCGCTCCAGCTCGGCGGCGGGGTCGGGGCACCCCACCTCTTCGATGTCGGCGGCGGAGTTGATGGCCGTTCTCTTTGCCGGCCACCTCCGCTACGACTTCGACCAGCCCGATCACCCCGGGAACGACCACCTCATCTTCTCCAAGGGCCACGCCTCCCCACTGCTCTATTCGCTGTACAAGGCGGCCGGCGCCATCACCGATGAGGAGATGCTGACCTTCCGGAAGCTGGGCTCCCGCATCGAAGGACATCCGACCCCGATGCTGCCCTGGGTGGACGTGGCCACCGGCTCGCTGGGCTTCGGCCTGCCCGTCGGCGTCGGCGTGGCCCTGGCGGGCAAGAACCTCGACCGCATCGACTACCGCGTCTGGGTTCTCTGCGGGGACAGCGAGATGGCCGAGGGCTCGATCTGGGAAGCCTTCGACCACGCCGCCAACGAGGGCCTGGACAACCTCACCGTCATGATCGACGTCAACCGCCTGGGCCAGCGGGGCGAGACCATGCACGGCTGGGACCTGACTTCCTACGCCGCTCGGGCCGAGGCCTTCGGCTGGCGGGCCATCGAGATCGACGGCCACGACGTGGACGAGGTCGACCGGGCCCTCACCGAGGCAACCGACACCAAGGGCCGACCCACGGTGGTGGTGGCCCGCACCCACAAGGGCAAAGGGGTCAAGGCCGTCGATGACCAGGAAGGCGCCCACGGAAAGCCCCTCGACCACCCCCAGGAGGCCATCGCCGAACTGGGTGGGGAGCGCAACCTCCGGGTCAAGGTGGGCGCCCCTCCGGCCGGCGCCGTGGCCCACCGCTTCGAGACGACCCCGGCCGACGCCGCCCTCCCCCGCTATGAGGTCGGCTCCAAGATGTCCACCCGGAAGGCCTACGGGGAAGCCCTGGCCGCGGTCGGCGCCGCCCATCCCGACGTGGTGGCCCTGGATGCCGAGGTGAGCAACTCCACCTATGCCGACATCTTCAAGAAGGCCCACCCCGACCGCTTCTTCGAGATGTTCATCGCCGAGCAGCAGATGGTGGCCGCTGCCGTGGGCATGCAGGTCCGGGGCTGGCGGCCGTACGCGTCCACTTTTGCCGCCTTCTTCACTCGGGCCTACGACTTCGCCCGCATGGCCGCTGTGAGCCGGGCCGACATCCGCCTGGTCGGGTCCCATGCCGGGGTCTCCATCGGCCAGGACGGCCCGTCCCAGATGGGCCTGGAGGACCTGGCCTCCTTCCGGGCCATCCACGGCAGCACCGTTCTGTATCCGTCCGATCCCAACCAGACGGCGAAGTTGGTCGTCGCTATGGCAGATCGGCGCGGCGTCACCTACATGCGCACCACTCGAGGGGACACCCCGGTGCTCTACGGCCCGGACGAGGACTTCCCTATCGGTGGCAGCCGGGTGCTGCGCTCCTCCGCCGATGACGCCGTGACCGTGGTGGCCGCCGGCATCACCCTCCACGAGGCGGTGAAGGCGGCCGATGTGCTGGCCTCAGAGGGAATCTCGGTGCGCCTGGTCGACCTCTACTCGCTGAAGCCCATCGATGGGGTCGGCCTGATCGAAGCGGCCAGGGCCACGGCCGGCAAGCTGGTCACGGTCGAGGACCACTGGCCCGAAGGCGGGCTCGGGGAAGCCGTCGTGGGCGCCATCGTCGGATCCGACATGGCCCTCCGGGTCATCCGGCTGGCCGTGGAGGGGATGCCGACCTCCGGCACCCCCGATGAGCTGCTGGGGCTGGCCGGCATCGACGCCGAGCACATAGCCGACGCCGTCCGCACACTGGCCGCCCACTAACCGGTCCGCGGCCCCTGCCGCCCACTGAGGGCGTCCGGCGCCCACGGTCGGTGCTGCCGGCCGGGGGATGCAACTTGAAGACAGACCCCGAAATCTTGAAGTTTGTCTTTTAGTGGCGAATTCGCGTTCGTTCAACAACACGTTCGTAATGAAAAACGGCAGCGCGTTCAAGAACGCATGTGTAGGGGGCCCGGAGCCGAGGACGGTGATGCGCCGTCAGAAGCGCTCGAGGCGCCAGCGGACCGAGGCGCTGGGAACGGTGCCCTGGAGGCTGGCCGGGAAGGTGTGGTGCTGGCCGGCCAGGGTGAAGGTGACCGTGCCCAGCGGGCTGCCGGCGGTGAGGTCACCGACCGAACCGAGCAGGGTCCGGTGGCTCACGCTGACCCCGACGGTCAGGCCACCCCAGCCGATGGTTGACCACGTGCCGGGAGCCATTACGGGTACGGGGGAGGACCAGGGGGTGGTGAGGCGGGCGACTTCGCCGTCGTTGGGGAGCGACAGGGTGATGGGGTGCACGGCGGCGCCGGCGGCGTTGATGAGGGCCAGGCTGACGTTCAGGGCGGCCTGGAGGATGGAGGGTCCCTGCTGGCCCAGGACGGCACCGATGACCACGATCGGGACCGATCCCACCGAGCGGATGGCGGCGAAGACGAAGCAGCCTCCGGCCTGGGCGGTCGAACCGGTCTTGATGCCAATGATGCCGGCGTGGCCGACCAGGTAGTCATAGTTGTAGACGGTCCCGGCCGCGGGCAGGCTGATCTGGGGCAGATCAACGATGCCGGCGAAGACGGGATTGGTCATGGCCTTCTCGGCCAGGCTCACCTGGTCGCCGGCGCTGGACACGGAGGCGGAGTCGAGGCCGGTGGGATCGGCGTAGTGGGTGGCGGTCATACCGAGGGAGGCCGCCTCGGAGTTCATGCGGGTCACGAAAGCGGCCTGGGACCCGGCGTCCCAGTCGGCCAGGAGGGTCCCGATGTTGTTGGCCGAGCCCACCAGCAGGGCCTCCAATGCCTGGCGCTCGGTGAGCTGTTCACCAGCCTGGACCCTCACCACCGACTGGGCGCCGGCGGCGTCGACCACCTCAGCGGCCACGTCGGCCGGACTGATCTGGATGGAGGGACCCTCATCGCCCTCGGCCAGCGGGTGATCCCTGAGAACCAGGTAGGCGGTCATCATCTTGGTCAGGCTGGCGATCGGGACCGGCCCGTCTCCGCCTGAGGATCCCATCGTCCCCACCCCGAGCAGACCGACCGTCGCCTCGCCCCGGGCGGGGAAGGGAAGCACCGGCGCCGGGCCGGGTACGCGCAACGAGGTCGGGGCGGTAATGACGTAGCGGACCGGCGGCACGGCCCGAACGAAGAGCTGCAGCACCCCCAGGATCAGGGCGATGACAACGATTAAAGACAGGACGGCCAGCACCGACCGGGCCGAGGGGCCGCGTCGATCACGCCGGCCCCAGTCTCGGGCCCAACGACTATCCAGGGGCCTCACCGGGTGGCGGAGTCAGACCAATAGGGCGCCCGCAGATCCCGCTTCAGGACCTTCATGGCGCCGGACAACGGCAGGGGTTGGTCACGGAACTCGATCGACTTGGGCACCTTGTAGCCGGCTATGAACTTACGGGCGTGCTCCTGCAGCTGCTCGACCGTGGCCGAGGCCCCCTTGTCCATCACGATGATGGCGTGAACGGCTTCGCCCCACTTCTGGTCCGGTATGCCGATGACCGCCACCTGGGACACGCCCGGGTAGGTGGAGATGGCGTTCTCCACTTCCACTGAATACACGTTCTCCCCACCGGTCACGATCATGTCCTTTACCCGATCGACCAGAAAGAGGTAGCCGTCTTGGTCGAGCCGGCCGGCGTCTCCCGTGTGGTACCAGCCGCTCCGGAAGGCTTCGGCGGTCTCCTCGGGACGGTGCCAGTACTCGGTCATCAGGTTCCCGGCCCGGGCACAGACCTCACCTTCGACACCGGCAGGAAGCTCTTCACCGTTCTCGTTCCTGATGGAGACCACCACTCCCATGGCCGGACGGCCGGCCGAGCGCAGGCGGTCCCCGCCGCGACGGTGGTCCGCGGCGTCCAGCACGGTGAGTACGGACGCCGATTCGGTCATTCCGTAGCCCTGCCAGATGTTGAGCTCCGGGAAGGTGGAGATGAGGCGATCGACCAGGGCGGCCGGCATCGGTGATGCGCCGTAGACCAGATCGCGCAGACTGGCCAGCCGCTCGGGCCGGAACTCCGGATGATCCAGGACCATGGAGATCATGGTGGGGACCATGACCGTCCAGTTGACGGCGTTGTCCTCGGTGGCCTTGAGCACGGCCTCCGGATCGAACATGGGGATGCACACCGACACCCCGCCGCAGGCCGGCATGCCCATCACCCCCCCGATGGAAGCGGCGTGGAACATCGGCGTCTGGTGCAGGTAGACGCGTTGATCGCCCAGTCCGAATGTGGAGGCGATGTGGTACAGGTTGAGCATCTCGGCCCGCTGGTCGAGTACGACACCCTTGGGCCGACCGGTGGTGCCACCGGTGTACATGAGGATGACGGAGTCGTCCTCCTCCGGCTCCTCGGGCGTCACCGGGGCGGAGCGACCGAGCAGTTCCTCGTAGTCCAGCAGGTGGCGGCCCTGCCCGGGTTGGCCGTCGGCGCCCAGCGCGGCCGCTCGTCCGGGGGCACCGACGTAAACGATCTTCAGGTCGGGCAGGGCCCCGGCCAGGCTGTTGAGCAGATGCCCGGAAAACAGTTCGTCCACGAAGACGACGTCGGTACCCGAGTCCTCGAGGATGAAGCGCAGCTCGGCTCCGGCCAGACGCAGGTTGAGCGGGTTGACCACGCCGGCGCCGATGTAAGCGGCGTGGTACAGCTCCAGGAACTGGTGGCTGTTGGCCGACATGACCGCGAAGCGGTCCCGGCGGGCCACCCCCAACTCGACCAGCCCACCCGCCAGTTTGAGAACCCGCTCGGCGTGCTCGGCATAAGTGGCCCGAAAGTCCCCGTCGACCACGGCCGGCCGGGACGCGAACCGATCGGCGGCCGGGAAGAACAGACGCGGATAGACGAGCTCTTTCACCGCTCTCCCACAGTGCTCACGGGACTCACTCCGGACCCAGGACGAAGACGGGGTCGGAATCCGGGTGGCCGCCGGGCACCGCCCGCCCCGGAGTGAACCTGGCTCCGACCCGGCGGGGAAGGAAGGAGGCGGGGATGAAGGCCACCGCCACCAGGACGAGTGAGTACCAGAAGGTGGTGGCGAAGGCGTGGGCCAACGGGGCGCCGATGCGAGCCAACAGCGACGGAGGCAGCGTGGAGATGGTGCTCAGGTTGGCTGAGCCGGAGTGGGCTCCGAAGGAGGCGAGGTTGTGGACCATCTGGCGTTGGAGCATGACAGCCATGAAGGCGGTTCCGATGGATCCCCCCACCCGCTGCACGATGTTGAGGGAGGTGGTGGCCCGCGGAACGTCGTCGTGGTCCAAGTTGGAGTAGCTGGCGGCCATGGCCGGCATCATGGTGAAGCCGAAGCCGATGCCGCGCACGAACAGCGCACCCAACAGGTAGGCGTAGGAGGTGTGGGCCCCGACCTGGGTGAAGGGAAGGGTCCCGATGCAGGTGACTGCGAGGCCGAAGAGGACGACCTTGCCCGCACCGATCTGGTCCGTGAGTCGGCCGGAGATGGGCATTACCAGGGCGGTGCCCAGTCCCTGGGGACATACGAGCAGGCCGGCGGCCAGGGCTCCCTGCTGGCGGACGATCTGGTAGTAGAGGGGCAGGAGGATCATGGCCCCGAAGAGGGCCAGTCCGAAGAGGAACGAGGTGCCCGCCCCGGCCGAGTAGGCCCGGTTGGCGAAGAGGCGGACGTCGAGGAGGGCCTGGCCGGCCCGCTGGTAGGCGTGGAAGACGAAGGCCACTATGAGGACCACGCCGACGCTGACACCGACGAGGGTCCGGGCTCCGGCAAAACCGCCGGCCGAGCCGGCTTCGGACAGCCCGTAGGCCAACAGGGCCAGCCCGGGTGAGAGCAGCAACAGGCCGCGGACATCGAGGCGGTGGTGGCCACTCACCTCCATGCGGGGCAGGATGCGCGCCGCCGTGACCAGGGCCAGGATCCCGATGGGCACGTTGACATAGAAGATCCACCGCCAGCTGGCGTCCTGGACCAGCAGCCCGCCCAGGACCGGGCCCAGCACGGGCCCCAGCATCATCGGTACCCCGATGATGCTCATCATGCGACCCATGCGGGACGGCCCGGCGGCCTGGGCCAGGATGGTCTGGCCGACCGGCATGATCATGCCCCCGCCGAAGCCCTGCAGGATGCGGAAGAAGATGAGGCTGTCGATGTTCCAGGACAGCCCACAGAGGGCGGAGCCGATGAGGAAGAGGACGAGGCTGGCCATCCACAGCCGCCTGGGCCCGAAGCGCTCGATGGCCCAGCCGGTCATCGGGATGACCATGGACAGGGAGAGCAGGTAGCCCGTCGCCACCCACTGGACCGAGGACAGGTTGGCGTGCAGGTCCCGGCCGAGGGTGTCGAGAGCTACGTTGACGATGGTCGTGTCGAGGATCGACATGATCGTGCCCAGCACGACCACGCCGGCCAGGAGGAGCAGGGGCCGGTCTATCCCCGAGCCGGGAGGCGGCGGACTGGGAGGCAGCGGGCTGGGGGCCGGGCCGGGTTCCTTCCCGTTGGTCGCCTCCGTCACCATGGCCCTGGAAAAGTTAGACGCAACCGGCCCTCCAGCCGTCCGGACGACGCCGGTGGCCCGTGACGGGGAATGATGGGCCCATGACCACCACCAACCAGCGGACCCTCGCCATCGATATCGGCGGCACCGGGATCAAGGCGGCTGTCCTCCACGCCGACGGGACCATGGACGGTGAGCGCCAGCGGGTGGCCACGACCTATCCCATGCCCCCGGACAAGCTGATCAACGTCATCTCCGGCCTGGCCGCCAAGCTGCCGCCCTTCGACCGGGCTTCGGCCGGCTTCCCCGGCGTGGTGCGCGAGGGCCGGGTCCTCACGGCCCCCCACTTCGTGACCAAGTCCGGGCCCGGCACCGAGGAGGTGCCCGCCCTGGTCGCCCAGTGGGACGGCTTCGACCTGACCGGCGCCCTGGCCGAGGCACTGCGGGTGCCGGTGCGGGTGGCCAACGATGCCGACCTGCAGGGATCGGACGTCATCAGCGGCAAGGGCCTGGAACTGGTGGTGACCCTGGGCACCGGGGTGGGAACGGGCCTGTTCTACAACGGGCATCTGGCTCCGCACCTGGAGATCGCCCACCATCCCTTCGAGAAGGGGCGGACCTACAACGAGGCCATCGGGGAGGCGGCTCGGCGCCAGATCGGCAAGCGGCGCTGGAACCGGCGGGTCAAGCGGGCCATCCGGACCCTCGATGCCCTGATCAACTACGACCACCTCTATATCGGCGGGGGAAACTCCGGGCGGGTCAAGTTCAAACTCGACCCGGACATCACCATCGTCGATAACGACGCCGGCCTCCTGGGCGGCATAAAGCTGTGGCAGACCGAGGAGCTGGGCAGCACCCGGTCGGCCACAGCGCCCCCGACCAAGGCCCGGCCGGCGGCCAAAGCGGCGCCGGCGCCAGCCCGGCGTCCACCGGTCAGCCCCCGGCGCACACCTTCCGGGCGAACTCCACCGCCGAGGACTCGATGAGGCCCTTGTCATAGTCGAGGGTGGCCACGTGGTAGCTCTTCTCCAGGACGAGCCGCTCCACCGGCCCCGACACCGATGAGGCCAGGGTGTCCGCCGCCGCCGTCGGAACGACGTGGTCCTGGGGGCTGTTCATGATAAGGACCGGGCAGTGGACCTCGGAGGGGTCCAGTTCGGCCATGGCCTCCCCAAAGGAGAGCAGGGGCCGGACGGGAACCTGGGAGTAGGCCAGCTCGGTGACGTCCGGGTCGGCCACATCGTTGCCGACTCCGTCGATCGTCTCCACCCCCTGGGCGAGGAGCTCCTCCAGGCCCTTGCGCATGGCGTCATCGGCCATGCCCAGAGCGGCGTTGATGGCGATGACCCCAGCCAGCTCGGGATGGCGGGTGGCCAGCCAGACCGAGAGGGTGCCGCCCATTGACAGCCCGGCCACCACCACCCGCTCGCAGCGGGCGGCCAGGTCGGTGTAGGCCTCCTCCACGGTGGCCGACCAGTCCGGCCAGCCCGTGGTGGCCATGTCCTCCACCGTGGTCCCGTGCCCGGGCAGGCGGGGCAACTCGACGGCGAAGCCAGCGGCGGCAAAGGCCTCGGCCAGCCCCCGCATCGACTGCGGGCAGCCGGTGAAGCCGTGGACCACCAGGGCGCCGTGGGGCCCGCCCGGAGCCGACCACGCCTCGGCTCCGGGCAGCACCTTGGGATCAGCCATGCCGCTCAGCCCTTGGCCCGGTAGAGGACCTGGAGCTCGGTGAAGGCGTAGTAGCCCCAGGGGCCGTTCTCCACGCCTATGCCGCTCCACTTGGCCCCGCCGAAGGGCTGGTGAGGGGCGAGCTGGAGGTGCGAGTTGACCCAGGCGGTGCCGCACTCGAGGCGGGCGGCCACCTCGGCGCCGCGCTCGGGATCGGCGCTCCACACCGAGCCGGACAGACCGAAGTGGGTAGCGTTGGCCCGCTCGACGGCGTCGTCCAGATCCCGGTAGGAGATGATCGGCAGGGCGGGGCCGAACTGCTCCTCGTCCACGATGCGGGTGCCGTCGGAGACGTCGGCCAGGATGGTCGGCTCGAAGAAGTAGCCGTTGCCCTTGATGGCTTTTCCTCCGGTGACGGCCCTGGCTCCGCCCTTGATGGCGTCGGCCACCAACTCACTGACCCGGTCGAACTGGGGCTTGTTGTTGATGGGTCCGAGCTGCACGCCCTCGGTGGAGCCCTCCCCCACCTTGACGCTGCGGGCCTTATCGGCCAGGGCCTCCACCACGTCGTCGTAAATGCTCTCGGGCACGTAGACCCGCTTGACGGCCGAGCAGACCTGGCCGTTGTTCTGGAAAGCGCCCCAGAAGAGCTTGTCGGCTATGGCGGCCGGGTCCACGTCATCCAGCACGATGGCCGGGTCGTTGCCGCCCAGCTCCAGGGTGACCCGCTTGAGGTCAGACGCGGCGGCGGCGGCCACGTGCTTACCGGTGGCCACCGAGCCGGTGAAGCTGATCTTGCGCGGCACCGGGTGGGAGGTCATCCACTTGCCCAGCTCGTCCCCGCCGCTCACCACGTTGAGCACACCGGGGGGCAGGATGCCGGCCAGGATCTCGCCCATCTTGAGGGTGGCCAGCGGGGTGTAGGGGCTGGGCTTGAGGACCATGGTGTTACCGGCCAGGAGGGCCGGGGCGATCTTCCAGGAGGCCAGCACCAGCGGGAAGTTCCACGGCGTGATGGCGGCCACCACCCCGAGGGACCGGCGGAGAACCTCGGTGAAAGCGGTGTCGTCATCCTGGATGACCTGCCTCGGGATCTCCAGATCGGCGTAGTACTTGAACCAGATGCCGGCGGCAAAGGCCTCGGTGGCGGCTTCGTTGAGAGGCTTGCCCTGCTCGGCCATGAGGATGGGGCCGAGCTCCCCCGCGGCGGCAAACATGGCGTCGCCCGCTTTGCCCAGCAGCTCCCGCCGCATGGCCTCGTCCGCCTTCCAGTCCCGGTAGGCCTTGTTGGACGACTCGAAGGCAGCATCGAGCTGCTCCTTGGTGCAGTCAGGGGCCTGGGCGTGGACCTCACCCGTGGCCGGGTTCACCACCCCGAAGGTCTCAGCGGTGGGGACGGCCGTCCCGTCGATGGTCATCGAAATCTCAGCCATTGGCTTCCCTTCTCCGGCGGATAACGGCCGAGCCTAGGGCCTGGCCGCCGAGCCCTACCAGGCCGTCGAGGGGAATGGGCCGATCAAGCGGGGAATCTCCAGTCGCGCTCAGAAAAGGACAGATCGTCCGTCTCAATCCTCCCGTAGCGGACGATGGGCTCGAACAGGTCGAGCACGGTCCGGTCACGGCTGAGGATGCCCCGGAGCGGAGCACTGGAGAGGTGTCGGTCAGCGAAGCGCCGGGCCACCACCGCCTTTCGGGCGTCAGCGTCGCGCTCGAGTGACCAGGCGGCCTCCTCGGCCAGTAGAGCTCCTTCCGCCACGTCCGCCAGCAGTTCGGCCAGGCGCCGGGCATGCAGGGCGGCCATGTCCTCCGGGGCCGACGCCAGATGCTCGACGGCGGCTCGGGCGTCCACCAGGGCGCCGGCGACGGACTCCGCCACGGTCGCGAGCAGCGGGTGGGTGGCGGTGGACAGGGCCCGCTCGAGGCGGTCGAAGAGGGCGGTGTGTGCTCCTTCCTTGCGCATGGCACGGCGCACGTCGAGGCAGATGATGTTCTCGGTACCCTCCCAGATGGTGTGGCAGTGGGCGTCACGCAACTGGCGGGCCAAGGGCCAGTCCTCCATGTAGCCATTGCCGCCGAGGAGCTCCAGGGCCTGGCCGGCGGCCCATACTGCGGTCCGGGTGGTGCGCATCTTGGCCAGGGGCACCAGCACCCGCCGGAGAAGGCGGGCCTGATCGGGATCGGCCGAGGATCGGGCCGCGGCGGCGCACTCGAAGGTGAGCGCCATGCCGGCCTCGAGCTCGACCAGGAGATCGACCAGGGTCTCGCGAACCATGGGAAAGCTGTCGATGCGCTGCCCGAACTGCTGACGCCCGGCGGCGTAGATGGCGGCTTCGAGGAAGCAGCGGCGGTGGATGCCCAGGCCCATCAGGGCCACGCCGAACCGGCTGGTGTTGACCATCTCCAGCATCCGCTTGACGCCCTGGCCGGGAACCGTGGCGCCCTCCAGGACGGCGGTGGCCGCCATGGGAGAGGTTCCGGACCTTCCCGATCCTTCGTGGATGGCGCCCTCGGAGGCATAAGGGTCCGGGCCGGGTTCGGGGGCCGCCAGCCACCCCCGTGCATTGTCCAGGTGCACCTCGGCGGTGGGCACGCCGGTGGTGCCTAGCTTGGGCTTGAGGCGCTGTATGACAAAGCCGTTGGGGGAGCCGTCGTCCAGATGCCGGGGCACGATGAAGGTGGCCAGGCCGGAGGTGCCGGGGGGATGGCCCTCGGGCCTGGCCAGAACTATGAACACCTCGGCGTCGACGTTGGAGCAGAAGTGCTTGTCCCCGGAGACCAACCACTCATCACCGTCGCGCACGGCCCGGGTCGTGTTGGCCCCGACGTCGCTTCCGCCCTGGCGCTCGGTGAGGAACATCCCCCCTTCCCAGGCCCGCTCGGGATCGAGGGACGTGAGATGCTCGAGCAGGTCTGCCCGGCGGGACGCGGGGGCGTAGCGCTCGACCATGTCGGCGGCCCCTGCCGTCATGCCCAGTGCGCAGTAAGCGGCGGTCTCGGCCTGGCAGACCAGGAAGGCCAGCGCGGCGGTCACCACCGCCGGGATGCCCTCGGCGTTGGCCGAGCGGGCCCCAACGAAGCCGTGGCGGACCAGGTCGGCCTTGTTGGCGGTCCAGGTGGGATGGTGGACGACCAGATCGCGCTCTTGTCCCCACCGGTCGTGGCGGGACAGGTAGGGACCGTGCTTATCGGTCTCCTCGGCCCGGGCGGCCAGGGTCTCACCCACGAGACGGCCATAGGTGGCTACCTCAGCCTCGGCCAGGGCACGGTCGGTCCCGTCGGGCAGGTGGCGATCGAGAAGGAACGACAGGTTGGGGTCCAGCTCGTACCAGTCGAGGCCGATAGCGCCGTCATGGGCTCGGTAGTCCGAAAGCATCGGTTCAGGATCCGCCGCTTGCGCCACAGGTTTCAGCTCGCCAGGTCATGCACAAAGAGGGTCCTTCGGCCATACTCACGTCCGTCACTACCTCGTCGTCGCTAGGCCACGACGAGGGGCGTGACACCAACGCTCTCATCCAGCGCGGCCAGAAGCGTTCGTCCCAGTACCGGCGTGTTCAGGACGCGCTTGCCCTCGAGCAGTGGCGCCATGCGAGCAGTAGACGGGCCGAGGACCTCAACGATCACCGGTGTTCCTTGCGATTGACATCCGAGCGCCTCGAGGACCTGTCTGCACGCCTCTTGGTCCCACTGAAGGGATGACACCACCACGTCGGCGTGCTCGAGCAAATGGCAATGCCCGGCGGTCACTAGCGGACAGGGTCGTTCCGGGGAATCCCCCTGGCCATCGACAGGGCCGGGGCACCATGACACGTCGTAGCCCCACCGCCCCAGCGAACGCCAGGCGGCCCAG
>Ga0307373_10004486_pt1 | contig 23468 bp, 19 predicted proteins | sample OX2MG_FD_202534 | JGI IMG/M metagenome (GOLD analysis project Ga0307373, IMG submission 202534) | Soil microbial communities from Risofladan, Vaasa, Finland - OX-2 | ecosystem: Environmental > Terrestrial > Soil > Coastal area > Acid sulfate soil | place: Finland: Risofladan, Vaasa | collected... | reverse complement strand
CGCCGTCCCGACGGCGACGCTGGGGACGCCCCGCCGCAGGCGTGGCCATCGCCGCACCGCTGATCCTCGGCGGCTGCAACATGTACCCCTCCTACGGCGCCAGCCGCGGGGCCACCACCCAGGGCCAGGACACGTTCAAGCTCTACTCGGGCATGATGACGACCGGCATCATCATCGGCGTCTTCGTGGCGGCCCTGATGCTCTTCACCGTCCTGCGCTACCGCCGCCGTTCGGAGGAGATGCCGAGGCAGTTCCACGAGAGCATCCCGATCGAGATCCTCTACACGGGCATCCCCGTGCTGATCGTGGCCTTCCTCTTCCTCTTCACCGTCCTCACCGAGAACAACGTCGACGCCACCGTGCCCGTCAACGCCACGGTCACCTCCACCGGGACCCCGGTCGAGCACGTGAAGGTCACCGCCTTCCAGTGGGGTTGGCGGTTCGACTACCCGGACCACAACGTGTCGATCGCCGGCGACGTCACCAACGGCCCCGGCGGGCACGGTCCCCAGATGGTCCTGCCGGCGGGCGAGACCGTCCAGGTCACCCTGGTCTCCAACGACGTGATCCACGGGTTCTACGTCCGGGACTTCAACTTCAGCCGCTACGCCCTCCCCGGTGTCGTCAACGTCTTCGACCTCGACATCATCCACACGGGCACGTACAACGGCCAGTGCACCCAGATCTGCGGTCTCTACCACTCCGAAATGCTCTTCAGCGTCCGTGCGGTCACCCCGGCCGCGTTCCAGACGTGGCTGACCGGTGAGGTCGCCAACGGGCACACGCTGCAGCGCCAGCCCCCGAACGCCGCGAACACGCCGCCCGCCTACACCCACGTGACCCCGTCCAACGCCCTGGCTGCGCCCTCCTCGAAGAAGGGTTCCCTGTGACCACCACCATCGAGTCCCCCGAACGGATCGAGCCCGAGGAGCCGGGAGGCCCCGACGCGCACGGGCCGGGCGGCCACGGCCCCGTGGAGCACACCCACGAACACGAGCACGGGCACGAGCACCACGGCCCCACCGGCATCCTCAACTGGCTGACGTCGACCGACCACAAGGTGATCGGCAAGTCGTACATGATCACGTCGCTGGTGCTGTTCTTCATCTCCGGCACCATGGCGCTGGTCATCCGGGGCCAGCTGGCCAACCCGACCTCGTCGCTGGTGAACTTCCAGACCTACAACGAGCTGTTCACCATGCACGGCAGCCTCATGCTGTACCTGTTCGCCGGCCCCTTCGCCTTCGGCGGCCTGGCCAACTACATCGTGCCGCTGCAGGTCGGGGCGCCCGACATGGCCTTCCCCCGCCTGAACGCCCTGTCCTACTGGCTGTACCTGGGCGGGTCGTCGATGATGACGCTCAGCTTCGTGGTCGCCGGCGGGGCCGCCAGCTTCGGCTGGGTCGCCTACGCCCCGCTGTCCAACTCGATCAACTCCCCGGGCGCCGGCACCGACATGTGGCTGATGTCGCTCGGGCTCACCGGGTTCTCGGCCATCTTCACCGGCGTCAACCTCGTGGCCACCATCTTCTACCTGCGGGCGCCGGGCATGACGATGTTCCGGGTGCCGATCTTCTCGTGGAACATGCTGGTGACCGGGATCCTGATCCTGATCGCCTTCCCCGTGCTGTTCGGCGCCGTCGTGATGCTGTTCTGCGACCGCCACTTCGGCACGCACATCTTCTCGGTCCAAGGAGGTGGTGTGCCGGTGCTCTGGCAACACCTCTTCTGGTTCTTCGGGCATCCGGAGGTGTACATCCTCGCCTTGCCCTACTTCGGCATCGTGACGGAGATCTTCCCGGTGTTCAGTCGTAAGCCGCTCTTCGGCTACCGGGGCATCGTCTTCGCCACCATTTCGATCGCCGCCCTGTCGACCGGCGTGTGGGCCCACCACATGTTCACCACCGGTGTGGTGCTGCTGCCGTTCTTCTCCCTCCTCTCCTACCTCATCGCCGTCCCGACCGGCATCAAGTTCTTCAACTGGATCGGCACCATGTGGGGTGGCCAGATCAGCTTCCAGACGCCCATGTTGTTCTCGATCGGCTTCCTGTTCGCCTTCCTCATGGGTGGCGTGACCGGCGTGCTCCTGGCCTCGCCGCCGGTCGACTTCATGACCCACGACACCTACTTCGTGGTCGCCCACTTCCACCAGGTGCTGATCGGCACCACGGTGTTCGCCGGGTTCGCCGGGTTCTACTTCTGGTACCCGAAGATGTTCGGCCGGATGCTCGACGAGCGCCTCGGAAAGCTGCACTTCTGGTTCCTCTTCGTCGGGTTCTGGGTGACGTTCGTGCCCCAGTACATGCTGGGCCTGAAGGGCATGCCCCGCCGGATCGCCGACTACCTCCCCACCAACGGCTGGACCGGGCTCAACCAGCTCTCGACAGTCGGTGCCATGATCATCGGGTTCTCCTTCCTGTTCTTCCTCGCCAACCTGGTGAAGTCGTGGCGGACACCGGTGTCGGCGGGGGACAACCCGTGGGACGGGGGCGGGCTCGAGTGGTTCACGTCCTCGCCCCCGCCGCACCACAACTTCACCCACCTGCCGCCCATCCGGTCGGAACGGCCGACGTGGGACTACAACCACCCCGAGCACCGCAAGGACGAGTCCCACGGGGACAAGCGGCACCGCGAGCACGAGCAGAAGGAGACCGTGGGGGCGTCGTCATGAGGGTCAACGGAGCGTTCCTCGCCGTCATCGGCATCTTCTTCGGGATCATCGGCCTCGTCTACTGGTTCACCAGCTACGAGGACGCCGGGTTCCTGATGCTCATGGGCTCGGCCCTGCTCGGGCTGCTGCCCGGCGGCTACTACCTGTGGTGGTCCGCCCGGATGAAGCCCCTCGAGGGGGACGAGCCCGACGCCAGCGTGGCCGACGGCGCGGGGATCGTCGACTCGTTCCCGGGCTCGAGCATCTGGCCGTTCCTGCTCGGCATGGCTGCGCTCTTCGCCACCCTGACCTTCATCTTCGGGCTGTGGATGGCACCCATCGCCATCGCCCTCGGGCTGTCGGCCGTCATCGGCGGCGTGGTCGAGAGCCGCCGCGGCGGCACCGTCTGAACCGTCCGGACCGGGGGACCGGCGGGGGACACGCCCCGGCCCCGCTCCCCCGGCGTGGCTACTTCGCCTGCTCGGCCACCTCGACCAGCGCGCCCACCAGCGACTCGGTACGGGCACGCGAGCTGCGGTAGGTGGGCCCGGTCACCAGACCCCCGTCCACGGCGATGGCCTGACCGTTCACGAAGCTCGAGGCGTCGCTGGCCAGCCACAACGCCGCTTCGGCGATGTCGATCGGCTGCCCCGACCGCTTCATCGGGGCCACGTCGGACAGCACGGCCTCGATGACCCCCACCGTGGACTCGGCCGCGTCGGCGTCCAGACCCGCCCCGCGGCCGAAGATCGACGTCGCGATGCCGCCCGGGCAGATGGCGTTGACCCGGACGTTGTCCTCGCCCAGTTCGTTGGCCGCGGTCACGGTCAGGTGGGCGATGGCCGCCTTGGCCGCGCTGTAGTCGTGACCGCCGTAGTTCGCCCGCAGGCCGGCCACGCTGGCGGTGTTGATGATGCTCCCGTGGCCCTGGGGCCGCATGACCCGGGCGGCCGCCCGGATGCCCAGGAACACGCCACGGAGGTGGATGGCCACCGTCCGGTCGAAGAGTGCCATGTCGATGTCCTCGATCCGGCCGATCGAGCCCGGGTTGCCGGCGTTGTTGAAGATCACGTCGAGGCCGCCGAACGTCCCGATGCTCTCCTCGATCGCCCGCTCGACGGCACCCTCCTCGGCCACGTCGACCTCCACGAACCGGGCCCGGTCGCCGAGCTCGGCGGCCAGGCGCTCGCCGCGGTCCACCTCGAGGTCGGCGAGCACCACCGAGGCACCTTCGGCCACGAACAGCCGGGCCGTCCCGGCACCGATGCCGCTGGCTGCTCCGGTGATCACGGTACGGCGGCCTTCGAGGCGGGACATGGGGCTCCGATCGTTCGTCGAGGGGGTGCCGGCGCATCGTGGCACGCCCGGTCCCGACCGTCAACGCGGCCGGCACCAGGTGCCCGGCGGGGGATGGCGGTGTCCCCTCGGGCGTCAGCCGACCTCGTCGTGCTCGGACGCCTGCAGCAGCTCGCTCAACCGGGCCATCACCGGAATGGTGGCGCGGATGACCTTGCGCTCCGCCGGGGTGAGCTCGGCCAGGGCGCTGCGCAGGGCCTCGGTGTACACGGCCCGCAACCGGTGGACGAGGGCACCGCCTTCGGTGCTCAATTGGACCAGGCTCGCCCGTCCGTCGACCGGGTCCGGCACCCGCTCGATGAGGCCGAGGGTCGACAGGCTGTCCATGACCCGGCTCATCGTCGCCGCCGTCGTGCCCTCCAATTCGGCCAGCGCCCCCGGCCGGAGCGGGCCGTGCTGCTCGATCCGGGCCAGTGCCGAGGACTGGGAGGGGGTCATGCCCGACGCCGAACGGGTCCGGAGTTGCCGCTGGATCCTGACGATGGCCACCCGGAGGCCGGTCGCCTCCTCGATGGCGTCGAGGTTGTCCCCGTCCGTGCCGGTTGCGCTCTTGCCCATGGCGGCCAGCCTCCCCCGAGTCCGATCGACGCGCGGCCGGCACCCGGACCGTGCACGACAACTGTCGGGGCCCAGTATAGTTAGTTACCAACAAGCAACTACTGCGTTCCTGGCGGACGCATCGTCCCGGCCCGTCCCCAGGGTCGCGACAGGTTGGTACCCGGGAGGAGCGTGCATGCCGCCGGCCGTCGATTCCGAGAACTACAAATGGATCGCCCTGACCAACACCACGATCGGGACGCTGATGGTGACCATCAACGCGTCGATCCTCCTCATCGCCCTGCCCAACATCTTCCGGGGGATCGGCCTGAACCCGCTGTCCCCGGGCAACACCTCCTACTTCCTGTGGATCCTGATGGGCTTCCTGCTGGTCACCTCGGTGCTGGTCGTCAGCTTCGGACGGGTGGGCGACATCTTCGGACGGGTGAAGATGTACACGCTGGGCTTCGCCATCTTCACCGTGTTCTCGATCCTGCTGTCCGTCACCTGGATGTCGGGATCCGGTGCCGCCCTGTGGATCATCGTGATGCGCGTCGGCCAGGGGGTCGGCGGCGCCTTCATCTTCGCCAACTCGAGCGCCATCATCACCGACGCCTTTCCCGCCGACGAGCGGGGCTTCGCTCTCGGGATCAACGGCGTGGCCGCCATCGGCGGCTCGTTCCTCGGGCTCCTGCTGGGCGGCCTGCTCGCGCCCGTCGAGTGGCGCCTGGTCTTCCTCGTCTCCGTCCCGTTCGGGATCTTCAGTACCGCATGGGCCCACTTCCGGTTGCACGACAACGGCATCCGGATCAAGGCCGGCATCGACTGGGTCGGCAACATCGCGTTCGCCGTCGGGCTCGTTGCCGTCCTCACGGGCATCGTCTACGGGCTCCAGCCCTACGGCGGCCACACCATGGGATGGACCAGCCCCTTCGTCCTGGTCTCCCTGATCGGCGGTGCGGCCGTGCTCGTCGGCTTCGTGATGATCGAGCACCACGTCGAGGACCCGATGTTCCAGCTCCACCTGTTCCGCAGCCGGGCGTTCGCCATGGGCAATCTGGCCGGGCTGATGGCCGCCCTGGCCCGCGGCGGCCTCCAGTTCATCCTGATCATCTGGCTCCAGGGGATCTGGCTGCCCCTCCACGGCTACAGCTTCGAGCGGACCCCGCTGTGGGCCGGCATCTACATGATCCCGCTCACGGTCGGGTTCTTCGTGTCCGGACCCCTGGCGGGCAGGTTGGCCGACCGTTTCGGGCCCCGGCCGTTCGCCACCGCCGGCCTGATCGGGAGCGGTCTCGCCCTCCTCGGGCTCCAGGCGCTCCCCATGGACTTCCCCTACGCGCTCTTCGCCCTGCTGCTCCTGCTCGTCGGTCTCTCCCTCGGACTGTTCGCCGCCCCGAACACCTCCGCGGTGATGAACAGCCTCCCGGCCGACCAGCGAGGCGCCGGCGGCGGCATGCTCAACACCTTCCAGAACTCGGCCAGCGTGCTCTCCATCGGCTTCTTCTTCACCATCATCACGCTCGGTCTCGCCACCGCGCTCCCCCATGCGCTCTTCGGAGGCCTGACCGCCCAGGGGGTGCCGGCGGCGGCAGCCCGGTCGATCTCCCACCTGTCCCCGATCGGCAGCCTGTTCGCCGCCTTCCTCGGGATCAATCCCATCCATGAGCTGCTGGGGGCTCACCTGCTGTCCCAGCCCGGGGTCCACGGCACCTACCTGACCGGCCGCAGCTTCTTCCCGGAACTGATCTCCGGGCCGTTCGGCAAGGGCCTGCGCCTGGCGTTCATCCTCGCCGCGGTGCTGTGCTTCGTCGGTGCCGTGTTCTCGTGGATGCGGGGTCCGGGTCCGTCGGAGGTGCACCGGTCGTTCGCCGAGGATGCCGCCGAGGGCCTGGCAGACGTCGGTGACGTGGCCATGACCGAGGTCGGCGCATAGACCCAGCGACGCTCCGACGCGGGTGCTACTCGTGAGGCGACAGGACACCGGGACGCAGCAGCCAGAGGAGCATCAGGGTGATCCCCGCATCGGCCCCGACCCCGGCGGTGGAGCTGAACACGGCCAGGAGGGTCGCCAGGAGATAGAGACCCGGCGCCAGGAGCAGTCGCCGATGGAGTACGCGCAACGTCCGTTCCGACGTCCCGACGGGCGCCAGTTCCTCGTGGTGCTCGATCCACCACCACAGCCAGGCGAGGGACGTGGCCACCGCGGTCAGGACCGCACCGAAGAACACGGCGACCGAGCGCTGGTCGCGGTTCTGGGCCATGAACGACGCGAGTGTCGACGTGGCGAACGGCAGGAACACGACGACCAGCAGGAGCACCACGTTGGAGACGAACACGGTGGCGTCGAGTCGCTCCAGATGCCGGAACACCCGGTGGTGCTGCAGCCAGACGAGGGCGATGACGACGAAACTGATCGCGTAGCCGATGTAGTGCGGCCACTGCTCGAAGAGGAACGATCCCAGGCTCTCGCGGGTCGTCGTCCTCGGTACGTGGAGGTCGAACACGAGGAGCGTCATGGCGACCGCGAACACGTTGTCGGACAGCGACTCGAGACGACGTGTCTCCACGGGTACCTCCGGTCATGGCCCGGATCGCCCGGCGGCCTCTGCAGGATCGCTCCACGTAGAAGTCTCCGTCGTCACCATGACGTTTGCGTGACACGCGACCCGCCCGTGCCGCTCGATGCCGACGCCGACCACCGCCCGGTCGTCGTCGATGCGGCCGGCGGGGGTGGACCCCTAGCATCGGCCCATGCCCTACGACGACTACCGCACGATCCGGGTCGCACTCGACGGCGGCATCGCCCGGGTCACCCTGGACCACCCGCCGATCAACCTGTTGGACCTCGAGCTGATCCTCGAGCTCGACGCCGCGGGCCGGGCGCTCGAGGCGGACCCGGGGTCCGGGTGGTGGTCCTCGACTCGGCGGACCCGGAGTTCTTCGCCGCCCACGCCGACGTGACCCTCATCCAGGCCCTCCCCACGGACGACACGTCGCTGCACACCGGTCTCGTGGGATTCCAGGCCGTCGTGGACCGGTTCCGGACCATGCCGAAGGCCACCATCGCCGTCCTCGAGGGGATCGCCCGGGGCGGGGGCAGCGAGCTGGTCCTGTCGTGCGACATGCGGTTCGCCTCGTCGGAGCGGGCGGTGCTGGCCCAGCCCGAGGTGGCGCTCGGGATCATCCCGGGCGGGAGCGGTACCCAGCGGCTCGCCCGGCTGGTGGGACGGGGCCGGGCCCTCGAGGTCGTGCTCGGGTGCGGCGACCTGGACGCCGCCACCGCCGAACGGTGGGGCTACGTGAACCGGGCCCTGCCCGACGGCGAGCTGCGGCCCTTCGTCGACGCGCTGGCACGCCGGGTGGCCTCGTTCCCGCCCGAGGCCGTGGCCCGGGCCAAGACGGCGGTGGACGCCGCCCTGCCCGACCCGGTCGGCGGCCTCCTCGTCGAGGACCGGGAGTTCCGCAGGTCGCTGTCCGACCCCGAGACGGCCGACCGGATGGCGGCCGCCCTGGCCCTGGGGATCCAGACCCGCGAGGTCGAGCGGGGCGGGCTGCCCATCTGAACCGTGACCGGCCCGTCCCGCAGGTCCGGTTCCGGTTCCGTGCGCCCCCGGCTAACTAGCGGATGACCCGCCGCACGCCGGCGGCCGTGGCCAGTTCGGGATCGGTGGTGTCGATGAACGTCGGCACCGGGATGGCCTCGAGCTCTTCGTGGACGTCCCCCGGGCGGACCGGGGACTCGACCGTCGTGTACTCGCCCTCGGTGGAGCGCTCCACGATGAGTGCCCGCTTGCGCTTGCCGATGCCCTCGGCCGCCCGCATCTCCTGACAGATCTTCAACGTCAGGAAGTAGGCGACGATCGGTGCCAGCGGCACGAAGAAGCGGAAGAACCACAGCACGTCGATGAGCGGCAGTTGGAAGAAGTTCGCCATCACGTCGGTGGAGGAGGCGAAGAACACGGCGAAGAGCAGGGTCAGCATCGCCGCGCCGGCAGCCGTCCGCTTGGGACGGTCGCGGGGGCGGTCCAGCAGGTTGTGGTACTCGCGGTCCTTGGTGTGGATCGACTCGATGAACGGCCAGACCAGCAGGATGTTGAAGATCAGGCCCGGGAAGATGACGGCGGGCAGGAACACCTCGAGCGGGATGGTGTGGCCCCAGCCGACCCACTCCCAGCTCGGCATGATGCGGAGCGCGCCGTCGAGCCAGCCCATGTACCAGTCCGGTTGGACGGCGTAGGAGATCTGGTACGGCTCGTACTGGCCGAACTGCCAGATCGGGTTGATCTGGGCGAAGCCGCCCAGCAGGAAGATCACGGCCGAGGACACGAACAGGAAGCCGGTGGTCTTGGCCATGAAGGTCGGGAACATCGGGGACCCGACCACGTTCCGCTCGGTCTTGCCCTTGCCCGGGAACTGCGTGTGCTTCTGTTTGACGAGCAGCCCGAGGTGGGCGGCCAGGAGCCCCACCAGGATGGCGGGGACGATCAGCACGTGGAGGATGAAGAACCGCGGGATGATCACCCCCGATCCGGGATAGTTGCCGCCGAACAGGAAGAAGCCCAGGTAGCTGCCGACCAGCGGGATCGACTCGATGATCGAGTAGGCGATGCGGATGCCGGTACCCGACACCAGGTCGTCGGGGAGCGAGTAGCCGAGGAAGCCGTTGACGATGCCCAGGATGAGCATGGTCACGCCGACGATCCAGTTGAACTCCCGGGGCTTGCGGAACGCCCCCGTGAAGAACACGCGGGCCATGTGCACGGCGATGGCGCCGAGGAAGATGTCGGCGGCCCAGTGGTGGGCCTGGCGCATCAGGAGGCCGGAGCGGACGTCGAACGAGAGCGAGACGGTCGAGGCGTACGCCTCGGACACGTGCTGGCCCCGCAGCGGTGCGTAGCTGCCGTGGTACACGATCTCGTGGGCCGAGGGCACGAAGTACAGGGTGAGGAAGACCCCGGTGCCCAGCAGGACGACGAAGGAGTAGAGGGCGATCTCGCCGAGCATGAAGGACCAGTGGTCGGGGAAGATCTTGTCGAGGAAGGTGCGGCCGCCCTTGGCCACGCCCAGGCGGTCGTCCAACCAGTTGAGGGACTTGTCGATCATGGGCGCTCCCAGAATCCGGGGCCGACGGCCTGGTCGAAGCTGCCGTTCGCCCGCATCTGCCCGGTCGGGTCCACCGTGATGGGCAGCTGGGGCAGCGGACGCGGTGCGGGGCCGAACTCGGGGACGGCACCGGCGTTGACGTTGAAGATCGACTGGTGGCACGGGCACACCAGCTGCTGGGTGCGCTGCTGGTAGAGGCCCACCGGGCAGCCGAGGTGCGTGCACAGCTTGGAGTAGGCCACGTAGCCCTGGACACCCCAGTCGGTCCTGCCCGGGGGGGCGATCGGGTACGGCGGGTCGTTCGGGCCGAGCTGGGCCAGGCGGAGCAGGATCACCTGGTCCGGGGACGAGCCCTCGAACCCCTGCGGGAAGACCGTCAGCACGCCGCCTAGCTCCAGGTCGTCGACCATGACCGGTCGCCCGCCCACGGTGACCAGCTTGGAACCCTTCTTCCAGTTCGTGGTGAACAGCGACGACTCGGTCGGCCCCTGGTTGTCCTCGGACTTGGCCGGCTTCGGACCGAGCGAGCGGACACCGGGGATCAGGAGGGCGAGGGTCATGATGCCACCGCCCAGGGCGAACACGCCCAGCAGGACCTTGCGGCGCTTGACCTCGAGGCCGCCGCGCCCCGTGATGGCGGCGTTGAAGGCGGAGCGCTCGTCGTCGGTCGAGTGGAAGTCGTGGCGCTCCTCGACGAAGGGGCCCTGCGGCATCAGGTACTTGCCCCAGGCGATGACCCCGACGCCCAGACCCAGCATGCCGATGCCGAGCGTCAGCGCCTCCCAACGGTTCGAGGCGTTCACCCAGTAGGCCACGATGAAGGCGACGAAGCCGGCCGTGCCCACGAGCATGGCCAGGGCCGCCAACGCCTCCATGCGCTTCGGGTTCCTGGTCGACGGCAGAAGGTGCGGGTCGTCCAGGGTGGCCGGCGGCAGCGCGCCCTCGGTGCGGGGGGACTTGTCGCTCACGCGCGATCTCCGATCCAGAAGCAGACCAACATGAGGACCCCGACACCGATCAGGAGCCCGACGAAGCCCTCGCCGACCGGGCCGATCCCGCCCAGGCCCGCCCCGCCCGCGTTGTTCGGGTGCTGGAGCACGCCGGTCACGTAGGCGGCGATGTCCCGGGCCTCGGTGTTCGTGATGTTGCCCGGGCCGAAGCGGGGCATGTTGCCCGGGCCGGAGCGGATGGCCTCGACCACCTGGGTCGGCGTGGCCAGGTGCAGGCTCGGGGCGAATGCGCCCTCGGCCAGCGCGTCACCGGCGCCCGAGATGGTGTGGCAGGCGGCGCAGTTGAGGGTGAACAGGGTGTTGCCGGCCTCGAGGTCGGCGGACGCCGTGTGCACGACCGGCACCTTCGTGCCCTGTCCCGGGGTCAGCGACTGCACCCAGGCGGCGATCTCGAGGGTCTGGATCCGGTTGAAGCGCGGCGGCTTGCGGGTGGCCTGCACGGTGAGGGCGGCCAGCGGCATGCGGCCGGTGGACACCCAGAAGTCCACGGTGCCCGCCCCCAGGCCCTGGAGGTTGGGGCCGACGCCGATCTTGCCGTTGGCCTCGGCGCCGTGGCAGCTCGAGCAGTTGGCCGCGAACAGGGCCTGGCCCGGGGCGATGAAGGAGTTGGGCAGGTCGGTGTAGTAGATGCCCGTCTCGTTGGCCGGCGAGGTGGCTGCGGCCGCCGCCGTGGGCGACGGTACGGCGGTCACCGCGGTGGGCGTCTGCTGGACCGTGCCGGGCTGCGCGCCGGGGACGGTGCCCGTCGAGGCGCCCGGCGCCGTGGTGGTGTCGGCCGACGCCGGACCGGAGGAGAAGGCGACGAGCCCGAAGATGGCGACGGCGCCGACGAGGGCGGCGGGCGCGGCCAGGCGGGCCAGGGCCGGACGGCGGGGGGTCTCGGTCGTCACTTGAGCAGGAACAGGCAGCTGTAGAGGCCGACCCACACCACGTCGACGAAGTGCCAGTAGTAGCTGACGCCCTGGAAGACCGAGGTCTCCCCGGGGTCGCCGGCCGGACCGCGCAACCGGGCCAGGAGGAAGATCATGGCGGCCAGCCCCAGGAACACGTGGAGGCCGTGGAGGCCCGACATGATGTAGAAGAGCGACCCGTAGGCCGTGTGGGTCGGGTTGGTGGCCGGGTTGTGCGACAGGTCGACCCACTCGAAGAACTGGTTGGCCACGAAGGCGGTGCCCAGCACCAGGGTGATCCAGACCCAGAGCTTGGCGCTCTTGCGGTCCTCGCGCTCCTGGTCGAAGACGGCCTTCTGCATGGTGAAGCTGGAGGCCACCAGGATGATGGTGAAGATCCCGGCGCGGACCGTGTCGAGGTGGGTGCCCGGCGGCGGCCACACCGCGGCGTGGGCCCGGATGGTGAAGAACGCGGCGAAGAGGGAGCTGAAGAACATCACCTCGGATCCGAGCCAGATGATGACGCCCACGGCCAGCATCGGAGGCCTGTCGGGGCGGTGGCGCGCGGGTCGGGTGATGGCCGGATCGGCGGCGAGAGCCTGGGTCACGGCCATAGTTTTAGTCGACGGAGCGTGCCGGGGGCCAAATCGGGTCGGGTGGCCCGGAACGTGCCCGTCCGGGCTGCGGACCGACCGGTCCCGGCACCCGGAGGGGCCGCTCCCGACGGGGCCCCGGCGACCTCAGGCCCCGGCGGACAGAGCGGCCGGCGGTGCCGCCAGCGACACCACGGTCAGGCGTTGGGTCGGCCGGGTGAGTGCCACGTAGAGGGTGCGCAGGCCCCGGGCCGTCTCGCCGGCGATGACGGCCGGCTCGACCACCACGACCGAGTCGAACTCGAGCCCGTTGGCCGAGTCGGCGCCGAGCAGCACCAGCGGCTCGGACAGCCCGCCGCGCCGCATGTCCCGGGGGTCGACCACCGGGGTGCCGGCACGGTCGAGCGCGCCGGCCAGCACGTCTCGCAGCTGCTCGGGGGCGATGACGGCCACCCGGCCCGGTTGCACGCTCGCCATCTCCTCGGCCGCCGCCGCGGCCACGGCGCGGCCGAGGTCGTCGGCGGTCGCCGGGCCGTCGCCGCGGGCGACCCGGATCATGCGCGGCTCCACGCCCGTGCGCCGCACCGGCTTCGGCGGGGTCAGCTCGGGTGCGGCCACGGCCAGGACCCGGCTGGCCACGGCGAGCACCTCGGCGGGCGTCCGGTAGCTGACCGTGAGCTCGACGGTGCGGGCCGGCCGCCGCCGGGGAAGGTGCTCGACGATGTCGTCCCACGAGGTCGGCGCCCACGGGGCCGTGGCCTGGGCGATGTCGCCCACCACGGTCATCGAGCCGGCCAGCGAGCGGCGGGTCAGCATGCGCAGCTGCATGGGCGACAGGTCCTGGACCTCGTCGACCACGATGTGGCCGTACTTGCGGGCGGCGTCGTCGGCACCCCCCGCCCGCGGGCCGAGCAGGTGCCGCGCCTCGTCCACCAGGGCGGCGTCGGCGGGGGTCCACGCCACGGCATCGAACGAGTCCGAGCGGTCCCGCCGCAGCAGGGCCTGCTCCTCGGGGGTGAGGACCCCGCGCCCGGCCGCGGCGATCAGGGGCGGGGCGCCGTAGAGGTCGTGCAGCAGCTCGTGCGGGGACAGCCGGGGCCACATCCTGTCGAGCGCACGGGCGAGCTCCGGCACGCGCCGGACCTTGCGCGAGAAGTCCTCGAAGTCGAACTCGTCGTCACCCAGTGCGGCCGGGTCCTCGTATCCGGGGAACGCCGTCACCGCGGGGGTGCCCACCCCCAGGCGCTGCTGGGTCTGGCGCGCCCGGTCGGCCAGCACCTGGGCCACCGACTGCTCGACCAGGCGGCGCCGGGCATTGTGGGTGCCGGGCCGACGACGGGCCCCCTCCACGATCCGGCGGGACTCCGCGGCGGTCAGGCGGAGCACGAGCGCTCCGTAGGGCACCTCGACGTCCTCGGGCAGCGGGCGCTGCCGGGTCCGGATGGCCCGGGCGATGACCGTGGCCATCCGGACGTCGCCCTTCAGGCGGGCCACGTCGGCCGGCCCGTTCTCCTGCACCTTGATCTCCGGTACCAGCCCGGACACGGTCGACAACGTGACGCCGGTCTCCCCCAACGACGGCAGGACCTGCTCGATGTAGCGCAGGAAGAGGGGGTTCGGTCCGACGACCAGCACGCCTTGGCGCTCGAGGGGGAACCGGTGCGTATAGAGGAGGTACGCCGCCCGGTGCAGTGCGACCGCCGTCTTGCCGGTACCCGGGCCGCCCTGCACGACGAGGACCCCGCTCAGCGGCGCCCGGATGATCTCGTCCTGCTCGGCCTGGATGGTCGACACGATGTCGGTCATGCGCCCCGACCGGGCCCGGTCGAGGGCGGCCAGCAGTGCGGCCGGCCCGCCGATGGGAAGGTCGCCCACGATCAGCTCGCCGCTCCCGTCGGGGCCGGCCTCGGCGGTGTCCCCGTCGGGGACGGGACCGACGCCGTCCGGGGCCCGGAAGCGCTCGTCCTCGACGCTGACCACGGTGCGGCCCTGCAGGGCCAGGTGTCGGCGCAGCACCAGTCCGAGGGGGTCCCTGCCGGTCGCCCGGTAGAAGGGTTCGGCGACCGGTGCCCGCCAGTCGACGACGAGCGGCTCGTGGTCGGGCCCGTGGATGGCCAGGCGACCGATGTGGAACGTCTCGCTGTCCGGCTCGCCGTCGGCGGTGTCCCCGCCGGTGAGCCGGTCGATGCGGCCGAACGTCAGCGCCTGGTCGCCGATGTCGAGCTGCTCGAGCCGGGCGAGGCTGGTGCGCACGATGACGTCGCGCTCGGTCCGGGACTGGAAGGTGCCGCCCCGGCCCAGGTCGAGCACGCCCTCGAGCATCGAATTGGCGTCCCCGCGCATGGCGTCGAGACGCGCGTAGGCCAGGTCCACGAAGTCCTGTTCGGACTCCAGCTCCGTCTCCACGCCCCCACCTCCTGTCTGCCCGGTGCCCGCCGCCCACCCGACCGCACGGGTCCGGCGTCCGGCTCAGGGGAACCCTCGATTGTATGCGCCCCCGCCGGGACGTGCGCCGGGGGCCGGCCTCGCACCCGGGGCGGGTTGCCCCACCCGTAGACTCGGGCCATGTCCTCCGCCGCGCCCCGCGGGACCGCGCCCGCGCCCGGCCGCTTCGACGACGCCCCGTTCATCCGGGCGTGCCGGAGCCTGCCGGTCCCCCACGTGCCGGTGTGGTTCATGCGCCAGGCCGGCCGGTCCCTTCCCGAGTACCGGGCGGCCCGGGGCCCCGGCAGCATCCTCGACGCCATCGCCCGACCGGAGCTGGTGGCCGAGCTCACCCGCCAGCCCGTCGACCGCTACGGCACCGACGCCGCCATCTTCTTCAGCGACATCGTGGTGCCGGCCGCGGCCGTCGGCTTCGGGGTCGACGTGGCCCCCGGCACCGGCCCGGTGGTGGCCGAGCCGTTCCGCTCGACCGCCGACCTGCAGCGCCTGCGCCCGCTCGAGCCCGAGCTCGACACCCCGTACGTTCTCGAGGCGGTGCGGATCCTGGCCGGCACCCTCGAGGTCCCGCTCATCGGGTTCGCCGGCGGACCGTTCACCGTGGCCAGCTACCTCGTCGAGGGCGGGCCGTCCAAGAACTTCACCCGGGTCAAGTCCCTGATGCACGCCGAGCCCGGGCTCTGGCACGACCTGGTGGAACGGCTGACCGACATGGCGCTGGCCTCGCTCCGGTCCCAGCTGGACGCGGGGGCCTCGGCCGTGCAGGTGTTCGACAGCTGGGCCGGAATCCTCACCCCCCGCCACTACGAGGAGCTGGTCCTGCCCGCCACCCGGCGCCTGGTCTCCGAGCTCGGCGAGTCCCACCCGGGTGTCCCGACCATCCTGTTCGGCGTGGGCACCGGCGAGCTCCTGGCGCTCATGGCCACCGCCGGGACGTCGGTGGTCGGGGTCGACTGGCGGGTCCCCCTCGACGCGGCGCGTACCCGGGTGGGGGCGGGCACCGCCGTGCAGGGCAACCTCGACCCCGCCCTGTGCCTCGGCACGTGGGAGGTCGCCGCCGCCGAGACCCGCGAGGTGCTCGCCCGGGCCGGCACCGCCCCGGGCCACATCTTCAACCTGGGCCACGGCGTGCTGCCCGAGACCGACCCCGCCATCCTCGAGCAGGTGGTGGCGCTGGTCCACGCCGAGGGCCGGGCCGGCGTCGGCGTCGGCGTCGGGGCCGTGTCGTGACGGCGGACGCAGCCGGCGCCGCCGGTGGCCGGACCGGCGTCCTGGTCATGGCCCACGGGACCCCGGGCTCCCCCGGGGAGATCGAGGCCTTCTACACCCGGATCCGACGCGGGCGCCCCCCGTCGCCGGAACTGCTCGAGGAGCTGACCGGGCGCTACGAGGCCATCGGCGGCACGTCGCCGCTGAACGGGCGCACCCGCGCCCAGGTCGACGGTCTGGCCGCCGCGCTCGAGGCGGCCGATCCCGGGCGCTTCGTGGTCCGCCTCGGCACCAAGTACGTCCACCCGTCCATCGAGGACGCCGTGGACGAACTGGCCGGCCTCGGCGTGGCACGGATCGTCGGGATCGTCCTCACCCCGCACCAGTCGACCCTGGGCTCGGGCGAGTACTTCGACCGGGCCCGCACCGCGGCGGCCGGGGCGCAGCCGCCGCTCGGGCTCACGGTGATCCCGTCCTGGCACCGGGCCCCGGCGTTCGTCCCCCTCCTGGCCGCCCGCACCCGCGCCGTCCTCGACGCCCTGGACGGCCCGTCCCGGGCCCGCACCGCCGTGTTCTTCACCGCCCACAGCCTCCCCGAGCGGGTGGTGGCCGCCGGCGACCCGTACCCCGACCAGGTGGCGGAGACGGGGGCGGACATCGCCCGGCTCCTCGGCCTCGACGCCGACCCGACGGTCCGGTGGGGCACGGCGTGGCAGAGCGCCGGCCGCACCGCCGATCCCTGGATCGGACCGGACCTGCTGGAGGAGATGGACCGGGTGGCCGCCGAGGGGGCCACCGCCGTGGTCGTGTGTCCGGTCGGCTTCGTCTCGGACCACCTGGAGGTCCTCTACGACCTCGACATCGAGGCGTTCGCCCGGGCCGACTCCCTCGGGATCGCGTTCGCCCGGACCCCGTCGCTCGACGACGACCCGGAGTTCCTGGCCATGCTGGCCGACGTCGTGCGGTCGGCGTCGGACGACGCGTCGTGACGGCCGGGCACCCCCCCGACCGCCGGCCCGTGATCGCCGTCGTGGGCGGCGGCATGGCCGGCCTGGCGGCGGCCTGGCAGCTGAGCCAGGACCTCGGCCCGTCCGGGGCCGGCTCGCCCCGGGTCCTCGTCCTCGAGGCCGGTGGCCGGACCGGCGGCAAGGTGCGCTCCGCCGAGTTCGCCGGACGGGAGGTCGACGTGGCCGCCGACGCATTCCTCGCCCGGCGGCCCGAGGCCACCGGGCTGTGCACCGAACTCGGCCTGAGCGACGCCCTGGTGGCGCCGGGCGCCGCGGGTGCCTCCCTGTGGGCCCGGGGCCGGCTCCGGATGATGCCGGCGGGCATGAACCTCGGCGTGCCCACCCGGTGGTGGCCGCTCGCCCGCTCCGGCATCCTGGATCCCGTCGGGTCGGCCCGGGCGGCGATCGACCTCGTCCGCCCCCATCGCGCCGACCCGGGCGCGACGGGCGACGCCGCCGTGGGCGCCGTCGTCACCGCCCGGCTCGGCCACGAGGTCACCGAGCGCCTGGTCGACCCGCTGGTCGGGGGGATCCACGCCGGAGGCGTCGACGACCTGAGTGCCGAGGCCACGTTCGCTCCGCTGCTGGAGGCCGACCGGGACTCGGGCAGCCTCATGCGGCGCCTCCGCCTGCCGGACCCGCCGCCGCCGGACCCGTCGCGGCCCCCGGCGCCGGTCTTCTGGTCGCTCGAGGGCACGACCGCCCGGCTCCCCGCCGAGCTGACGGCGGCGCTCGTCGCCCGGGGGGTCGCCGTCCACACGGGTGTCGCCGTCGAGACCCTCACCCGCCGTCCCGCCGAGCGGCCGTCCGGCGGGACGTGGGAGCTGACGCTGGCGGGTGACGCGTCCTCCGTCCCGGGGGCCACGGGCGGTGCGGACTCGGCCCGGACCCTGGCCGTCGACGGGGTGGTGCTGGCCGTGCCCGCCGGCCAGGCGGCGTCGCTGCTGGCGGCCCACGCGCCGCGCGCCGCCGCGATCCTGGGCGACATCGGGCACTCGTCGGTGTCGGTGGTCACCCTGTCGGTGCCGTCCGCCGCCGTCCGCGCCCGCCTGGTGGGCACCGGCTTCCTGGTCCCCCGCACCTCGACGGTCGGTGGGCGCACCGCGCTGATCACGGGGTGCACCTACCTGTCGCGGAAGTGGCCGGGCCTGGCCCGGCCCGGGGACGAACTGATCCGTCTGTCGGTCGGGCGCTACGGCGACGAGCGGCCGGACTCGCTGGACGACGACGAGCTCGCGGCCGCCGCGTTCGACGAGGCCTCCGTCATCCTCGGCATCGGGGGCCGTCCGCTCGAGTCCCTCGTCACCCGGTGGCACGGGGCCTTCCCGCAGTACACGCCCGGCCACCTCGGGCGGTCCGACCAGGTCGAGCGCGCCGTCGCCGAACTGCCCGGTGTGGCCGTGGCCGGCAGCGCCCTCCGGGGCGTCGGGATCCCGGCCGTCGTGGGCAGCGGCCGCGCCGCCGCGCTGGCGGTGCTGGCGTCGCTGGAGCGAGCACGGCCGGCCGCACCCACCCGATGACCACGGGGTGGCCGGATCCGGACGGCCCGCCCTCGCCCGTTCCGGACGGCCCGCCCTCGCCCGTTCCGGACGCGACCGGCACGGCCCCGCCGATCCCGCCGCCGGACGACGACCGGACGATCCCACCGGCCCTCGCGTCGGACGACGACCGGCCACCGTGGCGCGGATCCCGGGTGCGGATGGTGGCCCACCGGTCCGACACGGTCGTCCCGCGCCGGGGTGCGGTGGCCGTCCCCTGCCTGGCCGCCGGGATCGGCCTGGCACTGTCGCTCCCCCCGTGGGGGTTCTGGATCCTGGCCTTTCCCGCGGCCGGGCTCCTGTGGTGGCGCCTCGGCGGCCTGCGCCCCCGCACCCGCCTGTGGGCGGGCTGGCTGGCCGGGCTCGGCTGCTACGTGCCCGGCCTGATGTTCGCGCGCGCCTTCACCCTGCTCGGCGCGGCCGTGCTCATCGCCGTCGAGGCCCTGTTCGTGGGCGTCGCCTGCCTGGCCGTCCCCCGGGGTCCGGTGTGGGCCCGGGCGCTGGCGTTCCCCGCCGCCATGACCCTGGCCGAGGCGGCCCGCCAGACCTGGCCGTTCGGGGGGCTCCCGATCGGCGGGGTCTTCCTGGGCCAGGCCGGCGGCCCGCTCCTCGGCACGGCCCGGCTCGGCGGGCCCCTCGCCCTGACCGCCGTCGTCTACACCGGCGGCGTGGGGGCCGGCGCGCTCGCCACCGCCGTCGTCCGCGCCGGGCGCGACCGCCGTCGCATCCGCGCCTTCCGCCGACACGACGACGGCCCGGCGACGACGTCCTCGTGGCGCGGCGCCCTGGCCGGGCTCGGCAGCACCGGCGCGGTGGCCGCCGTGGCGCTGGCCGCCGTGCTCGGCACCGGCGTCGCCGGCGCCCTCGCGCCCGACGGCGGTCCCTCGGTCGGCACGGTGACCGCCGCCGCCGTCCAGGGCGGGGGCGTGCGCGGCTTCTCGAAGTCCCAGGTCGACCCCGCCGTCGTGCTGGCCGCGGCCGTGGCCGCCACCGACGAGCTGGCCCGGCGCACCGCGGGTCGGTCCCTCGCCCTGGTCCTGTGGCCCGAGGACGTCGTCTCCCTCGACGGGCCCCTCGACGGGTCGCCCGCGGAGTCGGTGCTGTCCGGCCTCGCCCGCCGGCTCGGGTCGACCCTGGTGGTCGGCGTGACCGAGACGACGTCGGCCACCGCGTTCCGCAACGAGATCGTCGCCTTCGGACCGGACGGGACGGTCGTGTCCCGGTACGAGAAGGTCCACCGGGTCCCCTTCGGCGAGTACGTCCCCTACCGTTCGTTCTTCGCCCACCTCGGCAACCTGTCGGCGGTGCCCCGCGACGCCGTTCCCGGCACCGGCTCGGGACTGCTCATCACCCCGGCCGGGCCGCTCGGGGCGATGATCTCCTACGAGGTCTTCTACGCCGACCGGGGACGGGCGTCCGTGCGGGCCGGGGCCCAACTGCTGATCGTCCCCACCAACACCTCGTCCTACGCCACGGGCCAGATCCCGACCCAGGAGATCGCCGCCAGCAGGGTCCAGGCCGTCCAGCAGGGTCGGGACCTGCTGCAGGCGGCGCCCACCGGGTTCAGCGCCTGGATCACCCACCGGGGCGCGCTCGTCGTCCGCTCGACGCTGGGCGTGCGCCAGATCGTCCCCGCCGTGCTGCAGCGCCGGACCGGTCGCACGCTGTACGTGCGCTTCGGCGACGCGCCCGTCCTGCTCGCCTCGATCGTCGCCCTCGCCGCCGGGTGGTGGCTCGCCGTCCGGGCCCGGTCGCGCCGCTACTCGTAGTAGCCGGAGTGGATGTACACGCAGGGGATGCCCATGGCGTGGAACATGGCGAAGTTGTTCGGATCGTCCTCGAAGGCCAGGCGCAGGTCGAACCCGAACTCCCGGAGCTCGTCGACCGTGTCCCGCTTGAACCAGGTCACCTGGGAGTAGTCGCCCCGCGACCGCATGACCAGGAGGTCCCACCGCAGGTCGTAGCGCTCGAGCCACGCCAGGGTCTGGGGCCGGACCCGCAGGGGCCGTCCGGTCAGCAGGACGATCTGGAGCGACGGGTCGAGCAGCTCGAGCACCCGGGCCAGCTCGGCGATGACCGCGTCCTCGCCGCACGCGTCGAAGAACGCGTCCCAGTCGCGGCGGCCGCGCTCGATGAAGTGCTGGCGGCCCACGGCGTCGGACAGGACGCCGTCCACGTCGAACACCACGGCCGGGCCGGGGCGCTCGATCCGCCCGCGGTGCCAGGCCCAGTTGTCGGGGTCCCCCACCGTCAGTCCTCGCCGGGAGAGGCGGCGGCGAGCCGGCGGATCTCCTCGACGACGGCCGGGTCGGCCAGGGTGGTGGTGTCGCCCAGCACGCGCCCCTCGGCGACGTCGCGCAACAGGCGCCGCATGATCTTGCCGCTCCGGGTCTTCGGCAGCTCGTCGGTGAAGATCACCGTCCGCGGCCGTGCGATGGGACCGATCTTGGTGGCCACGTGGGCGCGCAGCTCCTGGCCTCGGGCGTCGTCGGGCGGGCCGGCGTCGGCCACCAGCGTGACGAAGGCCACGATGGCCTGGCCGGTCGTGGCGTCCACCGCCCCCACCACCGCCGACTCGGCCACCAGGTGGTGGTCGACCAGGGCCGACTCCACCTCGGTGGTCGAGATCCGGTGGCCCGACACGTTCATCACGTCGTCGACCCGCCCCAGCAGCCAGAGGTAGCCGTCGTCGTCGAGCTTGGCGCCGTCGCCGGCGAAGTAGCGGCCCTCGAACCGGCTCCAGTAGGTGTCCCGGTAGCGCTCGGGGTCGCCGTAGATGCCGCGGAGCATCGCCGGCCACGGGGTGGTGAGCGTGAGGTAGCCGCCGCCCCGCTCGATCCGGTTGCCCTCCTCGTCGACGACCTCGGCACCGATGCCCGGCAGCGGGAAGGTGGCCGAGCCCGGCTTCGTCGCCGTGATGCCGGGCAGCGGCGCGATCATGATCGCCCCCGTCTCCGTCTGCCACCACGTGTCGACGACCGGGCACCGGGCACCGCCGATGTGGGTCGAGTACCACATCCACGCCTCGGGGTTGATGGGCTCGCCCACCGAGCCGAGCAGGCGCAGGCTGGACAGGTCGTGCTTCGCCGGCTCGTCCGCGCCCCACTTCATGAAGGTGCGGATGGCGGTCGGTGCGCAGTACAGGATGGTGACCCCGTAGCGCTCGACGATCGACCACCACCGGTCCCGGCCCGGGTGGTCGGGGGTCCCCTCGTACATCACCGAGGTCGCCCCGTTGGCCAGGGGCCCGTAGACGATGTAGCTGTGGCCGGTGACCCACCCGATGTCCGCCGCGCACCAGTAGACGTCCTCGTCCGGATGGAGGTCGAACACCGTCCGGTGGGTGTACGCCACCTGGGTGAGGTACCCGCCGGTGGTGTGCATGATGCCCTTGGGGGCCGCCGTGGTCCCCGAGGTGTAGAGGATGAAGAGCAGGTCCTCGGCGTCCATGTGCTCCGGCTCGCACGTGTCGGACGGGACGCCGCCGGCCGCCCCGTCCCGGCCGGACAGCAGCTCGTGCCACCAGTGGTCCCGACCCGGCGTCATCGACGGGACGCCGCCCGCGGTGTCCGCACCGGTCCGTTCCACGACGACCACGTGGTCCACGCACGGACACTCGTCCACGGCGGTGTCGACGTTGCCCTTCAGTGCCACGGGCTGGCCCCGGCGCCAGCCGCCGTCGGCGGTGACCACGACCCGTGCCTCGGCGTCGAGGATCCGGTCGCGCAGGGCGTCGGAGGAGAAGCCCCCGAACACGATGGAGTGGACCGCCCCGATCCGGGTGCAGGCCAGCATGGCCACCGCCAGCTCGGGGATCATCGGCATGTAGATGGCCACCCGGTCGCCCCGGGCCACGCCGAGGCCGCGCAGCACGTTGGCGAAGCGGACCACGTCGCCCAGCAGCTCGCCGTAGCTGATCGTCCGGGTGTCGCCCGGCTCCCCCTCCCAGTGGAAGGCCACCTTGTCGCCCCGACCGGCTGCCACGTGGCGGTCCAGGCAGTTGTAGGAGACGTTGAGCGTCCCGCCGTCGAACCACCGTGCGAACGGAAGATCCCACTGCAGGATGGTGTCCCAGGGCCGGAACCAGTCGAGGGCCCCGGCCTGTCGGGCCCAGAACTCCGGACCCAGGCGTGCCGCCTCCTCGTAGATTCCCGGATCGGCGACCACGGCATGCTCGGCGAACCCGGGTGGGGGCGGAAACACCCGCTCCTCGGTGAAGTAGTCCTCGATCGTCGGCTCGCTGCTGTCCTGGTCGGGCACTGCTCCCCCTTCGTCGCCGGCGGGTCGGGACGGACCCGGCCTGGAACTGCCTCAGCCTAACGCCGGCGCCCCCGTACAATGACGGGGCTGTGACCCCGACGACCGACACCCAGGATCCGGCCGACGCCGTACCCGAGGGCCCGCAGGGTGGACTCCCGGATTTCACCCCCGAGCCGGGGGGCACGCGGATCGACGTCCCCCTCGGACGACGGGTCATGGTGGTGAGCGATCTCCTGCTCACCCCCGAAGCGACACCGTCGACCCTGGCCGTGACCGGCGAACTGGCCCAGGCACTCGACACGTGGGACGGTCCCGGCATCCTCGTCATCGCCGGGAACCTGTTCGACCTGGCCGGGGCGGACGATTCGCTCGGCACGGCGGCCCGCTCCCTCGACGCCCACCCGGCCCTCGGACGGTCCCTCATCCGCTTCCTGATCGGCGACGAGCGACGCGTGCTCCGCCAGTGCGGCAGCCACGAACCGGGGGGCGACACCCCGCGACTGCGGACCGCCCCCGACACGGCGTCCCACGTGGTGGCCCCCCTCGCCGCTGCCGGCGTCGAGCACGTCGGCCCCCTCGACCTCCACGTCCAGACGGGCACGGGCGTGCGGGTGGTCCGGGTCGACCCGGGGTCCTGTACGCCCGACACCGGGGCGGACGCCGTCCGCACCTCCCCGGACCCGACGGCCGACACCAAGCCGGGGGCCGTGGCGACCACGCCGGCCGGCCGGCACTGGCGGTCGCTGACGCCCGAGTCCGTCGAGGACGCGCCGTGGCTGGAGGGCCTCGACCACCTGAGCGACCCGTCGGCCCTGACCCGTTTCCTGGTCTCACGCACGATGTACCGTCGGTTCGGCCGCTACGCCTGGT
>Ga0307373_10004484_pt1 | contig 23473 bp, 22 predicted proteins | sample OX2MG_FD_202534 | JGI IMG/M metagenome (GOLD analysis project Ga0307373, IMG submission 202534) | Soil microbial communities from Risofladan, Vaasa, Finland - OX-2 | ecosystem: Environmental > Terrestrial > Soil > Coastal area > Acid sulfate soil | place: Finland: Risofladan, Vaasa | collected... | reverse complement strand
TATATTCACTTCACTGCGAATACCGAACTCCGGCAGATAAATTCCCGGCTCGATTGAGAAGCACGTGCGCGCAACGATCTTTCGATCGTCCCGCGTTTCAAGCCCGTCCATGTTCGCGCCGTTGCCGTGGACTTCCTGCCCAATGCTGTGCCCGGTGCGGTGTGGGAATTGCTTCGCGTATCCGGCCTTGCGAATTGTCTCTCTCGCGACGCGGTCTACCTCCCAGCCGTGAATGGTTCGATCCTTTGCAACCGATTCTTGAACGAATCCTATCGCCCGGTCCCGCGCCTGCTTCACGATCCGGAAAATTCTTGCGTATGTGTCTGGCGCCCGGGCGCCCAGATAGCCTGCCCAGGTGATGTCGTAATAGACGCTCCCCGGCCGGTTACATTTTGCCCAGATGTCGAGCAGCAGCAGGTCGCCCGCGCGAATAGGACGCGCTGTGTCGGGCTTCGGTTCGTAGTGCGGATTGCCATTGTTTGGCTGCACCGCCGCGATGGGCGGTTCGGCCGTCGTAAGCCCGCTGGCCTCAAATTGCTCCAGCATCCATTGCTGTAGTTGGAATTCCGTGAGCGGTTTTCCGTCGCGCACCGAAGCCGCCGCCCTGTCGAACGCTGCTTGCCGTATGCGGTCGATAATTCTGCCCGCTTCGAAATGCGATTCGAGCTGTTCGGGCGACCATCTCGCCTCGAATTTCTGCACCAGGTCCGCCGAGCTCACCACCTTCTTTTTCAGCTTGCGCACCAGTTCGACTGTTCCGGCGTCTACCAGCCCGATGTAGGGAATGTTGTTGTCGGGCGAATATTGCATCGCGATCTTGCTGCTCCCGGCGAGCAGCTTGGCCAGCGTCCTGTGCAGCTCTTCCCACCCCGCATAGACGAATTTACGGCCTTCGACCGTGTCGAGCGCGCCCTGCTCGATGCGATGCACCAGCTTGCGCGGCTCGCCTCGTGAGGGAATAAAGTAAAACCAGCGGCGCGTGGCCAGTCCGTTTTCGCCAAGGCCGAGGACGCGGCCCGCAATCGGATCGCGGTGATGATGATCGTAGAAGAGCCAGCCATCCAGTTTGCTGGCACGAAGTTCCGCTTGGATCGCTTTTATATCCGGCATGGTGTGGGTCCGGCCTCTCTGTTCGACCATTTTTGCCCGGCCCTCCAGTCTGGCGCCCGCTATGGCTCCGCGAGTGCCGCAATCTGTGCTCGCGTGACTCCCGCAATCGAAACGTGCTTCGTTCGGCTCTTCCTGCCGGCCACGATTCTAACAGTCGATATGGGTACGTTCAAACGATCGGCCAGTAGCCGGCGCAACGCCTCGTTCGCTCGGTCATCCACTGGAGGTGCCGTCAGCCGTACTTTTATCGCTCCCTGATACCCACCCTCGATTGCATCCCGGCTCGCCCTCGGTGTCACGCGCACTGCAAAGGTGGCTTTGCCGTCTCGTTCCTCGATTTTTATCTCCATGGAATTGCCATGATGAGAAAAATCAGCCGGCCGCCTGCTCTCTTGTTGCGGCGCGCGCGCCAAAAATGGCTCTGCCGATGCGAACTTCCGTGGAACCTTCCTCGATCGCCACTTCAAAATCGTGGCTCATGCCCATCGAAAGCACCGGCAGGGAACAGTCGAGAGCGTGGCTCAAATCATCGCGTAGTTCGCGCAGCCTTCGAAAATAGGGCCGGATCTTTTCAGCATCTTCAAAGTAAGGCGGTATTGTCATCAGGCCCAGTAATTCCAGGCGCGGAAGAGCCGTGATGCCCTCGGCGAGCGCAGCCAAGCCAGGCTCTTCAATCCCGCTCTTGCTCGCCTCATTTCCAAGTTGCACCTCGATCAGAACCGGCAAGCGCTTTCCTTCGTCCTCGGCGGCGGAATCGAGCTTCTGCGCCAGTGACCACCGATCCACGGAATCGATGCGATCGAAAAGATGCGCCGCTCGTCTCGCCTTATTGCCTTGCAGGTGCCCGATCAGGTGCCACTTTGCATCGAGGTCCGCAAGCCTCGTCTGTTTGGACTCCCACTCCTGTACGCGATTTTCACCGAACTCCCGCACGCCTGTCTCGAATGCTTCTCGAATGGCCTCCGCCGGAAAAGTCTTCGATGCCGCGACAATCGTGGTTTCCCCGGCTCCGCGCCCGGCGCGCGCGGCTGCCCGCGCTAATCGCTCGCGTATGCGCTCGATATTGGCCGTAATCGAATGAGTTTCTGTGCTCACCGTCGCGATTCTAACATGCGAATATCGGCTCCAGAGACATTCGCTTGCCCGGCTCCTGCTTTCATGCCTTCCTCGTGTGCTAGACTGAGTCACTTCCATGTCACCCCCCGGAAAATTTATCGTGATCGAGGGAATCGATGGCTCGGGAAAACGCACTCAGCTCGAATTATTAGCGCGCGCTTTGAACCAGAAGGGAATTGCCTGTTCCCAGATCAGCTTTCCCCGGTACAACGGCTTCTTCGGCAAACTGGTGGGACAATTTCTGAACGGGGACTTCGGCTCATTGGACGCTGTCGATCCGCACTTTTCGGCGCTGCTGTATGCCGGCGACCGGCTCGAAGCTAAGCCCGCCATCGAGAGTGCGCTTGCTGCCGGCAAAATCCTTCTGGCGGATCGCTATATCGGCTCGAATCTGGCGCATCAGGGCGCGCGTGTCCCGCGCGAAAGGCGTGCTGAGTTTTTAAAATGGCTCCAGCAGCTTGAGTATGAAATTTATGCGTTGCCGGTCGAGGATATGGTGATCTATCTGCGCGTACCCGTGGCGGAGGCGCATCGCCTGATCGGCGGGAAAAGTCCGCGGGATTACACTACCCTGCGACGCGACTTGCAGGAAGCCGATCAGTCGCACCTCGAAGCTTCCTCGCAGGTGTATGACGAGCTATCGCAACAGGGCCATTGGGTGAAGATCGAGTGCTGGGACTCCGCAACGCACGTTCTGCGGTCCCCTGCGGCGATCCACGAAGAAGTTCTCGCGGCAGTCGAAGCGCGCATTTTTCCAACGATTCAAACCAAGGACTGATCGAATGGGCTTTCAGGAGTTTGTCGGCAATCGGCGCATCGTCAGCGCGCTCCGTGGAATGCTCGGTCGCGAACGCGTTCCCAGCGCTCTCCTCTTCACTGGACCTCACGGCGTGGGCAAATATACCCTCGCCCGGATGTTCGCTCAGGCGGCGAATTGCGAGCGCCTGAAAGACGATTTCTGCGGCGAGTGCTCCTCCTGTCAAAAGATGGCTCCGCTAGCCGATCCTGCTCCGCTCGTCGATGCAGGCCTTGCCGAGCGCGGTGAAAGCGCCGACGCCGCTACAGTCGAGCGCACGCCTCTGATTCTGGAAACCCATCCGGATGTCTGGCTGATCGTTCCAGATCCGGTGCGGCTCCGCAATCCGGTTGCGCGTCCTATGATCCGCGTGGGTCAATTGCGTGCGGTGCAGCGCGCCGCTTACTTTCAGCCCCAGGGCCGCCGCCGTATCTTCATCCTCGATGGGGCCGACACAATGCGTTGGACCGATGCCGATCTCTTCCTCAAAATTCTTGAGGAACCTCCTGAGTCCGCTACTCTTATTTTGCTGGCGCCCACGCCCGATTCGCTTCTGCAGACTATCCGTTCCCGCTGCCTGCAATTCCACTTTGCGCCGGTTCCTTCCCGGGAGATCGAGGCATTCCTCAAGGGGCGCGCCCGCGCCACACCGGCGGAGCGGAGTCTTGCTGCGCAGCTCTCTTCGGGCAGCCCCGGCATGGCGCTGTCGCTTGACCTGAAGGAATCCGCTCGTCTCCGCAAGAGCGTTCTCCGGCTGCTTGAGCAGGCTGTCGCGGGCGATCATTATGGCGAGATTTTCGCGGCAACCGCTCAGCTTGCCAAGCAGGAGAAGGAATCGTTTGAAAATGTCTTGGAGCTGTTTTATAGTCTGCTCACAGACCTGCTGGAGTCCACGCAAAGCGTCAGGAGCAGCTTTTCTCGGAACCCCGATTTGAGTCGGGAAGTGGAAATCCTCGCTAAAAAGGTCGATTGGGAGTGGGTCATGCGAGCCACGCAGGGCTTAGATATTGTGCAAAGCGGTTTACGACGTAATGTCGGCCGGCACCTTGGCCTCGATGGACTCGTTGCTTCGCTCGCGCTTCGCTAGGGCGTCTAGCCATTTCGCGATTTTCACCAAGATTATTGCAACCGTTTTCCATCTCACGTAGTCATAGGATGTAGCATCGTCAATCGTAATAATCTGAAGGAGCAGTGATGGTAAATAGGAAACTATTTCGTCCCACACTTACTGATGTAAAGGAACAATACACCCCTCGTTCACCGCAGGCCGCTCCTCAGCAGGGACCGCGTAAGAAGCCCGCCCCTCCCGAGCAGACTCATGCAGAGAATTTTTACTACGTAAAGCAGATGCAGTCGCGGACTCCCGTAGCGATCGTTCTCACGGACGGAGAGATCCTTCGCGGCACCGTCGAGTGGTACGACCGGGACTGCATCAAGCTGACCCGTTACGGTAGCCCGAATCTTCTCGTCTACAAACACTGCATTAAGTATCTTTACAAGGAAGGTGACGAAGCCGCCCACGGAGGTTCGAACGGCCAATAAGGGCGAAATAGCAGCGTTTGCCGGGTCTTCCAGCGGTGTATTTTGTAGTGCCCATCAGGGAAGGATCGGAGGAAGAAGCGCCACATCGTTTTGTCCTCGGGCGCATCGCCCGGAGTTGCGGCAACTCTTCCATGTAAACTTGCTCGAATCCTTTCGCATCTTCGGAGCTTCCTGACCCGTCTGATCTTGTAGTGAAGAACGCGAATCTAACATCAGCAAGGAAGGGCGGCAAGCGGAGGCGGGTTACTGGCTCGGCCCGTCAGCCGGGATCATCCGGGGGCGAAATGAAAATCGGGATCACTTGCTATCCAACCTATGGAGGCTCGGGCGTGGTAGCTACCGAATTGGGAATCGAACTCGCCGCTCGAGGTCATGAAATTCACTTCATCAGCTACGCCGTCCCCATTCGATTGGATACCGGAGTGGATCGCATTTTTTTTCATGAAGTGGAAGTTACAGACTATCCTCTTTTCGATCATCCGCCCTACACACTGGCCCTTGCCACCAAGATGCTGGAGGTGGCCGAGGAGGTTTCCCTCGACTTGCTCCACGTTCATTACGCCATTCCTCACTCCGTCAGTGCCTTGCTCGCCCGCATGATGGCTGCGCCCAAGCGCCTGCCATTCATCACCACTCTGCACGGCACCGATATCACCCTGGTGGGCAACGACCGCAGCTATCTGCCGATCACCCGCTTTTCCATCGAGCAGAGCGATGGCGTCACGGCCATCTCCAATCATCTGCGCGAGCGCACCCTGCAGGAATTCGACATCCGGAGACCCATCGAAGTCATACCCAATTTCGTCAATTGCGATGTGTACGGGCGCTCTCCCAATCAGGAAGCTCGCGCGCAATGGGCGCCCAATGGCGAGCCAATCGTCATGCACCTCTCGAACTTTCGCCCGGTAAAGCGCATCACCGATGCAGTCGAGATATTTGCCCTCATCCGCGAGAAAATCCCTGCAAAGCTCGTCATGGTGGGCGATGGCCCCGATCGCGGCGCGGCCGAGTACATCGCGCGGCGGAAGGGATTGTCCCAGGACGTGTTCTTCCTCGGCAAACAGGATTGCGTGCATGAAAAGCTCGGGCTGGCCGATCTGTTTCTGCTTCCCAGCGATATGGAGTCTTTTGGGCTTGCGGCTCTTGAGGCCATGGCTTGCGAGGTGCCCGTCGTCGCGACGAATGTGGGTGGCGTATCCGAGGTGGTCACTCACGGCGTGGATGGTTACCTCGTCCCGCCTCGCGACGTCGCCGCTGCCGCTAAATTCGCGCTGGAAATTCTTACGCGGCCCGATCGCGGCCGCCGGATGGGTGTACTGGCGCGCGACAGCGCGCGGCGCAAATATTGCGCCGCCGACGTCATCCCTCGTTATGAGGCTTACTACCGGAAGGTTCTGAACGCTGCCGGGTCCGCCGCCCGCGCTACCTAGCCAACACGCTATCGTTCGAGGATGGGCACCGATTGCAAGGATTGCACCGCCACGTTGATGTCGTCCTGCGTGAACTTCCCGCTCGCCCCGCCTAATGCGGTGAAAATGAACCGAAACTGCTGGTCTCGTTCGTCAAATATGCGCAGGGCCACCGGCCGCCCGCTCGTCGGATCGCCAAACTCGAATCCGCGATTCTTCCCCAGGGTCAAGGAATGAACCCCCGGTTGCATGTCGAATCCAAACGACAATTTCCATAGCAGCAGAACGTTCATCTTCATCGCATCCGGCCGTTGCATGAGGGGCGACACCTGCACGGGCGACACGCCATACACCATTTGATATAGCTGGTAGTTCGTGTCGGGCGTCTGATCTCCAAACACATTCTCGAATTGCTGTTCCTCGGTAGTTTTTCCGGTCTTCATCTCGCCTACCGTGTCGAGTTGTGCTTCGGGATTGTAGAACACAATCACTTGTCCCGAATCGAACTGAAATCCCGTATAAATTGATCCAGCCGTCGGCTTGGACTTTCCCGGCCATGGTGCCGTGAATTCGTAGTCGTATGCCTTGATTTTATCCAATGCGGTTTTCTTTCTTGGGGAGCCGTTGGCCACCTGCGAGGCTAGATCTCCGGGCTGCGTTGACGGGAAGGCTTGCGGAACCTCCCCGAGCCATGGGTCTACCGCGGCCCAGCGTTTCGAGCTGATCCCTACGAGCGTCTGCAATCCAAACTCCACGAGGAAGATAGCCACCACCAGGGCGACCGCCGCCAGCACGATTGCAGGCCGCGCGCCGCTCTTCTCGCTCTTGTCTCTTATGGGTCTAGCTGTCATTCGGGTTTTGTGGCCGCGTCATTCTACGCGATTTGGCCTTTGTGCGCTTTGGAAACTGGGCCTTCGAAGTCGGCGCCTCCAAGCCATGCGCCACTCAGCTTCAAGGCGTGGGAGCTGCCTGCTGCGATTTGTGGGTAATCTTCCGCCGGATGTCAGGCCAGAATTCCTTCGCAACGTTCGCCACCGTGTCCCACATGATATCGGTTCCCCACACGCTCATCGTATTCGCAAAGCTGCGATCTTCCGCTGGATGGTAAATATTGGAGAGCCCCGCCGCCGCAGCATTTCCCCCGATTTCGGAAAAGTTGAACTGCTCGTGTTGCGAATCAGTCCGCGTCACAAAGATGCGGCTCACCGCATAATACGTGCGGTGAGTGATTCGTCCCTCGCCAAGCTGGTAGTAGCGCGGATCTTGATGCAGCAACGAAGGAAAAATCGACGTAGTCATGAATGTCCCGATGATGGCATCACCATAAGATGTCCCATAGCGTTTAGCATAGCCGCTCATGCCCTGCCCATACGACGGTTCGCTGTTTTCGGCCTGCCCGACCAGCGCAATGAATCCGATGAACGGAAACGTGTAGGGATCGAACGAACTGTCCACGGCGAGTTTGAATTTGCCCTTCGCGGAAAGGGGACTGAACCGGTCTTCGTTCTCCACGGTCGTGTAGTTGGGAATGACTCCGAAAAGCCGGTCGTTCTTTGGTGCAATCTGGTCCGCGTGTCCCGTTTCTCTTTCGTTCTGCTGGTTTTCGGTCCCCTGGGAATCGCTTTGAGAAGATGGATCGGTCGTCGGCGATTGCTGCTGTTGTGCGCGTAGCGGGAAGGCAAATAAAAAAGCAACGACAACCATTGGACCCCATGCGAAGCCCAACGCCTGTCGCCAACGATCCACAATGATCATTTTGTCCACTCTTTGGCTCGCCGGATCGCGTTAAGGAACGCCCTGAATCCCGCGGCAGATTTTGTCCTACCTTTGATTCGCGGTTCACCCGAGGGGTTTCACGAGTGGTGTCTCCGCTGTACTAACGGCTAAAACGCAACTTTCAAACGGCGGCCTGATCGTGTGCCGCATCCTGGTTACATCGAACGAAGGAGCGGCCCTTTGCACCACCCCTCAGCTGATCGCAACGACACCCTCCGCTTGACGACGCACTTCTAGACCAACCAAGAATAGGATCGCATGGCTTCTGATTTAGTCAGAACTCGAAGTCCAGCGAGAATTGAATTTGGCGCGCACCAACGCCCTCCGTCGCCTGGCCGAACCCTGGCATGGGCGGCAGGTTTGACCCGTATATTGGGTTTATCTGAGCGATGTTCGGGTGGTTGAACAGGTTGAACGATTCCGTCACCAGATCCAGGTGTTTGTACTCGCCAAAGAGAAAGTATTTCAGAACGCGCAGATCCATTGTGGCCAAGCCGGGTGTCTGCAGCGAGTTTCTTCCGAACCCAAGCGGCCTCGCCGAAAGCGGAAAGGCATGAGTTCGGTTTGAATCCAGCCCAGTCCGATTCGCGGGCTGAAGTTGTTCGTGTCCTGATTGAACCCTGCCGGAAGGCTTTCAAAATCGTATCGTACACCCAGGTCGACTGTCAGTTGCCGTGCGACAGACCAGTGATCCTGCACAAAGCTCCCGAAACTCGTGACCGGGAAGTCCACCCTCGAATTCCCGAACGCCTGCCGGAACTGATCGGGTTGTGCGGCAAGAAAATCGGCCACGGAACCGAACAGATACACGCCACCGAATCCGTTCGGCCGCCGAATGTGAAGCCGCTGCTGACGAGAGGCGTTGAGCCGCTCATCGGAGCCGTTCTGGGCGCGCTGGAAACACCGGGAGCGAGGAGCACGAAATCCAGGTAGTTTCGCGTTCTCACTGGGAGTTCTTCGATTCGCTCCTGATCCACCGACGATACAACCGATGTTTGAGACGTATCCATTGCCGCGGGCGCCGCGGTCACCGTCACTGCCGCGGAGGCCGAAGCCGGTGCCAAAACGATCTCGAGGTGAACGGTTTGCCCCAGGCTCAGGTCGATGCCGGCGTGCTGATACGCTGCGAAGCCGGAATGCTCGACGCGAACCTCATAGGTGCCCACGGCAAGCTCCTCGGCGCGGAAAAACCCCCGATCGTCGGTTGCAATATCCCGGGTTTGATTCGTTGCGGGATTGCGCAGCGAGACTGTCGCCTTCGGGATCAGACCGCCGCTACTGTCGGTTATCGTCCCTTCGATCGTCGCTCCGACTTTCGAACTTTGAGCGCCGGCGCTGACCGTGCAGGCCACAATCAAGAAGAACCCGCAAATCGTGCCGGTGAAGTGTCTCGTCTGCCATGAGCGGTAATTCTGAAACATCTCTGCCGCCATCCTTCCGTTGAACGCTGAATTTGGAATCTCGGCCGTCAAACGGCGCCGCGCGACGATCCGCGAATGTCCTAACACACGGCGGCACACGCGCGTGTCCGTGCGAACATCGCAAAGTTCGGGATTCGGATTCTAAATGCGCAGTTCGAGGCACGGAGGGCTGATGGGGATAAATGTCTCGGGAATGGAATTCGTTGACGCGAAGTACTTCCGAACAAGCAAATTAAACACCCTTGCGATGCCCGGCCGGGAACAAGCCAATCGAGCGGCGCTTGCAAAGGAATACGCGACACCCACGGTCAGCGCAAGGATAACCAGAGTGTACTCATTATCGATTCCGGTTTGGAGGGTATGATCCCAGGAGTCGAACACTTCGAGAAGTGGGCATACCAGGCAAATCGTCAGAGCCAGCGCGGCGATCAGGTGCGACGCTCGAAATCGCATCCGCACCGGGGCGATTATAACGCTCTGATGAGGCGCGGTCCACTTGGGTTTGAAGAATTTCGCCAGACTGCGTGGAGGTTTACCAGACCCCTCAGCTGCTTGCGCTCACCTTCAGAATCTCGGCGGCATTCTTAAGCGTGGTGTTGTCGGGAAGCGGCTCAAAGTGTGAATAAATTTCCCTTTCGCGAACCGCAATCGTCTTGAAGAACAGCGCCTTGCCATCCATCCGCACGTCGAGCAATGTCATTTCCCAATGTCCCGCCCCCACGTCAGTTTGCTTCACTGAAAAAGTCCCGCCTTCGTCAAGATGCCCGAGAACTCCGTGCCAGAATTTCACTTCCGTCGTGAGGCGGCCATCGAGTTCGGCGAGCCGCTTTTGCTCAGGATCGACCCATATCGTTCCCTCCATGTGGTGGAAGACCTCGGCTTCGCGACTGGGAGGATTGAATTTCGGGTTGGGCGTAAACTTCAAGCCCTCAAGTTTTCCTCTTGTGGCGTCATGTTCAAAAAGAAACGCCTGCGGCAGCATTTTCAGCAGCCGTCGTTCCTGTTCAGCATCTTGTTTTAGGTCTTTCTGTTTTTTTTGGAATTGTTCTGGGTCCGCCAGAAGATTTCGAATACGGTTGTCCTCGGCCTGCCGTTGCTTGGCGCTCAGTGGCTTCCCGTTGATCGCAAGGAGCCGATGTATTTCTCCCTCTTTTGTCTCCACCACTTCGAGGAGTTTTGTCGTGCCTTCCTGCTGGCTGACTTCCTCATATCTCCACAAGCTCCGATCGTCCGTCTGGGCATTTAGCTCGCGTTGCACCACTTCCTTGACCAATTGATTTGCATTGCTATTTGGTTCCGATTCTAGCTGTGGATTGTTGGCCGCAAACACAACGCTGGCGATGAGCAAACCGACGATGGCGATTGAATAACCACAACGGAGGATTCGAGCCCGCCGCATGTGACGCATGCTTCGAAGTTCAATGAGTCGGCCAAAACGGTCGAGAGTCGCTAACCGCCTCATTTCTGCGCTTGTTTCTTTCCGTTTGGCAGACCAAGCCACTATTGAAAGCTTACGCCGCTCTTGCCTATGGCGCAATACACTGACTTTCCAGAGGTCGGCAAGCCGTGTAGAATTCGCCCTGAAATAATACGCAAGCAAGGGGGCTTCCCGCGCGATGAGGAAGTTTCTCGTGCGATGTGCGAGTGGCGTTCGTCTCCCCAATGCAAAAGGAAATGCCGCCTGAATCGGAAGTGAATCTGGAATTCGCGCGGTCGGCGTCGGGCGATGAACTAAAGGCCCTTGTGCATGAACCCGCCGAGAAACTGCTGCTGGCGCTTCTTGAGAATCCGAACATCGAAGAGACCCACGTGACTCAATTGCTTGATCGGCTGGACCTGACGTCTAACGTATTGAGCGCTATTGCCGCGGAAGGGAAGTGGACTTCGAGCGAAGCCGTGCGCCTGCGCCTGGCTCGCCATCCTCGCACGCCCAAGCGAATCGCGCTCGCCACGGTTCGGCATCTTTACTTGTTCAATCTGGTGCGGCTGAGCCTTTTGCCTTCGGCGCCGACGGACATTAAACGTGTCGCCGAGGAATTGATTATCGCCCGGGCGCCTCATCTTTCGGTAGGAGAGAAACTGACGCTGGCGCGGCGGGGGCCGGCGCGCGTGGCCGGAGCGCTTCTGGCCGAAGGGCATCCCCAGGCCATGAAGCTTGCGCTCGACAACGCGTTTCTCACCGAGAGCCAGGTACTGAAGGTCCTTGCCAAGCTGGGCGTGCCGCAGCGCGTGGTTGCCGCGATCGCACAGCACGCTAAATGGTCGTGCCAGTACAATGTTCGTATGGCGCTCGTCCGCAATCCTCATACTCCCGTGCCTTCGGTGCTGGCATTTCTTCCGTGCCTTACGGGGCGCGATCTCAACGAGATTGCGACGCTCGAAGATCTGGCTCCTCATTTGCGAAAATATATCCAGCATGAATTGGTGCGCCGCAACGATTCGGCGGAAAACGCCGCGCGGTAAAAATCGCCTCAGTGCGCGGAACGAAAGGAAGCGTGCAAAGTCTATGGCAAAACAATCGAATGCAATGCGATGGATTATCGGGATCGGGGTAATCGTGCTTCTTGCCGTGCTGGCTCGTTCCTCATTCCAGCAGACCCAGCAGGAGTATGAAGTGTGCATGACGTTCAAGAACGCCACTCATTGCGCCAAGGCCTCGGGCGCAACCTATGCGGAGGCGGTTCGAAGCGCGCAGGAAATCGATTGCCAGCTCCTCGCCAATGGACGCGACGAAACGATGGTATGCCTCGATACCCAGCCTGCCAGTATCCGCGCATCCCAAAAATAAGCGCGCTATCCGCTGGAAAACGTTGCGGCGGAAAAATGGAACGAATCTTGGCAATCTCTGCGGCCGGGCATTCTTTGTCATCCCTCAAGAAGCTTTCAAACGTTGATCGAATATCCAACTCAAACTCACGAAGCCATTTTGCGTCCTCCAACGAATAGGAGCGGAATCGATCGCGGATGAATTGACACTTCCCCGGACAGTGCGTAGCATCGGTTGCTTCTGAGGCGTATGACAGATCCGAAATGACACGCTGCCTCAATTGCGGAGCCGACCGGGACAGCGACGTTTGTGGTTTCTGCGGACTGGACTCCTCCGCCGCGGAATTCTTGCTTCGGCGGCGGTTGCTGAATCGGACCGCCTTTTTTTTGCTCGGGGCTCTCGCGTTTGTTGTAGCCAGCACCCGCTATCCCGCCCTGGATGTTGACGAAATCCTGATTTTCATCGGTGTGCTTTTTTTTGTGACTTTGGGCGTGGGCATCTGGCTTGAGCGGCGCGTTCTGCAGCACGCGGAAGTCGAGGCCCTCAAGCGCGTGTACTACGGACTGATCCCTATCACGTGGCTCTTGGCGGCGCTCCTGCTTGGCAATGGGGCTCTCGATACTTCGCGGCCTCATCTCGAGGAAACCCGCGTGGTGGGGAAGTTCGCGATGCGCGGGCCGGTACCTACTCGGCGCTTGGTGGTCGTCTCCTGGCGCGAGGGACATCGCGTCGAGCGCATTGCGGTCGACAGCGGCGATTTCGACCGCTTCAGTTACGGCGATACGATTGAAGTGAAAGTCCAGGATGGCTTGGTCGGCATTCCCTGGGTAGCAGGGGTCTCCCATCCCTGATATTTTCGCCGCGATCCCGGAATCATTGTTCGTCTGGCAGGACCGGAAGCACCAGCGTATTTACGGTCGATGGATCGTCCCGCAGCTTGATATACAACAGCGTTCCATTGGGGCGCGGTACGCTCAGCGTGGAATCCACAAAGCCTCTGGGAACGGAGATGGTATGACTAAACTGCGCGTCGGACGCCACCGAATCGATCAGGAACAGGTTCGTTCCGCTTAGCTTGCACTGCTCATCCGGGCTATCTGGACAGCGGACCTCTTTCAAGGAGGGAATCCGCACCAAAGTTGTCAACGGTTGCCAGTCTCCTTCTCCTCCATCTGCCGCGACAGCCCGAAAGCGAAGCTGCCCGAATCCGGAAGGCCCGAAGCTTTTGGCCGGATCCAGTTTCGCTAGTACCGTCTGCGAATCCTGCAGGATCAGAGTTCCGTCGGCCACGCTCAGCAGAGTATCGAACGAACTGTCGGTCGTCGCGATCTCGATCTTTTCGCCCTGCGGAAAGTTCTCCGGAACCTCCGTTTTCAAGAAGAACGACATCCGTCCATTCTGCGGAAGGTCATCCTGATTTCCCAGATGAATGGGGGATGGCGCAGGGCCGGGCTGTATGCTCTTGTTGATCAGGGTCACCTTGGGGCGGGGCGGTGCAACGGTTGTTTGCAATTCCAGCACGCGTCCGTCCTTGAGAGCGACGTGCGCCAGGATCTTCTCATCGGGCTGCAGAGAACTGTCTGGTGCGGACGCGGAGGCCGCCAGGCTCAGTTCGTCTTTTTGCTCGGCGCGCGATAATTTCGCCGGAACGAAATGAATGCCGGCCAACTCGAAACTGTTCACCTCATCCAGCCGCGTCCCGATCAAGACACCTTGCGGATCTCCGGCGTGTATCGTGAAGCGATCCAGCCGGGCCGCTTCGGCATAGCTGTGTAAGGGGAGCTCATCCGGAGTTGCCAGCCCCACTTGTTTCATCGTCAATTTCAGCCGGCCTGCGTTTTCCCCCAGCAGTGGCACGTGCACTTCCAATTCGTCGGGTTTGATGAGCTTCCAGGTCACGTTCAGTTCTTTACCTTGCTCATCCTGCACGGCCACTCGGTCGACGCAAACGGCGCATCCCGACTCTACGTGGACGATGTCCTCTCGCCCCACGATCAGGGCGCTCTGATCTGCCGGTGAGATTGTCCAGGTTGCCGGGTGCGCGCTTTGTAGGTGGAAGCGCGGCCCCTCGAACGTCTCGAATCCCCAATATCCTTGCAGTGTTCCGGTCGCATCCGACTCAAGCGCGCCGGGCTTCAGCGTGTCGGTATCGACCACGAATCCTCCCCGTGCCGGATCGGCCGTGGCGGGCAGGTCGATGGCTTTGCCGGATTGGCCTTGCAAGTGCAGTCTGAAATCGTGCGCGATGTCGGTGGAGAAAACTAAAGGCGCGCCGCTAACCGGAAGAACGAGCGGCGATCTCTGCACGCAGAAGACTTGATCTGGATCCACAGCCCGCAGCGGTGGCAGTTGCGCAGCCTCGACTGCGGGCAGACCGACCACCAGGACTGACATCGGCTTATGAAAGGAAGGCGGATTATTGAGCCTTAGGTTCAACTGCTCCTGCTTAGGGAGAGCCAGCGCGGGGATGTACTGGTATTCTGCGGTGTGGAAACTGCCCATGAGGCGAGCCAGGTCCACCACGGCGCCGACGTAGGGGCTATAGAATCCCCCGCCAGCCACGGACGTTGAGCTAATCGCTCCGATTAAATCTGACGAGGGCCCCGAAGTAAGCGCGGCCACCATGGATTGGCTATGCCCGTCGTCGAGGACGAGCTGGCTGGTGTCTTGCGTCAGGCAGGGCGCTTGCTGTTCGGTCGGCTTGTCGAAGCATTCTTGATCCAGCTTGATGTTCAGCGTCCTCGCTAACAGCACCGATCGCTGCTGCAGAGCCTTTGGATCGTAGTCGGAAGTTCCTTTGATTTCGCGCAAATACTTTTCGAGTCGCGAGCGGTCCAGGCCGGCCTGGTTTAAATCCTGCGATGCCCTCACAAAGGTCCCCGGTTTGCTTCTCACAGTGGAACGCAGCGTGCTAAAACCTCCATCTGTCTCCGGGGCGAGAAAGAGCAATGCTTGCTGCGCGTCCTTGGGAACCGTGACGACGATCCCTTCTTCACGGACCTGCTTGTTCCATGTCTCCGCTCTCGTAAACCAATTCTCTGGCGGAGGATTGGTGGACCCTCGTAGGAACGCGACAATCAGCAAATAATGCGCCGATTGCGCTTCGGGGAAGTCGGGGTGAATCCACAGCCTGTCGCCGAATCTGAGATTGGGCACGTCGGCGATCGGCAGCGTTTTGCCGGCCCGCGATACCGTCATTTCGATTCGCGGTCCGGTCAAATCGAAGGCAGCGTTGTCCGCACCCGCTGTATGGATTCCAGCGAGCGCCACGACAAGCACAAGCGCGCATCTAAGCAGTGATTGATATGCGGCCCCGTGACGGATATTTTCAAATGCCATGCTCTCCCGCTCCCCCTGATGCCGAAAGTACAACACTTTCCAGCGATTTCATAAAAACGGATGTAGCTCCGCCCTCTTAGGAGGCGTCCGCCAAAGCCATTCAAATTTTAGTCACAAACCATTCCTCGGATTGCATGATCCTGGGGCCGCATGCTCGATCCGCAATACAGAAATCCCTGTATGGTCCGGGTCACACTCCGGGCATACGCTTAGAGCATCTATGATGTCAAATCGTTGAATGGAGAGGCCCATGCCAAAAACCGTGACGCAGCTTTACAGCGCCGAGCAGTACGATAAAGATGCGCTGGATCATTTGAGCAGGGCAATCGAGTCTGAGGTAGCCGCCGAGAAGGCGAGCGTTCCGGCGGATCGCGAAAGATACGGAGAAATCGCCCGCAAAGAGAGAAAATCCGCGATGGATTCCCTGGAACAGGCCCGAATTGTTGCGGGTCCCGATGTCGCAGAGCTGAAAGGCTAGCTCTAACGACAGATCTCTCTTCGCAGTTTAAAAAATGCCCTCCATTTTGTCCATTGGAGCGAAGAGCGGTTTTTTCGATCGCTTGCTCTTCGATCAATCTCTCTTGCTTGGAAATAAAGAGAGAGAATTTCTCGCGACAAAAACGCACTCAGAATGACTCCGTGGCTGTTCTTCGGCACCCTGTCTAATTAAAATTGTTCCCTTGGCCGAGCCGTTGGTTGGTGAGGATTCGAGTGCGCAATTCTGTAAACGATACGGATGTTCTGATCGTCGGCGCAGGGCCCGTCGGGCTGTTTTTGGCGAATGAATGCGCTCGCCGAGGCCTGGGGTGGCGGCTCGTCGAGGAGCGCTCATCGCAGTCGGAGCACTCCAAAGCGCTTGCGATTTTTCCTCGAACGCTTGAGATCTTCGATATGGCTGGCCTCGTCGGTCCTTTCCTCGAAAATGCGAATCGTGTCACGTCGGTTGTTGTAGCGGCACACGGGCGCACGCTGGCCCATCTGCGGTTCGCACCCGCTGAGAGCCCATATCCATTTATCGCCATGGTTCCCCAGGACGTAACGGAGAGACTGCTTGCGGAAGAGCTGCGGCGTAAAGGCGGAGCCGTCGAGTACGAAGCAGCATTCGTGTCGGCCGATCAGCACGACGACTGCGTAAGCGTAAAGCTGGACCGGAAAGGGCAGCTCCTGGATGTTGCCGCTTCGTTCGTCGTCGGCTGCGATGGCGCACACAGCGCCGTTCGGCATCTACTGAACCTGCCGTTTGAGGGAGCGGAATATGATGCATTGTTCTTGCTGGCCGACGTACAGACGAACGAAACCCATCCCGCGGATGAGATGCAGCTTTGCCCTAGCGAATTTGGCCCGGTAGCAATCTTTCCCATGAGCGCCAATCGGCGGCGCATCGTGGCGATGATCGACAACGCGGAGGGAGACGCTCCGTCATTGGAACTCGTTCAGAAGATCTTAAGCCAACGCGCCCCCGTGGGGATCGAGGCGCGCGCACTGCACTGGAGCAGCTTTTTTCGCATCCATCACCGCCAGGTAGCTCAGCTGCGCGTCGGACGCATCTTCCTGGCTGGCGACGCCGCGCACATTCACAGCCCGTTTGGGGGGCAGGGAATGAATACCGGACTGCATGACGTTTGGAACCTTGTCTGGAAGCTGGGCCTTGTCCTGCACGGCCACGGCAATGAGCGGTTACTTGAGAGTTATAGCGCCGAACGCCGTCCTGTGATCAAGCAGGTCATCGAAACCACGGATTTCCTGACCAAGGTGATGGGAACTCCGAGCAAGTTCGCACAGACCCTGCGCGATACCGTCATACCCATGGTGTCGCGTCTGGCCCCTTTTCAGCATGCCTTCGTGCAGAGGCTTTCCGAACTCGGTATCGCCTATCGCGGAAGCCCTATTATTGAAGGCGCCGGTAACCAGTACTTCGACGATTCGATACGCGGCGGCAAGGGCATTCTCAGTCGCTTTCTTCTTGTGTTCGATAGCGACGCAGACTCATCGGCCAGAAAGGTTGCCGAGCAGCTCTGCGGATCATTTAGCGATATCGTTGAGTTAAGATTAGTGCCACGCCCCGACATAACCCTTGTCCGGCCGGACGGCTACATCGCGTACTCGGCTCATAGCCGCGACGGAATCGCGGCATTGGCTTCCGTTCGTTCGCTTCTGGAGCGTCAAACAAATGAATCCGGACCTGTTCGGGAATGAACATTTGATGCTTTGGCAGGTTGGCCTTGCAGTCGTGCCACGATGGCAAAGGTAGATGGCAAAGATACAATGACAAAGATAAATGGCGAAGACAAACGCTGTTACAAAAGCAATTCCGCCGTTGCTCGCCTTGCCCAGCTCCGATACAGAATATTAGCGTTTAGTGTTTGCCGATAGGCCCCCGGGAATTTCAGATGCCGAGGGCGCGCAGATAGCGATCCGCGGACCGCCTGACCGCCTCATGAGCGCCGCTTGCAATCGCCCATCCCGGCACCGCCGCATGGATTCGGTCAAAGCTATAGCCCTCCAACCTCCGCACGATGTCGCGAACGGCGGCAGCCGCTAGCGGGATGAAGTTGGGATAGCTGTACATGAATGTCACCCAACGCCGGTCCATGCACACACGAGGCTGATCTCCGCAAAATAATGCGCCCAGGCCATCCGCGTACCGCTCGGAGTGAAGCACCTGGAATCCCTCAAAGTGGCCCGGCGTATGGATCAGCGTCAGCCCTCCGGCCAGTTGCTTGGTCTCGCCGTCCCAGAATTGGATATTTCCATGCGGGCGCATCACCCACTTGCTGCTGGCCGCGTGCAAGTGGATGGGAGCGTTCCCGAAGGCGCAGCTCCATGCCACCATCGTGGCGTAGTAATGAGGATGAGAAATCGCAATGGCGGCGATTCCGCCCAGCGACCGGATGCTTGCAATGGTGGCGTCATCGAGCAGGCTGACGCAATCCCACAGCAAGTTTCCATCCGCCGTCTGGATCAAATAAGCTCGCTGTCCGATCGCAAATTTCTCTTCCGTCTGGATGGAAAATAGCCCGGCTTCTTCCTGTTTGATCTGGTTCCGGTATTTTCCACTCATGGCCTTGAGAGTGGTCCATTGCTGGCCCTCCCAGCCGACGAATTGCCGCGAGTCCTCGCAGATGGGGCAATGCTCCTGGCGGCCGGGAAATTGAGTGCCGCACGTCACGCAAATGGGAACGTCCCGCTCCTCAATCACTGCGGCCCTCTCCTCGCTGCCAAGTCTTGCATAGTCGATTGTGTGCTGTTCGCATACGGCCAGCGCCTTGCGGTGCGTTTACTGGGAGGGGTCGCGGCTGACGGCCGGCCGGGGCGCCGAGATCATTGAGCGGGGATCCAAAAAACTGCGCATGATTTCAGCCGCCGTGATGCCGAACTGGTTCCAGAGCCGCCGCTTCAGGGTGCGATAATCCTGCGAGCCGCTGAAGAGGTCGCGGATGAGCTCGCGAAAAGCCGGTGAGCAGTTCAGGATTTGCACCATCCGCGTGGTAATTGCGCTTCCGAGAAACGTTCCCCGAAAAATCTTCCGAGCGATATTCGCGGCGAACTCGAGATCGGCGGAAAACGCCGCGCGCAGCCGCTCCGGATAGGCTTGCAGTTGGTCCTCGATCAATGCCTGGGCCAGCAAGTCGCCCGAGCGCAGCGCGTAAAAGAGCCCCTCGCCGGTCACGGGGTCGACGCATGCTGCCGCGTCGCCTGCCATGGCCCAGTTTTTCCCCGCGATTCGCCGGCCGCGGATCGTTTGCGCTTGGGGAGAAGGCAGCACGTGGCTGTAGAGCTGCGCGTTCTCCATCGGAAATTTTTCCTCGCTGACGAATGCGTCCAGGTGGCGCCGGAGTTGCTGGCTGGAGCTTTGTCCCAGCTTTGCGCAGATGCCCACGGAGAGATGATCGGCGCGCGGGAATGACCACAAATAGCCCTCGAATTGCTTCAGGAATTTCACCTTGATGATGTCTTCCTCGGTCGGCACGAAATATCCGAGCGTCATTTCAAGGTCTTGCGGGCCGAGCGCGGTGGTTTCCGGCAGCAATTGGTTGCGTGCCCCTGCGGCCAGCACGACGAAATCTGAAATGTATTCCTCGCCCGCGGCCTTCAGGCGTGTCTGTGGCCCGTCCGTATCGACATGGGTCACGCGCGAACAGATCGTTTGGCAGCCGGCCGCCACGGCGCGGTCGAGCAGAAGCCCATTCAGCACCTGGCGCGCATAAATCACGATCGGGTGGCTCATCTCGAATCGTGCGCGGTGCCCGCGGTTTGAAATCAGCTCGGCCGTGCGGACAATTTTTTTGGGATAAGGCGCATTCAGAAGGAAGGGATAGGCTTCAATCGCCTTGTGCGTCAGACCGCCGCCGCAAGGCTTTTCCCAGGCGAGCCGCTCGTCGAAGATCGTCACCCGAAAGCCGGCGCTAGCCAGCCGCTCTCCACAGAGCGCGCCCGCGGGTCCTCCGCCGACAATGGAAATTTCCCTCATGGCCCTCAGCATGGCCCCGGTGGCAGCCTCGATAATGGCTCGGAATCAGGTCAGTGGGAATACCGCTGCAATGAACCAGGCGGAAAGTATAGCATCAAAAACGGCGGCCGCCGTGGCGGAACCTGTGCGGTGGCGTAACCCATCGGTACCCAGCCTTTGAACGGCGGAAAATACAGCCATCCCGATCACCAGTAGGCCGATCAGCGCCTCTCCGCTGGCGAGTTCGTAGTACGCCAGCACGCACGCGAGCCACAGCTCGAGCCTTAGCGCCAGGGAAACTCCATATCGAAGCGCACGGTGCTTTCCCTTGCCGACTGTCCCCAGCAGAACCTCTTCCGCAAAGCAGAAGATCCACGCCCCGGGCAGCAGCGCCGCGAATCGCAGCCATCGGGCGCCGTTCAGCCACAAATCGGTGAGCTGCCAGTTGAGCCAGCCGCCGGCCGCCAGCATTGCGGCCATGCCCAGCACCGCCGCCGCGCCGATCTTTGGCCAGCTCACTTCAAGACATCCTTTCGCATAGCTCCAGTTCAATGCCAGCAGCAGCGCGCCCGATACAAACATGGCCGATGCGAGATAGTCGCCTTGATATAAATAAACGAACCGGAGCGGTATTACCAGCGCGAGAATCAACACCGCAACAAGCGCGCAGACGGCCTGTTCGGCTACGCCCAGCAAAAATGTCGGACGGGCCCGCGGCGATTCCGCTCGATCCTCAACAGCCATCTGCGCAGTCTTCTTGGTTCCAGCAGCCTCGGCGGCCAAAGACACGATCGTTGCGCAAGCAGGGAAGAGCAGCAGCAATCCAAGCAGCCCTGCAATCGCTCCTGTCAACCTCAATCGCTCTCGATGGAACATTTCGTGGGTCGCCAAGTCCAGGTTCAGAATGAGCGTTCTCGGCGCCACGTTCGGCAGCAGCGCTTCGGCGGCCCATTGTTCGGACCGATGCGCGACCTCCCGTTCCAGCAGTTCGCTCGTGTGCGTTGCATAAGGAACCATCTGCCACTCGAAGGCCCTCTTCTGTGCAAAATCATCGGGAGCGGTGCGTGTTCCGCCGGCCGCTTTGGCGAGGGCCCCCGCCTGTCGTTTTAAGACTCCCAAATCGAATTGCGCGCTAAAGACAAGTAGATTGGCGGGCATTCGCCGTGGCAGCGTCATGGGCGCGGGCGACAGGGCAATGGTCGCGGCCACCGGATTCATGTCGGCCATGCGAATGGCAATGGCTCCGCCCATCGAATGGCCCAGCAGAATCGTCTTCCGTGGGTCGAGCTTCTCTCGCTGCATCAAAGCTTGTACGCTCCAGTCGGCGCACTCCTCCGCTTTGGCGAACGTGAACGAGTTGGTGTTGTCCCCGTGTCCCGCCAGGTCGGGCAAGAAGGTGCGGAAACCGTGTCCGGCGAAATCTTCGCCCAGGTAAATCATCACGCGGCGGTTGGCGGAGAGGCCATGCAGCAAGATGGCCGCGCCTCCGGCGTTCATGCCGTGGGGTGGTTCGATCACCGTGATCGGCGTGCGGCAGTTATTCTGATCGAGCGTAAAAGAATGTCTCGGGAGGCTCGCGCGTTGAATCGCATAGGCGCTGCACGCCACCAGGCACCCGCCAATAATGGCAAGGATCGCTTCCCACCGCTTCATGGCCTGCTCCACGGTGCAAGCGACCCGCGTGGTAGAATCAATTGTTTGCCGAAGTTTGCGAACGAACGCTGAGGGACAAGCAGTTGGCGCAGCTCATCGCACAAGATGAATTGATTTTCCGTCGTCATGCTTGGAAACGCAACGGCCAATCCGTTGTCTTCGCGAGCGGCTGTTTTGACCTGCTTCATCCCGGCCACGTCCGCCTGTTGGAACAGGCTCGCTCGCACGGCGATATTCTCGTCGTGGGCATTCGGAGTGACGAAAGCGTCCGGGCCGCGCATGCCGGAGAAAGCCATCCGCCGGTTTCTTCGCGCCCGATTTCTCCCGCCGCGGAGCGTGCCGAGATCCTGGCGGCACTCGCGGCCGTGGACTACGTCGTCGAATTCGACGATTCGAATTTAGCGGCCTTGCTGGAGCGTCTGGCGCCCGACGCCGTCGTGCAAGCGGGCTCTCCCGATCGCCGTCCAGCAGCGCCCGGCGAACCTCCGGTGGCCGGAGGCGCTCCCAAAATCGTGCATATCCTTCTAGAGCCGGGCTATTCGACCGCGCGACTCATCGAACGCATCATCCATCTCCCGGCATGATTCTTCCGCTGGTCTCCGAGATTCTGGCGCGAGTCGCTCGCCAGTCCGTGGTGGAGGAATCCTTCGAAAAGCTGCGGCGCAGCGGGAAGGAGGTCTCCCTCTCGGGCCTGACGGATTCGGCGAAGGCGCTGGTGGTGCCGCTGGCTTTTGCCGCTCTGGGCCGCCCGGCAATTTTTCTCGTCGAGTCGAATCAGCGCGCCGAGGCGCTTCTGGAACCCGTACGCTGGTTTTATCGCGCGGTTACTGGGAAGCCGGGGCAGCGCGTGGCCTGTTTGCCGGTGCCGGATTCTCTGCCGTATGAGAATCGTTCGCCACACGCGGAAATTTCCGAAGCCCGTGCCGTCTCGCTTTGGCGTTTTGCCAGCGGCGAGGCGGATCTGCTGATTGCGCCCGTCCAGGCGGCTCTGTGGCGCATGCGCGAGCCGGACTTTTATCGCCAGCTTGCCCGCACAATCGCTCGCGATGAATCGATTCCTCACGAGGAGCTGATCGGCTTCCTGGCTGGTGCCGGCTATGAGAAGCACGCGACCTGCGAGATGCCGGGCCAATACTCCGTTCGCGGCGGCATCATCGACGTCTTTTCACCCGAGGCCCTGCAGCCGCTTCGCATCGAGCTTCTTGGCGACACCATCGAGTCGCTTCGCGCCTTCGACCCCAATACCCAGCGTTCGACGAACCCCGTCGAGCGGTCCACGCTGATGCCTCTCACGGAATTTCTGCGTCGCCCGGAAGTGCTCAGTCGTTCCCGCCTGTCCACTGCCATAGGCCGCGAAGAAGATCCGATCGCCGCCGGTCTGTATCCGGGCTGGGAGTTTCGCGGAATCCTGCTCGAGCAGCGCAACTCGGTGCTTTTCGATTTGGGCGGCGATCCGCTCCTCGTGATCGACGAGCCCTCCTCCATCGAGAAGTCCGTCGAAAAGTACCGCGCGCGCCTGCACGAAGCCTTTGAAGATGCCGAAGACCCTCTGGCTGAACCTCCCGACCGTTACGTCTTCGGTGAGGAAGAATGGGCGCTTGCACTGCAGTTGTTTCCCCGCTTTGCGCTCGAACACCTGGGAATGGCGCAGGAAAGCGGCGCGGCTCCGCGGACCCTCCGCACGCAAACCACCACGCGCTATCACGGCAACGTGGCTGCCTTCATGGCCGAGGCGCGCGGACGGCTCGGCGCGGGCGAGCAAGTCATGGTCTCGGCCGCCAGCACCGGAGAGCTCGAACGATTTGCCGATATTTGCCATGAATACGAACTGCCATACCGTCTCGGCGAACTCGAGGAGAATGCCACCGTGGCCCGCCTTGCCGAGGAAAGCAGCGGCGGCACTATTCCCGCGATGGTCCTAGTCAAAGCGCCGCTCTCCGAGGGTGTGGCCTTCACGGACGCGCAGTTGGTTCTCTTTGGCAATGCGGACTTGTTCGAGACGCTTGCGCCTGTGCAGCGTTCCCAGGCGCATCCCAAAACGGCGAGTTTCTTCAGCGATCTCTCCGACCTCAAGCCTGGCGACCATGTAGTCCA
>Ga0307373_10004483_pt1 | contig 23474 bp, 19 predicted proteins | sample OX2MG_FD_202534 | JGI IMG/M metagenome (GOLD analysis project Ga0307373, IMG submission 202534) | Soil microbial communities from Risofladan, Vaasa, Finland - OX-2 | ecosystem: Environmental > Terrestrial > Soil > Coastal area > Acid sulfate soil | place: Finland: Risofladan, Vaasa | collected... | reverse complement strand
CGCCGCGATGATTGGGTTTGTGGTTCCGTAGGAGCGGTGGTCTCCACCGCGATTGCGTCTCCGCCATTGTGGGAACGGCCGGGCTACTCCCGGCATCCATGTCTGCGACCTGGGAATCGCGACGGGTACCGCCGTTCCTACTTCACCACTTGAAGGCGTGACTTCAGACCATACTTCTTGCGCTCTTCCGCAGACACGCTGTGATGAAACTCCGGAACCAGAGATTTAAGCTGATGCAAGGCCTGGTCTTGATCATGCGCTGCAATCGCTTCATTCAATTTCTTGAGACCGGGAAATATCTGCTGCTGCCCCGATGCGTCGCAGCCGACGAGCAGCAGCTTGGGATGGACTGTTTTGCGCAGCTCTTCCCGGGTATAGAACAGTTCCTCATGCAATTTCTCGCCGGGTCGCAAGCCGATGTAAACAATCTCGATGTCACGCTTCGGCTGCAGTCCGGAAAGTTGAATCATTTTCTCCGCCAAATCGTTGATACACACCGGCTCACCCATGTCCAGTACAAATATCTCGCCACCCTTGCCGATGGCACCGGCCTGCAGGATCAAGCTCGCGGCCTCGGGAATGGTCATGAAATAGCGTGTGACCTCGGGGTGTGTGACCGTCACCGGGCCGCCCGCCGCGATCTGCCGCTCGAACAGCGGTACCACCGAACCGGCGGAACCTAACACATTGCCGAAGCGGGTGGTCAGGAAGTGCGTGGTGCTCGATTCATTCAAGGCCTGGCAATAAAGCTCCGCGACCCGCTTGGTGGCGCCCATGACGTTGGTGGGGTTCACGGTCTTGTCCGTCGAGATCAAAACAAATGTTCCCACAGCATAGCGTTTCGCGGCATCCGCCACGACCTGCGTGCCGAACACGTTATTGCAGATGCCTTGGATGATGTTGTCTTCCATAATCGGCACGTGCTTGTAAGCCGCGGCATGGAATACCACCTCCGGCCGGCATTGATGAAACACGTTGTCCATGAACTGCTCGTTCCGCACATCCCCGAGCACGCTGTTAAAGATCAACGCCGGGTAGCCGGTGCTCAGCTCCTGGTCAATGCGATACAGGTTGTATTCACTGTTATCCAGCACTGTCAGCGTTCCTGGTTTATGCCGGCCGATCTGCCGGCATAACTCGGAACCGATGGACCCGCCGCCGCCCGTGATCAGCACGCGTTTGCCTTGCAGAAACTTGGCAACGTATCCGGGATCAAGTTCCACGGGATCCCTGCCCAACAGGTCTTCCACCGTCACAGGACGCAGCCGGGAGATTTCGATACGGCCGTCCGCCAGCTCGGTGAGCGATGGCAGGGTGCGGCACTTGATGCCGTGTTCGGCGCACATCCTGACCACGCGGTCCAAGACCTTGCGTGGCGCGGATGGCATGGTGATCAGCACCACCTCCACCGCCAGATCTTCAAGCAGCCTGGGGATATCATTGATGCTGCCTCGAATCCGTACACCGCGGACTTCCTGGCCTAATTTGGCGGAGTCATCGTCCACGAAGGCCACTGGAGAGAGCTGCGGGTGGCGCTCCATGTCCCGAACCAGCATTTCACCCGCACGTCCCGCCCCCACCAATAGGGCGCGGGGTCCGTTTTCAATATCCAGCTTGAAGTGCCTGTCTTTAAAAGCCCGGTACGCAATACGCGCCACGCTCAGCACCCCGATCAAAAGCATGGGATAGAGCACCAGCACGGAACGCGGAATGGTCTGGAGCCGCCCGATCATGAAACACAAGATGGTGGTGGCGATGGCTCCCAACAGAACCGCCTTGAAAAGCCGCAACAGATCGGGAATGGAAGCGAACCGCCAGATGCCGCGATAACAGCCGAACATCCAGAAAGTGGCTGCATGCAGTACCACTGCGACCGAGACGAGTTCCACAAAGCCCGGCGAATAGATTTTGTGAATTGGGCCGAGATTCAGACGCAGCCAATAAGCTGCCAAGACGGCGACCGGCACCCAGGCTATATCATGACCGAAGACCAATAGTTTTTTGGATAGTCCCTTGGCGTTCGCTTTCATCCCCAGCTCCCTGAAAATCAAAGTCCGCTGTACTCACTGATATTGAGCGCACGACTGGACGATAAGTTTACCTGTTTTATAAAAATTTGACATAAGCCTTTGTGAAAACTAAGCATTCCCCGCTGATTTCCTCCACAAAGCCCCCAAGGTTCCGAGAATAACCCGTATATCCGAAAAAATTCCAGCCTTGGTGGCATAGACCATGTTCAGCCGGATTTTTTCCGGCATGATGCGTTCAATATAGACCCGCTCCGGATCCTCACAGCCTGCAAGCAGGCCGGCTTCGTCGCAAAAGGCGATTGAGGCCGGGTCGGTGATGCCCGGCACCAGCTCCAAGACACGTTGTTGTTCCCGAGAATACTGCGCTACGTATCGCGGAACTTCCGGTCTGGGCCCGACAAGACTCATCTCCCCTTTCAACACATTGATGAGTTGCGGTAATTCGTCCAGCTTGTATTTTCTCAGCCAGTGCCCTATGTGAGTTATTCTCGCGTCCCCACCAACGGTCAGTGGCTGCCCGAATTGATCTGCATTCCGCACCATAGTGCGGAACTTGTATATGCGGAACCGGCGACCTCGATAGCCGACACGTTCCTGACGGAAGAATACGGGCCAGCCATCTCCCGCGAAAACAACGCCTGTGATTAAAAGGAAAAACGGCAGGAGCAGCAACCCGCCAATGGCGCTGACGCAAACATCAAACAAACGCTTGCCCACTCGCATTATTTCAACGCCGGAATTTCTTTACCACATCAAACACGGCTTCGATCACGTCCTGGACATCCGCATCCGTTAGGCGAGGATGTAAAGGCAAGCTTACCAACCTCTGATACTCCGTGTAAGCCACCGGGAAATCATCCGGTTTGAGGTGATACTTGTCCCTGTAATAGGGATGAATATGTATGGGGATAAAATGCACCGAACACCCGATATTGTGCGCTGCCATTTCTTCAATAAACCGTGCTCTATCGATCTTGAATGCCACAAGCTTCAGGCGCAGAACATAGAGATGCCAGGCATGCTCTATATGCTTGCGTTCCACAGGAACGTCAAACATACCCAGATCCGCAAATGCCAGATTATAATGTTGCACGATTTCCCTGCGGCGTTTCTGGAACGCTGCGAGTTTCCCCAATTGGCACAAACCAATAGCAGCCTGGATATCCGTCATGTTGTACTTGAATCCCGGCAATGCAATTTCGTAAAACCAGCTGCCGCCACTTCCATAGCGCTTCCAAGCATCGCGAGTCATGCCATGGAGGCTGATCACCCCGGCCTTGGCGAGGAACGCATCATCACCAGTCAAGGCACCGCCTTCCGCTGTGGTGAGATTTTTGGTGGCGTAGAAACTGAAAGCAGCCGGATTGTCGCCGGAACCTATCATGCGGCCCTTGTATTTGGCCGCCAGGGCATGCGCGGCATCCTCGATAACATGTAGGCCATGCTGACCGGCAATATCCAGGATGGAGTCGAGTTCCACTGGATGTCCACTGTAATGCACGGGAATAATCGCCTTTGTGCGGCTGCTTACCGCGGCTTTGATTTTGGCAGGATCGATATTAAGTGTGTCCGGCTCCACATCCACCAACACCGGGCGCGCACCTACATGTTCTATAACATTCACCGAAGCGGCAAATGTCATGGGAGTGGTGATTATCTCGTCTCCCAGTCCGACGCCGAGGGCCACCAAGGCGGTATGCAGGCCGGCTGTGCAGGAATTCAGCGGCAAGGCGTTCTTGCGGCCTACAAATTCCGCGAATCGGCGCCCAAATTCCTGGGTTTTCGGACCGGTTGTTATCCAGTCGGAGCGCAGCGTATCCACGACGGCAGCTATCTCTTCCTCACCGATTACCGGTTGTGCAAACGGCAGAAACTTGCTACGCATATTTGCTCCGATACCCGCTATCTCAGGATTTACCGTTCAGAAAACCTGGGCGATCAAGATCGTATCCGAATTTCGATAATTGCCCGCTAATGATGCTTTCTGCATTTTTCCTGTCCGTTTCTGTCAAGCTGTTCCAGCCACCGCCCGTATCATGACGCACTGTCTCCCGATAAACAGATAAAACGAGTTCGGGAGCGTTGATCCCGGCGAAACGTGCAACGTCGACGACCACAGCTTCGCTGGCTATCAATTCTTCATAATGCACGGTCATCACCTGCTCTGCAGGAAGGCTTGCAAGATCGCGTGCCGCATATTCGGCACTCATGGCCCACTGCCGCGCACATACCTCAATCAAAGAATTTTCCGCCAAGTCCGCGTCGATGCCGGGGTAGCGTGGCCCCCAGATACGCACCCCGCGCCTGTCACGCACAGTTCCGAAAACAAGGTTCCACAAATACCAGGCGGCGTAGCCATAATTCGAGACAGGAAAGCTGCGTGCCTTCTGTACAAGATAACCCCAATCTGGCGGATTTTGCCACATGCGCAATGCACTTTCGACAACGTCCCGACCGTCCCTTATCAGATGAATAAAACGCGCTTCTGGAAATACCGCCGCGACGAAGGGTACGCGCAGCGTATTGGAGACGGTTTTTTCCACCAATATCGATCTGGCACCTCCCATTCCACCTTGCTTGGGTAATAGACGGCGGATATAGCTCTTCACCCTGGACGTGGCCAGCGCAGAGGGCAAAGCATCATGCGGGTATGCGTCATTGCCGTGGCGCCAGATATAGTTGACATCATAGGGAACCTCACCCATTTTTGCATCCGCGCCAAGCAGGCTGCGAAGAAACTTGGTACCGGATCGTGCAGCACCGATGAGAATGACCGTGTCCATCAAGTGTTCCCGAAATCCAACTCGGAAACCAGCCGCGACCACTTATTCAACGCCTGTTCGCGGCCGAACAGGTCATTGCCAAGCTCGATTATCCTGGGACGCTGGCCCGCAAGTCTGCTTCGCATGGCGCGCGCGTTCCGGATGGCATCGGCGACGGAGTCCGGCACATCGGGTTGGGAGACTACGACTCCGATCCCTTCCCTCGCGGTTAATTCCGCCAGCTCGCTATTTGCTTCCATACACACAAGCAATGGACAACCGACTTTCAAATAGGTGGCGATTTTTGAAGGATATGCGACCCGATATACCCCTTTCTGCAGCGTGATCAAGCCGATGTCGCTTGCAGCTATCAGCTTCTCCACCGAAGCCTGCGGTTGATACGGGATGAATACGATGCGAGTACCGTTCAGGACGCCGGCCCGCGCCATCAACGATTCTTTTGCGGCACCATCACCGACAAGCAACAACTCAACCCCCTCTTCGTCATCCAAGCGGTGCATTGCATCCACAAACGTTTCCAGCCCCTGGAAACGCCCGATATTCCCGGCAAAAATAATCCGGAAATGGGCCGTGTCATGCGGTGCGGATTCGGACGACGCCGTATCTGCTGTAGCTTGCCCGCCGAACATGAAATTGTTGATTATCCGCAACTTGGAAGGGTCATATAGCCCGCGTTCGCGCAAGCTTGCCGCCATATCCCCGGACAGGACCACCACGCGGTCAGCGAGGTTGCATGTTCTCCGGTCCAGCCAACGCAGAAATCCCGCTAGCAATGGATTCCTGATGAGACCCGCAATCTGGCTGCTCTCAGGATGAATATCCTGGCAGTGATAAATAAATTTTGCGTGTTTCAGCCGGGCAGTGCGCGACGCTACGGTGGCAACAATTACCGGTGGGGCGGTTGCCGCCATAACAACATCATATCGGTTAAAAACGATCTGGGTCGCTACACGTAAAGAAAAGAAAATGGAGTTAACAATCCTGCTGAGTAGATTGCTTCGTTTTTCATGAAATAACCAGACGCGTCGCACCGAAAATCCATCCATCTCTTCACGCCATGGCTGACGAGGCACCTGTGCGGCAGGATTATAGGAAGGCTGTGTGCTTAACAGGGTTACATCGTGCCCATCAGACGCAAGACGCCCTGCCATAATACGGAGCATTTGGGCATAAGGCGGTGTATCCGGCCAGAAATAGCGGTGAATGATCAAAATCCGCACGGCAGATGCTCAATTGTATTCGTGACTGATGAGACCATCCCAGGGGTTACTGAGCTTCGCTGTGCCAATAATCAGATTAACCACCCGCTGTGAGACATTGGTAATCATATAATCATCCGGAATAGGTGCGCGCAAACCATGCTTGAACTGGTCCGTTACAGCATCTACGGCCCGCACGATAGCTTGCGGTTCAAGTCCTGTCAGAATGATGCTTCCGGTATCAAGGGCTTCGGGCCGTTCCATGGCATTACGCGCAGTAATCGCAGGAAACCCCAGAATTGAGGATTCCTCGCTGATCGTGCCGCTGTCGGACACTACACAGAACGCCTGGATCTGTAATTTAATGTAATCCAGGAAGCCAAACGGCTTCACAAAGCGCAAGCCGTCTGATGGTTTGTAGCCTTCAAGCGCCTCCATCCGCTGATGGGTTCGCGGGTGAGTGGAGATAATGACCGGGTATTTATACTTCCCGTGCAAGCCAGCCAGCGCATCCAGCAGCTTCAGCAGATTCTCCCTGTTATCTACATTTTCCTCCCGGTGCATGCTGACGAGAATGAACTGCCGCGGCTTGAGCGCAAGACGTGTAAGCGCATCTGAGGATTCTATCTTCGCCCGGTAATGATCCAGAACCTCACGCATGGGCGAGCCCGTTAGGTAAATTCTGCGATGCGGCATGCCCTCCGCGAGCAGGTGGCGGCGCGCATGCTCCGTATAGACCAGGTTGAAATCACTGATATGGTCCACAATCTTGCGATTTGTCTCTTCCGGAACATTCGGGTCGAAACAGCGATTGCCGGCTTCCATGTGATAAACGGGTATCTTCATGCGTTTCGCCATGATGGCCGCAATCGAGCTGTTGGTATCGCCCAGGATCAACACCGCATTCGGCCGTTGCTCGCGAAAAACCTTCTCAATGGAAATCAGGGTATTCCCAAGCACAGTCCCGAGGCTGCTGGTATCCACGTTCAAAAACACATCGGGTTGGCGAATTTCGAGATCTTTGAAAAATACCTCATTCAATTCGTAATCGTAATTCTGGCCGGTATGCACGATCTTGTGATCGGTATAAAGATCGAGCGCAGCCATAACCCGCGACAATCGTATAATTTCCGGCCGCGTACCAAGGATAGTCATCACTTTCAAACGATTCATCGGTTATCTCTGTTGTTGAACCGGTTCACGAATGGTATCCGGATTCGCTGGGTCGAAAATCTCGTGACTCCAGAACATCGTGAGCAGTGTCCCGGAACCGGTGTTGGTAATGTTATGGGTATGCAGCGTCGGCATGTCTATATATACCGGGGCTGTGCCGCTGACTCCGAATTCATGTATTTCGTCACTGAACAGCTTGCGTATCCTTATGACGGCCTCGCCTTCAACGACGAGAAAGCGCTCAAGCTTGCTGATATGGTAATGGTCACCGCGTGTGATACCCGGCTTTGTCGAAGAAAGAAAAGCCTGGCCGCCATTATCCCCTTTTACAGCCTCAAACAGGCTGCCCCGGTTGTCCGTATGTAATTTTAACCGCACAGGATAGTGTTTCGGAAACAGATAACCACGGTAGGTATTGAATAGTTGCAAGGTAAACCGGTCGCGAAGATCGGGGACAATGTCCTTGCGATAGCTTTTATCGAGTGCGCGTATTTTATCCAGTAGCTCGACGACAGTGATTGGGTTGCCGGCGAGCCGAATGCTGTCATTCGTGCCTTGCTCTATAGCCCGCATGATCGCCGCGCAAACATCCTGGGCATGCAGGAGTTCAAGTTCACTGTTGTTTTCGACAATCGGTTCCTGACCGTTGGCGATCTGATAACAGAAAGTGGCGGCCGCGGAATTATAGAAAGGCCGGCATTGTTCACCGAATACATGCGGTATGACCAGATTGGTAAAGGTCGCATGATTTCGTCCGGCCCATTCGCCGAGAATCTCGCCGGCGCGGCGTTTCCCCAAACCGTACGCGGTTTCGCGCTCGACGTGCGTCGTTGATGCATAGACCACCTGCGGCTTCACGCCGGCTGCGTCCAACGCTTCGGCCAGTTCTTTTGCCAGCCTTATGTTGCCTTGCTCGACCTCATCCGGATTAGCACGATTGACACCGGCAAGGTGTACCACCGCATCCGCCTGACGAAGCAGATCACGACGCCGTTCAACGTCGGACCATATCTCGCGGTTCAACAGTAACGGCGCACGCCAGCCCAAGGCATGCAGCCGGCAGCGCAAATGCCAGGCCAGAAAGCCTCCCGCACCGGTTATGGCCACTGTCCGCACTACTTGGCGCCTCCGGAAAGGCGTGCCATATTCAATGCGCCTGCCATGCGACAAGCTCCTGCTGGACTTCCGGCAATTTCAAGAGCAGCTCTTCAATCTCGTTTACGCTGAGACGACGCGTATTATGGGAATGATAGTCCTCGGTCGCCGCTTCCTGTGGTTCTCCTTCTGAATAGAACTTCGCATAATTCAAATCCCGGTCATCCATGCGGATACGGTAATACTCACCCAAGTCCTCGGCGCGCAGACGTTCCTCGGCATTTACGAGTGTCTCGTAAAGCTTTTCGCCATGACGCATGCCGATGACCTTGACCGGGTTATCCGCCTTGAAAAGCTTCTTGAGCGCCTTGATCAGATCGCCAATGGTGCAGGCGGGGGCCTTGCGCACGAACAGATCTCCCGGCCGGGCATTCTTGAAGGCATATTCGACCAGATCCACCGCATCGGTAAGCGCCAGCATGAAACGTGTCATCCCCGGTTCAGTGACCGTGAGCGGCGTACCTTCCTTAATCTGATTTATAAACAATGGAATCACAGAGCCCCGGGAATACATCACGTTTCCATAACGCACGCACGAAATCACCGTGCCACCTTTGGCTGTGTTGCGCGAAGTGGCCTGCGCGACTTTCTCCATCAGGGCTTTTGACATGCCCATGGCATTGATGGGATATACCGCTTTGTCGGTGCTCAGACAAACCACGCCCTTGACGCTATGCTCGATGGCGGAATCCAGGACATTCATACTGCCCATGACATTCGTGCGCACCGCTTCTATGGGAAAGAATTCGCAGGACGGCACCTGCTTCAGCGCCGCCGCGTGGAACACGTAATCCACGCCTTTCATGACCTTGTCAACGCTATCCCGATTCCGCACGTCGCCAAGGTAAAATTTAACCCGGGGGTCAGCCATGGCAATCCGCATGGTGTTCTGCTTGTCTTCATCCCGGCTGAATACGCGCACTTCCGGGCAACCGCGTTTCAGGAGGTGCTCCGTGACCGTCTTCCCAAAGGAACCGGTGCCGCCGGTTACGAGGATTATGTATTTATTTATTGACATGATATCAACATCCTTAAGCGCTAAAGCATTAACCATCACAAAATATAGTTGCTCACGCCACCAAACGAGCTCGAAATAAAAGGGTTCGACTCGGCGATGTATAAGGCAGGCTCAACACAACGGGCCGACCGATAATGTACTTAGTGGTATTTTTAAAAAACCATCCAATACCATCTATTCGCAAACGCTTTATTTTTAGAAGCTCAAAACCACTCTCCTCAAGATAGCGGTGGATATGTTCTTCCCCCGCGAAAACCAAATGGTCCGGTAAAATAAGTTCGCCAGGAAAATCCTTCCGTTCAACCAGATCTCCCGCATTGCCAGTCTCAATCAATACTTCAGCGTTTGGTAACATCACTTTCTTGATGTCTTGAAGAAATGCCCTAAAATCAGGGATGTGAGAAAAGACGTTAATTATTGATATGAATCCATATTTATCATTTACATCGGTGAGATAGCCTTCCTTTATCAAGAGCCCCCTGGAAATTGCTTGATCGACCTTTGCCTTCATCGGCTCTACCCCCTCGATACGACTTCCGTGTGGCGCAATATCTGAAACCGCTTCAACAATCTCTCCATACCCGGCACCAACGTCCAGCCAAGAAATTGATTGGTTTTTTTGCCAAATATCGGCAAACATTTCTGAAATTATCTTTTTGTAATGCGCAGCTTTACTGGGAATGTGTCTTCCAACAACATTAAGATTTAATAATTCTTCCTTGTGTACGCCAGTACGAACTGCTGCAGCAATCGCTTCGAGTGGAGGACGAGGATTCACGTAAATCAGGCCGCAACTAGAACACTTTACCGCCCGAAACCCATTCTCTGTTGCCCAAGGTGAATACTTATTGTCGCCGCATAATGGACAAACAATCGCCACCTGTTGATAAGTCCCAATCTCATCCACAATATTCTCCCATGTGAACGGATAAGTATGCTGTGGTATAAATTGTTATTCTAAACGACCGCAAGTGTTCGCTGCCTCCGCTTTCAAAGAGACTTAATTGGCTGAATGCAATCTTCACACATAGCCTGACTTCTTCTCGAGTTCAAGAGCCTGCGGGCGGTTTTTGATGAGGGTTTGCCTCGTGAGTACCGCAAGGAATAAGACCGTGAACCACATTTGTGGATCATACCCGGTACCGGATGAAAATGACTGCAAGACAAAATTGAACAGCACAATCATGAACCCGGACATCAGGGGATCGGATCGAAAATATTTAAGCCCCCCTCTTACAGCGAGAATAACAAGGATTAAAAGGATCGGGGCGCCAATAATGCCAGTTTCCAACAGCATCTGCAGTAACGTATCGTGTGCATAATCCACACCATCCAGGGCCTGCCTATAGCCACGTGTTTTACCAAATGGGTGATGCTCAAAACTGGTCAAGGCAAGTTCGGTCAGTTGAGCTCGTCTGTTAAGGCCGCCCACTTCTATTTGACTCAATCTATCAATCGAATCATGCGGGACCCACTGGATTGTGATCACTGCGATTACAACAAGACCCGATATAACAACGATAATTCGTCGAAATCTTCCATGTTTTGACAGGAGAAATATATACACGATCCCGGAGACCATCGCGCCGAGCAGAGCAGCACGCGTCCCAGAAACAAGAATGCCCGTGGTCAGAAAAACAATGGACATCCATAGCACCGGAACTGTAAATAATCTGCTTCGAAATAACCCTTTTGCAGCAAGAAACAGGAATGCAAACGCACAAGATACCCCGGCGCTGAATACGATGGCATGCTGCAAGGCCGTAGCGCCTGCAAACCGCCCGCTACCCATATTCATATGATAGATCGATAGATAAAAGCCACATACCAAGATACTTGACGCCAACGTCCACTTCATGAAGGACAACGCGAAGGAACGCCAGTTTGTGGCTGCAAACAGCCCGATCAACCCTGCCAGTGTGAAACCTTGTACAAAAAAGTAAGGCCGCTTGAGATCATATGCAGATTGATTCAAAACGCTCGGCCTGTTTATGGTATCTACGACAAACCATACGACGGTCAAACAGATAATCAACCACAGGCAAAGATAGATGCGATAGCCTTGTTTTTTTTGTATGGCATTGGGTGTCAATAAACCAAGCGCAATTATCGTGGATGCATATAAAATAATCCCGGTAACAACATCACTCCATTGCACACCTAATATTTTGAAGAAATCTGCGGCGAGAATTACGCCTACGAATTGAACCGAAAACAACATTCCAGCCCATCTGGATAACCTCCCATAGGAAATCGCAATGCTTGATAACATATGCAACTATTCAACTCCGTCGCAAAGGCTGCTACAGGATCTGTTCGGCACGCCGATGATAATACGTCCAGCCACGATCATCCACACCATATTTCATAAAATGAAGCTCACGCAACATAGGAATCTTAGACTCGTCCCCAATGGTTGCGATATATGGCAGTTTTTCAGCAAGCGCGGTCATCCCTTTGAGAATTTCATTTTCGGAACCATTGGTTGTAATACTTACAAGCCTCGGCGTAGGCAAGCTATATTGCCGCAAAATGTTCTCAACTGAATCAACCTCAATCTCCGTCACTTCAAACCTTTCCAAATCTATTCTCGAAGAATCTACCACTTCCTCTACGAGATTCGCGGCTGGATTGGCATGATCCACCAGGAAACGCAGTCGTGTTTTCTTGTTCCATGCGCCCACTGGCGCGATTATCACGTTAGTCATGCTGTATTTTTCGACAAACCGGCGGAGGGCTGCCACATTGTCCGTATCCGGCTCAATGATCACCGTCTTGCCGGATTCACCCACCAACCGCGCAAAATGAATACCACGCGATCGGCCAGCCCGCAGCAAATCCCAGGGCGCTCCGATCTGCACTACCACATCACCCGGTTTTAATAGTCTATATGGCAGCCTGAATCGCAAGAACAGACCCAAAAACGGCCATTTGATCCGATCAGGGAGATTCCAAAGCACCGCATAGGCAGTTCGCCTCAGTATCCTGTGCAAAGATGAAAATCTGCTTAATCGGTAAAACATGCATTTATCCCAGATAATTTCTGCGCTCGCGGCAGCAGTTTAGAATGCGTTTTAATCACTGCCAGTCTATCAAACAAAATCCCATGATTTCACATTTACTATCGAACACTGTCCGATTATAAAACCCGGAATTGGCTAATTGGACCTCTTAAAAAATCCAATTCATTTCCCCAATATTCCGCAATAAAACTCCATCAAAGAAGGAATTTGGCTCTCCCATGAAAACCGGTCAATAAATGCTGCCTGACCCTGACGGCCCATAGTTAGGGCAAGATCCTCGTCGTCAAGAAGCCTGGTGATCGCCGAGGCAAAACTCTGCGGAGCATCGGGGTTTGCCAACAGACCACAGTTTGCGTCATTCACATAGTGCGTGATCAGCGGTAGGTCACTCGCTACCACCGGCAGGCCACCGGCCATGTATTCAAATAACCTCGTGGGAAGCGCCTTTTCCTGTTTCGGAACTCGCAGGTTCGCCAGCAGGCCGATGCGGGACTGGTTCAATATACTCATTATCTCCGATGCGGGCACATTCGGAACAAGGACAACGTGGCGCTTGAGCGCCATACCCTGAACGCGCGTCAGAAACTCTGCCCTCAACGCGGGGTTGGCAAATCTGTCGGAACACAGAAATTCAACCTCGATGCCAGATGCTTTCAGACGTTCGGCGATATCGAGTATCAGAAAAGTGCCGTTCTCTGGATACTGGGAGCCCGTGAAAGCCACGCGGCGAGCGCGGCGCAAATAATCTCCGGATACCTGCTCCAAGAGCGATTTCGAACCGTAGTTCCTCATCAGCATCTTTCTTATAAATCTCTTTGGGAAATCCCGTTCCTGGACCGGGACAACCAGCACAATATTTTGGATGACCAGTGAAGCCAAGTATTGCCCATATCTGACCAGCCAGTAGAGCGGCTTTCTGAAGTGATTGGGCACCCAATGCCTGACCAGCATCTCATCCGGGTAGTTCTCATGCACGTCATAGACAACAGGCCTGAAGAACCTGGCAAGCATCATCATGGGCAGCAGGTCTATGTCATGGAAATGCAGCAAGTCCACGTGTCGGATTATCCTTGCGACAAGCGGCACCATGCGATACGGCAACTTGAATAACCTGGCAAGTCTGCCCTTTACTGGTTCAAATGAAATTATATGGACACCATCAATTACAGACCCGGAAGGGATATTCCATGGACAGATGAGATGGACTTCCACACCTGAGGCTGCCAGGGATTTTGCGTGTCGCCATACCCGTTTGTCGAAATCAGGGTGTATGGAAGTCACTATGCAGATTCTGTACATGTATTTTCTGGAATGATTCCGCTCGCGTGCGTTATTGTTTACAACATCAATACTCTACGTCAAACAACTTAACCCACTTCCAAAGATTAATGAGTCTCCACATGCGAAAATCACGCTTTTTGACATTCCTGACCAAATACTCGATGTGAGCTGGTAATTTATCCGGATTAAAAAGCTTTCCGAAGCGTGTGTCGCGTATCATTTCCGCGGATTGAGTTTGCAGCTTGCTTGCCCAGATGTTCTCCGGGGTTGCAAATCCGATCTTGTCACGCCGATCCAGCACCTGATCCGGCACGATCCCCTGCATCGCCTGCCTGAAGATGTTTTTGCTGCGGCCGGTTTTATCTATCAGATATTCCGCAGGCAGGCCGATAACCAACTCAGCAAAATCGTAGGTCAGGAACGGCACACGGCTCTCAACGGAAAACCGCATGGAATTGCGATCCTCGTAGCGCAGCAGCGCCGGCAGGGTTGTCTTTTGCAGCGTATCAATGAGGCTTTGCCGCAGACAGTGTACATCGGCACTTTGCAAATTCGGCGGCGAAAACCTGACGCTGCGGTCCCGGAACCACGCGCTGTTCATCCAATCCGGAGCGAGGGCTTTGCCGATTGCCCTGCGGCCCAGCGCCTGCCATACGGGCGGCAATAGTTGGCGTGAGGCCAGTTGAAGGATAAGACTCATGCTTCGTCCCTGCCAGCGTGAGGACTTGCGCAAAAACCCCAGCGCTGCCAAGAAGCGTTTCTGCTTTACCAGCTCGGCGAGAAAACTTCCCTGATAGCCCACATAACCGGCCAGCATTTCGTCAGCGCCCTGTCCGTCCAGCATGACTTTGATCCCATGCTGTGACGCCGCCTGGAACACACAATATTGGGCATAAATACTGGTGTTGCCGACGGGTTCGCCCTGAATTGCGATGAGATCATCGAGATCGCGGAGCATGTCTTCGATATCGGGGCGGACTTTTACGCTCATCGCCCCAACCCGGCTGTTGATCATATCCACCCATGGCTCTTCGGAAAGTGCTCCGGAGGCGATATAACTGAACGTGCGGATATCGGCCCGGGGTTCCAGCTCGCGGATTGCGCACACGATAGCCGATGAATCAATGCCCCCGGAGAGCGCCGAACCGATCGGCACATCGCTGCGCAGGTGCAGTCGGATATTTTCCAGGAACAGGTCACGAATACGTACCACGGCTTTGCCATACCCGCCGCAATCATTCTCTTCAAGACCCAGTTGCCAGAATCTCTCCGGATCCGCATACGTCAGTGTATCCGTATCCACCTCCAGGATGGAGGCCGGGGGCAGTTGCCGGATACCGGCGAACATGGTGTCTTGATTATGCGCGGTATTGCCAAACTGGAGGTAATCATAGGCTGCCTGGGCGTTCAGTTTGCGCTGCACGCCCGGCAGTTCAAGAAGCGGCGGGATTTCGGACGCAAATGCCAATCCGTTTGCAAACCGGCAATAAAACATGGGCTTGATGCCGAAATGGTCGCGCACCGCGTAAAGTTTCCGGCGTTGCACATCGAGCAAGGTGAAGGCGAACATACCCTTGAAGCGCCGCACAACACCCAGACCCCACTGGCTCAAAGCGGCCAGGATAACTTCGGTATCGGTGCGCGTACGAAAACCATGACCGAGGGATTCAAGTTCCATGCGTAATTCGCGGTAGTTATATACCTCGCCGTTGTACGCGATGTGCAGCTTCCCATCCGCCGAGGCCATGGGCTGACGCCCATCAGTTGACAAATCAATGATGGACAGACGCCGATGCCCCATGATCACCTTGCCTCGTGCAACCGGCTCCTCCCTTCCGGATGTAAACGCGGTACCGGACCAGGCGAGCCAGGCATGATCATCCGGACCGCGATGGGCGAGCTTATCCGAGAGCGCGCCGATATGGGCTTCACAAGCTGCGTTGTCATGCAGGAGAGTAATCACGCCGCACATGTCAGGTACTCGATTTCAGGTGCCTTGAGATGATGCGCAGAAATATTAACAGATAAATTGCATAACCGATGATATTTGCGATGGCAAGCAGCATTACCACCGGGATCAAACCCAAAGACCATTGACGCCCGGCCACATAAACCAGTCCAATCAAAATCAATGTCGAGATGTCATATATGAATTTGTATTCCTGACGCTCAAGAACCGATATCAGCCCGCTCAGTGGGCTGACCACGAGCGCCGCATATAGCCATGGCGCAATGCACGCCATGATGATGCCCGCTTCAGTCCACGGTTTGCCGAACACCCAGGGTACGGCTATGGGAGCGAGAATCATCACCCCGGCTAGCGGAAGCAGGCCGAACAGGCTCAGCTTACGCAGCAATGTATGGAAAAGCCGGCGCGCGGCTGCAAAGTCACCGGCACGCACCTTCTGCGCCAGTTCCATTTGGAAGACGTCGGATACGGCCCTCCCAAGCTGTGCATTCGGAAGTGCCACGACCATCCGGGCCAATCCAAACCATCCGGCTGCCTGCGCCCCATAAAGCGATGCGATTATCGGGATGGGCAGCGTCAGTGCAAGCTGGTCAATTATTGTGGAAGGCATATCGTACTTCGGGAATTTCGAATACCGCTTCATCACTGCGAGCAAGCCTTGCCAGAAGATCGCCGGGCGGCTTGCGGAATAATGTTTGCGGATTGCAGGATGAAGCGCAGCGGTCGCACCCCATGCTCCCGCAAATTCCGCGGCAAACAGCCCGGCCACGCCGCCACCAGCGAATCCAAGGACAACCCGGACGACCGCATTGGATGACGCTCGGAACACCGTGGCCCTGTTGACGTTCCTGACCAATCCGCTGCGCAACCCCCATATCCTGTACAGTACAAAAATTCCGTAGCCGGCAAAAATCAGCATCCCGGCCAATGGACTCCAAATTGGCAACAAACCAAACCCCAGCGTGTTTCCTCGTATAAGACCATAAAGCACCGGCACTGACAGTGCCGACATGACAAGAACAAGACTGATGCCGAGCCTGAACACTCGGTAGGATTCTTCATCGTCCTTGGCAACGAACAACGCATACTCGTATCGCCAGGAAAGCAGTTGCGACCATAACCCAAAGAAAGAGATAAAAAGCGAGATAACACCAATCTCGGCCGGCGTATATAGCCGGGTAACAAAGAGCAGGGCCGTCGCGGTAATCACCTGCGCCATAACGGTACCACCCGCCAAGGCGACAATGCTTCTGCCGACCCTCCCTTTTGGAATCAGCCGTGATATGCGAGAAACAAACGACATCTCAGACTGCTTGAGCCACAACTTCAGAGAAAAACCGCTTCTGAGCCCTGGATTCAAGGCTGCTGTTGTGGAACAGGCAGACAAAATCACCGCGATAGAATCTGCATGTTTTAATCAAATCCAAAACCAGCGGTTTGGCAGCATCCAGGTCAAGGGCCATGAACTCTCCCGCCATTAGGGTGGTGTCCATTACAATGATTGGACGTTCCCTGAGACTTAATGGCTTTCGTTGGCGAAGGCTGTATGCGGTGTATTCGCAGCAGGTTCCGCTTCTGAAACCCACATGCTCTGCAAATCCCACGCTACTGTCGTAGGCTAGTCCCGCGCGATCCCAGATATCCCAGGTATCAAGCACTTCCCAGCGCAGGTAATGCTGTCTGCCTCCAATTATTCCTAAATTGAAACCTTCTTCGGCACAGACTGTTCTGAGTATTTCAACCTCGCGGTTGATCTGTTTCTGATCTTTATGGGTATTGTAACTGCCATGCAACCCGATTTCGTGTCCCCGGTCATGGATTTTCCGTAACAGCCGCCGTATCCATGGATCCTGAAGGTTGTAATCACCGTCCAGGCGACCGGCGCTGTGATCCGTGATGAAATAGAAGGCGCTGCGCAATCCATGACGCTCGGCGGTATCCATGATGAAATCAAACGTGTTAAAGGAATCCGCATCATGGTCGCCGCGTTTCGCTTGAATGAATCCCTTCAATCTCCGCAGCGTCAAATCAAGGTCACGATAATAAAGCAATCCCGCAGCAAGTTTTTTACCCAGGCCGATGATGCCCAGGTGCTGCATGGAAAGCGGCCGGTCAACATCGTGGGTAAGTACCAGGCGGTAGGATCGGCTGCGCCGTTCCAACCCAGGCCACAGATGGTTCAGGCAGGCCCAGAGCAATTCAAGGTACTCATTCACCAGCGGTCTCAGAACCAGATCATCGTGGAAGAATATGGATGCGGAATATGAGAAATTTCCGTACCTGTTGCGTTCGGCGGACACGGCTTCCTCATAGCGGGACAGCATAAAGAAACACGATCCAAATACGTCAATGCCACACCTGACCTGGGTGGAAGTCGCCGATACCGGCGCTTCCGTATCCCTTCGCCACTGTCCGTAGATAACCGACAGGTCATCATGCAAGGACAACACCTGTAATGGCAGTTCTGCAAGCTGGAATTTTTGCAGCGGGAGATCCGGCATTGAGGCCTTCGCAAGCCAATGATCCGTCGCGTCCCTGAAAAACACATCCGGCATGATCAATTCACGGCCGGCATCATCGACAATTCGGACCTCCGTCAAAGATTCGGAAAACCTGAATTCGAAATCCAGACCAAGAAAATCCCCCAGAATCACCTGTGCAATATATGATTTCTCCGACTCACAACCAGTAGGCATTTCAACGGTCAGTGTCATAAGCTTTCTTTTCAGGCCATGGAAAGCGCTGTATGAAAGTGCATAAGTGCAATGATACGCCCCATCACCCTCATGGATATTCTTTAAGGAGAGCCGTAATTATCATAGTATATTTATATGGAACCTGTTTCTTAATCATCGACGAAATCTAGTCCGAGCTTTGAGATAAAGTCTGCCGAGACTGTTGGCCCGCGTGATGTTGAAATACGATGTTTGAGTTCCGCCGAAACTGCGAAAATGACTTTCGATGGATTGTACCCAACTACCTTCAAAGTCGAAGTACGCCGTTCTCGAATGCAGGTATTTAATTGCGTGCCACAGCAGTAAACTCAATGCGCCCGTGTTTCTCAGTTTTGGATCGCTGCCACTCAAAAGATAATAGGCTGATTTCTGATCCCACACTACATAGATTGCCGCACACCGCCTGCCGTATCCGTCGCTACATATAAATGTCTGCCCACACCCCCTTGCCGTGCACGCCGATTGAATTCGTTCAAGCAGTGCTCTTGAATAAGGTACAGGTTTCCCCTGCCGGCTGAAGGTTGCCACAATTAAATTGTATAAAGCGTCAAGATCCCGCCGCTCTTCGACTCTTAATCCATGTTTACTCTCAGCCTTCCTGATTTCGTTGCGCGTCTTGTCACTCATATCTGACCATATTCCTTCAAGCGATCGCGCATTATTTATGACATAGGTATATCGGGTAGTTTGAGAGTATCCACTCCAATAAAACGGCAGCCAGTTGGTAATCGAGGAATGAAAGTTCTGAAAAAAAATATCGTACTTCGGCAACTTCTCAATCAGAGAAAGCATCAATTCCTTTTCCAGTGCCAAACGATTCACATACTTCGGTGAATCCAGCCTTAACCAGGGACCCAGCGTTTGTGTCAGGCTTGGCATGGTTACCATTTTTAGACCAAATCGCCGGCGCAGCACAAATGGAAGCCGGGCGTATATAACCCCACCCTTTTCGACAGTCACTTCATGCCATGCACCAGGAGCGACCGCATCCAGCCACCAGGGTTCTTCGAAAAGGCAATTGTACATAAGCTATTTCGTCTACAATGCGCGTGCAAAGAAGTTTACTTGCAATCCACCAGCCCTGATTAATCCAGAGCCAGACGAAGCGAGTTCACAATTAAATCTTGTGTCTCCGATGAAAGGTATGGATGCATGGGCAGACTGAGTACTTGCTTGGCGGCCTGTTCCGAGTACGGAAGTACAAGGTCTTTCTCCAAGAACGCCGGCTGCTGATGTGTGGGCACGGGATAGTGAACAGCGGTTGGTATGCCGGCCTTCTTGAGAGAAGTGGCCACATGGTCCCGGTTAGCAACGGCGATAGTGTACTGTGCATAAACCGACGTGTTCCGGGTTTCGATAAATGGTGTCCTCACAACGCCTCTAAGCTTGTCCGTATAACGGGCGCCAACCTGCGTTCGCGCGAGCAACTCTTCGTCGAATATTGAAAATTTCGACAGTAGAATTGCGGCCTGCAAAGTATCGATACGGCCATTCACGCCCACGCGGATGTGATGGTAACGCCTGTCCTGCCCGTGCCGGCTGATTTGCCGCATGGCCATTGCCAATTCATCATCGTTCGTGAACAGCGCGCCACCGTCGCCGTAGCAACCTAACGGTTTTGACGGAAAGAAGCTGGTGGCGCCGATCAGGGATAGATTGCAGGATTTCCTGCCCTTGTAAGTCGCGCCGAAACTCTGGGCAGCATCCTCGATAACGGGGAGATCGTGTTTCTGGGCAATGGTATTGATCCTGTCCATATCCGCACATTGGCCGTAGAGATTGACCGGCACGATGGCCTTGGTTTTCGAAGTGATCGCCGTTTCAATCAAGTTTGCATCAATGTTGTAGGTCCGTGGATCAATATCCACACAGACGGGCTTCGCACCCAGAACGCGCGCGACCTCGGCGGTGGCTATATAGGTAAACGACGGGGTAATCACTTCGTCGCCAGGCCCAACACCCACCGCCATCATCGCGATAAGCAAGGCTTCCGTACCACTGGCTACGGCGATGCAATGCCTTGCGCCTACATAAGCGGCGAGCTTTCCCTCAAGTTCCGCCACTTCCGGACCCAGGATGTACTGGCCATGTTCCAGTACGCGCTGAATGCGCTGATTTATATCTCGCTCGATGCGACAGTACTGGGTTTTGAGATCAATGAAATCCATAGTCCATCCTGCCGGTTTTATTTTTCACACCTGAATCAGTACGCAGCAATCCTTGACCAGACGATAGCGATCTCCGGTGTGCGGACAAGTTGTCTCGACTCCATCGCCTCTCACCGCTAGGTCCAGACGCTCTCCATGTCGGCTCATCCAACCGATCGGCCGCGCAGGCACGCCAACCATAAGTGCAAAGTCAGGGACATCGCCGGTGACAACTGCCCCAGCGCCTACGAATGCGTATTGGCCGATGGTGACGCCACACACGATGGTGCAATTGGCGCCGAGCGTGGCACCTTTCTTCACCAATGTGTCTCTATACTCATCCTTACGGGAAACGGCCGAGCGCGGGTTATACACATTGGTGAATACCATGCTGGGACCGCAAAAAACATCGTCTTCCAACGTCACGTTGTCATATACGGAGACGTTGTTCTGGATCCTAACGTTATTCCCTATCAACACGCGATTGCCCACGAACACATTCTGGCCGAGCACACAGCGTTCGCCGATAACGGCACCGCCACACACATGCACCCAGTGCCAGATACGGGTGCCCTTTCCTATCCTGGCGCCCGCATCCACAAGCGCGGTCTCATGCACCGAATAATCCATGAGCGAATGCGCCTCAGTATTCCAGCGGTAAGGATACCCGGCGGCCATCACGCGCGGATATATAGGTGGCGATCAGCAGCTCCAAGGATTTGAGGCCTTCGCGTCCATCGGTATGGGGTTCCGCTTCGCCGCGCAAGGCGTTGATGACGTTGTCGTAATAGAGCGGATGCCCGAATCCATAAACGGAGGTGGTTTCGTAACTGGCTTTCTTGACAACCTCATCGTCCGAATTCGGTTCGGCAAACTGCCAATGCTGGATCTCGTTGACGGCCACGCCGCCTACGCGCACCGTACCTTTCTCGCCCAAGATGGTGATAGAGCCTTCCAGGTTCTGCGGATAGGTGAGCATGGTGACGTTCATGGAACCCAGGGCACCGGAACGCCACTTGATACTCAGCACGCCGCTATCCTCGACTTCAATGTTGCGCGCCAGCGTCGCCGTGAACGCCTGCACGCTTTCCACCGGACCGATGAGCCAATCCAGCAGGTCCACGTAGTGACTGGCCTGGTTCATAAAGGCGCCGCCGTCAAATTCCCAGGTGCCGCGCCACTTGGCGCTGTCGTAATAGGATTGCGGCCGCGACCAAAAGACGTTGACGTTGACCATGTAGATGCGCCCAAAACGGCGTTTGTCCAGCGCGTGTTTCAGTAGTTGCAGGGTCGGATTCAGCCGGTTCTGCTTGACCACGAATAGGGACACCCCCGCCTCGTCGCAAGCCTTGACCAGCCGTTTGCCATCTTCCCAGCGCGTAGCCATGGGTTTCTCGGTGATCACGTGAAAACCGGCACGCGCGATCTGCATACCCTGGCTCGCATGCAGGCCGCTGGGGGTGGCCAGCACCACGGCATCGAAACCGCCTGCCTTCAGCATGGCGTCGAGCCCTGGATAACCCTTGGCTCCGGTGCTGGCGCACGCCGCTTTGAGCGCGGTTGCATCGGTATCACACACGGCCACCAGTTCCGCGCGCGCCGCATGCTTCTGGAAAGATTCGAAGTGCTTCGCGGAGATGCGCCCACAGCCCACAAGGGCAAAACGGATTTTCCGATCGCGGATGGCTTTGTAATTACTGTTCATGTCAATACCGCCCTCAAGCCTTGACTACATTGTCATGCTGCCCGCGGTAAACGCCGCGGCTGTCCACAATCAGTTTTGCGTGCCTTTGAATCAGCTTGTAGTCAAAGCCGTCATGGTTTGTCGCGACCATTACGCAGTCATAGGCGGCGACGCTATCAGCCGTGAGCGGAACACTGCGAAGATCGAAGCTGTATTCCCTCATCTTGGGGAACACCGGAACATGCGGATCGGAGTATTCAACCTGCGCTCCCTTGCTGCGCAATATCTCCATCATATGCACGGAGGGCGATTCGCGCATGTCATCCACGTTTTTCTTGTAGGCGATACCCAAGACCAGTATACGGCTGCCCTTCAGGGCTTTGCCATGATTGTTCAGACCGTCCACCACCTTCGACACCACCCACTCCGGCATGGCGCTGTTGACCTCGCCGGCGAGTTCGATGAAACGCGTGTGCACGCCGTATTCACGCGCCTTCCAGGTGAGATAAAACGGATCAATCGGGATGCAGTGTCCTCCCAAACCGGGTCCGGGGTAATACGGCACGAACCCGAAGGGTTTGGTGGCGGCGGCATCAATGACTTCGCGGATGTCGATGCCCATGCGGTCAGCGACGATTTTCATTTCATTGACCAGCCCAATATTCACCGCCCGATGGATATTCTCCAGCAGCTTGGTCATCTCCGCCGCGCGGGTGGAACTGACCGGTATCACCTTGTTGACCACCTGCCGGTAAAGCGCCACGCCGATCTCGCGGCAGGCTGGCGTGTAGCCGCCGCAGACTTTGGGGATGTTGGAGGTGGTGAAATCGGGGTTGCCCGGGTCTTCGCGTTCGGGCGAATACACCAGGAACACGTCCGTGCCGATGCTCAGACCGCGGCTCTCGATGCGCGGTTTGAGTTCCTCGTCGGTGGTGCCGGGATAGGTGGTGCTTTCCAGCGAGACCACCTGACCGGGACGCAGATGCGGCACCAGCTCGTCCATGGTGCCGGTGACGAACGAGAGATCTGGCTCACGATGTGAATTCAGGGGCGTCGGCACACAGATAATCAGCGCATCCGCCTCCCTGGCGCGCGCGAAATCCGCGGTGGGCTGGAATCCCGCCTGGACAGCGGCGGCGATTTTTCCCGCTGCGATGTGCTTGATGTAGCTGCGTCCTTCTCCCAGAGCCTGCACCTTGTCCGGGTCAATATCGAAACCGATGACCCGGTAACCGACCTCGGTGAAGCGCAGCATCAGCGGCAAGCCCACGTACCCG
>Ga0307373_10004478_pt1 | contig 23490 bp, 24 predicted proteins | sample OX2MG_FD_202534 | JGI IMG/M metagenome (GOLD analysis project Ga0307373, IMG submission 202534) | Soil microbial communities from Risofladan, Vaasa, Finland - OX-2 | ecosystem: Environmental > Terrestrial > Soil > Coastal area > Acid sulfate soil | place: Finland: Risofladan, Vaasa | collected... | reverse complement strand
TCAAAGCGGTCCGCCTTCTCCATGGCCGACCCGGCGTACATGACGACCACGTCGTCGGCGACCTCGGCCACCACCCCGAGGTCGTGGGTGATGAGGATGATGGCCGTCCCGAACTCCTCCTGGAGCCGGCGCATCACCTGGAGGACCTGGGCCTGCACAGTGACATCCAGCGCGGTGGTCGGCTCGTCGGCGATGAGCAGCTTGGGATTGAGCGACATGGCCATGGCGATCATCGCCCGCTGCCGCATCCCGCCGGAGAACTGGTGGGGGAAGTCGTCGACCCGCCGGTCCGGCTGGGGAATGCCGACCAGGCCGAGAAGTTCGACCGCCCGCTGCTTGGCCTTGGCCTTGGAGATGTCCTTGTGATTGTTCCGGATCATCTCGACGATCTGCCAGCCGACCCGGTAGTAGGGATGGAGGCTCGACAACGGATCCTGGAAGATCATCCCGACTTCGTCGCCTCGTACCGAGCGAAGTGCCTTCTGGTCCATGGCCAGAAGGTCCTTGCCCTCGAACATCGCCTGGCCGCTGACCCGGGCACCCCGGGTCAGCCCCATGATGGTCTGGGTGGCGACGCTCTTGCCGGACCCCGACTCGCCCACGATCCCGAGCGTCTTGCCGCTCTCCACTGCGAACGACAGTCCGCGCACAGCCTGCACCACTCCGTCCGGTGTCGGAAAGGAGACATGGAGATCGCTCACCTCCAGTAGCGCCAATCTCCCTCCTTCGTGGTGTGCCGGCTGATGCAGTGTCCCCGACCGGCTCCCCGAAACCTAGTGCGAGGAGCGCGGCCGGGTGGCGACCACTGATCTAGGTCCTATCTATTTGCTGAGCCAGACATTGGTCGGGTCGCTCTGCTCATAGACAGCCATGTAGATGGCGTTGTGGACCTGAGAGCCGTGGATCTCTGGCTGGTTGGGTGCCGTGATCGGGAAGATCGCCGCGTCCTTCATGGTCTCGACGTCCGCCTGGTGCCACAGGGTCCCGGCGGCGGCCTCGGTCGGGGCCTTCAATGCGGCATCGATGATCGGGTTGAGAGTCGGATCGTTGAACAGCCCGAAGTTGGAAGACGTCGGGGGGAGGACCCGGCCGTCGAACAGCGGCGGGAAGAACGACGCCGCGGCGTTGCCGTACCAGTCCGGGGACCACCCGGCCAGGGACAGGTCCCACACCCCGCTGGTGGCCGTGGACGGCACTTCCAGGTACTTGGTGTAGAAGTCGGCGTTTGGTACCCCGACCCCGGTCACCGTGATGCCGATCTTGGCCAGATCGGCTTGGATGGTCTGGAACATGCTGTTACTGAGCACGGAGGCCGGCCGGTACAGGAACTTGAGGGTGAGGCCGTTGGAGTACCCGGCGGAAGCCAAAAGCTGCTTGGCCTTGGTCAGATTGTAGGAGTACTGGTTGTAGCTGGGAGCCGATCCGGTGATGCCCGGAGGGAGGATCTGGGTCAAGGGTGGCGAGACCTGGGGCCCACCGGCGTCCTGGATCAGGTCGGTGCGGTTGAGGCCGTACTCGAGCGCCTGGCGGACCGCCAGCTTGCCCAGGGCACCGGACTGGTTCGGCGACTGGGTGTTGAAGATCACGTACGGGTTGGTGGAGAACTCCGACTCCAGGCTCAACCTCGGGTCGTTGGCGGCCAGCAGGGCGGGGATGTCGTTGGGGGGCACGTAGCTGTCCCACTCCATGTCCGCTTGGGGGGAGTTGGTGAGGATCTGCTGTTGGATCGACGCCTGGGTACCGGTTTCGTTCACGTCGATCTGATTGACGTAGGCCTTTCGGATCGGATCGGTGCTTGCCTTCCATACCGGGTTGCGGACGAAGTCGATCGTCTTGGCCGGGTCGTAACTCTGGACCTCATAGGGACCGTCGGAGACGGTGTGCTGGGCCAGGTCGTTGCTCCCGGGGAGGTAATTGAGGAACTCCACCGGGGCCGGGTCGAAGGCGTTGAGAGCCAGGATGTTGGTGAAATAAGAGGTCGGCTGGGTCAGCTTGAAGACGACGGTCTGCGGATTGCTGGGGTCGACCGTGACACCGGAGATGTTGTTGGCGTCGATGTAGGCCTTCTGGGCGGCCGCATCAGTGGCGGATACTTTCGAGAACCCGGTGCAGAACGCCGCGTAGCCGGCGATCAGGTTGCTGAAGTCGGGTTGGCCGCCGAACGGTTGGGTCGGGTTGCAGGTGCGCTTCACGCCCAGCACCGCATCAGCCGCGGTGACCTGACGGGGTGGGCTGGTATTCCACATCGCGCCGGTCCGGATGGTGATCGAATAGGTCAGGCCGCCATTGCTGATGGTCGGCATCGCGGTAGCCAGGTCGGCCGCCGGTGTCGTGGTTTGACCCTGAGTGGCCGGGTAGGTGTACAGGCTCCGGGCCCACATCCGGAGACCCAGATAGCCGACGGCGTAATAACTGACGTTCGGGTCCATGAAGTCGACGTCGCCGGTACCCAGCATGGTGAGGGTGCCGCCCTGCACCGGGGTTCCCGAGGAGTTGGCCGCGTAGCGCTGGTTCGGAAGCGCGCCGTTCGCCGTCGTCGTCGCCGTGCTCGACGGAGTCGAGCTACTGCAGGCGGCGGCCAGTAAGCCCAAGCAGGTCGCTATCGCAACCATTGTCATCCTGCGCTTTGAACGTCCCATAGACGAACCCTCCTCGTTCGGCGACCGGCGCCAAGGCGCCGGCCAATGGATGTTTCAGCCAGTCACTACGGCGCAGAGCCCGGGTGGCCCGCCCGGCTTGCATGGCACCGGCGCGCAAAGTTGACAGAACCACCGTGACGGTCACCACGTTGGACCGTCCCCCCAGATGCAGTCGTGAGTTCGTGCACTGAAACCGAACCTAGCAGCGTTCGTCGCGTGGATGTCATGCGAAAGTTACCTACCTGTTACGTGGCCATGAACTGTCCACACCCGTCAACGGCAGTCATCCCCTGCCGCAGGGTGTTGAGCAACGATCCAACCGGGCCGCGGCGGAGAGGCAACAGCACAAAAGGATCGGGGACCGGGAGAGACCGAACCAATCAAGAGACCGAACCAATCAACGGGCGTCTTCGAAACCGGGAGCGGGCCATCCTGGCGACCGAGCGTCGGCACGAGGGCCTCCGCGTACTGATCAAACCGTGCCTTCCACTTTCCCTCGGGGCTTCCTCCGCCGAGGTGGTCGAGGCACGCCTCCCAGCCTGGTACCGGTAGGACCGGACCTATCCCGACCGCGGGCCCGGCGCGTTGCGGAACCGGAACGGCTCACTCTCGCGTCCGGGGACCACGTACCAGCATTCGCCGGTCCGGCCGGCGGCAATGATGGCGAAGAAGGCATCGACGACGTCACTCACTTCCAGAATGGGGAAGTGGGTGTCTACGAGATGCGATCGGATGTCCTCGATGATGGAGGTGTCGGCAAACGAGGGGCAGAGCGCATTGATGGTGATGCCCTGGGCCTCGTACTCCGCAGCCACCGACCGCACCAGTCCGACCACCGCGTGTTTGTTTGCCACGTAGATCGGGTCCAGCGGCGGTGCCACGATCCCGGCCATGCTGGCCGTGGCGATGATCTGGCCCCCGCCCCCGGCCAACAGCACCGGCAGCGCGGCGTGAATGCCGTAGACCACCCCGTCCAGATTGATGGCCATGGCCCGCCGATACAACTCGACGTCGAAATCGTCACCGACTCCGCAACCGGTGGTTACCCCGGCGTTGAGGTGGACGAGATCGAGACGCCCGTAGGCCGATACGGTGGCGGCGACCGCCGCGGTCAAGTCGCCGGGCTCCCGTACGTCGCACCTGACGAAGGTCGCACCCATCTCGGCGGCGACATCTTTGCCGACGGCCTCATCGATGTCGGCCAGGACGACGTTGCCCCCGGAGGCCCGCAGCCGCCGGGCGACGGCCGCCCCGATGCCGTTGCTCCCCCCGGTGACGAGGGCGACACTGTCCTTCAGCTGTTCGATTCCCATTGGGTCTCCCTTTCGCCACGCCCGGCATGGGCAGCGTACGAGACCCGGGCGAGTCGGGGTATCGATTCCTGGTAGACGGTCCGGGCCGGACCGGACGATCAGCCGAACACGTGGACGACATCGATGATGACCAACGCCAAGACCATGCCGCCGACTGCGGCGTAGATGGCGGAGAACATCCATCGCTGGTGGTGGTTGGCCAACCAAAAGCGCCGGATCCCCAGGTAGTCGAAGACCAGGGCCACGAGGCCGACCGGGATGCCGATGGCGGGCCCCACGCTGCTGGCCAACCCGACGGCAGGCAGCACGATCGGCAGCACGATGTAACTCAACAGGCAACGCAGGGCCGACAAGAAGATCGAGACGCTGAAGATCCGGTGGGTTTCCGATTCGCGGACGGCTGGCTGTTCGTCGGGTATCCGGAGCAGGTGACGCATGGCGACGTCAGGGGCAGAACGGCGCGTCGGCGACAGCCCGGGCGTGGCGATCGCGGTCTGCTCCATGGGGACCATGCTATGCGCTCGTCCTGGCCGGTCACCAACCAGGCGACCCAAATTCCCGGGAAGCGGCCAGTAGCGTGCCGTTGATGCGAGGATGCCGGTGAACGTGGCTGGTACGCGCCGATCCGCCCCGGTCAGAACCGTCGAGCCCCGAAGGGCAAAGGCCTGGATGGGGTGGCCAACGGCTCCCGGGTGGCCGCTGCTCCCGCTCCGTCTCTTCCTCGGGGCCACCTTCGTCTACGCCGGCCTTCAGAAGCTGGCCAATCCGGCCTTCCTCACCGGATCGGGCCCCATCTCGATCCACGCCCAGCTGGCCGGCGCCATGCGCACCAGCCCGATTCACGGGCTCTTGGCTGGATTGACCCATATTTCCACCGCGGTTGGAGTGGTGATCGCCGTCGCGGAGTTGGCCGTCGGCCTGGGCACCCTCGTCGGCCTGTGGTCACGGCTGGCTGCTGCCGGCGGCATGGCCATTTCCTTCGGGCTGCTCCTGACCGTGAGCTTTCACTCCTCCCCGTATTTCACCGGGTCCGACATCGTCTTCTTCTTCGCCTGGACGCCCTTGCTCCTGGCCGGGGCCGGAGGCGCCCCGGCCCTCGACACCTGGTTCCTGACTCGGGGGACTCCCAGCCGCCGGGGCTCGGCGGCGGCAATGTCCCGTCGTGAACTGGTGACCAAGGGCGCGGCGACCGGGGCGCTGGCGGCCTTCGCCGTCCTCGCCGGGGGACTCACGTCCCTCGTCGGGCGCCTTCTCGGCGGCTCGAGCTCCTCGTCGCCCAGCGCCGCCTTCGGATCGGGATCCACACCTCCGACCACGTCAGCACCCACCACCGCGGCTCCTCCTTCCACCTCGACCACCGCGGCTCCAGCAACCTCGATACCGCCGGGAAAGAAGCTCGGATCGGCCTCTGTGGTCCCGGTCGGAGGCTCGGCCACCTTCAGCGACCCAGCCACCGGGGACCCGGGCTTGGTCATTCAGGGAACCTCGGGCCACTTCGTGGCCTTCGACGCAGTCTGCCCGCACGCCGGTTGCACGGTCGCCTACCAACGGGGGGCCAAGATCATCGCCTGTCCCTGCCACGGTTCCGAGTTCAACGCCCAGACCGGAGCCGTCGAATCGGGCCCGGCCAGCCAGAACCTGCAGTCGATCCCTCTGCAGCTAGGTACCGACGGGAACCTCTATGTGGACGGTTGAGCGGGTCGGGGCCGAGTCGAGGCGCCCCAATTCCCGGCCGCCGACCCGGGCCCTCGACTACTATCCAGGCGGATCCCACCGAGATCCCATCCCGAGTCAATGACCTCCATTCAGACCGAGCCGACGATCGGACCGACCCCCGAGCCCGCGGCGAACGCTGCCGATCGGATCGATTGGGTGTCGTCGATCCCGTTCCTCGCCGTGCATGCCGCCCCCTTGGCGGCCGTCTTCGTGACCGTGACCTGGAAGGACTGGGTTCTCTGCGGCGTGCTGTACGTGGTGCGGATGTTCTGCATCACCGCCGGGTACCACCGCTACTTCTCGCACCGCAGCTTCAAGATGAACCGGTTCTTCCAGTTCGTCATGGCCTTCGGTGGGACCACCGCCATCCAGAAGGGACCGTTGTGGTGGGCCAGCCATCACCGGGTCCATCATCGCTATACCGACCTCGACGACGATGTGCACTCGCCCCGCGACGGATTTTGGTGGAGCCACGTGGGGTGGATCCTTTCCACCAAATACAAGGCCACCGACCTGTCGAACATCAAGGACTTCGCCGCCTTTCCCGAACTGCGCTTGGTGGAGCGGACACAGTGGATCGGCCCCTGGCTCCTGGCCGTCGGCTGCCTGCTGGTCGGCGGGTGGGGTGGACTGCTGATCGGCTTCTTCCTCTCCACCGTTCTCCTCTGGCACGGGACCTTTCTGGTCAACTCGATGGCCCATCTGGTCGGCCGGCGCCGGTACGCCACCCCCGACACCAGCCGCAACTCGCTGATCGTGGCCCTGGTCACCGGGGGCGAGGGTTGGCACAACAACCATCACTACCTCCCGGCGTCGGTGCGCCAGGGGTTCCGGTGGTGGGAGGTCGACCCCACCTGGTACGTGCTCCGCGGCCTGGCCTGCCTGGGTGTGGTCCGGGACCTGAAGAATCCTCCCGCCCGCCTCCTCGATCAGGCCAAGGTTCGCGACGGCGCCTTTGACATCGGCATGTTCCGCTCCTACTGGGAACGGGCGGCCCGTCTCACCGGCGAGAAGATCGCCGATCTCACCGTCCGGCCGATGCCGTCCGCGGATGGCGCCCCGTTGGCTTCTGCTCCTGCCGCTGACGCTGCCAACCCCTCCGGCAGCGACGATGCCAGCAGACTCAGTGGTCTGATCGCCCGGGCCCTGGAGTCGGCCGACCAGCTGGCCACCTCCACCCGCCGGACGAAGACAAAGGAGAAGATGTTGTCGGATACCGGTGGCCCCAGCGACGCTCCATCGGGATGACGTCGATCGGGACCACCCGATCACTGCTGGCTTCGGTGACCGTCCCGGGGTCAGTGTGGGTCGTCGACCTCGACGGGGTGATTTGGATCACCGGGGAGCCCATCGGTGACGTTGCCGCGGCGGTGGCCCGGCTGGCGCACGCCGGGATCGCCGTGGTCTACGCCACCAACAATTCGGCCTTCACCACCCAAGAGCTGCTCGACCGCCTGACCCGGATCGGGATCACCGCCGAGCCCGAACACCTCGCCTCGTCGGCCGCCGCCACCGCCTCGCTGCTCGAACCGGGCGACACCGTGTTCGTGCTGGCCGAAGGGGGGGTGCTCGAATCATTGTCGGCCCGGGGGGTGAAGGTCGGCGGCGCGGGGCCGTTCGATGCCGCGGTGGTCGGGTGGACCCACTCGTTCGATTTCGACAGTCTGTCGGCGGCCGCCGCGGCCGCCCGGGACAGCGGGCGCCTGATCGGTACCAATGAAGATCCCACCCACCCGACCCCCGACGGCCTGGTACCCGGTTCCGGGGCACTGCTGGCCGCGGTGGCCACGGCCTCGGGGGTCGTCCCGGAGATCGCCGGGAAACCCCACCGTCCGATGGCCGACCTCATCCGGGAGAAGTTCGGCATCGGGGTTGGGGGGCGGCCGGCGCTGGCGGTGGGTGACCAGGCGGCCACCGACGGGCGGCTGGCCGAGCAGCTGGGCGTCCCGTTCGCCCTGGTCGATTCCGGTGTCACCCGGCCCGGATCCGCGGTCGACGGCGTCGCCGTCTCGGTCCGGACCTCCGATTTCGTCACGCTGGTCGACGGCGCCCTGACTTGACAACGCATCGGCCAAAAATGGCACTTGTGAGCAGGAGTGCTTGCTACTAGCTAGCACTCTATGTACAATACCGTCATGAGCAAACGAGACGCATATCAACGGTACCTCGACGCAGGCATCGCGTTTACCCAGATGACCCGATCCCGAGCCGAGGAGCTTGTCCAGGAGCTGGTCAAGAGTGGCGAGGTGCAGCGTAAGGAAGCCCAGGCCAAGGTGGAGGAATTGATCGACCGCAGCCGCAAGAGCAGCGAGTCGTTGCTCTCCGTGGTGCGGGACGAAGTCGGCAACCAGCTGCACTCCCTGGGGATCAGCAATATCGAGGATCTGGCCAAGCAGGTCGCCTCGTTGTTGGCCCGCTCGCCGAAGCCGGCATCGGCTCCGGCCAAGAAGGCGACGGCCAAGAAGAGCGCGGCCAAGAAGGCTCCGGCCAAGAAGGCTCCGGCCAAGAAGAGCGCGGCCAAGAAGAGCGCGGCCAAGAAGGCTCCGGCCGCCAAGTCGGCTGGGAACGGGGCGTCCGCCTGAGCCCAGTCGGGCGACGGCGCCTCGACCGGGCACTGGTGGATCGGGGTCTGGCCGAGAGCCGCCAGCAGGCAGCCAGCCTGATCGAACAGAGCGTGGTTCTGGTATCGGGGACGGTGGCGGACAAGCCGGCCCGGTTGGTGGCGGCAGGGGAGCCCATCGAACTGCTCGGCCCCACCCCGCGCTACGTGAGCCGGGGCGGGGAAAAGCTCCGGGCCGCGCTCGACCGGTTCTCCATCGACGTGACCGGCGCCCGGGCGCTGGATGCCGGGGCGTCCACCGGCGGGTTCACCGACTGCCTGTTGCAATCCGGTGCCGCCTCGGTGGTGGCCCTGGATGTGGGCCGGGCCCAACTCCACGATCGGCTCCGGCGGGACAGCCGGGTCATCAACCTCGAGCAGCACGATGTCCGCGACGCGACCCTGGACAGCGTCGGTGGCATCCCCGTCGACGTGGTCACCGCCGACCTCTCCTTCATCTCGCTGGCCCGGACCATCCCTTCTCTCACCGGCGAGGTGGCCGCCCGCGGGGCCACCGTGGTGGTGCTGGCCAAACCGCAATTCGAGGCGGGAAGGGTGGAAGCCTCCCGGGGAAAGGGCATCATTCGCGACCCCGACATCCACCGCCGGACCCTCGGCGAGGTGGCAAGCGCGCTCACCGGCTCCGGAGCAGCCATCATGGGGGCCATGCCTTCGCCAATCACCGGACAGGCCGGCAACATCGAGTTCCTCCTCCATGCCGTCGCCCACCCGACGGGGGGGATCCGGCCGTCCGCCTCCGACATCGAGTCCATGCTGGACGCCGCCGTCGCCGAAGCCCACCAGCCGGGAGACCCGACGTGACCCTGGTGGCGTTCTACGGACGCTCGGATCGCGACGAGGTGGCCGGCCTCGAAGCCCGGGCCACCCGTTGGCTGGAAGAAAGGGGACACCGGGCCATCGCCGCGCTGCGGCCCGACGGTTCGGTGTCGGTCGACGGCGCCGACCTGCTGGTCAGCCTGGGGGGGGACGGTACCCTGCTCCGGGCCGTCGAGTCAGCCTCCACCGCCGGGATTCCGGTGCTCGGGGTGAACATCGGCCGTCTCGGCTTTCTGACCCAGGTGGAGCCGGCCGGCCTCGAAGCCGCCCTCGAGGGGTTTCTGGCCGGGAAGCACCAGGTCGAGGAGCGGATGACCCTCCACGTCGCCGTGGAGCATCCCGACGGCCGGGCCGGGCCGGAACGGACCGCCCTCAACGAGGCCAGCATCGAAAAGACGGTCCCCGGCCACACCGTGAGGATCGGCGCCTCCATCGACGGGCGCCCGTTCGTGACCTACGCCGGTGACGGACTGCTGGTGGCCACCGCCACCGGGTCGACCGCCTACAACCTCTCTGCCCGGGGCCCGATCCTGTCTCCCCAGCTGCGGGCCCTGGTATTGACCCCGGTGTCACCCCACATGCTCTTCGATCGCCCGCTGGTGCTCGATCCGACCGAGCGGGTCCGGTTGGACATCCTCGAGCCCCGCTCCGCGGTGCTGGTGGTGGACGGCGCCACCGTGACCACCCTCGAGCCGGGGTCGGCGGTTCACTATCGGGAAGGCGACCGGCCCGCCCGGATGGTCACCTTCGGCCCCAACAACTTCCATGCCATCCTGCGGGCCAAGTTCCACCTGGCCGATCGCTAGGGGCACGATTGCCGAGGATGCTCGAGGAATTGCGGGTCCGGGATCTCGGCGTCATCGACGACGTCACTGTCGCCTTCCGTCCCGGGATGACCGCGCTCACCGGGGAGACCGGAGCGGGCAAGACCCTCCTCATCGAAGCCCTCGGCCTCCTACTCGGCGGCCGGGCCGATCCGACCCTGGTACGGGCCGGTTCGGCGGAAGCCACCGTCGAGGGACGGTTCGGTCCGGGCACCGGTCCCCATCCCGACGCCAGCTTGTTCGATGAGGACGACCCCGACGACGGTGAGATCATCCTCGGCCGGACGCTGGTCGCCGGCGGGCGGTCCAAGGCCTGGATCAACGGCCGGATGGCGCCGGTCACCACCCTGGCCACCACCGGGTCGGCCCTGGTCGAGCTGCACGGCCAGCACCAGCACCGATCGCTGGTGCACACCGCCGCCCAACGCCAGGCGCTGGACGAGTACGGCGGGATCGACCTGGCCGAGCTGCTGGCGGCGCGGTCACAGCTGCGGGTGCTCACCGACGAGTCGGCCTCGCTGGGAGGCGAAGTCGATCAGCGGGCCCGGGAGATGGACGTTCTCCGCTACCAGATCGACGAGATCAGGGCGGCTCGGATCGAAGACGAGGGCGAGGACAACCGGCTCGAACTCGAAGAGGACCGCCTGGCCGAAGCCGCCGCCCACCGGGAGGCTGCCGCCGCCGCGCTGGAGGCGTTGGCCGAGGCGACGGTCGGGAGCGCGCTCGACCGGCTGGCCGAAGCCTCGGGGGCGCTGGCCGGCCGTCCTCCGTTGGCGGCCCTGGAGGCGCGGGTCCGGGGGGCGATGGCCGAGCTGTCGGATCTCTCCACCGAGCTGAGGTCGGTGGTCGACACCTGGGAGGACGATCCCCAACGGCTGGAGGAGATCAGGAGCCGGCGCCAATCCCTGCGGGAGCTGCAGCGCAAGTATGGAGCCACCCTCGGACAGGTGGTGGCCTTTGCCGACGACGCCCGGCGCCAGCTTGACGCCATCGAGTCCCGGGAGGCGCGGGCCCGCCAGCTCGACGCGGAGGTGACGGCGGCCCGTGACGTCTTGAGGGCGGAGGAGGGCCGGGTGGCCGCGTTGCGACGGGCGGCGGCTCCCTCCCTGGCCGCGGAGATCCAGTCGACCTTGCGCACCCTGGCCATGCCCTCGGCCCGATTCGAGGTATCGGTGGAAGGAGCGGGGCCGGCCGACCAGGTCAGCTTCCTGCTGGGGGCCAACCCTGGCGAACCCCTGCTGCCCCTGACCAAGGTGGCGTCGGGCGGCGAGCTGGCCCGGACCATGCTGGCCGTCCGGCTTGCCCTGACCAGCGCCCCGGGGGTCCTGATCTTCGACGAGGTCGACGCCGGTGTCGGTGGGTCGGCGGCCACCGCGGTCGGCGCCGCCCTGGCCGTGCTGGGCCGGCGGTCACAGGTGCTGGTGGTCACCCACCTGGCCCAGGTGGCGGCCCAGGCCGACCATCAGCTGGCGGTGCTGAAAACCGAGCAGGGGGGCCGCACCCGATCGAAGGTGGCGGAGCTGGGAGGCGAGGAACGGGTGGTGGAGTTGAGCCGGATGCTCTCGGGTCGGCCCGACAGTGAGACGGCCAGGACCCACGCCCGCGAGCTGCTGTCCGGCATCCGCGGCACCGGGAGCACCACCGGTCGCTGAGCCCGGTCGGCGCGAGGGTCCGCGTGGTCCCGGCGCCGGTTCCGGTAAGGTCTGCGGGTGCCCGACACGCAAGGTCCGACGGAATACCCCGGAGACGATGCCTCGGACCCACCGCCCCTCGAAACTCCCGACGGGGTCGCCCCGCCGGCATTCGCGAGGACTGGCGAGTACCTGAGACCGGGGGCCCACCGCGGCAACGGCACCAAGTTCATCTTCTTCACCGGTGGCGTGTCGTCGTCGCTGGGCAAGGGGCTGACCGCCTCGTCGTTGGGGCGCCTGCTCAAGTGTCGGGGTTTGCGTGTCACCATGTGCAAGCTCGACCCGTACATCAACGTCGACCCGGGCACCATGAACCCGTTCGAGCACGGTGAGGTCTTCGTCACCGAGGACGGCGGGGAGACCGATCTCGACCTCGGTCACTACGAGCGGTTCATCGACGAGAACCTCCACAAGGACTCCAACGCCACCACCGGTCGCATCTACTCGTCGGTGATCGCCAAGGAGCGGCGGGGCGACTACCTGGGCCGGACGGTGCAGGTCATCCCCCATGTCACCGACGAGATCAAGGAACGGATCAAGCGGCTGGGCACCGACGACGTCGACGTGGTCATCGTGGAGGTGGGCGGCACGGTGGGCGACATCGAGATCGTCCCGTTCCTCGAGGCCCTCCGCCAGTTCCGGCGGGACGTCGGACGGGAGAACGTCTGTTACGTCCACCTCACCCTGGTGCCGTACCTGGGCCCGTCGGGGGAGCAGAAGACCAAGCCCACCCAGCACTCGGTGACCGAGCTGCGCAGCCGGGGCATCCAGCCCGACGTCATCGTCTGCCGCTCGGACCGGATGATCTCCGACGACCTGAAGCGGAAGATCTCGTTGCTCTGCGACGTGCCCATCGAGGCCGTGGTGTCGGCCGTCGACGCCGCCAGCATCTACCAGATCCCCCTGGTCCTCCACGAGGAGGGCCTCGACCGGTACATCCTCCGGCTCCTGCAGTTCGACGAGCTCACCCATCCCATCGACCTCTCGGGTTGGGAGCACCTGGTCGACCGGGTGGAGGCGTCCACCCGGCCGGTGCGGATCGGGATCATCGGCAAGTACATCGACCTTCCCGACGCCTACCTGTCGGTGGTGGAGTCCCTGCGGCACGCCGGCTTCCACCACGGGGCCAAGGTCGAGATCAACTGGATCCAGGCGGCCAACGTCCCCGACCTGCTGCGCACCGAGGGCCTCCGCGACTTCGACGGCCTGGTCATCCCGGGCGGGTTCGGGGAGCGCGGGGTGGAAGGGAAGATCGCCGCCGCCGGCTACGCCCGGGAACACGAGATCCCCCTCCTCGGTCTGTGCCTCGGCCTCCAGGTGATGGTGATCGAGGCGGCCCGGACCCTGGCCGGCCTGGAGGGCGCCAACTCCCGCGAGTTCGACCCCACCACCCATTATCCGGTCATCGACCTGATGGACGACCAGAACGACATCGTGGACATGGGTGGCACCATGCGGCTGGGCTCCTACTGGGCCCAGCTCGTCCCCGGATCCCAGGTGGCGCTCACCTACGGCACCGAGATGGTCTCCGAGCGCCACCGGCACCGCTACGAGGTCAATCCCCGCTTCCGCTCCCGCCTGGAGGCCGCCGGGCTGGTCTGTTCGGGGATGTCGCCCGACGGGCGCCTGGTCGAGTTCATCGAGCTGCCCGGGCATCCGTTCTGGGTCGGCACCCAGGGCCATCCGGAGTTCAAGAGCCGCCCGGACGTGCCCCATCCGCTGTTCCGGGAGCTGGTCGGGGCGTCCCTGGTCCGAGCTGAAGGGCGCGACCCGCGTCTGATCGACATCAGTTGACCGGAGCGACGGCCGACCCGGCGGACGCCAACGGTGGCTTCCGCCACACCGACGAGATCCTGATCCACCAGGCATGGTTCGTCTCCATGGTCAGAGCCACCTTCGTCGACCCCCGCGGAGCCGAGTTCGAGCGCGAGATCGTCCGCCACCCCGGGGCGGTGGCGGTGGTTCCGGTCACCGATGACCGGTCGGTCCTGTTGGTGCGCCAGTACCGGCCGGCGGTGGACCGGTGGCTCTACGAGATCCCGGCCGGAACCTGCGACGTGGACGGGGAGCCGGAAGAGATCACCGCCCAGCGGGAGCTGGCCGAGGAGATCGGCCACCAGGCCGGGGAGCTGACCCTGCTCACCCGCTGCCTCAACACCCCCGGGTTCTGCGACGAGGTGACCGCCATCTTCATGGGCACCGGGCTCACCCCGGTGGCCGACAACCGCCAGGGGATCGAAGAGCACTTCATGACCGTGGAGAAGATCCCGCTCGACCGGTTCGACGGGCTGGTGGATGACGGGACCATCGTGGATGCGGCCACCATCCTGGGGGTGAACCTGGCCTGCCGCCACCTTGCCGCCGGTCGGTGAGCCAGCCACTCTCCAACGGGGCCGAGGAGTACCTCTCGTGGTTGGCGGTGGAGCGAGGACGGGCGCGCAACACCCTGGTGTCCTACCGGCGGGACATCCGGGGCTGGGAGGAGTGGGGGCGGGCGGCCGGAGTGGAGCCCCTAGCCGCCGGCCCGGGCGATCTCGAACAGTATCTGTCCAGCTTGCGGGCCGGTGGGCGGAACCCGGCGTCGATGGCCCGCGCCATCACCGCCCTCCGCGGCCTCTACCGTTTCCTGGTCGACGAGGGATCCCTGGCCACAGACCCCACCGTCGACCTGGCCTCGCCCCGGCTCCCGCAGCGGCTTCCCAAGGCCCTCGACGAGGACCAGACCCTCCGGCTCCTCGATTCGGTGACCGGGAGCGACCCGTTCGACCTCCGGGACCGGGCCCTGCTCGAGCTGCTCTACGGGACCGGCGCCCGCATCTCCGAGGTCACCGGGCTCTCACTCCTCGACGTCCGCAACGACGACGGGCTGCTGCGGGTGTTCGGGAAGGGTTCCAAGGAACGGATGGTGCCCCTGGGCCGGGTGGCCCGCCGGGCCCTGGACGAGTGGCTGTCCCCGGCCGGGCGGGACCAGGTCACCCCGGCCCGCTGGGCCGGCCGGGGTGACGCCGAGGCGGTGTTCCTCAACCGGCGGGGGGGGCGGCTCAGCCGCCAGGGGGCCTGGGCCATCCTCAAGAAACGGGCCGGCGATGTCGGCCTGTCTGACCTGGTCAGCCCCCATGTCCTGCGCCACTCCTGTGCCAGTCACATGCTGGCCCACGGGGCCGACATCCGGATCGTCCAGGAGTTGCTGGGGCATGTCTCGATCTCCACCACCCAGATGTACACCAAGCTGAGTTCCGAACACCTGCGGGCTTCCTATGAAAGCGCCCACCCGCGAGCCGGTAACCATCAACGGAGGTAGGATCTTGCCGTGTCCAGTGAAGCCCCAACCGTCGACTACCGCCATCTTCTCGAAGAAGAGCGGCAGCAACTGGTCTCCCAGCTGTCCGAACTCGGGTTCGGAGACGGCGGGAAGGGCCTCTCCTACGACTCCAACTTTGCCGATTCCAGCCAGGTGACGGCCGAGCGGAGCGAGGCCGAGGGATTGGCCATCCAGTTGCAGGAGTCCCTCGACGACATCGCCCATGCCCTCGACAAGCTGGCCACCGGCCAGTACGGCATCTGCGAGGAGTGCAAGGAGCCCATCGGTGCTGCCCGGCTGGATGCGATGCCGGCCACCCGGTTCTGTATCAAACACGCCTCCCGGCTCTGAGCGGTCAGGGCAGCATGGGGTTTGGCGGCTACGGGGGAGGCAACCGGCGCCCGCAACGTCCACTGGCCAGCAACCAGCGGACCGCCATCATCGTGGTGGTGGCCATCGCCATCGTGGCCATCCTGTTGCGCACCCACCGTCTCACCCGGTTCGAGATCATCTACTTCCTGGTGTTGGTCCCGTCGATCATCCTGCACGAGATCTCCCACGGGGTGGTCGCCCTCGCCTTCGGAGACGACACCGCCAAACGGATGGGCCGGCTGAACCTCAACCCGATCCGTCACATCGACCCGATCGGGACCCTGCTGGTGCCGGCGGTGCTCTCCCTCTCCGGGCTGGGGGCCTACGGCTGGGCCAAGCCGGTCCCGGTCAGCACCAACCGGCTCCGCAGCCCGCGCAACCACACGGTGCTGGTCTCCCTGGTCGGGCCATTGACCAACGTCATCCTGGCCGCGCTGTGTGGTCTCGCCTTCGTCCTGGCCACCCCGTCGGGGATCCGACAGATCGTGTATCAGGGAGGGTTCTACCCACCGACCCTCCTCCAACAGGTGCTGTTCATCGCGGGCATCGCCAATATCGTGCTGGCCGTCTTCAACCTGATCCCGTGCCCGCCCCTGGACGGGGCGGCGGTGCTGGAACGGTTCATCCCGGTGCGGATGCTGCCCGACTACTACCGCATCCAACCGATGCTGATCTTCCTGCCCTTCATCCTCATCCTGTTGTTCCGTAACCAGTGGAGCGAGTTGCTCGGTCACCTGATCAACTGGTGGTCGGGGATCTTGGCCTGATCGGTCAGTCGCGGGTCGCGGCTCAGTCGCGGGTCAGGAGAGCAACCCGATGGCGTCCGCCGCCCGCTGGTAGGTGACCGAGGCGATGGCCCGGGCCTTCTCCGACCCCTGAGCCAACAGCGAGGTGACCGCGCCGGCGTCGGCGGCCAGTTCCGCCCGCCGCTTCTGAATCGGGCGGAGCAGTTCCACCAGGGCATCGGCCAGATCGCGCTTCAGATCCCCGTACCGCTGGTAGGACTCGGCCGCCTGGTCGGGGGTCCGGTTGGTGGCCACGGCCAGCAGCTCCAGCAAGTTGGCCAGGCCGGGCTTGGCCTCCGGATCGAAACGGACCTCGCCGTCGGTGTCGGTGACCGCCTTTCTGACCTTCCGCTCGATCTCCTCCGGCGGGTCGAGCACCAGCACCGTGCCCAGCGGTGAGCTCACCGACTTGGACATCTTGCGGGTGGGGTCCTGCAGGTCCATGACCCGGGCCCCGACTGGGGGGAAGGCGGCTTCGGGCACCACGAAGGTCTCCCCGTAGCGCCCGTTGAAGCGGATGGCCAGCTCCCGGGTGAGCTCGACGTGTTGGCGCTGATCGTTGCCCACCGGCACCCGGTCGGTGTCGTAGAGGAGGATGTCGGCGGCCTGGAGGACCGGGTAGGTGAACAACGCGGCCCGGACCGACTCCCTGCCTTCCGACTTCTCCTTGAACTGGGTCATCCGCCGCAGTTCGCCCATCGACGCGGTGCACTCGAGCAACCAGGTGAGGCGCGGGTGTTCGGGCACCTGGCTCTGGACGAACAGGGTGCATGCCTCGGGGTCGAGACCGGCGGCCAACAGGTCGAGGGCCGTCTCATAGGTGCGGGACCGGAGCTCGGCCGGATCGATATCCAGGGTGAGGGCGTGCAGGTCGACGACGCAGTAGATGGCGTCATGGTTGTGCTGGTCGGCCACCCAACTGCGGATGGCTCCGAGATAATTCCCGAGGTGGAGCTCGCCGCTGGGTTGGATACCGGAGAAAACCTTCGACATAGGCGATCATCGTACGCCGGGATGGTGCGCGGATCGCCCGGGTGCAACCGGTATGGTCGGTAGCCGTGAGTGCCAACGTCTCCACTCCCGTCTTCGACGGGCCGGTCGACCTGCTGTTGCAGCTGGTCAACGGCCACGAAATCGACATCTACGACATCTCCCTCGCCGACCTGGTCGATGCCTTCATCGCCGAGGTCGCCACCTGGGAGTCGATGGACCTGGCCACGCTGTCGGAATTCCTGGTGGTGGCGGCGGTGCTGATCGAGCTCAAGTCGCGCCGGCTCCTCCCCGGTCCTGATGACGTCGACGCCGACGAGGAACTGGTCGGCTGGGAGGAACGGGACCTCTTGCTGGCCCGCCTGCTCGAGTGCCAGGCCTACGCGGCGGCGGCCGACAGCTTCACCCTGCTCATCGAGCGGGCGGCCCGGTCGGTCGCCCGTACCGCCGGCCTGGAGGACGGGTTCGTCGCCAACGCCCCCGACCTCCTCGAAGGGGTCACCCCGGCCGACGTGGCCGCCGCCTATCTGCGGGCCACCGCCGCCCAGCCGGTGCCGACCGTGGACCTCTATCACGTCACCGTGGACGCGGTCACGGTGTCCGAGGCGGTCAACGAGCTCGAGGTCAGGCTGCCCCTCGAAGGAAAGGCCACCTTCCGGGGGCTCACCCGGCACCTCTCCACCCGGATCGAGATCATCGTCCGGTTCCTCGCCCTGCTCGAGCTGTGCAAACAGGGACGGGTCTCGCTCGATCAGGGGCACACCTTCGGCGAGCTGCAGGTCGAATGGGTGGCGCCCTCGGACCCGGTGCTGGTGGGGGCCGAGTACGACGAGTACGAGGGCTGATGGTGGCGCTGTCGCCCGAAGCCCGGGCCATCGAAGCCGTCCTGGTGGTCGCCGTCGAGCCGGTGGCCCCGGGGCTGCTGGCCGAGCTCCTGGAGCTCCCGATCGAACAGATCGAGCCCCTGTGCGACGAGCTGGCCGAGTCGTGCCGGACCGGGAACCGGGGATTCGAAGTCGCCCGCATCGCCGGGGGGTACCGGATCCAGACCCACCCCGACCTGGCCCCGTATGTCGAGCGGTTCGCCAATGTCGGGGTGTCCTCCCGGCTGTCGGCGGCGGCGCTGGAGACCCTCGCCATCGTGGCCTACAAGCAGCCGGTCTCCCGGTCACAGATCGCCGCCCTCCGGGGGGTCAACGTCGACGGGGTGGTCCGCCTGCTCGAGCACCGGGGCTACATCGACGCGGTGGGTCGGGCCGCAGGGCCCGGTCAGGCCGTGCTCTACGGCACCACCGACGCGTTCCTGGAGCGCCTGGGCCTCGACCGGCTCGACCAGCTGCCGGCGGTGGCGGACCTGCTCCCCGGACCCGAGGCGGTGGCCGAGTTCGAGGACCAGATGCGCCCGGTCGTCGATGGCTGAACCACCTGCCGAGTCGACACTCCCTCCACTGTCCGACGGCGAGCGGCTGCAGAAGGTGCTGGCCCGCATCGGGCTCGGGTCCCGGCGGGCCTGCGAGAACCTGATCACCGACCGGAGGATCACCGTCAACGGCGAGGTCCCGGTGCTCGGGCGGCGGATCGACCCGAGCGTCGACGAAGTCGAGCTCGACGGGGTGCCCCTCCCGGTGATCCCCGGGTTGGTGCATTACGTGCTGAACAAGCCCGCCGGGGTGGTCAGCACCGCGGAGGACACCCACGGGCGGACCACGGTGGTCGAACTGGTGCCCGACGACCCCCGGGTCTTCCCGGTGGGCCGTCTGGACATGGACAGTGAGGGCCTCCTCCTCCTCACCAACGACGGCCGTCTCACCCACCGCCTCACCCATCCTTCCTTCGGGGTCCCCAAGGAGTATCTGGTCGAAGTGGAGGGGGAACCTTCCGCCAGTGATGTGCGCCACCTGCGGGAGGGCGTCGACCTTGACGACGGACCCACCGCGCCGGCCCGGGTGGCGGTGGTGGCGCCCACTCTCCTCCGCATCGTGATCCACGAAGGTCGGAACCGTCAGGTCCGCCGGATGTGCGAGGCGGTCGGGCACCCGGTGGTCCGCCTGGTCAGGACCCGCATCGGACCGCTCACCGATCCCACCCTCGAGCCCGGAGCCTGGCGACCGCTGACCATCGACGAGGTCCGGGCACTGGCCGCCGCGGCCGTCCCGACGGACGACCCGGCCGCGACCCCTGAGTAACATGCCTGGCTGATGCCTACTTCCGTGAAGGCCGTACGCGGCGCCACCACCGTTGACGCCGATAACGTCGAAGCCATCACCACCCGGGTGGTGACGTTGCTGCGCGAGATCCTCGAGCGCAACGGCCTGGCCGAAGAGGACATCATCTCCATCCTGTTCACCGCCACCGAGGACATCGTCTCCACCTTTCCGGCCACCGCCGCCCGGTCCATCGGGCTCGGGGCGGTTCCTCTCATCTGTGCTCGTGAACTGGCGGTGGTGGGCTCGGTCCCCCTCTGCATTCGGGTGATGCTCCACGTAGATACCGACCGCCCCCGCGGCGACATCCACCACGTCTACCTCGAGGGCGCCAGGGGACTCCGTGACGACCTCCCCGACTGAGGTCGGCGCCACCCCGTCGCCCCTGTCCGCCTCCACCGGGAACGGCCCGGCAACCGCGCCGGGCCGGGCGATGATCTTTGGTACCGGCCTCATCGGTGGCTCGGTGGGCATGGCGCTGCGCGACAAGGGGTGGCACGTGAGCGGGGTGGACGCCGCCCCCGGGGTGGCCGCCCGGGCCGTCTCCCTGGGGGCGCTGTCGGCCGAGGGGGAGGACACCGACGCCGAGCTGGTGGTGGTGGCCACCCCGGTGCACGCCGCCGCCGCCATCATCACCGAGTACCTGGGCCGCCCCGGCCGCCGGCCCGATGTGATCGTCACCGACGTCGGCAGCGTGAAGGGACCGCTGGTCGCCGCGGTCGATCACCCGTCCTTCGTCGGCGGCCACCCGATGGCCGGTTCCGAGCAGGTGGGGGTGGAGGGCGCCTCCGCCGACCTGTTCGTGGGGGCCACCTGGGTGCTCACCCCTACCGCGCTGACCGATCCGACGGCCTACACCCGGGTCCGCAGCGTGCTGGCCGATATGGGCGCAGTGGTGGTGGCCCTGGCCCCGGCCCAGCACGACGCCCTGGTGGCGGTGGTCTCCCACGTACCTCACCTGGCCGCCGCCACCCTGATGGACCTGGCCTCCAATCTGGGGGAGGAACACGCCGCGCTGCTGCAGCTGGCCGCCGGGGGCTTCCGGGACATGACCCGGATCGCCGCCGGGCAGCCCAACATCTGGCCCGACATCTGCGACGACAATGCCGACGCCATCGTGGAGACCCTCGACCTGCTGGTCGACGCCCTCCGGGACATGCGCCGGCGGGTGGCCGACCACGACCGGGACTCGCTGCTCGACGTCCTGGGCCGGGCGGCGGTCGCCCGCCGAGCCCTGGCCGTACGCACGCCTCAGGCCGAGGAGCTGGTCGAGGTGCGGGTCCCGGTGCCCGACCGCCCCAAGGTCCTGGCCGAGATCACCACCCTGGCCGCCGAGCTGGGAGTCAACATCGTCGACCTCGAGATCGCCCACTCGGTGGAGGGGGACCGGGGGGTCATGCTCCTGGTCATCGCCGAAGGCGCCACCGCCACGTTGCAGGCCGCCCTGGCCGACCGCGGGTACCGATCCACCTACGCACCGGTAGGTCCCGGCCGATGACCACCGAGACCCTCCGGGTCACCGGCGGCCGGGCCCTGGTCGGCTCGCTCCGGGTCCCCGGCGACAAGTCCATCTCCCACCGAGCCGTGTTGCTGGCCGCGCTGGCCGACGGCACCACCACCATCACCGGACTCTCCGACGGCGACGACGTGCGCCGCACCCTGGAGGCGGTGCGCGCCCTGGGGGCCGAGGTGGAGGAGACGGAGGGGTCCACCCGGGTCCGGGGGGGCCGCTCGCGCCTCCACGCCGCCGGCGCCCCGATCGATCTGGGCAACTCCGGGACGGGGATGCGCCTGTTGCTGGGCCTGCTGGCCGGGCTCCCGATCACCACCCACCTCACCGGCGACGCCTCCCTCCGGAGCCGTCCGATGGACCGGGTGGCGGAGCCGCTCGAACGGATGGGAGCCCGGGTGACCGGCCAGGGACAACGGTGCCTGCCCCCGGTGGAGGTCACCGGCGGGGCGCTCCACGGCATCGAGTACACCCCGCCGATGGCCAGTGCCCAGGTGAAGTCCGCCCTCCTGCTGGCCGGACTGGACGCCGACGGCGACACCGTGGTCCACGAACCGGTGCCCACCCGGGCCCACACCGAGGAACTCCTGGCCCAGATGGGCGCCCGGATCACGGTCTCCCAGTCCGGGGCGGGGAGGACCATCACCGTCCGCCGGAGCGACCTCAACCCGACGGTGGTGGTGGTGCCCGGGGACCCGTCACAGGCCGCCTTCTGGGTGGTGGGAGGGTTGGTGGTACCCGGGAGCGTGGTGAGCGTCGAGGGCACCTATCTGGGCGCCGAGCGGAGCGGGTTCATCCAGGTGCTGCAGCGGATGGGGGGCCGACTGACGGTGGACGCGACCGGCACCGGACACGGATCGGTGACCAGCCGGTCCTCGGCCCTCACCGGCACCGTGGTCCATGCCGAGGAGATCCCGTCCCTCGACGAGGTGCCGATCCTGGCGGTGGCCGCGGCGGCGGCCTCCGGGGAGAGCCGGTTCAAGGACATGGCCGAGCTCCGGGTGAAGGAGTCCGACCGGCTGTCCGGCACCGTCGAACTGGTGAACGCCTTCGGCGGCACCGCCCGGGTGGAAGGCGACGACCTGGTGATCTCCGGGGGCCGGCCCCTGCATCCGGCAGCCGTCGACTCCCGAGGCGACCACCGGATGGCGATGGCCGCGGCCATCGCCGGGGCCGCCTGTCCGTCGCCGACCGACGTCACCACGGTCGGCGGTTGGGAGTCGGTGACGACCAGCTACCCGCGGTTCAACCGCGACCTCGACGCCCTGTCGGTCGACGCATGACCGGATCGGCGAGCGGCAGCCCCGGGGCAGCAGGAAAGGTCATCGCCATCGACGGGCCGGCCGGGGCGGGAAAGTCGACCCTGTCCCGCGCCCTGGCCCGCCAGCTGGGGATCCACCGTCTCGACACCGGCGCCATGTACCGGGCCGTGGCCTGGGGGGCACTGTCCCGGGGCATCGACCCCGGTGACGAGGAGGCGGTGGCCGCCATGGCCCGGAGCCTGTCGATCTCGGTGGGCGAGCGGGTAACGGCGGACGGGACCGATATCACCGAGGCCATACGGGGCCCCGACGTCAACCGCGCGGTGTCGGTGGTGGCGGCCAACCCCGAGGTCCGGGCGACCATGGTGGCCCGCCAACGCCAGTGGGCGGACGAACACGGCGGGGGAGTGGTGGAAGGACGCGACATCGGCTCGGTGGTGTTCCCGCAGGCCGATCTCAAGATCTACCTGACGGCCAGCGGGGAGGAGCGGGCCCGCCGCCGCCGCGAGGAGGGATCCGAACTGGTCGCCCGGCGCGACCACCTGGACAGCACCCGGGCCGCGTCCCCCCTCGAGGTGGCCGAAGGCGCCCGGGTCGTCGACACCACCGGACGCCCGATTCGGGCGGTGGTAGAAGAGGTACTGGGATGGCTCTGAGCGAAACGACAGGTGTGCCGGTGGGGGACACGGTGGTGGACACCAGCTTCACCCCCATCTACAAATTCCTGCGGATCCTGGTCCACGGGCTGAACCGCCTGTTCTTCCGGACCACGGTCGACGGACGGGAACGGGTGCCCACCGAAGGACCGCTGATCATCGCCCCCGTCCACCGATCGGGCATCGACTTCTTCGTGGCCTCGGAGGTGACCGGCAGGAAGCTGCACTACATGGCCAAGGACAGCCTGTGGAAGCGGCCGCGGTTCGGACGGTTCCTCCAGACCCTCGGGGCGTTCCCCGTCCATCGTGACGCCGCCGACCGGGAGGCGCTGCGGCGGGCCCAGCGGGTCCTCGAGGCCGGCGAGGTGTTGGTGCTCTTCCCCGAAGGGGAGCGGAGGACCGGTCCGGTGGTGAAGGACCTCCACCAGGGGGTGGCCTTCCTGGCCGCCCGGACCGGGGCGACGGTCGTCCCGGTGGGCATCGGTGGGTCGACCTCGGTGATGCCCAAGGGCAGCAAGTTCCCCCGACCGTTGCACATCCACCTGGTGGTGGGCGAGCCGATCGCCGCCCCCGCCCGCACCGAGACCGGCCGGGTGCCGCGGAGCCAGCAGCATGCCATGACCGACGAGCTCACCACCACCATCCAGGACCTCTACGACCGGTCGGTGGCCTCGGCCGGGCGCTACTAGATCTTCCGGACCGAGAGTCGAGGTGACAGATGGACCCTGTGGTTGATGGTTGTCATGCTGCCTTGTTTCTCCTGTGGTTGTCGAGGATCTCTTGAGGGGTGC
>Ga0307373_10004477_pt1 | contig 23496 bp, 21 predicted proteins | sample OX2MG_FD_202534 | JGI IMG/M metagenome (GOLD analysis project Ga0307373, IMG submission 202534) | Soil microbial communities from Risofladan, Vaasa, Finland - OX-2 | ecosystem: Environmental > Terrestrial > Soil > Coastal area > Acid sulfate soil | place: Finland: Risofladan, Vaasa | collected... | reverse complement strand
CCTCTCAACCCGAGACCCCGTTGGACCAGCTGCGTCCGAACGACATCACCGTTGCCGAGCTCGGTACGGGCGCCGAGGCGATCAAGCTCCTGCAGGAGGCGCAGCTGCTGTGATCGAGGGCACGCCGCCTCCCCGCCGCCGCGGCGGCCGGCGCCGGTTGCCGCCTCTGCTCACCGCCGGAGCAGTGCTCGTGTCGGTGGCGGTCTTGCTGCCGCTGGCCTTCCTGATCGTGCAGGCGGTCCAGGTCGGGTGGGCCCAGTTGCACCAACTGTTGTTCCGCAGCCTCACCGCCACGCTGATCTGGAACACGGTGTCGCTGGTCGTCGTCGTGACGGTTCTGAGCGCTTTCGTCGGCACCCTTGCCGCATGGTTCGTGGAGCGGACAGATGTCCCGTGCCGCCGCCTCCTCGCCATCCTCGTCGTCATCCCGCTCGGCATTCCGGACTTCGTCGTGAGCTTCGGCTGGAAGGCGATCTTCCCTTCCATCGCCGGCTTCTGGGCCGCCGTGCTCGTCATGACCCTGGCCGTCTATCCCTTGGTCTTCCTCCCGGTGGCGGCCAGCCTGCGGGGCGCAGACCCGGCGCAGGAGGAAGTGGCGCGCAGCCTCGGGCTGGGCTGGGTCAGGACTTTCTGGACCGTCACCGTGGGGCAGGCCCGGCTGGCCATCTTCGGGGGAGCGATCCTGGTGGGGTTGGTCGTGCTGGCGGAGTTCGGCGCCTTCGAGATCCTGGGCTACCAGACGCTGACCACCGAGATCTACAACGAATTCCAGGTCGGATTCAACCAGCCCGCCGCCTGCGCCCTCTCGCTCATTTTGGTGCTCCTGGGCGCGCTGCTCCTCGCCAGTGAGGACACGGTGCGTGGGCACGGGCGCTCGGCGCGCCTGGGCGCCGGTGCCGCGCGTGAGCTGCGCCCCCTGCCGCTGGGACGCCTTCGCCCCGCCGCGTTCGGTGGTCTCGGCCTGCTGGTCGTCCTGGCGCTCGGCGTCCCTGTCGGGTCGATCATCTCTTTGCTACTCAAGGGAGGCAGCAGCACGTTGCCGGCGGCGGCCTCGCTGCCCGACGCGACACTGAACACGTTTGGCTATGCCGCGGCAGCGGGCGTTGTGGCCACGCTGGCTGCGGTACCGATCGCGCTCCTGTCGGTGCGCTTTCCGCGGCGCAAGGTGCTCAGCTTGGAGCGATCGAACCTGGTGGTCCTGGCCGTGCCCGGACTGGTGATCGCGTTGAGCTTCACCTACGTGACCGAACACCTCCTGCAGGGCAGCTTCTACCAGACGACCCCGCTCCTGGTGGTGGTCTACGCCATCATGTTCTTTCCTCTGGCCGTGGTGTCGGTGCGTGCCGCCGTGGCGCGGGCGCCGGTCGGGCTCGAAGAGGTGGCCGGCTCGCTCGGCGTGAGCCGGCGCTCGGTCTTGTGGCGCGTCACGCTGCCGCTGATGGGGCCTGGCTTGGTCGCCGCGTTCGCGTTGGTCTTCCTCGAGACGGCGACGGAGCTCACGGCCACTCTCGTGCTGCACCCGACAAACGTGGAGACGCTGGCGACCCAGTTCTGGGCGTTCGAGTCGAACGTGTCCTACTCCCAGGCCGCCCCGTATGCGGCCGTCATGGTGCTCATTGCGGCGGTGCCCGGGTATGTGCTCGGCCGTTGGTTCGACCGCCAGCCCGGCCGGATGGGAGCAGCCGCCCAGGCCCCCGGACCGGACACGCCCGGTGCGCTGTTGCCCACCAGAATGGCGTCGACGTGAAAGACCTTCGCATCACCGGCGTCGCCAAGGCCTTCGGGCCCCAACCCGTCCTGCGCGGGGTGGAGCTGGCCGTGCCGGCGGGTTCGTTCACCGCCATTCTCGGTTCTTCGGGCAGCGGCAAGACCACGTTGTTGCGGATCGTGGCCGGCTTCGAACGCGCGGACGACGGACAGGTCAGCATCGGGGGAGTGGTGGTCGACGATGCCGGGAGGGTCTTCATACCCAGTGACCGCCGTCGCATCGGGTACGTTCCGCAAGAAGGCGCGTTGTTCCCGCACTTGAGTGTGGGACGCAATGTGGCTTTCGGGCTTCCCAGGGGCCCGCATCGTCGGGACCGTGTCGACGAGCTTCTCGAGTTGGTGGGGCTTTCGGGGTACCGCCGCCGCTTCCCGCATCAACTCTCGGGTGGGCAGCAACAGCGGGTTGCTCTTGCCCGCGCGCTCGCTATCGAGCCCGAGGTCGTCCTCCTCGACGAGCCCTTCTCCTCGCTCGACGCCGCAATGCGTTCCTCGGTCCGTGCCGATGTCCTCGCCGTGCTGCGCCAGGCCGGGACGACGTCCATCCTCGTCACCCACGATCAGGACGAGGCACTCTCCATGGCCGATCAAGTGGCGGTCCTGCGTCACGGTGTCATCGCGCAGCTGGACACGCCGGCAGGGTTGTACGGCCGGCCCGGCGACGTGGACCTGGCGCAGTTCCTGGGGGAGTCCAACGTCCTCGACGGGGAAGTCCACGGGGGCATGGCACGCACCGCGTTGGGCGATCTCGCCGTGGCCCAGGGGAACGGGTCGGCGGGGGGCGGGCCGGCCCAGGTCATGGTCCGGCCGGAGCAGATCAGGCTCGAGGATGCCCCCGGTGGAGGGGTCGCGGCGACGGTGCAGAGCTACGAGTACTACGGCCACGACGCCGTCGTGCGGGTCCGTCCCGAGGGGCCCGGCCTGCCCGACCTGGTCGTGAGGGTCACCGGAGGCGCTCCGCTCGAGCCCGGGCGCAGGGTTGGGCTCTTCGTGCACGGGACCGTGGTGGTCTGGACCCGGGAGGCCGAGATTCCCCCCGAATAACGCCCTCGTAACTACTGCTGTGTCGTCCTTCATGCACTACAGTGACGGTTGGAGTGGTAGCGCAGGAGTGGGATTGCAGGGAGGTGTGATGGTCGACAACGCCGTACCCCAGGCCGGGGGGTTTCATGGGCCGCAGGTGTGTGGTCTCGTGGGGATCTCGTACCGGCAGCTCGACTATTGGGCTCGCACCGGTCTTCTCCAGCCGTCGGTGGCGACAGCCAAGGGCAGCGGCTCGCGACGGGTCTACGCCTATTCGGACGTGCTCGAGCTCAAGGTGATCAAGCAACTGCTCGACTCCGGGGTCTCGCTGCAGTCGGCGCGGCGGGCCGTGGAATGCCTGCGCGAGGACCTGGGCTCGGACCTGGCGTCGGCCAACCTCGTGTTGACGGGAACCAGTTCGGTGCTGGCCCGATCCAACGGCGAAGTCGTTGATCTGCTGGCCGGCGGACAGGGTGTGTTCAACATCGTGCCGTTGGCCGGTGTGGTCGAGGAGCTGGACGCAGACATCGTGAGCCTGGACGCGGCGTCCAAGGATGCTCCGGCCAAGTCCCGTTCCTCCCGAGTGCGGGTCGCGCGGGCCGCGGGGGAGTGACCTCGACGGACCCAGCGCGTGTCGGGCGCATCCACCATCCGGCTTGCGTGCCCGCAGGGCAGGTCCGTTTCGCCCATCCTTCCGAGCGCCTGTTCGCCACACTGCTCGACCTGTCGGGCGAGCGCTGGCAGTACGAGCCCGTGGAGTTCCCGCTGGCCTGGGACGGCAACGGCTCGCCCGTCTCGGGGTTCCGCCCTGACTTCTACCTGCCCGGCCGCGGCGCGTTCATTGAGCTGACCACAGCCGACCAACGACTGGTGACCCGCAAGAACCGCAAAGTGCGGCGCATGCGCGAGCTCTACCCCGAAGTGCCGATCTCCATCGTGTATCAGCGTGACTTCGTCTCGCTGATTGCGTCCCACGGACTGCTGTCCGGAGCGGCCTAGTCTGGCCGGGTGGATACCGACGACGGCACCGACACTGTGCTCCGGCTGTCGCCGCTCCACGCGTCGCACATCGCTCTGGGGGCCAAGATGGTCCCGTTCGGGGGCTGGGACATGCCACTGGCCTATCCCACCGGAACGGTGGCCGAGCATCGGGCCTGCCGCAGCTCGGCGGTCGCCTTCGACGTCAGCCACCTCGGCACCGTGCGCGTCCTCGGCCGCGACGCGTTCGGCCACCTCCAGCACTCGCTGAGCAACGACCTGACCCGGATCCATCCGGGACGGGCGCAGTACACCCACCTCCTCGATGAAGACGGCTTCGTGGTCGACGACATCATCGTGTGGTGGATCGACGAGGAGCGGTTCGATGTCATGCCGAATGCCTCGAACACCTCGGATGTCGTGGCCGCCATCGGCGGGAGGGACACCACGGATGAGAGGGCGGTCATCGCAATCCAGGGCCCCGAGGCACGCTCGCGCCTGGCGCAGGTCTCGTCCGAGGCGGCCACCGTCCATCGGTTCGCAGTCAGGCGGTTCGAGTGGGCTGGAGCGACCTGTCTGGTGGCGGGGACCGGGTACACGGGCGAGGAGGGCGTGGAATGCGCCGTTCCCGCCGAGGTGGCCGTCGACTTCTGGGACACCATCCTGGGACAGGGCGTCCTCCCGGCGGGCCTCGGTGCCCGTGACACGCTGCGCCTGGAGGCCGGGCTCCCCCTCCACGGTCACGAGCTCGGTCCGGGCATCACCCCGGTGCAGGCGGGCCTCGGCTGGGTGATCGGGTGGGACAAGGGCGATTTCACCGGCCGGGCCGCGTTGGAGGAGGAGCGGGCGAACGGTCCGGCGCGGCGATTGCGCGGGTTCGTGGCGGATGGGCGGCAGCCGTTACGTGACGGCTCACTGCTGTGCGAGGGCGTCGAGCAGGTCGGCATCCTGACCAGCGGGAACTTCTCGCCGATGCGGGAACGGGGGATCGGGCTGGGCTTTGTCGACGCCGACGCGCGGCTGCTCGACGGGGACGCCATCACCATCGTCCAGCGCGGACGTGAGCTTCCGGCCCGGCTGGTACGTCCGCCGCTGTGGCCCATCAGGGACGAGGCCGAGTAGCTCGCCGCGTGCAATCGGCCCGCCATGGCGGGTCCAGTAGAGTGCAGTGCACAACTGAATACGCCGTTTGAACCGGAGCGCCAGAGTCCCCGCAGCACGCAGTCGAGGGGACGCCGGAGGAGCAACTCTCCCCGAGAAACTCTCAGGCCGACATACCGCTCCGGCGAGGCAACTCTGGAAAGCAGGTACGCCTGCACCGAAGGTGGAAGCCGCGCAGATGGCGGTGAGGCTCTCAGGTCCAGTGACAGAGCGGGGAGGACGTCCGACAGTTCCGCGTGAGCGGAACACGTGAGGAGATCCCCGTGAGCGAGCAGCAGGCCGGCAATCAAACCGAGGTACTCGAGCCCTTCGAGGACTTTGTGCGACGCCACGTGGGCCCCTCGGACGACGAGCAGGAGGGAATGCTCAAGGTTCTGGGCTACGAGTCACTCGACGCGTTGGTCGATGCCGCGCTTCCGGGAAGCGTGCGGAGCCTCGGCACGCTCCGCCTCCCTCCTGCCGCCTCCGAGCAACAGGTCCTCGAGGAGCTCCGCCGGCTGGCTGCCAGCAACACGATCGCCGAGCCCATGATCGGCCTCGGCTATGCGGGGACCGTCACGCCCGGTGTCGTCCGGCGCAACGTGCTCGAGAGCCCCGCGTGGTACACGGCGTATACGCCGTACCAGCCCGAAATCAGCCAGGGCCGGTTGGAGGCCCTCCTGAACTTTCAGACGATGGTGACCGATCTCACTGGGCTCGACACGGCCAACGCCTCCCTGCTCGACGAGAGCACCGCCGTGGCCGAAGCGGTCACGCTCATGCGCCGCCGCGCCACGAGTCCATCGAATCGGGTCGTCGTCGACGCCGACTGCCTGCCCCAGACCCTGGCCGTGCTGGCGACCCGCCTCGGGCCGCTGGGGCTCGTCATGGACGTCGTGGACCTGAGCGCCGGAGCACCCGAGGGCGACTACTTCGGCCTGGTCCAGCAGTACCCGGGTTGCTCCGGCGCGCTGCGCGACTTCGAGGTCCTGACAGCCGAAGCCCATGCCAACGGAGCGCTGGTGACGGTGGCGGCGGACCTCCTCGCGCTGACGCTGCTCAAGCCACCGGGGGAGTGGGGCGCTGACGTCGCCGTCGGCTCCACCCAGCGCTTCGGCGTCCCACTCTGGTACGGCGGCCCGCATGCGGCGTACATGGCCGTCAAGGGCGGCCTCGAGCGGGATCTGCCCGGACGGCTGGTGGGCCTCTCCATCGACGCGGAGGACCGCCCGGCCTACCGGCTCGCCCTGCAGACGCGAGAGCAGCACATTCGCCGCGAGAAGGCCACGTCCAACATCTGCACGTCGCAGGTCCTGTTGGCGGTCGTCGCTTCCATGTACGCCGTGTACCACGGCGCCGAGGGCCTGCGCGGCATTGCCCGCCGCATCCACCGCCGGGCCGCCGAACTGGCGGCGGGTTTGGAAGCCTCCGGCTTCACGTTGGCTCACCGGGAATTCTTCGACACCATCGTGGTCGAGGCGCCGGGCTCCGCGGCGGCCGTCGTCGCCGATGCCCGTGACCGCGGGGTGCTCTTGCGGCTCGTCGACGTGGACCACGTCGGGATCTCGTGCGGCGAGACGACCACGGCGGCCCACTGCGCCTCCGTTCTCGAGGCTTTCGGAGCGAAGGGCGGGGGAGCGGGCGTCGAGACAGCGCTACCGGAGACCCTCCTACGCCGTGGAGCGATCCTGAACCACGCCGTCTTCTCGGAGCACCACTCCGAGACGGCCATGCTCCGTTATCTGCGCCGCCTCTCCGACCAGGACTTCGCGCTCGACCGCGGCATGATCCCGCTCGGGTCCTGCACCATGAAGCTGAACGCCACAACGGAGATGGAACCCGTCGGCCTGCCGGGTTTCGCAGAGATCCACCCGTTCGCGCCGATCGAGAGTACGCCGGGCTACCTGTCGCTCATCGACGAACTCGAGGGATGGCTGGCGGAGGTGACCGGCTACGCCAAGGTGTCCGTGCAGCCGAACGCGGGGAGTCAGGGCGAACTGGCGGGTCTGCTCGCCATCGCGGCGTACCACCGGTCGCGGGGCGACGAAGGACGCAACGTCTGTCTCATCCCGTCGAGCGCACACGGGACCAATGCGGCTTCCGCGGTCATGGCGGGCATGCGTGTCGTGGTGGTGGGCGCGCTCGGCGACGGCACGGTCGACCTCGAGGACCTGCGCCGGAAGTGCGAAGAGCACCATGACCGCCTGGCGGCCATCATGGTGACGTACCCCTCGACGCATGGGGTCTACGAAGAGGGCATCACCGACATGTGCGCGCTGGTCCACCAGCACGGTGGTCAGGTCTATATCGACGGGGCGAACCTCAACGCGCTTCTCGGCCTCGCCGAGCCGGGGAAGTTCGGCGGTGACGTCTCGCACCTGAACCTGCACAAGACGTTCTGCATCCCCCACGGCGGAGGTGGGCCCGGTGTGGGCCCAGTGGCGGTCGCCGAGCATCTCGTCCCGTTCCTCCCGTCCCACCCGTTGCACCCTCGTCCCGCACAGCGCGAGGGGATCGGCCCGGTCAGCGCCGCGCCCTTCGGCAGCGCGGGCATCCTGGCTATCAGCTGGGCCTACATCCGGATGCTGTCGAATGAGGGCCTGTCTCACGCCACCAAGTCGGCCGTCCTGGCCGCCAACTACGTGGCGGCGCGGCTGGCCCCGTCCTTCCCCATCCTCTATAAGGGGAAGGACGACCTGGTGGCGCACGAGTGCATTCTCGACTTGCGTGGTTTGACCAAGGCGACCGGCGTCACGGTGGACGACGTGGCCAAGCGGCTCATCGACTACGGGTTCCACGCGCCCACCGTGAGCTTCCCGGTGGCGGGCACGCTCATGGTGGAGCCGACCGAGAGCGAGGACCTGGCCGAGCTCGACCGATTCTGTGACGCCATGATCGCCATTCGGGCGGAGATCGAGGAGGTGGCCTCAGGTCGCTGGGAGGTGGGGGACAGCCCGCTGCGGGGCGCACCTCACACGGCCGCCGCCCTGGTGTCGACCTGGGAGCGCGCCTACGACCGCCAGACGGCCGTCTATCCCGCGGGCCAGATGGCGGCCAAGTACTGGCCACCGGTCGCCCGGATCAACCAGGCCTACGGAGATCGCAACCTTCTCTGTAATTGCCCGCCGCCCGAGGCCTTGGAGGAGTGAAGCGTTAGAAGTCGAAAGTCTGAGACGTCAGAACAGCGCCGTCAGGCCGAGGCCGGCGGCAGCGGCCCCGAGACAGACGACGAGCCCACCCACCGTGTAGACGGCTGCTTCGCGGTGGTGGCCCGTGCGCACCAGGTGCATTGTTTCCCAGCTGGCCGTGGACCAGGTCGTGTAGCCGCCACAGAGGCCGACCCCGACGACGGCGAGCAGGTGCGTTCCGAGACCGTGGTAGAGCGAGAGCCCGGTCAGGATGCCCAGGACGAGAGAGCCCGAGGCGTTGACCACCATCGTCCCGGCGGGGAGCGGGTCGACGCGGCGGATCCCGATGTGGTGGATCAACAGCGCACGGAGAACGGAGCCCGCACCGCCGGCGAGCGCGACGAGCAGGGCCAGACCGAGGGTGGGGGAGGAGCTCACTCTCGCGCCATCCTCCGGCCGAGGGCGGCGCCCGCGACGACCAGCGCCACCCCTCCGATCACCGTCGCGGCGAGGTAGGCGAAGAAATTGGCAATGGCGCCGTCCTTGGCCAGCAACGTGGCCTCGACAGCCAATGTGGAGTAGGTCGTCCAACCGCCGAGAAGGCCGACGATGAGGAAGGGTCGAGCTAGGGGAGCGCGGGGTGTGATGCGATCGACCAGCGGCACCAGCAATCCGATGGCGAACGATCCGGACAGGTTGATCAGGAGTGTCGCCCACGGGAAATGGCCCGGCGCGATCGGGTGATGGGCGTCGAGCTCGTAGCGGGAGATCGTGCCGATCGCCCCACCCGCGAAGACGGCCAGCAACAGGCCGACGGACAGGCCGAGGCGCGGGACGAAGAGTTGATCGAGCGGATCGGCGCTCTGTGCGTCCGGTTCGGCTGCCTGCTGATCGTCGTCCATGGCCGGGCCTCCAGTACCGCCGTTCAGGAGCCATCAGCCATGTCGGTGTCGGCGGTTCAGGGCAGGCGCCCCCCGGCGGGACCCATCGCCGGACGTCAGTCAGAAATCGTAGCCAGCACCGACGCCGGCGACGGCCATGCCCTCAGTCCAGACGTGGCCCCGGCGCCCGACGGAACTGGAACGGCTCGCTGTCGCGACCCGCAACGACGTACCAGCATTGACCCGTCGACTCGGCGTCGAGGATGCGCTGGAAGGCGGCCACGACATCTGCCACGTCGATGATCGGGAATCCCATGTCGAGCAGCGTCTGCTCCGACCCCTTGATGATGTTGGTGTAGGCGAAGGACGGGCACAAGGCGTGGATACGGATGCCCTCGGGCTCGTAGACCTGCCCGAGCGAGCGCGCCAGGCCGACGACCGCATGCTTGTTCGCCGCGTAGATCGGATCGAACGGGGTGGCGACGAGGCCGGCCATGGATGCGGTCGCCACGATGGTGCCGCCACCGCTTGCCTTCAACGCGGGCCGGGCGGCCGCAATCCCATAGACGACGCCGTCGAGGTTGATGGCCATCGAACGCCGATAGGCCTCGGGATCGAAGTCGTCCCCCATGCCGCACCACGAGGTGACGCCCGCGTTGATGTGGGCGATGTGCAGGCCCCCGAACGCCTCGACCGCGAGCGCAACGGCAGCCGCGCTCGCAGCCGGGTCGGTCACGTCCGTGCGGATGAAGCGCCCTCCGAGATCTTCGGCGACCGTCTGTCCACGGGCGACGTCGATGTCCGCGATCACCACGTGCGCACCGCGACCGGCCAGATGCCGGGCGACACCCTCACCGATGCCGTTGCTTCCTCCGGTGATGAGGGCGACCTTGCCGTCGATGTCGAATGCCATGGCCCTCGATCGTAGGGGACCCTGGCCCGCTCAGCCCACGAGGGGAGAGGGGAGCGGCTGGGCGTGGACGACGCTGAGGTGCTGAATGGGGCGGGTCATGGCGACGTACAGGAGGCGCAGGCCGCGGCGGTCGTCTCCGGCAATGGCGATCGGCTCGACGACGACCACGGCATCGAATTCGAGCCCCTTGGAGGCCGGCGCCGGAACGATGGTGATCGGCCGCGTCATGGCGTCGCGCTCGAGCAACCCGATCTCGGCCCTGCGCCGAGCGGTCCGGGTGACTTCAGGTACCAGGTCCTCGGGCACCACGACGGCCACCAGGGCGTGGTCCTCGGCCAATGCGACGGCCTCCTCCAACGCGGCCGCCGCCAGCTCGCTCTCGCTCACCTGCCGGATCGTGGGATCGGTGCGGCCGAGCCGGATGGATGTGGTCGGCTCGATCCCGGGGGCAGCGGCGGGCAGCAGCCGCGAGGCGAAGTCCAGCACGCGGCCCGGGGCGCGATAGCCGAGGCTGAGCTCGTCGTGGTGGTGGGGGGTCGAGTCAGGCAGATGGCTCCGCACCTCGTCCCAGTCGGCGTAGGTCCACGGCCCGGTGGCCTGGGCCAGGTCACCGAGGATCGTGACAGAGCCGGACGGCGCCCGTCGGGCGATCATGCGGAACTGCATGGGCGTCAGGTCCTGGGCCTCGTCCACCACGATGTGTCCGTACGAGCGGCTCCGGCCACCCGTGAGGAACGCCGCCTCGTCGAGCAGGGCCAGGTCGTCGGCACTCCACGCCGTCGACGAAATGGTCGAGCCGCGGCTGCGGAGGAGGAGGTGCCGTTCCTCGGTGGACAACAAACCGGTGGAGAAGCGCTCCAGCTGTTCCCAGGAGGACAAGAGGTCGCGGACCAGCGTCGTCGGAGACACCGAGGGCCACAGCGTGTCGAGAAGCGTCCCGAACTCCTCGGACGCCGTGAGCTCTCTTTCGAACCACGCTTCGTCGGCTCCGAGCCGACCCGAGGAGCGGAACACGCTGCGCGCCTCGCTGACCAGACGGGACTTCAGCGCCAGACGTCCCGCCTTGTAGGGAGCGGGCCGGGCGACGATGGAGGCCACGAGGTCGTTGACCCGCGTACGCTCCAGAGTCGCCCGCGCGAAGCGCACGCGCAGGCTGACGTCGCTGTCCAACGGCCGGCGCCGCCCGGCCAGGGCGCGCCGCAGGAGCTCTCCCATCCGCGCATCGCCTTTGACCTGACGGACCGCAATGGGCTCCACGGCGCGCACCTTCGCCTTGGGCGCGATGTCGCCGATGGTCGTCTGCACGACGGCCTCTTCGCCCAGCGCCGGGAGGACCTGCGCGATATAGCGCAGAAAGGCCCGGCTTGGACCGAGGACGAGCACGCCCTCGCGACTGAGCTCGGGATGGTTGTACAAGAGGAAGGCGGCCCGGTGGAGCCCGACCGCGGTCTTGCCGGTGCCCGGTCCACCCTGCACCGTCAGGAGTTGGGCCAGTGGAGCACGGATGATCTCGTCCTGCTCGGCCTGAATGGTGGCCACGATGTCGAGCATCTCGCCCGTGCGGGCCCGCTCGAGCTCGGCCAGGAGGGCGTCCCCGCCCCGCAGCCTGGTGGCGGTGGCATCGCTTCCGGCATCACCGAAGAGATCATCGGCGACGGCCATCACCGCGCCGCGATCGACCATGATCTGACGCCGGCGGGCCAGGCCCAGAGCGTCCTTGGCGCTCGCCCGATAGAAGGGGACGGCGACGGGAGCCCGCCAGTCGATCACGACGGGGTCCGAGCGGGTGTCCTCGACGTGGCGCCGGCCGATGCGCCAGGTCGGCCCGTCCTCCTCGTCGATGCGCCCGAAGAGCAGGGGCCGTGGGCTCTCGGCCAGCAGCGCCACCCGGCGTGAGAGGGCGGCGACGTAGTCAAGGTCCGGATTCCCCGCCCCGATGAGGTCGGCCAGGAGCTTCTCGGCTCGCTGGCGCATGGCAGCCAAGGACGCCAGCGCATGGTCCAGTGCGGCCTGTTCGGCGGCCACCTCGGGGTCGGTCGGGGGAGTGGCCACACTCATGAGGCCCTGAACTCCCCCGAAGCACGCGTAAAAGCGCCCGCGCAAAAGTCCCCGGACATTCCGGGGACAGTACTTCATTTAGACCTCTACATCAACCCCCTCAGCTGGACTTTCGCCTTCTCGTCCGACTGAACTTTGAACCTTTAACCAAGGGGCCTTAGTGCCCGTCACTTTAACCAATTCAAGCACCCGAATCAATCCCTTTTCTTGATTTGTCCGACCGGGACGCCTGTTCCCACCGGCAGCGTCCGGCTGCGCCCTGCGGAATGGCGGTACCAAGTGTTCGTCGTGCGGGACATCGATCGACCCGGTCGCCCGGAGCGTGAACGCCGATCCGTTCAGAGCCCTCGGGAGCCGTCGAAACCCGAGACCTGGTCCCGACGTCCACGGATCTGTCGTCTCTGCTGGCTCGGTGGGTAAGGCCTGGCGCCGACACCGGCCATTTGTGACATGCGCGGTCGGTCAGCGCCGACCGGCTCGGTCAGTCCAAGGGACCACAACGTTTCCGTTGCGTGCCGCGCCGCTGTCTCCGGCGTCCGTTTCTCTGCTGCCGGCGCCGCCCGGGCCGGAGGAGGGGTGATCCGCCGGTCCGGCGACCGGCTCCTCGAATTCAGATAGGACTTAACATAATGAACATTATCGGCGGACCCTCAGGAACGGCCGGAAGTGGTTCAGCGCGTTGAGCTGGGAGAACCCCTCTCGTCAATCGGCGGACGATTGGGGCTCGAAGAGGAACTGCATGGCGTCGCGCATGGACACGTCGACCAGTTCCATGCGGATCCCGAGTTCGTTGTCCCGGTGATAGCTGAACGATGTCGGTGCACTGTCGCCGGCTCTGCCGCACAGCTGCAGCGGGCAGCCGGCTGCGCTGAAGGCGTTGCTCTGTTCGGGCAACGAGTCGCTCCAGAAGCCGATGTGGTGCAGGTTGCTGGAGTCGTTTCGGACCCAGATGGATCCGGGGACCTCCAAAATGAGCTCCAGGCAGGGCGTCCCCGTGGAGTAGCGCATGGTGGTCGGGAGCACGACGTCCTGGCCGGCCTCGTCCCGGTAGTCGACCGCGTCCAGGCTCATGATCGGCCCCCAGGTGACGTCGAGGAGCGTGCTCAGCTTGGCGCTGGCGGCCTCTATATCAGTGACGACGATGCCGACGTGGTAATGGTCCATGGTCTTTCAGGGCTCCCAACGCGCGAGTTGGCTGCGCAGCCATCCGTTCTCCCAGAAGCTGATGTTTCCGCCATGGTCGAGCAGGAAGTGGTGGGCGGCCGCCAGGACGGCCTGAGCCCGGGCTGCATCGGGTTCGGCTGCGACAGCCGCTTCGCCGAGCCGGATTGCCAACGGGGCTTCGCCGCGGTCGAGGGCCGCCTCGGCCCGGTCCAGGACGGCGTCGGTCCCCGCCGCCTCGGTCAGCTCGGCCAGCGCGCGTCCGGTGCTGTCGGGGTAGAGCTCGCTGCTCGACTGCAGCCTGAACCAGCCGATGTAGCTCTCCCACAGGGTCCGCACGGCCCATGAGACCTTGCCGTAGCCCTGGCCCACGCGGAGCTCCGGCGGGAGCTCGATCTCCTCCATGAGGGTCCAGACGTCGACACCGGCGTTGAACCCGTCGAGGGCCTTCTGGTGCACGAAGGCCACGGCGTCGTGCAGGCGGGCCAGGCTGGCCTCGATCAGCTCCTGGCCGACGATCGGTTCATGTCGTCCGGTCACAAGGACCCCAGGCCGCAGGGCGCGCAGCGTCCGAAGGCTTTCCAGGTACGGCTCGACGAAGCGGTACCTGTCCCCCCGCAGGGTGTTGAGATTCGGGAAGTGTGGGAAGAGGGGCCCGAGCAGATTGCTGATCAGCGCAATACGGCGCTCGGGCAGCCACACGATCGCGCTGTCGATCGTCTCCCCCACGGCCGCGTGCAGTTCCAGCTGCAGGCCGTCTGCATTGAGTTCGAGCATCCGGTCGAACGTGATGTCGGGCGCCGGTTCGGACTGGCGCATCGAGACGCCGGGGTTCTCGGTGGCGATGCGGCGGGCGTCGGTTCCGAGCGTGTCGAACCAGATGCCGGCGGTGCGCATGCGTAACGAGCGGATGCGCGCGTCGTCGGCCTGACACTGCTGGTTGTTCTGCTGGGCCACGTACGCGGTGCCCTCCTCCCGGAAGAGGTCGACGCCTCCCACATGGTCCACGTGGGCCTGGGTGGTGATGATGTAGTGGGTGGGGCCGGGCCGCACGGCATCGAAGACCCGCTTGTGGTGCGGTGCTTCGAACCCCATGCCGGTGTTGACGATGACGCGCCCGTTGTCCGTCGGCAGCAGGTAGGCGGCGGTGCACCCGCCCGAGCGGTAGACGCCCTCCGCCACCGCAGGCGCCGGGTCGTCGTAGACCGCCCGCATCAGCTCGCGGCCGGGCCGCGTGTCGATGAGGCTGTCCACCTGCTCCTCGATGGTCATCGGACTTCGATCCGTACCGGAAAGGCCTCGAGGTAGGCCCCGAAGCGCGCCCGGACCTCTTCGGGGGTGACGGCGAAATCACGGCGGAGGTCGTAGGCGACCCTCCCCTCCCGTCCCCGCGGGTGGGCCGCCTGATAGTCCGAGATCTCGGCCCGGGCCCGATCGGTGAAGGGCACGCCGGCGCACTGGTACACGCGCTCGAGGGTGCCCAGCTCGTCGGCCATGTACTCGTCGAAGAAGACGTCCACGGTGCGATCTTCCGCCAGCAGACGCCGGTCGCGCAACGACGCGTCGAGCAACGTCCCGATGCGCTCGGTCCAATAGTCGCGGTACCACTCGGGTCGGGTCGTGCGGTAGGCCGTGCGCGCGCCGTAGCAGGCCATGGTGATGGTGGACTGGACGACGGCCACCGGGTCGCGATGGGTCACCACGATGGTGGCGTCGGGGAATGTGCGCAGCAGTGGCCCGAGTTGCTCCAGGTGCTGCGGCGACTTGAGGACCCAGCGCTCTTTCGGGCGGAACCACTGCAGTATCTGGAGCACCGCCTTCATATACGCGTAGTGCGGTGTCTGGTCCTCGGCCAGGTAGTGATCGCGCCACTGCGGCGCCCGGGCCACCCACTCGAGCGTGTAGCTCGAGAAGTCGGGCATCTGCAGCTCGATCTCCTCGTGGACGTGGTCGGGCTCCATCGGGTGCATGGCTGCCAACAGGGGCGCCGCGGCCCGCATCGCGTCCCAGGTCCCCTGGCAACGGGTCCAGCGCGGGTCGACCCCGTCCACCTCGGAAGGCTCCGTGGGGTTGGGCACGGGCTCGTAGGACTCCCACAGGGGCATTGACCGGAACCGGGTGTCGGCGGCGAGGAGATTGACGAGGTGGGTGGTCCCCGAACGCGGCAGGCCGACCACAATGACCGGTCGCGTGATCGGAACCTCACGGATCTCCGGGTGCCGGGTCACGAGGTCGTGGATGAGAAGGCGGTTGGCGGCGGCGCGGACGCAGTCCCCGAACATCATGAGCCTGCCGATGCCGGTCCGCTGCTCGTCGGCGTCCATCTCGGCCAGCTGCACCCCGAGCCGGAGCGCGAAGTCCCCGTCCCCGAAGTCGTGCAGGCCCGTGCGCCTGACGGCGGCGTCACAAACGGCGTCGACCGTGAGCACGGTCGTTTTCGACTCCCCGTACTCAATGGCCATCCGCTGGACGTCGTTGAGTACGGGCGCGCCCAGGTCGTCGATGGCAATGACGTCGCCCATCACGCTTCCTTCATTTGGCGAGGTAGCCGCCGTCCACGGCCAGCGTGCTGCCCGTGATGAAGGAGGCCGCCTCGCTCGAGAGAAAGAGGACGGCAGCCGCGACCTCAGCGGGAGTGCCCATGCGCGGCAGGATGGCGCGGGCCAGTTCGCCTTCCAGCAACGAGGGGAAGGCCTGCATCGGCGCGGTCATCGGGGTGTCGATGAGCCCCGGCGCCACCGCGTTGACCCGGATCCCGTCGCCGACCCAGTGGGCGGCCAGGTTGCGGGTCAGCGTGAGGAGAGCCGCCTTCGCCGCCGCGTAGCCCGGCACGATGGTGGTCGAGCGGAACGCCGTCATGGACACGAGGTTCACGACGCTGGCGCCTCCCGTCATGGTGCTGGCGCCCAGCGGCCCTCGCAGGCCCATGGTCAGGCGCATGGCACCCGCCACGTTGAGATCCAGGGCGGCAGCGAAGCCATCGGGGTCCCACTCGTCGCGGCCGTCGGGGAAGTTGGCGCCGGCGTTGTTGACCAACACGTCGAGCGTGTCGAACTCCGCCGCCAGTGCCTGCACCGCCCCGTGGTCGCGCACCTCGAGGGGCCGGTACGTGAAGGAGGACAGGTCGCGGTCGTACCGGCCGGCATCCGGCCGCGTGCCGGTGATGATGACGTCGGCACCGCAACCGGCGAAGGCCGTGGCGATGGCATGCCCGATGCCACTCGTCCCGCCGGTCACGAGGACCGACGTGCCGCCGAACTCGAACCGAAGCTGGTTGGTCACTCGTCGCCTCCGAAGGTGATCATGACCTTCCCACAGTCCCTCGAGCCCTCCAGGAGGGCCAGCCCCGCGTCGAACTGCTCGAGCGGGAGCGTGTGGGTGATCAGGTCCGACAGGTCCCGCCGCGCCAAGAGCTCAATGGCATCCTCAAACCGGGCCGGATACTCGAATGACCCCCTGATGGTGAACTGCTTCATCAGGACCTGGACGAAGTTCGTCGGGACCGGCGCGTAGTGCAGCGCAACGAGCGACATGCGGCCGCCGTAGCGCCCGCGCTCAATGATCTCGCTCAGCATCCGGTCTGATCCGGAGGCCTCTATGAAGACGTCGGTGCCCGGCGTGGGGCCGAACATGAACGGCGCCGTGCCATGGAGACGTGCGAGCCCGTCCCACAGGTCCTCCTCGAGGGGGTTGATCGCATGGTCGGCGCCGAATTGCTGCGCCAATTCGAGGCGGCGCCGGCTCGTGTCGATCGCCACCACGTCGCGGACGCCACGGTCTGCGAGCGTGGCGATGGCGAGGAGGCCGATCGGGCCGCACCCGACCACGGCCACCCGCTCCCCTGGTTCAAGCTCGCCCTGGTTCACCGCCTGCATGCCGACGGCAGCGGGCTCCGCCAGCGCGGCGACGTGGAGACCCATAGCGTCGGGGACCGGAAACAGCCGGCGGCCCTTGGCGGCCTCGCGGACAAGGAGGAGCGGGGTCAGGCCACCCTCGGCTGCGCCGCTGCCCAGCCGGCCCAGCTCTTCGTCGGCCGGGTGGACGATGACCCGGTCGCCCGGCGCGACGCCGACCACCTCGGTGCCGGCCCACTCGACCACGCCGGCCATCTCGTGACCCAGCGGCATCGGCCGGCCGGTGATGCCGCCCATACGCACGAAGGAGACATCGGTGCCGCAGATCCCACACGCCGCCATCCGGACGACGGCGTCGCGGGGGCCCGGGGGCGTCGACGGGACATCGTCGAGGCGAACATCGTGGGGGCCGTGGACCCGGATCTGCTTCATCGGCTCGGGCCCGCCTCGGCTGGTCGCACACTCCCCTCCCCCACGGGTGTGCAGTATGCCGTGCCGGCGCTCCGGGCGTCGGCCTGACCGGGCGGGAGTCCTCCGGGGCGCCGGGCTGTGCGAGCCACGCCGCCCCGGAGGTGCCGCGGCAGCTGCCCGACCGGGGTGGGGAGGGGTGGAGGCTTTCGCACTCCATCGGGCCGCTGTCTGTCCCCCAGCCTGCCGCACCCGCTTTGGAGCGCGTTCAGCGTCAGCTGTGCGGATTCTTGGAGTCCCGCGGTTTCGTAGCGCCTTGCCTGGGGGTGGCGAGAGGTCAGCTCGAGAACCCCAGCGACACGATCTGACCAACGCCCCGGCGGCGGCGGAGGGCTCAGCGTCGGCAGTTGAGCCCCGGGCGACGACGCGACGGCCGGCTGGAGGGCGGTACGGTGGCCTCGTGGCAGCGATCCGCCTCGATCAGGTGAATCTCGTGGTGCAAGACGTCCCGGCCAGCCGGGCCTTCTACGCGCGGCTCGGCCTCCATTTCGGTGATGTCGCCGACCCGGTCTGGGACGCCCATCACGTCTCGGCCCGCCACGACGATTCCACGCCGCTCGACGTGGACCTCGACAGCGAGACCTTCGCGTCCAGGTGGAACTCGGGCTGGTCCGGCGGCAGCGGGGCCGTCCTCGGCTTCAAGGTGGAGACGCGGGACGAGGTGGACACCCTGGTGGCCTCCCTGGCGTCCGAGGGAGTCGCCGTGCAGCAGGCGCCCTACGACGCCTTCTGGGGCGCCCGCTACGCCGTGGTCAGCGACCCCGACGGCAACGGCGTCGGCATCATGAGCCCGATCGACCCCGCCCGTCGCAGCGAAGCCCCCTCCCCCGCATGAGCCCCGACCCCGACGAGGCGATCGATGTCGTGGTGGAGATCCCCACGGGAAGCCGCAACAAGTACGAGTACGACCACGAGCAGCACGTCATCCGGTTGGACCGCCGCCTCTTCACTGCCACCGCCTACCCGGCGGACTACGGCTTCGTCCCCGACACCCTGGCCGGCGACGGCGACCCGCTCGACGCCCTCGTCCTGGTCACCGACCCGACGTTCCCCGGCTGCGTGGTGCGGGCGCGGATCCTCGGCGTGTTCTCCATGCGCGACGAGAAGGGTGTGGACGCCAAGTTGATCTGCGTCCTCGAGCACGACCCGCAGTGGGACGGTGCGCACGACATCGACGATGTGCCCGAGCATCTGCGCAACGAGATCGCGCACTTCTTCAGCATCTACAAGGACCTCGAGCCCGAGAAGTCGGTGGAGGTCCAAGGCTTCAGCGACCGGGCCGCCGCGCTGGAGGAGCTCGAGCAGTGCCAGTTCGCCTACCGTGCGGTCGAGACGTAGACAGGGAGGGACACATGCCGTTTCCGCGCCAGGAGGTCCAGGAGACCGTGGAGCTCTACCACAAGCTGCGCGAGCGCATCGACGAGGGCCTCGAGCCCGACGCCTTCGGCGTGCTGGCCGACTTCTACACCGAGGACGCGGTGTACATCGACGGCGCCTGGGGGCGCATCGAGGGGCGCGAGGCCATCGCGCACTGGCTGGTCGACTCCATGCTCGGCATGGAGGATTGGAAGTTCCCCATTGAGTTCACGGCCATTGAGGGGAACGACGTCGTCGTGAAATGGACGCAGATCATGCCGAGGACGAGGGCCGACGGGACGCCGTACCGGCAGTCCGGCTACTCGCGCCTCATTTACGCCGGCAACGGGAAGTTCTCCTACGAGGAGGACACCTACAACATGGCCCACGTGCTCGAGGACATCGAGTCGAGCGGGTGGACCCCGAACGGCTCCATGAACGTGCCGCCGGCGCATCCGGACCGGAACTTCGACATCCCGCCCGGCGCCCTCGTCGGCTAGGCGGAACGCCTAGGGCGTCCCCCCGGTACTGCCGGAGTTCCCGAAGCCGGGGAAGCCGCCCCCGCCGAAGGGGTTGGTCGTCGAGCCGGTGTTCCCGGTCGACTGCTGCTGTTGGGCTTGGGCCTGGCTGCCCAGTGTCGCCGTCGTCGTCCGCTTGCTGTCACCGACGTAGTAGGTGATGGAGACGGACTGTCCCGCCTTGGCGTTCTGCACGACCTTCTGCAGGTCGTCCGACGACGCGATGTCGGTGCCGTTGATGTTGACGATCACGTCGCCCTGCACCAGGCCGGCCTTGGAGGCGGGCGAGCCCGCGACCACCGTCAGGATCACGGCGCCCGTGGTGGGCGTGAAGCCATACTGCTGGCGCAGTGCGGGGGTGAGCGTCGTGATGTCGACGCCGAGGTAGGCGCCGCCGTTGCCGGACTGGCCGCCCTTCTGCAGCTGGGAGATGAGCGCCTCCACGGAGGCCGCCGGAATGGCGAAGCCGATGTTCTGCGACGACGTCCCGTCGCTCGACGTGCCGGCCACGGCGGTGTTCATGCCGATGACCTGGCCCGAAGTGTCGATGAGCGGTCCGCCCGAGTTGCCGGGGTTGATGGCAGCGTCGGTCTGGATCATGTTCTGGAGGGTCTCGGTCTGTGTGCCCGCTCCCCCGGCCGTCACCGAGCGCCCGAGAGCCGAGATGATGCCCTGGGTCACGGTGGGCGTCCCGGCGGCGAGGCCCAGCGCGTTGCCGATGGCCACCACGGCGTCGCCCACGACGGCCTTGCCGGAGTTCCCGAAGGTGACGGTGGGCAGGCCCGAGGCGCCGTTGATCTTGAGGAGGGCCACGTCCTTGGACTGGTCGTAGCCGACGAGCGTTGTCGGGAGGGCCTTGGTCTGGCCGTACTCGGTGACGGTGATGCTGCCGGTGTTGCCCCCTTGGCTGTAGAGCTCAATGACGTGGTTGTTCGTGAGCACCTCACCGTCGGTGGTGATGATCATCCCGGTGCCCTGGTCCTCTTGGCCCTTGGACTTGACGTCGATGGAGACGACGGAGTGGATGACCTTGTTCACGAGCTGGGGAATGGTGACGTTGCCGCTGAGCACGGCGGCTCCGGGCACGGCCGCGCTCTCGTGGATGGTGACGTTGTCGTTGCTGCCGCCATTTTTGTCGGCCAGGGCGGTCACACCGGCGCCGATGGCACCCCCGATGAGGGCGGCCACGATGGCGACCGGGAGCCAGGCCTTGAGCCGGCCCGGGGTGCGGCGCCCGCCGCCGCCGGGCCCCGGCCCGGGGTAGGTGGCGTCGCCCGAGGGCGGATACGAGAACGGGACCACGGTCGGAGTGACCGGGGTCGGCGGCCCGGAGTCGGCCGCGGTCGGCGCTCCCCACGAGCTGGGCGGGGGCGGTGGGTACGAGGATCCCCCAGGGGCCGGGGTGAAGGCGGCCGGGGCCTCCGCGGCGTCCGCGGCGTCCGCGGCGTCCGCGGCGCGAAAGGTCTCCTCCCCCGCTCCGCCTGGAGGCGGCGGTGGCGGCGGGGGCTCAGCGGGTGGCGGGGGCGCTGCTTCGGGTGTGCCGGCAGCGGGATCCGTCCCTGGCTGCTCGGTTTCCTCGCTCATGTGGATCCTCCTGAAGGGAACATGACTCGCCCCGCACCGCCGCACGGTGGGCGGGGGTGTCCGTCCCGGTGGCTCCCGCAGTCCAGCGGACGTCCTCGCCCATGTTACGGGATGGCCATCGCGCCTTGGCATCGGGGAGGGGCGCCAAGCGAGGTAGCGTGTCCGCCGCATGTCACGGCGCATCGACATCGAATTGACGAGCCAGACCGGCGACGGGTCATGGACCTGGCGCGCCGCTGGTGCGCGCCAGCCCAAGGGGACGGTCGAAGCCACCCTCGTGCCGGCCGGCGAGGCCGTGGGCGCGGTGCTGCGGGCGGACGTCGAGATCGGTCTCGAGGGTATTGAGATCCTCTCGCTGACCGCAGCGAAGCCGGCGCGCTCGCCGGAGAAGACGGAGGGCCGCATTGAGGTGAAGGGCACGCCCAAGCGTGCGCCCGACGTGTCGGTGATCCTCGCCCCCGGCTCGGACAAGCGGCGGCGCGACCGCGACGACGACGGTGAGCGACGCGATCGGCGCGGGGGCAATCGACGCGGCCCGGGGCCGGGTGGCGAAGGTCGCAGTGACGAGCGCGGCGGCGAACGGCCGCAACGCGGGGGCAGCAGGCCCCGCCGTCCCGGTGGGCAGCGCCCCAGCGGGAGTGACGGCCGCCCGGCGCGCGGCGAGCGTCCGGTCGCACCCACGTCGACCGTGCACCGCAACGCCATGCTCGCCGCGCTGCGGCCCGAGCAGATCCCGATCGCCGAGCAGCTGCTGCGCGGCGGGCTGCAGGCCGTCCGGCAGGCCATCGAGACGCAGAACACGTCCAACAAGGCCGCCGGCAAGCCGCCCGTCGCGTCCGATGCCCTGCTGGGCATGGCCGACGAGCTCTTGCCCGTCGTCCGCGTGGCCGACTGGAAGGACCGCGCCTCGGTGGCGCAGACGGCGGGCAAGGAGTACCGGCTGCGCGAGCTGCGGGCCGTCGTGGCCGCCTCGCGGACGGTGAATCTCGACGAAGAGGGCCGGGCCATGGCCAAGGCACTGCAGGAGTCGCTCGATCAGCGCACCACCGCGCTACGCGAGGAGTGGCTCGCCCGCATCACGAACGCGCTGAACGACGGGCGGGTGCACCAGGCGGTCGAGGCCTCCATCCGCCCCCCCGAGCCCGGCACCCGCCTCCCGGCCGAGCTGGCCGTGCGGCTGGCTGCGTCCGCCGGGGAGGCAATGACGGCCGATCTGGCTCCCGAGGATTGGATGCGCCTGCTCGACGTCGTGGTGGCGTCGCCGGTGCGACGGACGGTGAAGCCGGCCGGCATCCCCAACGACGAGGTGGCCAAGCAGGCGGCCCGCAATGCCGCCGGCGCCGTCCCCGCCCTGGCCAAGCTGCTCGGCCTCCGCATCCCGCCGCCACCGCCGCGCCGGGCCAACGCCGAGCGCCGGTTCAGTCCAACCGGCGGCTGAGCGTCAGGAGGCGGGCCGTGAAGCCCGACCCCTCCAGGCGCTGTTTGGTCGTGCGGTCCCCGGGGAGCGCCACGGCGTCCACCACGGCACAGCCCTTCTCGGCACACCAGGCCACGGCAGTGTCCATCAGCGCCGTGCCCACACCGACCCCCCGGGCCCCGGTCTCCACGTAGCAGCAGCGGATCAGGCCGGTGGTGACCCCGCGGGGCCCTGGGGCCGCCGTGACGGCCAGCAGGCCCACCACCACCCCCTCGTACTCCCCCACCAGGAGCTGGGTGCCGTCTCCGGGCTGTGTCCACCTGTCCAGCAGCGACACGGTGGTGGCATCGCCCACGAGCGCCACTCCACCGCGCATCGACTCTGCTGCCACGAGGGCCTGCGAGAGCAGGCGGGTGCAGGCTTTCCGGTCCTCGGGGCGGGCGAGTCGGGCCAGCTCCATGGCCGCTACCCCCCGGAGGAACCGCTCGACTGCTCGTCGAGCAGTTGGCCGGCCCGGTTGAGAATTGTCCGGCGATTGCGGGTCGAGCCCTCGTAGCGCCGGACGGCGTCGAGCTCCTCGGGGCCGAGGCTCTCGAGCCGGCGGACCACCTGGGAGGCGCTCAGCGTGTCGTAGTCGGCCAGCGCTCCGCCGACGATGGCAGCGGCGGCCGGGTCGGGTGCCGGTCGCTCCGGGCCGGGTGCGGCGGGCTCGGACTCGGACGTGGCGTCGGGAGCCGCCTCCGCAGGACCGGCGCCGCTGCCGAAGAGGCCGTCGAGCCGAGCCGAGAGCTCACGCTGCTTCTGCGTGACCACGAAGCGGCCCACGAACAGCGCGTTGCCCAGTTGCATCTCCAGGCGACGACGACCTTCTGCGATCAGTTCGGGGATCTCCTCGACTACCGACACGGCGACGCCGATCGGAGTCCTGCAACACGCATCGAAGGTATGGCGGAGCGGGCTCTTGTCCGACTGCCCGCCATCGGGGTCACCGTCGTCAGACACAGTCCCGGCAGAGCATCCTCTTCGCGTCTGCCAGTTGGCTCGGGTGCTTGACCAAGAAACACGAACGGCAGACGAACTCGTCGGGCTGCTTGGGCAGGACCCGCTCGTTGCCCTCGGTCTTGTCCTCCTGATCGGTGGTTTCCTCGTCCTCGGGCTCGTCCTCGACGACCAGGCGCTCCTTGAGGATGACGTCCAGGCTGGCCTCGACGTCCTCGTCGTCGGGCTCCTCTTCCTCCTCCTCGTCGTCACCG